>Ga0308158_10002416_pt1 | contig 17731 bp, 14 predicted proteins | sample PhyBR2_FD_201038 | JGI IMG/M metagenome (GOLD analysis project Ga0308158, IMG submission 201038) | Phyllosphere microbial communities from UC Gill Tract Community Farm, Albany, California, United States - DLSLB.R2 | ecosystem: Host-associated > Plants > Phyllosphere > Unclassified | place: USA...
TCACCGCCTATCAACGCAAGGGCTTCGACGACTTCAAGCACTACTATCACTCGCTCGACATGCTCTTGATCGATGATATTCAGTTCTTCGGCGGCAAAAGCCGCACGCAGGAAGAATTCTTCTATGCGTTCGAGGCCCTGATCGCCGCGAAGAAACAGATCATCATCACGTCGGATACTTATCCGAAAGAGATCACGGGCATGGACGACCGCCTGATCTCGCGTTTCGATTCCGGCCTGACGGTGGCGATCGAGCCGCCGGAGCTGGAAATGCGCGTCGCGATTCTGCTGAAAAAAGCGCAGTCCGAAGACGTGACGCTGTCGGACGACGTCGCCTTCTTCGTGGCAAAACACCTGCGCTCGAACGTACGTGAGCTCGAAGGTGCGCTGCGCAAGATCCTGGCGTACTCGCGCTTCCACGGCAAGGACATCACGATCGACGTCGTCAAAGAAGCGCTGAAAGATCTGCTGTCAGTGCAGAACCGTCAGATCTCGGTGGAAAACATCCAGAAGACGGTGGCCGACTTCTTCAACATCAAGGTCGCGGACATGTATTCGAAGCGCCGGCCGGCCAACATCGCCCGCCCGCGCCAGATCGCCATGTACCTGGCCAAAGAGCTGACGCAAAAGAGCTTGCCGGAAATCGGCGAACTGTTCGGCGGACGCGACCACACGACCGTGTTGCACGCCGTGCGCAAGATCGCGGGCGACCGCCAGAAGAATCCCGAATGCAACCACGAGCTGCACGTGCTGGAACAGACCCTGAAAGGGTAATCCGGCAGCAGCCGGGCAGACGCCTTGTGTTTGCCGCAGGCAATGGCACAATATCGTTTTAGTAATAATTAACCAATCAAACGTACTGAGGATAAAATGCAACTGGTCAAATCCACCCGAGATACGCTTCTCCGGCCACTGCAGATCGTGAGTGGTATTGTCGAGCGTCGGCACACTATGCCGATTCTGGCCAATATCCTCATTCGCAAAGATGGCCAGAACGTGTCGTTCCTGTCGACCGACACCGAAGTACAGATCACCACGCACGCCAATATCGGCGCGGGCGATGAAGTCGCCGGCACGACGGTCGCGGCGCGTAAACTCCTCGACATCCTGCGCGCGCTGCCGGAATCGGGCGACGTCACGATGACGCTGCAAAACAAGCGCCTGGCCGTGCAGAGCGGCAAGTCGCGCTTCGCGCTGCAGACGCTCGCGGCCGAAGAGTTCCCGACCGTGTCGATCGCCGACACCTACAACGCATCGGTCACGCTGCCGCAAAAGACGCTCAAGCACCTGTTCAACATGGTGTACTTCTCGATGGCGCAGCAGGACATCCGCTACTACCTGAACGGCCTGCTGCTGGTGCTCGACGGCAGCAACATCATTGCCGTGGCGACCGACGGTCACCGCCTGGCTTTCTGCTCGGTGGAAACCGAACAGCAGTTCGAGCGCCAGGAAGTGATCATCCCGCGCAAGACCATCATCGAACTGCAGCGCCTGCTGGAAGAAAGCGATGAAACGGTCCGCCTGGACATCGCCGCGTCGCAAGTCAAACTGACCTTCGCCGACATCGAGCTGGTCTCGAAACTGGTTGAGGGCAAGTTCCCTGACTACACGCGCGTGATTCCAAAAGGTTACAAGAACGACTTCACGATCAGCCGCGATGAACTGCTGCGCTCGCTGCAGCGCGCCGCGATCATGACCAGCGACAAGTTCAAGGGCGTGCGTTGCATCATCGAGCCGGGCGTCATGAAGATCAGCTCGACCAATGCCGACCAGGAAGAAGCAGTCGAAGAACTCGAGATCGACTACGGTGGCGATTCGATCGACATCGGCTTTAACGTGACTTACCTGCTCGACGTGCTCAACAACCTGAAGTGCGACCAGGTCAACATCGCCCTGGGCGACTCGAACTCGTCGGCGCTGATCTCGATTCCCGAGGTCGGCGACTTCAAGTATGTCGTCATGCCGATGCGTATTTGATGCCTCGAACGGGCCGCTCCGGCGGCCCGGATGCAGCGTACCGCACGCTTCGCGTGCCGGTCTGAAATACTCAGTTTTAAAGAAAGTAGTCCATGTCCGAGAATACCCCAGCAGAAAATATCCCCGCCATCCCGGTGGATGATTATGGCGCCTCCTCGATCCAGATCCTGGAAGGCCTGGAAGCGGTGCGCAAGCGCCCGGGCATGTACATTGGCGACACGTCCGACGGCACCGGCCTGCACCACCTGGTCTTCGAAGTGCTGGACAACTCGATCGACGAATCGCTGGCCGGCCACTGCACCGAAATCCACGTCACGATCCACTCGGACAACTCGATTTCGATCACCGACAACGGCCGCGGCATCCCGGTCGGCCTGAAAATGGACGACAAGCACGAGCCGAAACGCTCGGCGGCCGAGATCGTCCTGACCGAGCTGCACGCCGGCGGCAAGTTCGACCAGAACTCGTACAAAGTTTCCGGCGGCCTGCACGGCGTGGGCGTCTCGTGCGTGAATGCACTGTCAAAACTGCTGCGCGTGACGATCCGCCGCGACGGCAAAGTGCACCAGATGGAATTCGTGCGCGGCGTGCCGCAAAACCGCGAACTGGCGATGGTCAATGGCGTCGAAGTCTCGCCCATCAAGGTCATCGGCGAAACCGACAAGCGCGGCACCGACGTGCACTTCTGGGCCGACGAGACCATCTTCAACCACGTCGAGTTCCACTACGAAATCCTGTCCAAGCGCATCCGCGAACTGTCGTTCCTGAACAATGGCGTGAGCATCAAGCTGACCGACCAGCGCTCGGGCAAGGAAGAAATCTATGCATTCGAAGGCGGCACGCGCGGCTTCGTCGAATACATCAACAAGACCAAGAACGTGCTGCACCCGACCGTCTTCCAGGCGACCGGCGAGCGCATGTCGGACCAGAACACGAACATCTCGGTCGACGTCTCGATGCAGTGGAACGACGCGTTCAACGAGCAGGTGCTGTGCTTCACGAACAACATCCCGCAGCGCGACGGCGGCAGCCACCTGACGGGCCTGCGCGCGGCGATGACGCGCGTGATCAACAAGTACATCGACGAGCACGAGTTCGCCAAGAAGGCCAAGGTCGAAATCTCTGGCGACGACATGCGCGAAGGCCTGACCTGCGTGCTGTCAGTGAAAGTGCCGGAACCGAAATTCTCGTCGCAGACCAAGGATAAACTGGTGTCGTCCGAAGTGCGCGGCCCGGTCGAAGAGATCGTCGCCAAGACCCTGACCGACTTCCTGGCCGAAAAGCCGAACGACGCCAAGATCATCTGCGGCAAGATCGTCGAAGCCGCCCGCGCCCGCGAAGCCGCGCGCAAGGCACGCGACCTGACGCGCCGCAAAGGCGTCATGGACGGCCTGGGCCTGTCGTCGAAACTGGCCGACTGCCAGGAACGCGACCCGGCGCTGGCCGAACTGTACATCGTCGAGGGTGACTCGGCAGGCGGCTCGGCCAAGCAGGGCCGCGACCGTAAATTCCAGGCCATCCTGCCGCTGCGCGGCAAGGTGCTGAACGTGGAAAAGGCGCGCTTCGAAAAGATGCTGTCGTCGGAGCAGATCACGACCCTGATCGCCACGCTCGGCACGTCGATCGGCCCGGACGAATTCAACGTCGAGAAATTGCGCTACCACCGCATCATCATCATGACCGATGCGGACGTCGACGGCGCCCACATCCGTACCCTGCTGCTGACGCTGTTCTACCGCCAGATGCCGCAACTGGTCGAGCGCGGCCACATCTACATCGCGCAACCGCCGCTGTACAAGGTCAAGGCCGGCCGCGACGAACGCTATCTGAAGGACGACATCGAAGAAGCCAGCTACATGATGAACTTCGCGCTCAATACCGCGTCGCTCATCCCGCGCGATGGCGCCGAGCCGATCAGTGGCGAAGCGCTGGGCGAACTGGCACGCCAGTACAACCTGGCCAACACCATCATGATGCGCCTGACGCGCGTGATCGACCGGGCAGCACTGACCGCGATCTTCAGCGGCGGCGTGGCACTGGACCTGACCACGCTCGAGAACGCCGAAGCATCGGCGCAGGCGATGGAAAAATCGATCAACGACCCGGCCGTCAAGGTCAAGGTGCGCTCGGACGACCTGTCCGAAAAGCACGCGCTGCGCATCGAACGCATCTACCACGGCAACGTGCAGGTGACGTCGATCGACGCCGACTTCGTGGCGGGCGCCGATTACGCGGTGCTGGCCAACTCGGCAGCAACGTTCCAGGGCCTGATGGGCGAAGGCGCGATCGTGCGCCGCGGCGAAGGCGAGCGCATGAAGGAATTCGCCGTGCGCGACTTCCACGCAGCGATGCTGTGGCTGCGTGAAGAAGCTGAACGCGGCGTGTCGAAGCAGCGTTATAAAGGTCTGGGCGAGATGAACCCGTCGCAACTGTGGGAAACCACGATGGATCCGACCGTGCGTCGTCTGCTGAAGGTGCAGATCGATGATGCTATCGCGGCGGATCAGATCTTTACGACGTTGATGGGCGATGACGTGGAGCCGCGTCGGAACTTTATTGAGGCGAATGCGCTGCGGGCGGGGAATATCGACGTTTAAGATGTTTGCTTGAACGATCGTCCAGAAAGGGCTAACCATTCGGTTGGCCCTTTTTTATTGGATGCGCGCCAGGCACCGTTACATGGCGTGCAACCCGTGCTAGTATTGACGCTGGGCAGTGCAGGCCGCCCAGCTCTCGCGAAAGCCAACGCACCTGCTCAGGAAAATCCGTTTCAGGAGTCATACCTGTTCAATCACAGTCGCCGTAGCGAGAGCGGCAACATCATGTGAATAGGATCAGGCATGCGCCCCCAAACTCAGCAACAAATCCCGCTCGACACCAACACCGACTTTTTGCGCCGCCACGCCCGTGGCATGTTGCGCAGCGCGCACTCGGACCAACCCAGCAAGGCGCTCCCTATCGTCCGCCGTGTCCACGCGGCGCGCGCGTTTTCGATGCCACGCCTGACCGAGCTTTACCATGCTCGCGCCAAACTACAACTCAAGCATATGTTTCGCACGCTGGCAGCAGAACTTGGCTATGCAAGTTGGGATGCCTGCAAGCGCGACATCGATCGTCGCCCGAGCGAGATTCTGGATCGCTTCCGGCTCGACCTCGGCGCGTTCGGCGACCATGAGCATGTCTGGTTTGCAGACCAGCCTACTGCTGCTGCATGGCAGCGCCAGCACGGCGGCCGGATGGTTGTGTATGGAAGTCAGGCTGTCATGATGCCGGCTTAAGCGCTTAGCATTTGGATGGTCGGCCCTCGGACCGGCCATTCTGTTCAGTTTGCCTCCAGCGATCAGGCGTCGTGATTGACACACCAGCTAACGCTGATTGTCTCGCGGCTCGATCTGTTCGTCGTACACGTTCAGCCGCTTTTTCACGCTGGCATTGCTGCCATATTTCTTTCTAAGCATGCGCAGTCGCCGATCGGTGCCGCGACAGCGTTTCTCGATCTGGCCAGTGACTTCTCGCATTCGCTCAGCCTCTTCAGGATCGGGTAGCTCGCCACGAAAATGATCGCATGCGTCGCGTTGCGCCATAAAGTGTCGGACATCGTTTGGCAGTTTTTCCGCTGCGAAAATGGACGAGAAGGAGAACAGAAGAACAGGAACGAGAATAAGCGTCTTCAAAACATCTCCCTATCGCTGACGTGCCGCTTACCGCAGCCGAATCTTGACCACCGCATTCCCCGACGTCACATACAGCAGCCCTTTACCGTCCGTGACGATGCCGCGAACATCGCCCAAGCTGCCCGGAAAATCACCAACCCGCAACGTCGTCGCCCGCGCCGTCCCCGCCACCGTCGTCACCACACCCGCCGGCGTAATCTTGCGCACCAGGTTATTCACCGCATCCGCCGCATACAGATTCCCTTGAGGATCAACCGTCAGTGCTACGACCTGCTCGAAGCGCGCCGCGTTGCCGGTGCCGTTCACCGCGCCGCGAACGTTCGGTGCACCAGCGATCGTGAACAGATTGTCCGACCCAAAATTGGCCGTTGGATTCCAGCGACTGATCTCGCGCTCGAGGTCGAACAGGTACACGACATTGCTGCTGTCCACCGCCACCGCGCGCGGCGCCAGCGTGCGCGTGCCGAACAGGTCGCCCACCGTGTTCTGCCCTTCCAGAATCCCCGTCCCGCCCGCACCGATGGCGAAGCGGCGCGTGCCGTAGTTGTTGGTGATGTAGAGATTGTTGTTGGTGTCGACGGCAATCGCGCCCGGGGTGACGTCAGGCCGGCTCGCTGTCGCGACGTTGCTGCCAACCGGGATCGTCGTCACCGTCGCGACCTGGCCACCCGTTGTGATGCTCCGGATATTCACATCATCCGCGACATACACCGTGCCGCCGCTCCCCACCGTCAACGCGACCGGATTGATAAAGCGCGCATTGGCGGCGGAGCCATTGGTCAGCCGGCTCTGCCCTGCGCCGCCGGCCAGCGTTGTCACCACACCGTCCGGCGTGATCTTGCGGATGACGTAGTTGCCGCGATCTGCCACGTACACGTTGCCGCTGCTGTCGATCGCCAGCCCGTGCGGATTGTTGAAGCGCGCCGCCGTGCCGGTGCCGTCCATGGTCCCGTCGGCAGTCGGGTCGCCCGCGAACACCGACAGCGCCGCCGTTGGTGCTGGCGGCGGCTTGTCATCGTCCTTGTCCTTCGGGATGCCGTCGCCGCAACCGGCCAGCAGCGCCATCAAACCAACGGCGCCAAGCAGATTCAGGTGCGAACGGGACACATCATTAACAGGGCGGTGCATTGGCAAAATCTCCAGAAAGTATCGCCGTCGATGCTATCACGCGCCATCCTGCAAGCAGATGCTCTCTTCCATGGCACCTGCATAAACGACGGCCCATACGCCGTAGGATCCACTCAGACTGCGGGAGAGAACCCGCCCGAATTCCCGTACTTTCTTTTCCACACGCGCCTATTGTCCGCTTGACATACGGCGCCGAGTTCCTTAAAGTCGAAATTATGTCTTTCACCCTGCATCTGTCGAACACTCTCCCAGCCGCTGGCGCGCTATCGCTAGCTGCACTGCTACTACGCGCCTGATCGTTCGGCCGTACGCCCGGCACACGCCGGTCCCCACAGCAGCAGGAAAGTCGCAGATGTCTACCACGCCAATTTTCGCTTCATCGTTTTTCCTCACCGGGTCCATCCTGGCGGCGAGCGCTTGCGTCCCATCCGCAGCGCTAAACCTACCGACCGGTTGCCGGGCCTCGCGTTTCGTGGCCCGTCCGGCAGCCTACGCCACCCAAGGCCTAACCGCCGCCCAGTGACCAAACCAATCAGGAGCACCCGATCATGTTGACCAATCCCGCCGCCAAGTACCGTCCCTTCCCTGCCATTGACCTGGCAGACCGCCAGTGGCCAAGCCGCACCATCACCACGCCGCCGATCTGGATGAGCACCGACCTGCGCGATGGTAACCAGGCATTGATCGAGCCGATGAGCCCGGAGAAGAAGCTGCGCTTCTTCAAAATGCTGGTCAAGATCGGCATCAAGGAGATCGAGGTGGGCTTCCCGTCCGCCTCGCAGACCGACTTCGATTTCGTGCGCATGCTGGTCGACGACAAGCACATCCCGGACGACGTCACGATCATCGTGCTGACCCAGTCGCGCGATGAGCTGATTCGCCGCACCGTCGAATCGGCCGTCGGCGCCAAGCGCGCGATCGTCCACGTCTACAACTCGGTCGCCCCGGTGTTCCGCCGCGTGGTGTTCAACATGGAGCGCGACGAGATCGTGCAGATCGCCGTCAAGGGCACGCAGCTGATCAAGGACCTGACGTCCCAGCATCCGCAGACCCAGTGGGGCCTCGAGTATTCGCCGGAATCGTTCTCGACGACCGAGCTGGATTTCTCGAAGCAGATCACCGATGCGGTCAGCGCCGTCTGGCAGCCGACGCCGGCCAACAAGATGATCGTCAACCTGCCGTCGACGGTCGAAGCAGCCACGCCGAACGTCTACGCTGACCAGATCGAGTGGATGTGCCGTAACCTGAACAACCGCGAATCGCTCGTCATCAGCGTCCACCCGCACAACGACCGCGGCACCGCGGTCGCCGCCGCCGAACTGGCGGTGATGGCCGGTGCGGACCGCGTCGAGGGCTGCTTGTTCGGTAACGGCGAGCGCACCGGCAACGTCGATCTGGTCACGCTGGCGATGAACCTGTACACGCAGGGCGTGCACCCGGGCCTGGACTTCTCGGACATCGACGCCGTGCGCCAGCTGGTCGAGGACTGCAACCAGCTGCCGGTGCACCCGCGCCATCCGTATGCGGGCGACCTGGTGTTCACGGCGTTCTCGGGTTCGCACCAGGATGCGATCAAGAAGGGTTTTGCCAAGCAGCAGGCCGACGCGATCTGGGAAGTGCCCTACCTGCCGATCGATCCGGCCGATCTGGGACGCAGCTACGATGCGGTCATCCGCGTCAACAGCCAGTCGGGCAAAGGCGGCATGGCCTACCTGCTCGAGCAGGAATACGGCCTGCAACTGCCGCGCCGCCTGCAGATCGAGTTCTCGCGCGTCGTGCAGCGCCAGGCCGACGAGAGCGGCCGCGAAATCAACCCGGCTGACCTGCACGCGCTGTTCGCGCGCGAGTACCTGGACCAGCAGGAGCCGTATCACTACATCGCGCACCGCATGACCGAAGACAGCGCGCATGACGTGCAGCTTGAAGTCGATGTGGCGCGCCACCATGCACCGCAGGTGTTCTCGGGCCGCGGCAACGGGCCGATCGACGCGTTCGTCACCGCGCTGGGCCTCGAGATTCGCCTGATGGATTACCACGAGCACGCGATCGGCTCGGGCGCCGATGCCCGTGCGGCGTGCTATGTCGAGCTGCGGGTGGGCAATGGCCCGACGTTGTTCGGTGTCGGCATTGACAGCAATATCGTGACGGCGTCGTTCAAGTCGGTGCTGTCGGCGGTGAACCGCCATGTGGTGAGTGCCGAGCCGAATTCGGACGCATTGGCGGCATAACGACATCGCATGGACGGGGCAACCCCGTCCATCTCACCGCCCGCTCATCCGATCCACGATCTGCAACGACGCACGCTCGCTCATCACCAGCACGAGCCTGAGCCGCGCGCGCGTCATCCCCACGAACAGCTTGCGCAGCGTCTGCTCGTCGAGCTCTTCGAAATCGATCTCGGTAAAAATCAACGCTGGCGCCGACTGTCCCTTGAAGCGGTACACCGATTCGGCCAGCAATCCGCCTTCGCGAAACACCGGCGTGCCGAACAAGTCGTACGCGCCCGTGAACGAGCGCAGCGAGTGCGCGTCGCTCAGGCGATCGAGCTGCAAAATGGCCGACTTTTCGCGGCCGCGAAACGCGCAGATCGCGATGTCCTGGCGCCCGAAGCCGGCCGCCAGGCACGACGTCACGGCGCGTCGTGTCTGCGCCAGCATCGCGTCGACGTCGCCTTCGGGATAGGTCAGCTCTTCGATGTCGGCGCCCTTGAACGGGCTGCCCGCCTCCACCGGCTGGTGCGATGCGCCGATGGACGTGAGCATGTCGACGATCTGGCGCGGGCTGCGGTAATTGACATGCGAATGCAGCGTCACCCAACCGGGCAGCGGCACCATCCCGCGGCCGTACAGGTTCTGGTCCGGGTCTTCCATCCAGATCGCACGCCCGCCTTCTTTCAGCATGCGCAGCACGATGTCGCGCCACGCCACCGAAAAATCCTGGCCTTCGTCGACGATGACCACGTCGAATTGCCAGGTTTCGGGCAAGGTGGCGTCGGCCATCGATGCTTCAATCTTTTCCCACACATCCGCTGCCGCGTAATCGGGCGTGATGTCCTGCGCGCGCAGCCAGGCGTCCGACAGCATGTGGAAGGTCGCGACCCGCCCGCCAGCCGGTACCAGCCGTTCGATGTGGTCGGCCAGCGGCCGGTTGAAGCAGACGTACAGCGGGCGCAGGCCGGCATCAATGGCGGCGCTGTATTCGGCCAGCGCCAGCTGGGTCTTGCCGCTGCCGGCGGTGCCGATCACGTGCAGCCGGAATGGCGAGAAATCGAGCCGGCGCGCCCAGGTGGCCAGGCCGCCCGAGAGTTTCGTGACCATCGCCTCGGCATTGCCGATCATGGCGCTCGGATCGGGGCGCAAGTTCAGCGTGTCGCCCAGGAAGCGCGTGACCTTGTCGAAGTCGTCGGTACGCTCGGTGATGGGCAGCGCCTCGCGGATCACGCGTGCCAGCTTGGGTTTGTTCGATGCGTCGATGATGTGGTCGGCATCGATGCCGGCCAGCGGCTGGTCGCGCACGATGTAGTCGGGACAGTACAGCAGGTAGTCGATCGACAGCTTCCCCTGGAAACGCTTGGCCAGGCCCTCGATCGTGGCCAGGATCTGCGTGCGCACCTTGCGCGGCTTGCCCTGGTAGCTTTTGACCAGGCCTTCCGGCGTCTCGTTCAAAAAGCCGGCGACCTGCTCGATGACCAGGATGCGGCCATTCGGCGCGAGCACGATGAAGTCGACGTCGCCATACACCGAATAACCCTGCTCGACATTCGTCCAGTGCACGCCGTGATAGATCACGTAGGGCGTGTCGGCCAGGCGCTGCTCCAGGTAGGCGAGCGTCTCGATTTCGCGGGCGGCGGCGCCCGTGACGGACAGTTCGCGCCAGCCGCTTGGTTGGATATGGGCCATGGTGTCCGCTAACGTTAATAAGGTGGAAACTATTGTAAGACTGTTTGCATGATAGTCACACACCGTTGTCCATAGCACGCACCAGGCGAGTGGAAAGCTGTCGAATGATTGCCTGAGTGAAAAATCTATTGTGGCCGTACGGCAATCCAGTGCACACTTTCGTTCATCCCGTTTCGTGCAGGTTTCCTTGTGTATTTCTCTTCCCCGTTCTCGCTGATCCTGCGCACGGCGCTGGTCCTGATCGGCCTGCTGCTCGCGACCGGCACCGCCCAGGCCGGCGCGACGTACCGCTTCGGCGGCGCGGCGGTACCGGGCTGCTCGCTGTCGGGCAAGGTGTACACCTGCCCCAGCAGTGCGGGTATCGCAGCGGACGACAAGATCATCATCGACTCGGGCTATACCGTCAGCGTGCGGTCCGACTTCACGTTCGGCTACAACCAGGGCCTGACGATGTCGGGCACCGCGCGCTTGACCAGTACGGGCAATCTGAGCATTGCCGATCTTCCGCCCTTCAACCTGAATGTGTCCGGTGGTTCGTTCAGCTCAGCCAAAACCTTCACCGCTGGCAACCAGGTGCAGACCTTCAAGGCCGACATCAGCGCCGCGTCGCTGGTGCTGGGCAGTGGGTCAACCTTGCAGATCACCGGCACGCTGGTTTCCACCGGTCCGGTCACCATCGGATCGAACACGACGATCACTGGCCCTGTCACCGGTACCGCCATCACCATTAGTACGCCGGTCAGGATTACGGGCGACGTCAAGGCGTCCACGAGCCTGTTCCTGGGCTCGGGCAGCACGATCGACGGCAACGTCGACACCGGTCAGATGACGCTGCAAGCCTCGGAGGCGCTCATCACGGGCAATGCAGCGGTCGACTTTGCAAAGCTGGACTGGCACGGCCGCGTGGCCAAGAAAATCATCTGCAAGACAGGTACGCGCCCTGGCGAGTGCGACTGTGTGGAGAACCAGAGCGGCTATCCGGTCAATACCCCCGAAGGCCCGACCTGTGAGTCGGCCAAGCCGGCGACGGCCCCCTTGCACCATTTTCAGATCACCCATGACGGCAGCGGCCGCACCTGCGCGCCGGAAAGCGTGACCGTGACGGCCTGCGCCAACGAGTCTTGCAGCGCCTTGTACAAGGGCGGTGCACAAATCACGTTGTCGCCGGGTGCAGTGGCGGCCACCATCGACAGCTCCGGCACCACGCTGGCGCAGGTGTCGCGCAACACGGCCGGCGCGGACACCCTGCAACTGACGCAAAGTGGCGCCAAACCGGCCACCACCTGCTACAACAGCACGAGCAAGACCACCAGCTGCGCGATGACGTTCGCCAGCGGCGTGAGCTTCCGGATCGATGCGAACCACCATAAGGCCGGTCTCAGCGCAGGCGCAATCGTCACGGCACTCGCGCCCGACCCTGCCACCGGCCAGTGCGTGGCGGCCTTCAAGAAAACCAGCAAGGATATCGCGTACGCCTGCCAGCATGTCACGACCAGTGTCGACACCAAGGGTTTGCTGCTGACCGATACCACGACCAAACGCGCCGCCACGCTGGTGTGTTCCAACGGTGCGGCGCAAGCCGTCAGCAGCTATTTCGATGACTACGGCAAGGCAGCGCTGACGCTGGCCTACCAGGATGTGGGCACGCTCAAGCTTCTGGCGTCGTTCGACGACGCCCAGGGCGACACCACGGTGACCGTTGTGCCCAACAAATTCATCTTTTCACCATTGCCTTCCTCACCCATTCGCGCGGGCGACAATTTCCAGGTCACCGTCACGGCGGTCAACGAGGCCGGCGCCACCACGCCAAGTTTCAACCGCAGCACCCTGGCAGCTGGCGCCACCCTCACCGACATTGCGGTGTCCTGCGTGGGCAAGGGAAGCGCGAACCTGTTCACCGGTGCCAAAATGGAATTCAATAGCGGCGTCGGTGTGGCGACCCTGGCGTGGGGCGATGTCGGCATGCTGGACCTGAAAGCGACGTTGAGCGATTTTTTGGGTAGCAAGGTAGAAGTGTTGAGCACCAGTGGCAAGTCAGCGACATGCACGCCGACCGTCGGTCCCTTCATCCCCAAGTATTTCAAGGTCGACTATCCGGCTGCAAGCACGACACGCACGTTCTACTATGCCGGCGAGCCCATCCCTGTCGAGGTGGCGGCGATGAATGCGCAGGGCGCCATGACCACGAACTATTCGGGCGACCTGGGCCTGAGCGAAACGGTGACGCTGACTGCGCTCAATCCGGCCGACTATGCTGCAATCAAGGACACCAGTGCCGAATTGAAGGACTTCACCGTGCCGGCGAGCGCCTTCAAGGCCGGGCTCGCACAGGCCAGGCCGGCCTATGGGCCGACAACCGCGGCGCCGATCGCTGCCAGCATTTTGCTCAGGGCCAGCAACAGCGGGGGCGTGGTGACATCGGGCGACGGCAAAGGTACTTATGAAAAAGCCCGGCCTGCAGTCCATAGTGGCCGCCTGCGTATCGCCAATGCATTCGGTCGCACCAACACGCTACTGCCGATGCGCATTGAAGCCTATTACTGGACCGGCAAAAGCTGGCTGTTCAATCAGAAGGATGACTTCACCGTGATTCCGGCCAGCGCGTTCGTGCAAGCGGCCCGGCCCAAAGTGACGGGCGGCGTGGCGCCGACGATTGCCGCCGTCAAGAGTGCCGTGGTACTGGCCAGCGGCCGCGGGCAAGTCGATCTGACGGGTGACCGGCCCGGCTGGATCGACCTGGCGATCAATCTGGGCAATGATACGCAGCCCCTGCCGTGCAACAACGCCGTGTATCCCAAGAACACCGGCGCCCGGCTGGCCTGGCTGCGCCTGCCCACGGGCTGCGCCGATCCATCGGCGCGCGCGACCTTTGGCGAGCAGTCGGCCGAAGAGCGTCGCATCATCCATGTGCGCCAGGTGTTCAATTGAGCCGCCAGCAGGGTTTCACGATGGTTGAACTGATCACGGTGATGGTGCTGATCGGCGTGCTGGCAGCCTTCGCCGTCCCGCGCCTGATGGGAGACAGCGCGACCGGCGCGGCCCTGTTTGGCGACCAGGTGGCCAGTGGACTGCGCATGGCCCAGAAAAGCGCGGTCGCGCGGCGCCGCACGGTATGCGTGACCACGACGGCAACCACGCTGACGCTGCGCGTGCGTACCGCCGTCGGCAACGGATCCTGTGGCAACGTGCAGCTGCAGGGCATCACCGATGGTCTGTACGACAGCAAGGAAGCAGGCATCGTCATGAACGGCGCGCCCCCGCTGCTGCTGTTCCGGCCCGACGGCACCATCGATGACGGCAACGGCGTACGCCTGGGCAGGGTCGACATCGCCATCAAGGGTGCTGACGCCATCCGGCGCACCATCACGCTCGACGGAGGCACTGGCTATGTCCATTAAACGCATGGCAGGCACCACGCTGATCGAACTGATCGTTGCGATCGTGATCGTGGGCACCGCCCTGGCGGGACTCGTGGCTGCCTACAACCGCGCCAATATCGCCTCGACCGATCCCTTGATTACCCAGCAAATGCTGGCGATCGCCGAATCGATGATGGAAGAGGTCATGCAAAAGCCGTTCGTCGCGCAACCAAATCAGGCGGGCCGCCTGTTTTTCAATGACCTCATGGACTACAACGGCTACGGGCCTGTCGCCGTCAGCAATGTCAACGGCGGCGCTGTCCCGGGCCTGGGACGCTATACCGTGCAGGTGCAGGTCAACCAGCAGGGCATCACCGGCGTGGCCGCTACCGACGCCATGCGCGTCCAGGTCATCGTGAGCGCGCCTGGCGCCCAGGATCTGCGTCTGGTCGGCTGGAGGACGCGTCCATGAGCCATGGCATGCGCCATTCCATGCGCCATAGCGTGCAGCGCGATGGCGGGTTCTCGCTGGTCGAGCTGATCCTGGTCATCGTCCTGATCGGGATCATCGGCGGCGTGCTCACGATGCAGCTGGCCCCGGCCATCCAGAGTTACCTTTTGATCAGCCAGCGCGCAGGCCTGACGAGTCAGGCTGACACCGCGCTGCGCAGGATCACCACCGAGGTGCGCGCCGCCGTGCCCAATTCGCTGCGCCTGAATAATCCGCAATGCCTGGACCTCGTGCCCACCCGCGATGGCGGCCGTTATCGCATGGGCCCTGACACGGTCAATCCCGGCGACGCCCATATCAACGATGCCGAAACCGGTACCGCATTCGATGTGCTCACGCCGCTCAATGCGATGCCGACGCCAGGCGATGCGATCGTGATCGGCAACCGCAGTCCGGACGATGTGTATAGCGGATCAAATGTCGGCACGGTCAGCGCGCTGGCCGGGCCATCGCCGAATGCGCAGGCCGGCATCAGCCGCATCATGCTGAACGCGCCGATCCAGATTCCCCAAGGGTACGATGGCGGCCGCTTCCTGGTCGTGCCAGGAGACGAGCGCGTCGTTACTTACGTCTGTACACAGGGCGTCGACAACGTAACCGGCAACGGCACAGGTTTCCTGACACGGTTTTCCCGCACCACGCCTGGCGCAACGACGTGCAATGCGCCGGCCGGCACATCGGCCATCGTGGCCACCCGGGTGTCGGCCTGCAGCTTCGTCGTCTACACCAACCAGGGAGCGACCCAGGACAGCGGCTTCGTACAACTCCAGCTCACGCTGACCGAGCGCGGTGAATCGGTCCCGCTCACGATCGGCACCCACGTCGACAACCTGCCATGAGCCGCTTCCCCATCCTTCCCCGGCGCCAGTCGGGCTTCGCCTATATTGCTGCCGTGATCTTCCTGGTGGTGATTGCCGGCATTGCGGTCGTGCTGTTGCGCCTGACCGATACGCAGCAGAGCACCGTCAACCAGGCCTTGCTGGCCTCACGCGCCAGCCTGGCGGCGCGCGGCGGCCTTGAATGGGTCTTTAACAACCCGGCGCAGCGCTGCTCCCAGGCCCCTCTGTCGACCAGCAATGCAGCGCCAGCGGGAGCGGTCAACCATCTCAATGACTTCCGTGCCGAGTCCGGATTTCTGGTCAGTGTCAGCTGCTCGTTCCGCGCCTATAACGAGGGCGAAGCGATCGATGACAGCGGTAACTCGTCGCCGGTTGTCAAACGCATCTACCGGATCGAGGCCGTGGCCTGCAATGGCACTGCCACCACCTGCCCGGACCCCGGCAGCGTGCCACGGGCCGATTACGTCGAGCGCGCGCAAGTGGCCACCATCTGCCTGCTGACCAACGGCGCGCCTTGCGTGTGAGTGTTACCGTTGGCAACGGCTGCCTTGCCGGAGGATCGTGCAATCTTCCCGGACCATCGCACGCCCCGCCGGTGGTCTAATGGCACGTTGTTCACCGACCCGAGAAACTGTCCATGCAAGCGATCCGTGACCTCGCCACCCAGATTGCGCAGCACACCCCCGGCGACGGCATGCACCGGAGCCCGATCCCCGGCGTGTGGCTGATCCGCAGCGGCCAGACCACCGAACCGCTGCGTGTCGTGCACACGCCGGCGGTGTGCATCATCGCGCAGGGCGCCAAGCTGGTCTCGCTGGGCGGCACCGACTACCGGTACGACACGGCCAAGTTTTTGGTGGTGTCGGTCGATTTGCCGGTGACCGGCTGCGTGACGCTGGCGACCGAAGATGAACCCTATCTGTGCCTGCGGGTCGATCTCGATGCCCAGTTGCTCGCTGCGCTCGACCTCGAACTGCCGGCCCGCCCGGCCGCGCGCGGCACGCCCCCTGCGCGCGGGCTGTTCCTGAGCGAGACCACGCCCGCGCTACTTGAAGTCGCCAACCGCCTCGTGCACCTGCTCGATGCGCCCCACGACATCGCAGTGCTCGCGCCGCTGCTGCTGAAGGAATTTCATTATCGCCTGCTCACCGGCGAGCATGCCGACACCGTGCGCCATTGCGCGCGCGGCGATGGCCGCATCGCGCAGGTCACCCGGGCCATCTGCTGGATCAAGGATCACTACAACCGGCCACTGAGCGTCGAGCGCCTGGCTGGCGAGGTGGGCATGAGTTCGTCGACGCTGCACGAGCACTTCAAGACCGTGACCTCGATGAGTCCGCTGCAGTACCAGAAGCAGCTACGGCTGCAAGAAGCGCGGCGGCTGATGCTCGCCGGGTCGATCGACGCGGCGCGCGCGGGCCATGCGGTGGGCTACGAAAGCAGCTCGCAGTTTTCGCGCGAATACGCGCGCTTCTTCGGCCTGTCGCCGGGGCGCGATGCGACGCGGCTGCGCCAGTCGCTGCAGGCGGGCGGCCTGCAGGCGATGCGCTGACAGGGACCTGCCGGCGACGTGCCGGCGCGGCTGTCTCTATAATCGTCGCATGACGTTTATTCCACTGACCCGCGCATGAGCTATCGCCTGGCGATCTTCGACTTCGACGGCACGCTGGCCGACTCGTGGCCCTTCTTCATGAGCGTGTTCAACGAGATCGCCGACCAGCACGGCTTCCGGCGCGTCGACGCCGCGCAGGCCGAGCAGCTACGCCACTACGGCCCGCGCGACATCATGCGCCATGTCGGGATGCCGGCCTGGAAGCTGCCGATTGCCTCGCGCTCGTTCATCGACCGCATGCGCGGCGCCACCGGCCGCATCGCACTGTTCGACGGCATCGCCCACACGCTGCGCGAGCTCGACCGCAATGGCGTGCGGCTGGCGGTGGTCTCGTCCAATGCCGAAGACAATGTGCGCGACGTGCTGGGGCCGGAACTGGCAAGCCTGATGGGGCAGTATGAATGCGGCATGTCGATCTTCGGCAAGGCGGCGCGCATCCGCAAGGTCGTGCGCCGTGCCACGGTGCCGGCGATCCAGGCGCTGTATGTCGGCGACCAGACGACCGATGGCGACGCTGCGCGCCAGGCCGGGATCGCGTTCGGGGCGGTGGGCTGGGGCTATGCGTCGATGGAAGCGCTGCGCCGGGTGGCGCCGGAGCGCGAGTTCGGGACGCCGGCGGATCTGCTGTCGCTCGCAGGCCAGGCGTGCCCGCCACGGAATTGCCCGGACGCATAGGCCAGTTGCTATACTCGGCAGCAACTGCATCAATGAACAACGGACCTTTCATGCGCCT
>Ga0308158_10002417_pt1 | contig 17728 bp, 14 predicted proteins | sample PhyBR2_FD_201038 | JGI IMG/M metagenome (GOLD analysis project Ga0308158, IMG submission 201038) | Phyllosphere microbial communities from UC Gill Tract Community Farm, Albany, California, United States - DLSLB.R2 | ecosystem: Host-associated > Plants > Phyllosphere > Unclassified | place: USA...
TTTTTAACCCTTTTAATTTATTCCAACTTTTAAAACTAACCCATTTTAAATTTCTGCATCAAAGAACTGAGCAAAAATCATATTAAATTTACAATTTCAGACTATCGAAATCTATGCAATACACACATGTACCGATGGCGAATCTGAAACATCTGTAAACTCAACAGATATCGAAGCATAACTTTTATAGTTGATGATAAACGTGCGATTATTGGTTTGCAGATAGGTTTTAATGGAATCAGTGGTTAAATAAAAAATCCAATTCAGGAAACTCATTTTGTGATTGGAGGGCATTGGAACAGAATGGTTCCACATTGCAATAAAGGTTTGCTGTAAAATATCTTCTGAATATTTTTCCGAAAGACCGGAATGAATCATAAAGCCGTAAATGATCGGACTGTAGGTATCATAGATTATTTCGAATTGTTTTCTTTCTTTTGATTGGATGAGAAGAAATAATTCTGTGTCGGAGTAGAGTGGTCGGTTAGTGGTCATGTTGGTGTCTGAGTTTTTTATTGTACAAAAATTTTACAGACCCTTCCTTTTTAGCCACTACATAATTGCTGTTATGGTTTGCAAAGCAAACGATGTGCTAAACTAATAAAAGCTGTAACTATTTTTGATCTCCTACAATTTCCCATGTCGAAAATATCAACAAAAGAAGATCGGATTTATTTAAATACGCTCATATTTTTCACAGAATATCGTTCTGTTGGTGAGCAGTATTTTTTTTCGTAATAGTCGATCTCTATTGGTAAAATAGGATTTTTCAAATGTTAACGGGCGCGTGCAAAATCAGGAAGCATATTCGTTCAAAGTAGTCAATTAAAGAATTTAATGGGTTAAACGCAGGATCGTTATCTGAATTTTATTTTTACCAGATTACCATCATAAAAATTCAGACAATAAAATCTAAAACGGTTCTTACATTCTAAAACATTTGTATATTTGCTTTAAGCTTTAGGGGTATTCTGAAAAGAATTGAGAGAGTCCCTTTGAACCTGATGCGGCTCACACCGACGTAGGGAAAAGCAGGAAACCGTCCTTTGATGTTTTCTTTCTTATTCCGTGTGTTTTCCTAAAGCATAAACAATTAAAACATTTATGGAAAACAATCTTTGGGATTATGTTCAATCTGTCAGAAGACAGGCTCCCCTTATTCATAATATGACCAATTTTGTGGTGATGAATAATACCGCTAATGCATTGCTGGCTATTGGTGCTTCGCCGGTTATGGCTCATGCAAAGTCAGAAATTAAAGAAATGGTGGGTATTTCTGATGCTGTAGTTATTAATATCGGAACGCTTGATGAATATTGGTCGGATGCTATGCTGATGGCAGCAGAAGAGGCTTCACGAATTGAAAAAACCTGGGTTCTCGATCCCGTTGGCGCAGGGGCAACGGCCTTCAGAGATGATATTCTGGCAAAGCTTTTAGAATACAAACCTACCGTGATAAGAGGAAATGCATCTGAAATTATTGCGTTGGCAAAGATTCAGAAGACAGCTACAAAAGGGGTCGACAGTACAGCGGAAAGTAATGAAGCCATTGCCGCAGCCCAATATCTAGCGGATAAATACCATTCCGTCGTATGCATTTCCGGTTCTAAAGATATTATTTTGGATGGGACAACAATTTATTATGTTGAAAACGGACATCCTTTAATGACTAAAGTGACGGGTCTGGGCTGTTCGGCTTCCGCTATCGTGAGTGCTTTTGCTTCGATAGCCGAAAATAAAACTGAATCAACGGTAGCAGCTATGGCATTACTGGGAATTTCGGGGGAGCTGGCCACCAGGATCTCGGCAGGACCGGGAAGCCTGCAGATGAATATTTTAGATCAACTCTACACTATTTCTGAGCACGAGTTTTTTGAAAACATAAAAGTTTCTAAAAATGAGCTTAAATAAATCTTTTCCCTATCAACTGTATCTTGTAATTTCCGAAGAAGACTGTAAAGGACGAGATTTTCTTGAGGTCTCCAAACAGGCTATTTTAGGAGGCGTGGATATCATCCAGTTGCGCGAAAAAAAATCTTCTGATCAGGATTTTCTTAACAAAGCCATTCGCCTCAAAGAGATTACCGAAACCTATGGAATTCCTTTAATTATCAATGATAATGCTTTGGTCGCCAAAGAAGTGGATGCTTTTGGAATTCATGTGGGAAATAATGATATTCAGCCATCGGTGTTGCGTAAAAATTCCTTTCAAAATAAAATGGTTGGCTATTCCATAGAATATCTTAAACAGCTGGAAAGTCAGGAAATGATGTTTTCTGATTATTTAGGCATCAGTCCGGTTTTTAAAACAGAAACAAAGACAGATACGGTGACCGAATGGGGACTTGAAGGATTGGCTATTATAAGAAAGCTCACGGAAAAACCTTTGGTGGCCATCGGAAATATTCATCTGGGAAATGCACAACAGGTTATAAAGTCCGGAGCAGACTGTATCGCTGTTGTTTCGGAGATTTGTAATGCCAAAGATCCTCAAAAAGCAGCTTTTAATTTAAAAAATGAGATCAATAAATGAAAAAATACACCTATTCCTCCGTTCTTACGATTGCAGGTTTTGACGGCAGTGGGGGCGCCGGCATTCAGGCGGATATAAAAACGATTTCGGCGCTGGGATGCTATGCGACTTCCGTATTAACAGCCCTGCCAGTACAAAATACACAGGGCGTTAAAAATATTTTTCCTATTTCTGTAGATGCCGTTGCAGAACAGCTGGAATCTATATTGAATGATATTTTTCCGGATGCTATTAAAATAGGGATGGTTCATACGCCTGAGCTGGTGGACGTCATCGTCCGGACTTTAGCTTCCTACAAAAAAATCCCGATTGTGTTTGATCCTGTCATGGTAGCCACCAGTGGCCACCGGTTAATTGAAGAGAAAACAATTGATACTATTATTGACAAGCTTTTTCCTATTTCTGAAATTATTACTCCGAATATGGATGAGGCCGCTATTCTGGCTAAAATGGAAGTTAAAACTTTAGAAGATATGAAAATAGCGGGACAAAGAATCAGGGCATTGGGATGTAAGAATATTTTATTGAAAGGCGGCCATTTGGAAACTGAGACGATTAGTTCTTTATGGTATACTGATAAAAATAAATTTAAAACCTATGAATCTCTAAAAATACAAACGCAGAATACCCATGGTTCAGGATGTACTCTTTCTTCAGCGATTGCCTCTTTTATTGCGCGGGGAGAGTCTCTGGATGAAGCCGTTATGCTGGCGCAGAATTATGTATCTGAAGCTATTTACCACGGTCATGATGTAGAGATAGGAAAAGGTAATGGCCCTTTAAATCACTTTTTTAACCCTCAAAAACTTACTAAAAATGAATTGGTCTGAAGACACTTGGAAATCTATTGAAAATATTTACGACAGAATTATAGAAATGTCTTTTATTAAAGAACTTTCTCTCGGCAATTTACCCTTAACAAAATTTCAGTTTTATATCGCCCAGGATTCTTTATATCTTGAGCATTTCGGCAGAGCTCTGGCGCTGATAGGAAGTAAGGCTCATGATAAAGAGGATGCTTTGTCTTTTATCAGGTTTGCTGAAAATGCCGTCGTTGTGGAAAATGCGCTTCATGAATCTTATTTTAAAGACTTTGAAATCTCAGAGAGAGGGATTTTGCAGCCTGTTTGTCATCATTATATTCATTTTTTAAAGAGTACCGCTGCTTTCGAGCCTGTAGAAGTGGCGATGGCAGCTACTTTACCTTGTTTTTGGATTTATAAAAGGGTAGGAGATTACATCTACCAGAGCGAGCAGACTAAAAATAACCCTTTCCAAAGCTGGATTGAAACCTATGGCGGAGAAGAGTTCGGAATTGCGGTAGAAAAGGCGATCTCCATCTGTAATAAAGCGGCCGAAAATACAACTCCCATAATTAGGGAAAGAATGAAAGAAGCTTTTATGACCGCTTCCCATTTAGAATTTCAGTTTTGGCAGGCTGCGTATGACAAAAAAGTCTGGGACTAATATTTTTATCTTTAATACATCATAAAAGTTAACAAGCTTTCAGATCTGCAGATTGTGGTATTTCCTGAGAGATTTTATTGAGAACCTACCGTCTTATGTTTCTATTAAGAGCAAATTAAATGATCCTAAAATATACCATCAGACCGCTTGCCTGGCTACCGGTAAAATAAATGTTTTCCATAACCGACTGAATGCTATAGATTTTTGGTTTTTAATGAAGACAAAATCACTGTTAACCCCTTTATTTAAAGAAAAAATTAGGAATTAAAAAAAATAGTTGTATATTTGCACTACAATATCGCGGGATGGAGCAGTAGGTAGCTCGTCGGGCTCATAACCCGAAGGTCATCGGTTCGAGTCCGGTTCCCGCTACTACAAAAGAGGATCATATTTTATGGTTCTCTTTTTTTTGTTTAAATATTAAATTGAAAAAAGTTGAGAATTTGGCAAAAAGTTTAAATCGTTTGAAAATTAGAAATAAAACATTTCAACCCATGAAATTTTTTCTCTTCATCTGCCACCGATCCAACGTTTTGCTCTCTTTTGCCCATCTTAAGCGCAAAGCTTTTAAAAACACCTTTTGCCTCTTTTGCGGTAAAGTAAACAGCCTCATTATCAAAATTCGTGCATTCGAGGCCCTAAAATCAACAGCGTCATCTGTGGAAAATCTGTGCGATCCGTGGGAAATAAAATTCGCACATTCGTGGCATGAAAATTAAAGGTATTTTTGTTCTCGCAGATTTTGCAGAAAATGCAGATTTTAATTTGAAACTTTTAATGATTGTCAAAAAAAATCCTAAAAATTCGCGCATTCGCGGCCATAAAATCAACAGCAACATCTGTGAAAATCTGTGCGATCTGTGGGAAAAAAAACATTCCAACTCACGAAATTCTTCTCATCAAATTCCGATTATCGCGAAAATTGAAAAACCTGAAGGTATCTGCCACCGATCCAACGTTTTGCTCTCTTTTGCCCATCTTAAGCGCAAAGCTTTTAAAACACCTTTTGTCCCTTTTGCGGTAAAATAAACAGCCTCATTATCAAAATTCGTGCATTCGAGGCTATAAAATCAACATCAACATCTGTGAAAATCTGTGCAATCCGTGGGAAATAAAACATTCCAACTCACGAAATTTCTTCCCTTCACATCCCACCGATCCAACGTTTTGCTCTCTTTTGCCATCTTAAGCGCAAAGCTTTCAAAGCTCCTTTTGCGGTAAAATCAACAGCCTCATCTGTGGAAAATCTGTGCGATCTGTGGGGAAATAAAATTCGCACATTCGTGGCATCAAAATTAAAGATATTTTTGTTCTCGCAGATTTTGCAGAAAACGCAGATTTTAATTTGAAACTTTTAATGATTGTTTAAAATAAATCCTAAAAATTAGTGCATTCGAGGCCATAAAATCAACAGCAACATCTGTGAAAATCTGTGCAATCCGTGGGAAATAAAACATTCCAACTCACGAAATTTTTCCCTTCACATGCCACCGATCCAACGTTTTGCTCTCTTTTGCCCATCTTAAGCGCAAAGCTTTTAAAACACCTTTTGCCTCTTTTGCGGTAAAGTAAACAGCCTCATTATCAAAATTCGTGCATTCGAGGCTATAAAATCAACAGCAGCATCTGTGAAAATCTGTGCGATCTGTGGGAAATAAAATTCGCACATTCGTGGCATGAAAATTAGAGATATTTTTTGCTCTCGCAGATTTTGCAGAAAACGCAGATTTTAATTTGAAACTCTTCAAGATTCAGCAATCAGGTCCCTCATTATTTCCGTTACAGACTGCGGGCGGTACTCATTGATGGACTGTCCGACCCATATACTTACAAAATCGGTATTTTCATGAGCTTTAGCAGCCCTTCTTAATTCGTTGGTGAGCTTATTTTGATAAGGATAGGGAAGGATATGAGGAGTCTGCTTCATTGTTTCGGTAAATATATTTTTAATTCCTCTGGCATAGCGTCCCGAAAAGCTATTGGTAAGTATAATATCTTCTTCATTCAGCGTTCTGAGTCTTTCTTTCTCAAATTTTTTCAGCGCACTTTCAGAGGATCCCAGGAGTAAACTTCCAATTTGGAAACCTTCAGCGCCCAAAGTTTCAGCGGCTGACATCGTTTGGGCATTATAAATCCCTCCGGCGTAAATCAGGGGAACTTTAACAAGATTTTTCACCTGTGATAAAAGTGATAATCCGCCTATCTGAGGGATATTTTCGCTTTTAAAGCTTCCTCTGTGCCCTCCGGCTTCGATGCCCTGAACGCAGATAATGTCAATTCCTGATTTTTCTAAAATTAGTGCTTCATTCAGGGAAGTACAGGTTCCTATAAGCGTGATCCCTTTGCTTTTAAGAAGATCAATGCTTTGTGGATCCAGATTTCCAAAGGTAAAGCTTAAAATTTTGCAGTTCTCAGCAATAATGATCTCCAGCTGTTCGTGGTATGACTGTACTTTAATCTCATTAAAATCAGAAAGTTTGACATCAAGATGATGTTGTTCAGCGAGATCTTCAATAAATTTTTTTGCGGAGGCATACTGATTTTTCAGTTCGTCTGTTATCGGAGGAATGTCGTGAACGAAAATATTAACGGCAAAATTTTTATCGGTGAGTTTTTTTGTTGACTGAATAAGGTCCAGACATTTCTCAGCCTCCAGATCAGCCAGTGCCAGCGAACCTAAAGCATTTGCTTTTGCGGCGGCACTCACCATTTCAGGTGTGGTAACACCAAACATGGGAGCCTGAATAAGCGGAAACTCAATATTCAGCATTTTTGTGATCGAATTAGGATAGTTCATATTCTGCTTTTAATAACAAAATTAGATCTATTTCTGTGGCGAAACAAACGAATCAAAATGTTCTTTATCAGGAAGATTTAAAAAAAAAGGATTTAATTTTTATTTAATCTAAATAAACTTTATTTTTGCGCCATAATTTCGGATAATATTAAAGAAAATTAATCGTCAGGTTTAAAATGATTGATTTTTTTTCTAAGCATTAAAAATTTCTATACAAATTAATATGAATAGGTCAACTGTTTGGGCAGGTACTTTATGCAGTATCATTTCGTTAAACGTTTCAGCACAAAATAATTCTGAATCATCCCTTAAAGACACCTTATCACCCCGACAAAAAACAATTGAAACCGTGGAAATTACGGGTCGCCGGGAAAGAGGATATAAAAACACCAGTACGTTCAGTGGTACAAAAACGAATACGGACCTGATGGATATTCCTCAGTCCATCAACTATGTTACAAAAGAAACGCTTGATGATCAGGCTGCTTTTAAAACAAGTGATGCGGTGAAGAATATCAGCGGGGTCAATCAGGCTTCCTATAATAATAATGATTTTGTGTTGAGGGGTTTCAGGGCTTCCAATACATTGGTTAACGGACAAAGGATTTCCACAAGAGGGTGGGCTCAGAATCTCACCCCTTATGTGGAAAGAATCGAGGTTATTAAGGGACCGGCTTCGGCATTATTTGCCAATACAGATCCCGGCGGAACGATCAATACCGTCACTAAAAAACCTTTGAAAGACAGTAGAAATTCGATTAACTTTTCTACAGGAAGCTTTAAAACGGTAAGAATTACCGGTGATTTTACAGGAGCCATGAATGAAAAAAAGAGTTTGCTTTACCGTCTGAATCTGGCCTATCAGGATACAGAGTCTTTCCGTATTCTTCAGGATCAGAAAGCATTGGTTATTGCGCCTTCATTTTCATTTATTCCGAATGAGAAGACCAGTGTAAATTTTGATTTTGTGTACCAGAATACCAATGGAAGATTAGACCGCGGACAGCCTATTTTCGGAGCTACACAAGGCGCAGATCTCTATTCTGTGCCGATTTCATTTGCAATTGGCAAGAGAAATGATTACCAGAAGGAAGCTAATATTTTTACCACCCTTTCATTACAGCATCAATTCAATGATCATATTTCCTTTAATGCTTCTTATCTGAGATCGATGTATGATGAAGATCTTTTGGAACACCGTACCTCCAACAGTTTTGCAGTGGACGTTAATGGAAATCAAATTCCTACCCTAATGGGCATGCAGACGATAAGGAGACTGCGCAAAAATTATATAGACAATATTTCTGCCTATTTTACCTTTGACTATAAAACGGGGGAAGTTACCCATAAAACGTTGGTGGGCTATGATCATATTCAGGAGACTTTTCCGGAAGGAAATTCTACCTATAATGCATCAGGATTTTTATCGGCAGACGGAAAATCGGTACTTTCAAGATATGATCCCGCTCATCCGGAAAAATATATGATTGTTAACGGAATTCCGGTTCCGAATGTACCGTATTTTAATCTTGAAAATCCCGATTATTCTATTTCAGAAATTTCTAATTACATTAATGTAAGTCGGGAAGAAACGCCTTCCCGGTATTTTTTACACGGAGTATACGTTCAGCAGCAGATATCCTGGCGCAAATGGAAGGCTTTACTGGGGCTGAGACAGGAATTTTATACCGATGTTCAGGGTTTTACAACGAATAATGAAAAGAATATTCAGCAAAAAGCATTTACCCCAAGAATAGGAATTGTTTTTGAACCAACCCAACAAATCAGCCTATACGGAACCTATAATCAGGGATATCAGCCGCAAAGTGCAGGAACGATAGGAAGTCCCGAAACTTTTGGAGGTCCTTTTGATCCTTTAAAGAGCAAAATGGTTGAAGTAGGCGCCAAGTTTGAGTTTTTCCGTAAAATGCTTTCTGTAACCACAGCAGCTTATTATATCGAACAAAATAATATCCTGATTAATGCGCTGGATCCTTCAAATCCCGACTTGCTGAGACAGGTCGGTCAGCAGCAGGCAAAAGGGATCGAACTGGATGTTAACGGGAGAATTCTTCCGAATTTAAGCATGACTGCCGCGTTTTCGTATAACCTGGCAAAAATTACAGAAAGCGACAATCCTGCAGAAATAGGAAGTATTATGCCCAATGCACCTAAAAACCAGGGGAATGTCTGGATAAAATACAGTTTTAAAAATGATACCGCTTTAAAAGGAATTGGTGTTGCAGCGGGCGCCAACTATGCGAGCAAAAGACTCACCAATGAGACGATTCTTGAGTTGCCGGCGTATACCGTTGCCAACGCAGGAATTTATTACAATTTCGATAACTTCAAAATGGCTCTGAATGTAAACAATGTCTTTGATAAGATCTATTGGGTGGGCGGTTTCAGTTATTCGAGATTATTTCCCGGAGCACCGCGTAATTATATGGTTTCGGTGGGGTATACTTTTTAATTGATTTGAAAGAACTTTTTTTTTGAATGGGCAAACCCTTGTCAAGGTTTTAAACCTTGACAAGGGTTATCAAACAGGTTCTTAAAATGACTTTAAAAATCAAAATCATCAAAAAACAATTAAAAATATATATTATTCCGATTTAATACCTATATTTGCCCAGCAAAAAAATAAAATGAACTTATCTAACTTAAAAAAGGGAAAGAAACAGTGCTTACGTCGAACGTCGTGAGTCATTTTCCTTTGGTTAGAATCGAAATAAATCAGGAGCTTGTCATCACGACAGGCTCCTTTTTTTTGTTTGAAATTTAATTAATATTATAAATCTATTATGAAAGTATTGAAATTTGGGGGAACTTCAGTAGGAAGCCCGGAGAGAATTGAACAACTGTTGCCAATTATTAAATCTCAGACAGCAGACAAGCATGTAGTGGTTTTATCAGCGGTTTCCGGAACTACGAATGATTTGGTAACCTTATCGGAACTGTATGCCAACAAAAATATTGAAGGCGCTTATCAACATATTGATGCGTTATACGAGAAGTATAAAGTTTTTGTCAATACCTTATTTAAAACCGAAGAAGGGCTTGCTGAAGCCTTAGCTTTTATTGATAAAATATTTGATCTCTTCTATCAGTTTAAAAATAAGAATTTTACCTCCGATGCAGAACGTATTATCTTGGCTCAGGGCGAAATCATCTCTACCACCTTATTTCATCTTCATTTAAAGGAGATTGACATTCCTTCAACCTTATTATCAGCACTGGATTTTATGCTCGTGGATGAAGAACACGAACCGAATGTTGATTTTATCAGAGAACACGCAAGTCTTGAGATGGAAAAATATCCTGAAGAAACACTGTTTATCACACAGGGATATATCTGCAGAAATGCCCAGGGCGAAATTGATAACCTGAGAAGAGGAGGATCAGATTATACTGCCTCACTGCTTGGTGCTGCTTTACAGGTTGAAGAAATCCAGATCTGGACAGATATTGACGGGTTTCATAACAACGACCCCCGCTATGTAACCAATACCAAACCCATTGCCCGGCTGAATTTTGATGAAGCTGCCGAGCTGTCTTATTTCGGAGCAAAGATTCTTCATCCGCAAAGTGTTTTCCCGGCCAGAAAATACAATGTTCCTGTGAGATTACTGGATACGATGAATTTAAATGCTTCCGGAACATTGATCTCAGGAGAAACTACAAATCAAAATCAAATAGTGGCCATTGCTGCGAAAGACGGGATTACAGCCATCCGCATCCAGTCTTCCCGAATGTTGATGGCTTATGGATTTCTGAGAAAGGTTTTTGAGGTTTTTGAACGTTTTAAAACACCTATTGATATGATCACGACTTCTGAGGTCGCGGTTTCATTAACTATTGACCAAACCGAATCTCTATCCGAAATTATAAAAGAATTAGAAGTTTTCTCTGCTGTTGAAATTGATGGCGAGCAGTCTATCATCTGTATTGTCGGAGATTTCAGAGAAAATAACCATGGGCATGCAACCATTGTGTCCGAAGCAGTGAAGCATGTTCCGATCCGAATGATCTCTTATGGCGGAAGTGAAAATAATATCTCACTATTGGTGCCTTCTACGTATAAGATTGAGACCTTGAGATCTTTACACAACAGACTGTTCTAAAAACAGAAAATTCAGGGACTTGGGACGTAGAGATTCGGATGTTTTTTTAACAGCTAACTTCCGGTTTTCTTCGTCCCTCATCCTGCTGTAGATCCCTTGACAGCTGAGTACAGACAAAGATTTATTTTATAAAAAAAGATGATTTTTAACCTAATTTTAATATTGATATTTGTACTTCCATACTAGTTTAGCTACCTTTGCCACCGAGATATGCTAGAGAGGATTCATCAATATTTATACAGTTTGTCATTTGCACTGCTTACCGTTTTGGGTTTGTACTATGCGCAGATGCAGCAATATGTATCAACAGATACTCCTTCCGATCTCGATTTCAGTACCGATGTGCTTATCAGGGAAGTTGAGGGCAGAGTCCGCTCTTTTGCTTTTCTGGAAGATAAGACCGATCCTGACCTTTACAGCCTTACCCGTCCGCCATATAATAAGATCCGGGCAGTTTCCGAAAACGACAGCGAAAATGATGAAAATCTGGAAAATTCAGGTTCTCCCGATTTCGCCATGCTTCTAAAGGAAGACTTCTGCAATTTGATCGGGGGCTATGTCCAGACTTTTCATAACAGGCAAATTGCCGTTTCATTAGCACATTCCGAACATTTAAAACGTCAATATGATGATCTGTATATTCAGTACAGGGTCATCCGACTGTGATTTTATTCTATTTTTTCGAAAAAACAAAAAAGTTTTCAAGATGATTTGAGAGCTTAGAACTCTATTTTTCAATTTTAAAAATATTATAAATTATTATCATGGTCAAGAAAAGTCTCATGTATATCAACCTGTGTCTTATTCTGTGGTGTGTAAGCTGTAGCTCTGAGAAAAAAGAAAAAGCAGAAGAAGCATCATTCAATATTACAAGTCCGCTTGTAAAAGATACTTTAATCGATAAAGATTATGTTGCGCAGATCCGGTCTATTAACCATATTGAGCTTCGTGCGCAGGAAAAAGGATATATTCAGTCGATCTATGTTGACGAAGGGCAATTTGTTCAAAAAGGACAGCTTTTATTTAAAATTATGCCCAATCTTTACGAATCGGATGTTAACCGTGCAAAAGCAGAGGCGAAATATGCCGAAATCGAATATCAAAATACGAAAAGTTTATCCGATAAGGATATTGTAGCGCCACAGGAAATGGCCATGGCAAAAGCAAGGTATGAAAAAGCGAAGGCCGAGCTTGCTTCCACCAATACTCATTTAGGATTCACCGAAATCCGTGCTCCTTTTACCGGAATTGTGGGAAGACTGCACGTAAGAAAAGGAAGTCTTGTGGATGATGGAGAGTTGATCACCGAGCTGTCCGACAACAGTAAAATGTGGGTTTATTTTAATGTTCCGGAAGCTGAATATCTGAATCAGATGAGCGAAAGAAATACCGGTGATCCTATGCATGTGCGTCTGAGAATGGCTAACGGGAAAGAATTTTCTCAGCAAGGTGTTGTAGAAACCATTGAGTCGGATTTCGATAACGAAACCGGAAATATTGCCTACAGAGCCACTTTCCCGAATCCAAAAGGCTTGTTAAGATTTGGTGAAACCGGAAATATCGTTATTACCTCTCCTTACGAACAAGCGCTGATGATCCCTCAGAAGGCAACTTTTGAAGTCCTGGAAAAGAAATATGTCTTTGTGGTAGATAAAAATAATGTGGCTAAAGCACGCGAAATAAAAGTTGCCGCAGAATTACCTCATCTTTATATTGTTTCTTCAGGATTGAATAAAGAAGACAGGATACTGCTGGAAGGACTTCGTAAGGTTCAGAATAATCAGAAAATTGCGAATAAATACCTTCAGCCTCAACAGGTGATGTCTCATTTAGATTTATACTCAGAATAATTAAAACAACATAAATTATGTTCAAGAAAATAATTCACCGACCAGTTTTTGCTATTGTAATTTCTGTAATTATTCTGTTTGTAGGAGGTTTAGCCATTAAACAGCTTCCCACCGAGCAATTTCCACAAATTGCACCCACCACGGTGGCGGTAAGCATCGCCTATCCGGGATCCAGCGCAGATGTTCTGGTAAAATCTTCATTAATTACTATTGAAAATGCCGTGAATGGCGTACAGGGCATGAGGTATATGTCCACGGATGCCACCAGTGCCGGAGAAGCTACGGTAAATGTAGTCTTCGATCCCGGGACCGATCCCAATATTGCGACGGTTTTGGTAAAAACAAGAATCGATCAGGTAATGCCTTTATTACCGGAGCTTGTTCAGAAAGAAGGAGTAATCGTAAATCCGGTACAGCCCAGTATGCTGATGTATGTCAACCTTTACAGCAAAGATAAAAGTATGGACGAAAAATTTCTGTACAATTATTCTACTGTAAATGTTATTCCGGAAATTAACCGTATTCCGGGAATTGCCAGATCACAGATTCTGGGAAGCCGCAGATATGCAATGCGTATCTGGCTTAATCCGGAAAGAATGAGAGCCTACGATATTTCGGTAGATGAGGTTATGAAGGCCATCGGTGAGCAAAGTATCATCGGAAGACCCGGTAGAATAGGACAAAGTTCAGGCATTGCCGCGCAGACCCTGGAATATGTACTTACCTATAAAGGACAGTATAATAAGCCCGAGGAATATGAAAATATTATTGTAAGAGCCAACTCAGAAGGAGAAAACATAAAATTAAAAGATGTTGGAAAAGTAGAATTAGGAAGCGAGTTTTTTGATATCTATTCTAATTTGGATGGTCATCCTTCTGCATCTATTGTTTTAAAGCAAAACTACGGAAGCAATGCCAGTGATGTGATAAAAGGAATAAAATCTAAAATGGAAGAATTGAAAAAGAATTTTCCTCCGGGTGTAGATTACAAAATCAGTTATGACGTTTCTAAATTTTTAGATGCCTCTATAGAACAGGTAATCGATACGCTGAGGGATGCTTTTATATTAGTGGCTATTGTTGTTTTCCTGTTTTTAGGAGATTGGCGGTCGACATTAATTCCTATTATCGCGGTTCCTGTTTCCTTAATCGGAGCCTTTTTCATCATGCAGCTGTTTGGGTTAACCATTAACCTTGTTACCTTATTTGCACTGGTACTGGCCATCGGAATTGTGGTGGATGATGCCATTGTGGTGGTTGAGGCGGTGCATGCCAAAATGGAAGAGAAAAATCAGACACCGTTTCGAGCAGTTCAGGAAGTAATGGGAGAGATCTCGGGAGCTATTATTGCTATTACTGCGGTGATGGTCTCGGTATTCCTGCCGATTTCATTTATGTCTGGTCCGGTGGGTACTTTCTTCAGACAGTTCTCCATTACCATGGCAAGTTCTATCGTGATTTCAGCCTTAATTGCGCTTACTTTAACGCCTGTTTTATGCGCGATGCTGCTTAAAAATAATCATGGTCAACCTAAAAAAGTAAATCTCTTTACGAAATTTATCGATGCTTTTAACAGGCTTTTCGACAGGCTTACCGGAAGATATTCTGCATTATTAAAAAAGATCGTAAGCAGAAGAATCTTAACATGGACTGTTCTTGCCGTTTTCAGTGCCGGAATATTTTTCGTCAATAAAAATCTGCCGGGAGGTTTCATTCCAACGGAAGATCAGGGAACGGTCTACGCTATTATTCAGACTCCACCGGGGTCTACACTGGAGCAAACCAATAAAATCTCCAGAGAGCTGCAGGGAATTGCTGAAAAAGTAGATGGTGTGGAATCTGTTTCTTCGTTAGCGGGGTATGAAATTATGACGGAAGGAAGAGGTTCTAATGCCGGAACTTGCTTAATTAACCTTAAACCCTGGAGCGAAAGAGCACATTCTGTAAAGGAAGTGATGGAAGAACTAGAAGAAAAATCCAAAGATCTGGGCGCAACAATTGAGTTTTTTGAACCGCCGGCTGTTCCGGGATTTGGCTCATCAGGAGGTTTTTCAATGAGATTGCTGGACATCAACAGAGATACAAATTATCAGGAATTTGATAAGGTGAATAAAGATTTCATGGTGGAGCTCAAGAAACGTAAAGAACTTTCAGGTGTGTTTACTTTCTTCGCAGCCAATTATCCGCAGTATGAACTGGTATTCGATAATAATGCGGCGATGCAGAAAGGAGTTTCGATTGGTAAGGCCATGGACAATTTAAATATATTAATTGGAAGTACCTATGAACAGGGATTTATCCGTTTTGGACAGTTTTTTAAAGTATATGTTCAGTCCGGACCGGAATTCAGAAGGCTGCCGACGGATATTTTAAGTCTTTATGTTAAAAATGACAGAGACGAAATGGTTCCTTACTCTGCATTTATGACGATGAAGAAAACCCAGGGACCAAACGAGATTACCCGTTATAATATGTACAATTCTGCAGCCATCCGAGGGCTTCCTGCTTCAGGATACACCACAGCAGATGCCATTAAAGCGATTAACGAAACAGCGGCCAAAACCTTACCTCACGGTTATAAAGTAGCGTGGGAAGGATTGTCCTATGATGAAGCCAACCGTGGAAATGAAGCAATCTATGTATTTCTTGTTGTTTTAATTTTTGTTTATCTGGTTTTAGCAGCGCAGTATGAAAGTCTGATTTTACCATTGGCAGTGATTACCTCCTTACCTGTTGGTCTGTTCGGATCTTTCTTTTTGCTGAAAGCAATGGGATTACAGAATGATATTTATGCACAGGTGGGGCTCATAATGCTTGTCGGCTTATTGGGTAAAAATGCCGTTCTTATCGTAGAATTTGCGGTTCAGAAACGTCTGGAAGGCATGTCCATCGCAGAGGCTGCGATTGAAGGGGCCGTGGTTCGTTTCAGACCTATTTTAATGACCTCTTTTGCCTTTATCGCAGGGATGATTCCTCTGGTATTTGCTCACGGAGCAGGTGCAATAGGAAATCATACCATCGGAGCATCAGCGATGGGAGGGATGATATTCGGTACCGTTTTCGGAGTGGTAATCATTCCCGGGCTCTATTACATATTTGCAAAATGGGCAGACGGCAGAAAAATGATTAAAGAAGAACACGAATCTCCATTTAGCGAAGACATGATCCATTATGAATAAGAATAAAATATATCAATATGCAGGAACGGCATTCTTTTTACTAAGTCTCGCAGCCTGTAAACCTATAGACATCCAGCAACTTGCTGAAAACAGAACAGTACCTGAGCAATATGCCTCAGCAGAAAATAATACGGCAAATACCGGAAAACAGAAATGGGATGAGTATTTCAGCGATCCTGATCTTCAGAATCTGATCAGTCAAGCATTACAGAATAATCAGGAATTAAATATTGTTCTCCAGGAGATTGAAATTTCTAAAAATGAAATAAAGGCTAAAAAAGGAGAATATCTGCCTTCTGTAGGTCTGAAAGCCGGAGTGGGAGTCGACAAAGTAAGCCGCTATACCAATATCGGAGCCATGGAAGCCCATACGGAAATGGAACCGGGAAAAGAAATGCCCGATCCTCTTTTCGATTTTGGCGTGGGCGTTCAGGCAAAATGGGAAACGGATATCTGGGGGAAACTTCATCATGCAAAAAGAGCTCAGGTTCAGAGATATCTGGCAAGTGTGGAAGGAAAAAACTTCATGATGACCAATCTGGTCTCAGAAATTGCAGACTCGTATTACGAATTACTGGCTCTGGATAATGAATTGGTTATTTTAAATCAAAACATTAAAATTCAGGAAAATGCTTTGAATATTATTAAAGATCTGAAAAAATTTGCCCGTTCCAATGAACTTGCGGTGAAGAGATTTCAGGCTCAGGTTCTCAAAACACAGGGAATGCAGTATGATATTCAGCAGAAGATTGTAGAAACAGAGAATAAGATCAATTATCTCGTGGGCAGATTTCCTCAGCCGGTGGTAAGGAGCGTTAATTTTGAATCGGTAATTCCGAAGACTGTTGAGGTGGGAATTCCTTCAGAATTATTAGAAAACCGTCCCGATATTAAGGAAGCCGAATATGAACTGGCCGCTTCAAAGCTGGACATCAAATCGGCAAAAGCAAGATTTTACCCTTCTCTTGACATTGGTGCCGGTTTCGGGTTGCAGGCTTTTAACCCTGCCTATCTTATAAAACCGCAATCGCTTTTGTTTTCTCTGGCGGGCGAACTTACCGCTCCGTTAATTAACAGAGCTGCCATTAAAGCTGCTTATTATAATGCCAATGCCAGACAGGTTCAGGCAGTTTATCATTATGAACAAACTGTTCTGAGTGCTTATATAGAAGTGGCAAACCAGATTTCTAAAATTAAAAACTTACAAAATAGTGTGGATATTAAAACCAGGGAAGTAGATGCACTCACAAAGTCCATCGATATTTCCAACGATCTGTTTAAATATGCCCGTGCCGATTATATGGAAGTTTTACTCACTCAGAGAGATGCTTTAGAATCAAGATTTGAGCTGGTGGAAAAAAAAGTCAGTCAGCTGAAAGCGAGTGTTGCGGTATATCGCGCGCTTGGGGGCGGCTGGGATCAGAATCCTGTAGTTTCACCCGAACCTGCAAAAAAATAAATCTTATACCATTAATTTTTTCTTAAAAGAAGCTTACCGAAAGGTAAGCTTCTTTGTTTATAGAGGTCCCGACTGCTAAACTCATCAATGCAGATTTTTATAGATGCTGATCAACTCGGAGATGTTTTCGATACCTAGCTTTTCAAAAACCCTCTTTTTATAAGTACTTACGGTGGACGACTGGAGCTGCAGGCTGTTCATGATCTCAAGATTACCGTTTCCTTCTGCCATCAATATAAAAATTTCAAATTCTCTTTTAGAAAGCTTTGCTACAGGATTTTCGTTGTGGGAGAGCCTGTTTACAATTTCGGAAGGATAA
>Ga0308158_10002418_pt1 | contig 17723 bp, 21 predicted proteins | sample PhyBR2_FD_201038 | JGI IMG/M metagenome (GOLD analysis project Ga0308158, IMG submission 201038) | Phyllosphere microbial communities from UC Gill Tract Community Farm, Albany, California, United States - DLSLB.R2 | ecosystem: Host-associated > Plants > Phyllosphere > Unclassified | place: USA...
TATCATTGCAATGGCCAAAACCATCGGTTTGCGGATGATTGCCGAAGGCATCGAGACACAAGAGCAGGCGGCATTCGTCGCCGAACAGGGGGTCGAATACGCGCAAGGGTGGCTCTTCGGAAGGCCGGCGACATTCGACAAGATCGAGGAAGCGTTCGTCGCACAAAGTGGCGCTCCATCGTAAGGAAGTTAGAAAATCTATTATTTTGCTGCCCGGATTTACCTGTGTACTACAACGCACACCCAGCGTGTCCACTGGACTGAACTATTCTGCAGTTCGGCCAGTAGGCCTTGGCGGCGCTGTATTGATAGCAAAGTTAAAGTAGCCTTTGCAAAATTACAGGCGCATGCTTATCACCTTACCCGGCCGCCGACCTAACGTCTTCTTTTGGCCGAACTCGGCCGTTCGCGTCAGCTTAGCAGGTTGCTCGGTTGGAAAAGTCACCGACTGTCTCCACAGGCAGCTGTCGACCCAAAGCGAAACTTCCAGCAATTGTGGGAAACGCTCTACGAATCTAGTTCTTTTTGCTGTCTCTTCGGTATCGCCATTCCGATAGATGCCACGTACTCAATCCAAAAACAACACCGCCAATGATGGCTGTCGGAGCTAATACAATCAACGCTTGCGTGAAGCCGCTTTGAATCCATGCCTGACTAGCGAAAAATAAACCTATAGGCAAGCCAAAGCCGAGAATACCTCGTTTTCTGACCCAGGCTGAACAACCCGCTTCCCTAAGTTCTTTCCATTCGCTTTTGCGTGTGCTCTTCATTGAATCTTTTGACGATGATTATTGAAGTTTTGTACCCTCAAATTCTACAGGCGGCAGAGGCACGGAAATGCAGATTTTGTCACAAGCGTAGCATCCGAATGACGGCTTCTAGCCGATATCCGCCGTTCATCTTATGGCAGCTGTCAACCCGAACAAGCCACGAGAAGTAAGCGACATGACCGAAAGCCTGCAGCGGCCCTTACGGCACCTGGAGGCTTTGTTTCTCAGCTTCCTCCCCGACATTCATTTTTTAATATTTCGTAGAGCGACGGATTGCTTAAGGCTGAACAGCGGCAGTAGGTGGCATCCGGGGACTGCCGGTGGGGGCTAATGACCAGACGAACTGGACTGGAGCCCAGGCGCGCTGTGGCTGGCTATCTTTTACGGCTGGCTTGAATCGGCATTTGGACAGTGCCGAGCGAGCAGCCTCGTCGAGCGATAAGTCGCCGCTGGATTTCAGGATAACGGACTGGGCGACGCTGCCGTCGGTATCGATCAGGAAGCGGATACTCGTGGTGCCCTGTGAACCGCGCCGGCGTGCTTCCTTTGGATATTCGGGCCTGGAGCATGTGACATTCTTCTGGGCCGACGTCGTTGTGCTGGCAATTGCGGTGCTACCGCGCGTGACGGTGCCTGCTTGTGCGGCGGGCGCCTGTGCACAGCCGGCGAGGCTGGATAGAGTCGAGATAAGGGCAAGGCCAAGGAGGGCGATCGCCGCATCCGATTTGAGAGGTAGGTTCGCAACGACGACCGCTCGTTTAATCCGTAACATAACACTCCTATCTGTCTGGTCCGCTTCTGGCCGAACGCCGCCTGTCGGCGCAGCATAGCAGGTTGTCAGGCTAGAAAATTCACGGACTGTCACGAAGGACCGGACCCGACCCAAAGCAGACCTTTAACGTGAGTGTCTGTTTAGCGCGACTCTAACTAACAGAAAAACTAACGTAGGCTTATTGGCCAGCATACACGCGGCGCCGCTCCTTAAAGCCTATCATTTGCTCAATTGCGAAAAAGACCGCGGTTATGCCGTATCCTGCAATTCGTGTGCTTTCTTGAGCGATCCCAATTGTAACGAGTAAAAGCGAAATTGCAAATGTTAAGTACATTAGCTTTAGACTGGTCGAGGCAGCTGGGTGATCGTTCGAACTATCGATAGCTTTAAAGATTTTTTCGTAAATTGCGCTAATTGCCCAAACTGTAATGCTAACTGGTAAGTAGAAAAATATGCCGGAAATTAGCACTAATGCGAATACATTTGATGGGGAAATTGAGATAGCAATACTAAAGAGAAAAATATAAAATAAGAAGCGCAGCAGATAGAGCATTAGTGCTCCTTTCAATTGTGATAAGCATGTTATTTGCAATTCGCATTGAAGCAAACACCGACCTCCATTTCGTATTTACATCATCGAATGGGCATGTAGAATTCCGCCTTATTTTTCGAGAAATAAGACAGCTATTTTACGGTAAGCTCATGGCTATCTCTCAGAATGACCTTGACGCTGAATACCGCGACCGCCTTCTGCACCCTGTTGTGCTGTTCGATGGTCGTAGTCATTGTCACTGATGCGTAATCGATGCGAGGGGCTGCTTCTGGCCGAACCCGGCCGTTCAGGCCAGCTTAGCAGGTTGCCAGGTTGGAAATCCAACGGTGGCCGCGACAGGCCGGAACCGACCCAATCCGGAACTTCGTCAGGCTTAAGAGGATGTAACTATTGCTTGAGTAAGGCGAGCGGATGCACTTGCATTTGCTCTGCCCTGCAATTCCGGACCGAGGGGTTAGGAGCGTCCACAGGACCAAACCACTCATATACGCTTGCGAAACCACCTGTACGAAGAACCCAGGCTTTTTTCGTTTTGGTGTTCGTCACGATCGTATGACGGAAGCCATCTAAAGCCTTACTTTCGTCCTGCATCGCAACCCGGATGAACGTTGCAGTATTGGTAATGTCAGGTGCTGTAGCTACAGGAATCGCCGCCTTGAAACCTGAAAATGAGATTCCGTAACGTTCTGATAACGATTCAGACAAAGGGCATGCAAGGGCATGAACTGACCAAAAAACTAGGGAAGCAGCTACTGCAAGAATTTTCATAAATGTATTTTTGGTTGTTGTCAGATTAGTTACCGCTGGCCAAACTCGACCGCTTGCATCAGCTTAGCAGGTTGCCGTGTTGGAAAAGTCACACACTATATCGACCGGCAGCTGTCGACCCGAAGCGGACCTAGTACGAATTCCCTCTCGTACGCCATGCATTTCGTTCGTACAACAATGAATTTGTATTTGCACCATCCGAATAGTCGGGAATCGCCAATTGCACTGGATCATCCTCCCATCCACATAAGTCGCCAATTTCATAGCATCCAATCTTTGTGATCGTCTGTTGATCGCAGCAAGGGCAATGGGCTAGCGCGTCTTCTCTAAAGGGAATATGTGCTCGTAAAAATTGAACTTCACTTGTCTATACGTCTGCCATCCCTAGCCGTATCCAGCTAATCCACTCAGAATAACAGGTTGGCTGGGTTGAAATTTAACAAATACGTCAACAACCACCAACATACCAAAAGTGGGCTCTTACTTCACACGTGCAACAAACTTGGTGAACGCTATTGTAAGAAATATCCTACAGTTGATATTTACCAGTTAGACTGATGGTAGATGGTGTTGCGCGCAAGACCACTGCTATCGGCCGATGCTGATCAAAAACCATTCCCAGGCGGAACTAATGAATACTTTGTCCTCTACTCCAGAGGCAACGCCTGACATGCTAGCGGCCTTCTTTACAGAAACCCGTGACGATGTAATGTCTAGATGGGCAGCGCAGGTAATTAGTGAAATTCCGGTATCTACCGGCTTAGATAGCCCTGTTCTGATCGATACGATACCCATTCTTTATGACGATATAGCTGAAGCGGTATCCCCCGGGGTGGTCAGGCCATTTGCCACATCTAAAAGTAATCTCGCGCGAATGCATGGTCAAGAGCGGGCGAGAATGACGAATTATGGTCCTGGAGACGTGGTGCATGAATTGCAGCTATTCAGGGATGTAATTTTCTATGAACTAAAGGCACAATTTATCAATTTGGGTGTGCATGAATGTGAAATCATCGGGAAGTCAATAGATATCGCTACGCGAGAAGCAATCGCCGGCTACTACTTGGTCGTGGCGAAATTGAACGAAACGTTTATCGCTAGTTTGTCGCATGACCTACGCAATCCGCTACATGTTGCAAATTCCATCGCACAGCTCATGCAGATGAAATGGTCTGACCCCGACCTCATTAGCATGGCAAAGCGGGTGTGCAAAAAGCGGTTCTGTCGCATTAGCGAACGGGGTGGGCCTGTCGGGTAAACTGCGGTGCCAAATCCAGGACGAATCGACATGCTCAACTTCAAAGGGATGCGCTTTCCGATCGATGTGATCTTGGTCTGCATCCGCTGGTATGCAGCCTACCCGTTGAGCTACCCGCACCTCGAGGAGATCATGGAAGAGCGCGGCGTGTCGGTCAACCATTCGTCGATCAACCGGTGGGCGATTCGTTTCCTGCCGCTCATAGAGAAGATGGCCCGAAAACACAAGCGCTTGGTCGGCGGCAGCTGGCGCATGGATGAGACCTATATCAAAGTCAAGGGCGTCTGGAAATACCTATACCGCGCCGTCGATAAGCAGGGAAAGACCGTCGACTTCCTGCTGACGGCGAAGCGCGACATGGCCGCGGCGAAGCGCTTCTTCGACAAGGCCATGGGAGCAAACGGCGATCCGAACAAGGTCGCGATGGACAAGAGCGGCGCCAACAAGGCGGCGATCGATGCTATCAACGCCGGCCGCGACGTGCAGATCCTTGTTCGCCAGGTTAAATACCTCAACAACATTGTCGAGCAGGACCATCGCGCCATTAAGCGGGTGACCAGGCCGATGCTCAACTTCAAATCGTTCCGGTCTGCCGGCTCCGTGCTCGCCGGCATCGAGCTGATCCACATGATTCGCAAGGGCCAGTTCGCAATCGACGGAGCAGAGGCCATGTTGTTTGCCGACCAATTTTCTACGCTGGCAGGAATGGTCCGTTCAGTTTGAGCGGTGCAGGCCGGATCAGGGGAAATTTCGCTGTTTGATCAACAACGCGACAGAACCCTTCATTTAGCATCCGTCTTGATGAGATACTGGCTTAACGTTTACCGGGCGATGTCCGTTTACACGACGCTACGTTTTACACAGTCTGGGCCGAAAGCGGAAGTTTCTGGTAACTCGTCCGCTTCAGTCTCTTGTGTCAAACATTATTGTTTTGTGTCTGACTTTATTGCCGTCCACGATTTTCCGTAATCCCTAAAGTTTCGGTTTAACCGCCGAACGTTTTTCCGTCATTGCGATACCTGCCACGGATCGATGAGGGATACCCCCGTTGGCACAAAATCAGCGGTGTTGCGGGTAACCACCGTCATGCCATGCACAAGAGCGGTTGCAGCGATGAGCGCATCGCGCTCGCTACGCTTGTCGGGTACATGCAGCCGGGCGCAGCGTTGCGCCACGGCGGTATCAACAGGCAGCGTGCGTCTAGCGAATTCGGGCAATACCTGCTGTTCGAGCCAAGAACGCAACATGGCTCCTTGGGTGGCATCCTTTCTCTCAATCGATAGAACGCCTGACTCCAGTTCCATAATGGTGATAGCAGACACAAAGAGGTCAGCGGCGTCAACGCTCTCCGCCCATGCCGTTACGTTCGTATTGGCCTTGCCAAGCCGCACTTTGCGGAGTTCGGAAACTACGTTTGTATCGAGAACAAACATCATGAGAAATCAGGCGCCCGTGTTTCGATGGTCACACGCGGAGGCTCAAAATCGATGTCAGCGATACCCGGCATAGCCAGCGCATCAGCAATGTTGCGCCGCTGCTTTGTAAGTCGCTGATAGTCCTCAAAGCTCATCAGTACATGGGCAGGCCGGCCCCGATCTGTGATGAACACCGGTCCATTGGTTGCGGCCCGTTTTGCCTCGCTTGCTCCTTGATTGAACTCGCGGCTGGATATGGTGGTAATGGTCATGGCAACCCCTCTTGTGCTTGCTTTATGTAGATATGTTACTACATGGCGCAAGTGAGTGCAAGCGGAATGGACAAATCCGCAGTGTGGTCACAGAACCCGCGCAGTGTTTTCCTTGCCTATCTCAATCGTGCTGAAAGCTGTCGAGTTACCGCTTTATATCCCTCATGCGGGTAGCACGGTCAGCCTACTGGCATGCAGGAGCCCGGCCGCCTGTCGACATCAACAAAATTAGCGTGCGATCCATCGCTTTGTCGGAATACCTACCCTCTAAGTCCGGTACTCTGGAATTAGTCGTGGGTCACATCGATGACGTACCCGACGACCTCGTACCAAGAATCGGCTTTACTGCGGATGACGGTGCACGCAAACATACACACCTTCGTATCCAGCTTCTCTTTCAAGATACGACCCACAATCTTAAGAATGGTCGGAAACACGTCTGATTAGCAAGCGCATAGTAGAATCGTTTGTAGAATTACTTTCAAGCCACTTAACGAAGAAAGATCAATCTATGACCAAGGTAAATCTGTCGGACTATAACCTCAGCGAGCTCAAGGGACTGCAAGCAGAGATTGAGAAAAATATCAAAGCTCGCCAACAACAGGAAGTCACTAAAGCACGTGAGCAGATTCTTACTATTGCTCAGACTTTGGGTGTCTCGGTAGAGGAGCTGCTTGCGACTGATGGAGCAAAAGCGAAAGGGAGCGGCAAAAAGGTTCAAGCGCAGTACCGGAACCCAGCTGATAGTGCGCAGAGGTGGACCGGCCGCGGTCGACAGCCAAAATGGATTGCTGAGGGGTTGGCCGGTTGGAAGTCCCTAGACGATTTCAGGATCTAACCCTTTTCGCGCACGCATGCTGCTCAGTAGAAGGCAACGATATCCACATTTTTCGTGGATAACTGTGCTCAACTAATGATCGTCTGGAGTTCTGAAACTGGTGCTGAGGCTTCCTGAACGGTTGTTATAAGTTCAGCAACTATCACTCTGTCGTGCCCTCCGTTCTTTGCCGCGTACAGCGCGCGGTCAGCAGTAGACAGTAGATTCTGTTCGCGGTCGCCATGACCGGCCACTGAGCCATACCGAACGACGCAGAAATGCCCGCGATTGTTTGTCCGGCGTGTTGGATTACGATACCTCTAAGGGATGAGCGGATCATCTCAGCACACTTCGCTGCCTCCTCCGCACTACAGTCAGGCAACATCAGCACTAATTCTTCTCCACCGTAACCGCACGTCGCTGGCGCGCACGCGTTGCTGAATTGTGTGACTCGCCGCCTTTAGTACCAGATCGCCGCCTTCATGGCCATCGGTGTCGCTAACACGCTTGAAATGGTCCGAGTCAATCATTACCACCGAACAGGCGCTCTGGCTGCGTTGGGCGCGTGCCAGCTCGCGCTTGAGCGATTCGTCGAAGAAGCGCAGGTTGTACAGGCCTGTGAGTGGATCGACAGTTGATTGATGGCGCAAAGAGTCCCGCGGCGAGACGTTGCTGATCGCCAGGCTAAGTTGCTCGGCCAGCGCGACGATGGTATTAACCACGGGTGAGGCTAAGGAGATAGCATCCCTTTCCAGCTGTGAAGGCCGGCGAATACTATCGCCCCAAAATTGTCGTTCGATGTAGTCATTACGCCCTCCGCGTCACGACTAGGACCCACAAATCGTAAAATCGATACTTTGCGAAACACCAACTTGCCGGATTCAAAAACATGGTTTCGATTTTGCAGGTAAAATCGACGCGCTTCCTTAAGCTGTTAGTCAACAGCGAGCAGTGCAGACAGTTTTAACGGGTCCTTAGCCATCCGGCACTATTTGACTCAATGTTTGTACTGGACCTCTACATGCGTCTTTCCTCATTTATTTCCGAAAACAAAGAAGCTATTTTGATGGCATGGGAGGATTTCGCCAGAACGATCGAACCGCCAGCACTAACCATGGACGACAAGGAATTACGCGACCATGCTGCTCAGATGCTGGACATTATCATCCTCGATCTGGACACGCCCCAAACCCCTGTCGAACAGGTAGAGAAGTCGCTGGGCCGGGGGCCAAAAGACAGTGGCGATACTTACGCTGAAATTCATGCCAATGTTCGCCTAGAGTCTGGTTACACCATTGCTCAGCTGGTTTCAGAGTACCGTGCACTGAGGGCGAGCGTGCTCAAGCTATGGGCTAAGGCTATCAAAAGCGACCCAGCTACTGACGCAGAGGACGTGATGCGCTTCAATGAGGCCATTGACCAGGCGTTGGCCGAATCGGTCTCGCGCTTCGCTGATATCACGGCTGAGCGAATCGAAATCGAGCGGGTGCGCTTGGACGCGGTACTGCAAGCAGCTCCCGTTGGCATTACCCTCGCAGACAGCATAGGCAAGCTTCTGCTCGCAAATCCTGAAATGAACCGCATCTGGGGCGACTATGAATTAACTATTGGCAGTGAAGACCAGGCGTGGAAGGGATGGTGGGCAGACGGTTCCGATAAACATGGCAAACCGCTCAAGCCGGACGAATGGGCCCAAGTACGTGCGCTGCAAGGTGAGGACTCCCGCGACGTTGTTGAAATCGAGCCCTTCGGTTCGCCAAGCATCCGGCGCACGCTTCTCCTTCATGGGACTCCTGTTCGCAATGCGATCAACAGAGTCATTGGCTCGGTCGTAGCTCAAATGGATATCACCAACCTAGTTCAAGCTCAGTCAGAGCTACGAACAAGTGAAGCGAAATTCCGCAGTATCGCCAACGCAATGCCCCAGATGGTTTGGTCTTCGATGCCCGATGGACGTCATGACTATTTCAACCAGCAATGGTATGACTTTACAGGTGTTGCAGAAGGCTCGACTAATGAAGATGAATGGAACAATGTGTTCCACCCAGATGACCAACAGCGCTCCTGGGAACTATGGCAGCACTGCCTGATGACCGGAGAACGATATGATATCCACTATCGGCTCAGGCACCATTCTGGACAGTACCGATGGGCTCTTGGGAGGGCGCTGCCAGTTCTTGACCCATCCGGAAAAATCTTGCGATGGATGGGTACGTGTACAGACATCCATGACCAGAAGCTTGCGGAAGAAAAGCTGAAAAACGCCGACGTTCGTAAAGACGAATTTCTGGCCATGCTTGCGCACGAACTGCGCAACCCACTTGCGCCAATCAGCGCAGCTGCAGAGATATTAAGGCTTGCCAAGGTGGATGAGGCAGCTGTTAAACGCACTAGCCAAATCATTGCGCGTCAAGTCAAGCATATGACTAGCCTGGTCGATGACCTTCTCGACGTCTCTAGAGTTACAAGAGGTCAAATAGATCTCGATGAACGTCACCTCGACTTCCGGCGTATCGTTGCCGATGCAGTCGAGCAGGTAAGTCCGGTGATTCAGACACGCCGCCATCATCTGATGTTGCATGTACCTCCAGATCCCGCGATGGTGGTCGGCGACATCAAGCGACTCGTACAGATTGTGGCCAATATGTTAGGCAACGCTGCGAAATATATGCCGGAGGGCGGCAACATCGTGTTGAGAACAGAGGTCGAGCCGAATCAGATCGTCTTGACGATCGAAGATGACGGCATTGGTATGTCGCCAGATCTGGTGGGATGCGTATTCGATCTGTTCACTCAGGCGGAACGCACTTCGGATCGCTCATCAGGCGGATTGGGATTAGGTCTGGCACTTGTCAAAAACCTGGTCGAGCTTCACGGTGGAACGGTAGCATGTACCAGCGCCGGGCTAGGCCTAGGAAGCCGGTTCACTGTAATGCTCCCGAGGCTGGTCACAGTTAGTGAGACGGCCAATGCAGAGGGCAGTACACGAGACGAGTTTGCAGTCGCAGAACCTTTGAAAATTCTGATTGTCGATGACAACATCGATGCTGCGCAGATGCTTGCCATGTTTTTGGAAGCGTTAGGCCATGAAGTAATGGTCGAACATGACTCCAGGAAAGGGCTTGAAAGAGCTTTGAAAGAGAAGCCCCATGCCTGCATGCTCGATATTGGTATCCCAGGCATGGATGGGAACGAACTGGCGCAGCAACTACGAAAATACAAGGTCACGTCTGTTCTGATCGCAGTAACGGGATATGGACAGGAGCATGACAAACAAAGGTCAATTGCAGCAGGATTTGATTACCACATGGTAAAACCCGTGGACTTGGACGAGCTCACTGCCGTGCTCGCGTTAGTTGAGGTCTAAAAGTGCCAGGCAACTATCGGATCGCTATATAGTCGCCGCGCACCAATTTTCAAAGACCGCTTTTGGCCGAACCCGGCCGTTCATGCAAGCATATCAGGCTGCCAGGCTGAAGATCCAATGGTGCGCGCGACAGGCAGGAGCCGATCCATTGCGGTCATGCGTACGAAGATGTCAGACGACGATGCAGCGAAGCCAATTTTGAAGATTACGGACTTCGAACAGATCTATGGCATTCACTGCCGCTTTGATGTTCAGCAAATTACCTATTTGATTGGCAGCGATTCGATAGCGTCTTGGACCATGGCCCTTAGTTCCAGTGCGTTGTCTCGCATGCGCAACTCGTCAGACCGTGGCCCATGGTCCTTTCCATCTATGGCTAAGCGTGTTGCCTCAACCGAAGCGCACGCACTCACCTGGCTTCCGTACTGCTCGATCATGGCTAGCAGCTGTTCTTTCGTAGTTATCGGCTGTTGCTTGATACCGTCGTGTTGTATGGGAACGTAAATTGAGGATGCTGCGCCTAACGGTGCTCTGAGTACAGTCAAGCCCGCTTTCCGCATGTTGGAAGCTAGAGGATTTGGTATTGCATACCAGCTACCATCCCACTCTACAATTAATTGCAACTCGGCTCGCATGCTTGGGGTTGAGAACTCCATTTTGTTCCTCGATCAATGGTGATCGGGACAGTACGTTTCCAACCCAGTATAGCTTTTTGATAGTGGTGGGGTGGTTGCTTGTAGCCGAACTTGGCGTTAATCTCAGTATACTAATTCGCGAGTGCCGAAAAAAATACACACTGTGACAAAGGACTGCAACCGACCGAAAGCTGCCTATTTAACAACTGCGTTCGGTTGAGCCAGCTTGGACAAATATACCCGTGAACCTTTGAAATTAGATTCTGAAGTCTGCCAATTGCTTGCCGCCAGCGATGCCTTCCGCGATCCATTTTGGCTGGCGCCCACGGCCTGACCAAGTTTGACCTTTATCAGCTGGATTGTGGTACTGCGGCTCTACCTTCTGCCCTTTCCCCTTCGACGACTTTTTCGAATTTACTGCAAGCAATTCCTCGACTGTCACGCCTACGTCCTGCGCAATCGAAAGAATTTGTTGACGTGCTTTTGCTAAGTCGCCTTGTTGGCGGTTCTTGATCTCCTGGTCGATGCCGTGCTGGAGTTCCTTCAGTTCGCTTAGGTTGTAGCTTGACAGGTCGATCTTCGTCATTTTGTTTCCTTTTCAGTGAGTTATAACGTTCTAGTGCCGATTCTACTATGTGCTCATCAATTTACATGTCTTACGAAGTACCGTCAGCGGTCTTCTAAAGGACCTAAACAAAGCATGCGGGATGATTTGAGCTATCTGCCCTACTACGTGCAAAAGATCAAGCTGACAGAATACCCCGACATCAGCCGGCGGCAGTAGGTCTAAGCTTCAGTTTGCTCGGAAATTTCTAGTGCGTCATCAACTTCGATGCCAAGGTATCGAACTGTGCTTTCGAGCTTGGTATGCCCTAGTAGAAGCTGAACCGCACGAAGGTTCTTGGTGCTCCGATAGATGAGTGTCGCTTTCGTTCGGCGCATGGTGTGGGTGCCGTATGCTGCGACATCAAGCCCTATTGAAGTGACCCACCGTCTGACAATGCGAGCGTACTGGCGCGTGGACAAATGCGGCGACCGCGTGACTCTGCTTGGAAAAAGGAACGCGTTGTTAGAAAGCTTGGCTTGGTCAATCCATGCCAACAGTGACTGCCTTGTCATGTCAGTGACTTCAAACTGTACTGGACGGTGGGTTTTACGCTGCATGACTATCGCGCGATGCATGATGCTGCGTCCCTGTGCGATGTCGCTGACTTTCAAGCTCAGCAGGTCACAGCCGCGCAATTTGCTGTCGATTGCCAAGTTGAATAGGGCAAGATCCCTGACTTGTTCGGTCAACTGTAGGCGAATTCGGATGGCCCATATCTCTTTCAATTTCAAAGGACTTTTCTGGCCAACCAGCTTCCCCTTATTCCAGGCAGCTTGAGAAGTCGACGTCTGCATGCACGGTTTCATGAGGTCCTCCTTAAAAATTGGACCTTATTTTGGCGTACTCTTGCTGTTGTAACGGACAGAGTCGGACGGCGCCACCGACCCATTGTAGACCTTCAAGTACAGTGTAATGGAAAGTCGTTGAACAACCGCACGCACTAAATGACAATGGTAGTAAGTAGCTTTGCTTGATGGCAAAAGCGAGCTGATGTTCTTGGGTTGACTGGTCTAAGGTAATTCGGACCTCCATCAGGACTGCACGGGCAAGGCGTTGACTTTCTGCCGGGAAGACCGATAATCGTTCTCATGAAAACCCCACCGCTCACCCTGAAGATCGGGGACTACCCACAACTGGCTCTGCTTGCTTGGAGCCGATGGCCGGACGATGTCATCACTGCAGAAGAGGCCTTCGGGCTCTACGAGAGCAACTGGCGTTTTGTCGACCACAAACTGCTGGATGACCAGGAGCGCGAGCTGATCGATGGCCTGATGGAGACCTGTGGCCATGGGCTGATGAATGTTTAAGCGCGACCACCATAATCGCATTCAGGTCCTGCTGGCCGCCCTCAACGCCGACTTTCTTTCCCAGAACAAGTGCTTCTTCGGCGGCGGCACCGCGATTGTGCTTGCTTTGAACGAATACCGGGAATCGGTCGACATCGATTTTCTCTGTGCTTCTCAAGAAGGCTATCGCGAGCTGCGCAATACGATCCATGACACATCCCTAGGCGCTATCTTCTCCCGTCCGGTGCAGTTAGCTCGCGAGGTGCGCGCAGACCGGTACGGCATACGCACGTTTCTCCGCATCGACGACGTACCGGTGAAGTTCGAGATCGTCAGCGAGGGACGTATCCAGATTGAAGGTGAGATGAACACGGCGACAGGTGTGCCGACCCTTACGCGCGCCGATATGTACGCTGAGAAGCTATTGGCCAACACCGATCGGTATCGCGACAAGGCAGTGGCCAGCCGAGACATCATCGATCTGGCCATGATGATCGGTCATTGGGGTGCAGTACCGCAGGCGTCCTGGGATAAAGTACGCCAGGCTTACGGTTCGTCATCAGACCGTGCGTTCCAGGGCGCAATCGAGATGGTGAGCGATCGCGCCTACTTAGCGCAGTGCTTAGCCAAGATGCACATGGCGCTCGATCTCGTGGAGCAGATCCCGGCAGTCCTACGTGGCGAGGCGTCATTCGCGCCGCCACAGCCGCCAACGGCAAGCGCTACGGCAGTGATCACTGCGGCCACGCATAGCGTGCGCACCGTGTATGGTAGTGTCCTTGCGACGTCGGTAGCGCCTGAGAACCCAAACGAAAATCGCGACGCACCCGCTTGCGTTCGCCTTGGCAACTAGCCGGCTAGCCGCGGCTCGCGCGTCTTACCTGTCTTAACGCCATCAACAGGGGCAGGGCCGTGACCGGCTGCTTCCGACCCCAAGCAGCCGTTCGAGCGTCAAACACGGCGGCGGCAATATCAAGTCGGGTTTCCCAATTTGAGCGGTTATGGGCTAGACAAATTGACCCATCATTACCGCGCTTTACCTCCAGCTTCATCGATACACTACTTTCTTTGTAGTAGAACGTCGTTGAGTTTACCGATATCGATGGGTTTTACGAAGTGGTGATCAAAGCCTGCCGCTGCGGAACGCATCTGGTCATGCTCCTGCCCATAGCCGGTCAATGCTATGATCTGCGCCTTGGCCGTCGTAGGTTCGGCACGCAGTCGCCTTGCTAACTCGTATCCATCTATTTCCGGCAAGCCAATGTCAAGAATGAAGACTTCCGGAGGGTGTTGGAGCGCCGCCTGTAGTGCTTCGAGTGGATGCACTCTTACTGACACTCGATGACCTTGCATCTCCATTAAAGCAGCGAGCGACTCTGCAGCATCAACGTTATCGTCAACGATCATCACGTGGACGGGCTGCATTGTGACGGTGGTCTCATTGCAGCCCGCATGAACTTGAGGCTCATGCCTGCCTTGGGTCAGTGCTGGAAGCAGAATCATGAAAACACTACCTTTACCCGGCCCTGCACTGTGCGCACTGATCGTTCCGTTGTGCAGCCCTACTATGGTTTTGACTAGCGCTAAACCAATTCCTAGCCCTCCCTGCGCGCGGTCAGGAGTTCGCTCGGCTTGTGTAAAGAGGTCGAATACATGAGGAAGTAACTTGCCATCGATGTCAATACCATTGTCGAGGATACTAACTTCAATTAGTGCATCTCTAGCACGCACGGTCAGCGTAATCTCACCACCCTGAAGCGTATATTTAGCTGCATTGTTCAACAGGTTTGCGATTACCTGAATAAGCCGCGTGCGATCGCCTTCAACAGCAGCTTGGGCAGCGTCGGTTCGAACTGTCAGGGAGTGTCGACGGCTCTCGATGAGCGGCCTAGACTGCTCAACCGCACTGGCGACCACATTCTTGACATCGACGTACTCCTTTTCAAGCTGCACTAAACCGCGCGTAACACGCGACACGTCTAGCAGGTCGTCAACTAATGAGGTCATGTGCTTGACCTGACGACTGATCACTTCGCTTGCCTTTCTAGTGCGAATGTCGTCAATGGCAACTATCCTGAGTATTTCGGCTGCCGTACTGATGGGCGCAAGCGGGTTGCGCAATTCATGCGCTAACATTGCGAGGAAGTCGTCCTTCTTTTGATTCGCTTCGCGCAGTTCCATCTCTGCTTGGTAGCGCTCAGTCACGTCTAAGGTGACGCCACGCATACCGATAGGCACTCCCTCATTGTCGTACTTGACCTTTCCGCGACTATCCACCCAGATTTGCTGACTCGTATCGGGTCGATTATAACGAATGACTTCCTGATAGGAACCGGCACCGTCGAGCGCTGCCCTATGTGCAGCTGAAAGTCGTTCGCGATCATCCGGGTGGAGATACGCGGCCATTTCGCCCATCTTTGTGGGCGAATAACCGAGTACCAGCTGGATATTGTCCGAATATATCAAGTCCCCTGTTCTCAGGTCCCAGTCCCAAACCACCATTTTTGCCGCATCCATACCGTCGCGCAGGCGTTCGTCACTTTCTTGCTTGGCAGACTGTGCTTCAACAACGTCGGTGACATCATAGCCCTGCGCGAAAATGCCGATTGTCGTGCCGTACTGGTCCCTGTATGGTTGATATACTAGATCGATATAGCGTTGGACGATAGGGCCGTTACGTTCGTGCTGTACAGCAACCGGCATCGCTCGGGTTTGCCATGCCTCGCTTGTCCTGTAGACGCGATCCAGATGCTCTTCAAAGCCTTGGCCAGCCACTTCCGGTAGCGCCTCCCAAACTGCTTTGCCGATTAGGTCGCGGTGTCCCACAAGCTGGTAATAAGCTTCATTTACCATTTCGAACACATGTTTGGGGCCCATTAGGACCGCCACGAATCCAAGTGCCTGATTGAACAAGCCGCGCAAGTGTTCCCGCTCATTGCTCAGGATGCGCGAGAGCGCCTCATGCATATGGGCACGGTTAAAGTTGTCGGTATTGTTTGTTCCTAGAGGGGCCAACTGTAGGACCGGCACTTGTGCATGCTCGTCAAATCGATACAGCTCCGTTACGTCAACTGCATTTTGGATGACAAAAAGCGAATTGCCATCATTGTCTAGCACTGGCGTGTGTACTGTACTCCAGTACCTTTCCTCGAACTTCAACCCTTCCGCTGTCTGTACCGGTATGGCATAGCGTATGAACGGCGTAGTATCCGTTTGGCCTTTTGCAAGGGCACGCAGCAAGGAGGCCCTGACCTCGGGAATATCGGTTTTTGCTGGATCGTCTGGGTTTTCAGGGAAGACATCGAAAGCGTATCGTCCGATGATTTCTTCCTCGCTGCGCTTGACCGACCGCAAATAGGCGCCGCTCGCGCCGATGATAGTTAAGTCAGGCGCCATAACCAAGTATGGGTACGGCGAGACACGAAAGAGCGCCTGATAATCGCTTAATTTCATCATGCGCGCATTGTCGCGTGGAGGCGATTAACCTACATCTACGATTCACACCCTAGAGTAGCTTGAGCACTGAATGCAGCAATCAAGACACAGTTCATACGTCTCCTTTCGACCGAACTAAGCCGTTCGCGTCAGCTTAACAGATTGCTAGACTGGAAAGTCACTGGCTGTCTCGACCGACAGCTGTCGCCCCATGACTGAGCGTAAATAACCAGCAAACTTAAAACTCGATCTAACGAGTACGGGTCGAACACATCGCTTGGGTTGGCGGCGGAGCCGTTCATCAGAACATTAGCAATACCGTCACAGTATCGCGGTAATCTCCCGGCGTCGGGGCGCGTTGGCTCGGCACGATACCGTACATCATGACATTTTGCGCACTGCCAGTTCCGACGCCGCTGTAGACCATGGTGCCGGCCGTGCCGTCGCCCCAGCTCGGTCCATCGGGAGTAGCTGAGATACGATAGGTCAGCGTCTCCCCGGTCACGCTGTTCGTCATCGTACGCGCACCCGGACTGCCGGACACGCCGCCGTTCAGCGCGATCTGGTACGTGCTATTGGCAGTACAGGCAACGCTCAGCGGCGCGCTGATGCGCTGGTCGGTTATCGGGCTCCCGCTGGCAAAGGCCAGATTGCTGGTGCTGATCAGGCAATTGTTGACCGCCGTCGCGCGTGCCTGGAACGAAAATGCCGAGCTGGCGCCGGCCGTACACGGCACGCTGCCAAAACCATACTGCACCGTGCCGTGGCCCGCAAAACTGGCAGCATAGACCGTGTCGGCATTGCCGATCGTGGGAACCCCCACCAGACTGGATGCCGGAATCCTACCGTACACGGTAGTGCTTCCGACAACTCCGCCCAACCCCAGTAACCCTAAGAGTGTCGCGGTGATTGGCTTGGTGCCGATGGTGCTACTAGTGCTGCCCCAAATCTTGGCCGCCGTGTAAGAGCTGTCGGTATAAAGGTTGTAGGACAGGCGGTTGCTGCCGTTGAACAGGTAGCGTGGGGAGCCTGCGCCACCGCCTGGCCCCACACCTAAGTTTACGCATACGTTAGCTGCGGGCAGCAGAAGTGGATTGGTTCCAAGCGTCCAGTAACATGTAACAGTCAGCGTTCCGCTAGCCGTAACGTCGCTGCCCGCGATCGGGCTAACCACGCCAAAATCAACGTCGGTCATCGTGGCCACGCAGTTATCGGCGCTCGCCGCAGAGGCGGCAAGCAACCAGAACGTGATGGTCGCCAGGATCAGGCGGCACAGGCGTGGCGCGATCGAGCGGGAAATTGCAGTCATTCAGTCATTCGCTCGCAGGCTAGCAAACCAGCCGCTGGATCGCACGTAGTTGTCTGTGAGCGATCGTATTCTAAATTCACTTCGCGCCTGTCGTTGTCACTAATGACGAGCCCCCGATTCTGAGAGCGCAGGTTTCAACGGACAGCACGCCGTCATAACCGACCGCATGATGAAAGACCGCTATCGGCCGAACCTGGCTCTCGGTTTAGCTTAGCACGTTGCCACGCTGGAAAATTCACGGACTGTCACGGACGACCAGTTGAATCCAAGACCCAAAGTCAACCTTCTAACTGCCTGCAAAGAGATGGAGACCTCAGCTCTTGCTGACCCGTAATTGAACCTGCTGAGTATGCAAACGGGGTTACACTAGCGCATCTATTAGGGTAGCCAATGAATCAAGAAAACTTTGAAACCGATCGCCTTGGATTGTTCGTCACCCAGGTGACTGACTACGCCATC
>Ga0308158_10002423_pt1 | contig 17676 bp, 14 predicted proteins | sample PhyBR2_FD_201038 | JGI IMG/M metagenome (GOLD analysis project Ga0308158, IMG submission 201038) | Phyllosphere microbial communities from UC Gill Tract Community Farm, Albany, California, United States - DLSLB.R2 | ecosystem: Host-associated > Plants > Phyllosphere > Unclassified | place: USA...
GATCGTGGTCGCCACCGTGCGTGCTGCCTCGTGGCCGGAAGCCGCCCAGGGCGGCAGCGCCGCCATCGAAGCAGCCAGCGTCGATGCTGTCCTGCCGACCCACACCCGCTTCGTCGGCCTCGCCGCAGGTGCCAGCGACCGCCCGGACCTGCAGAGCGCCAAGCGCGTGGTCTCCGGTGGCCGCGGCGTCGGTTCTGAAGAGAACTTCAAGGTGATCTTCCAGCTGGCCGACAAGCTCGGTGCCGCCGTCGGTGCCTCGCGTGCCGCGGTCGATGCCGGCTACGTGCCCAGCGACCTGCAGGTGGGCCAGACCGGCAAGATCATCGCCCCGGAGCTGTATGTGGCGGTGGGCATCAGCGGTGCGATCCAGCATCTGACCGGCATCAAGGACGCCGGTACGATCGTCGCGATCAACAAGGATCCGGATTCGCCGATCTTTGAGATTGCCGATATTGGGTTGGTGGGGGATCTGTTTGCGATCCTGCCGGAGCTGGAAGCGGCGCTTTAATATCCTACAAAGACTCAACTGATATGGCCCGGTGCAACATGTACCGGGCCTTTTTCTTGGGCGACGTGTGAATCAGTATCCATTGTCACGCTGCGGTGCAAGCACCCATACCAGATGCCTGTCGATGATGAGCCATTCTGGAATCTGGTTACGGCCCGAGAGCTCCGCCTCGACCCGATCACAGAGGGCTGGCTGGCATGGAGTGGTGTAGATACCAAATTCCTTGAATAGATAGTTACGCAACGCCCTGTTTCCATGCAGCCACCTCATGGAAGCATTCGAACGGACGTCTCCAAACATGATGACGTCGTCGTACTTCCCTGCATTGGCGGCCTGCACCCGTGCCAAGGTGTTGCCCAACGCATTCATCGCTGGATACACGGTGCGCGTGTTCGCGTATATGGCGTTCCAGCTGGACATGCCGACCATGACCAATGGTATCGCCAGCAACAGACCATAGACATTGGTGCGCCTTTCATGGACAAGAAACACCACAGGAAGACACAGAAGCAACCACAACCAGAGCGTTGAGCGAAGCGGGATCCCTACGCCGGAAAGGATCGATAGGGAAGCATCAATGCCCAGCAGGATCACTCCGTAAAAGAGAGCGGCCATGCACTGGCGAACATGGATGCGGCACAACAGGCAGAGCGCCATACCGATGCCGCCTGCCAGTAGCGCCGGCCAGATCCCCCTAAGCAGCGTGAAATACTGTACATAGCGGCTCACATTCACCGACAACGCCCCTCCGTGCAGCAGTGGAGTCGCGTCACGCCAGGCAGCGGGCCTGATGCCGAAGTTGCCGTGGAAAATGTAGTTCAAGCAGAAAACCAGCAGAACCGCGCAAACGAAAGCCAGCGCATATACAACTGCGCCCATCAGAATGCTCCTGCGCGTACCTGTACAGGCCGCGGCATACATCAACAGGAACAAAGGTCCGAATGATGGATAGAAGAAAAACCCGGCGACCACCGAAACCGCCATTACCAATCGGCGCCGCCCGTCCTCGCGCGCCCGCAGCATGGCGATGCAGCCCAGCAGCGTCACCGCTACACCAGTGACTTGGGTGACGGGCCACTTGGCCGTATCGGCAGTCATCGGAGCAATGAAGAACAGCAGCGCGGCAAAGATGCCCGCCCGAGCTGACACAACACGTGTCATCACCAGGCACATGGCCGAAAACAGCACCAGGTAGATTCCAAATGCCGAGTAAGTGTTGAGGTGGTGACTCACCTGCGACCAGATAAAGTTCCCCCAACGCCCTTCCGAACCAGCCTTGCTCAGCGGAGTTTCAAAACCCTGGTCGAAACCCTTCAAAAGCCAATCGTATTCATCATGCGCAACAAAAGGTGCCGTTAGCTGACCTAGACTGTACATTCCCAGCAGGATCAGTGCGGCGTAGAGCAGGTAGTTCCTGTCCCAGCGCGCAAATGCCACTTCGCAGTAGTGCTTCAGCGAATTCAATCAACACCTCTTGTCCGCGCTCGCGGCCACCAACCCCATGCCCGGGCATGCCATTTGACATGCCGCCTGATCATTCGTGCGCTGCCGTGCAGGGCACAGTCTTCAGCCCTATACTACCCGACTGAGTGAATCCAGCTCTATATCGGAATGGCCATGGCCACCAACACAGCGACTGACGACCCGGCGGGCCAGATCGATCTTTCCATCGTCGTCCCGGCCTACCGCAGCGAGAAGACCCTGGCCGCGCTCGTTGCGGCTATCGACGCCGCCATCGGTGGGCGCTATTCGCTGGAGTTGATCCTTGTCAACGACAGAAGCCCGGACGACTCCTGGAAGGTGGCAAGCGAGTTGGCAACCACCCATAGCTGGGTGCGGGCGGTGAACCTGCGCAAGAACGTGGGCCAGCACATGGCGATCTTCGCCGGGCTGCGTGAATGCCGGGGCCGAGTGATCGTTACCATGGATGATGACCTGCAGCACGCCCCGTCTGACATTCCGACGTTGGTCGAGGCACTTGATGCCGAACATGACGTCTGCTACGGCACCTTCAAGGGCCGCAAGCACGCGGCATGGAAGATCCTCGGGAGCCGCTTCAATGACCGCGTTGCGACCTGGCTGCTGCAGAAGCCTAAGGGCCTGTATCTTTCTCCGTTCAAGGCAATGAAGCGCGGGGTGCGCAACGAAATCATCCAGTTCCGGGGGCCAGCTATTTATCTGGATGGCTTGATCCTGTCGGCAACCTCACGGATCACCACGCGAATGGTCGGGCACCACGCCCGTGAAGACGGTACTTCCGGTTACAGCCTGAAGAAGTCGATCTCGCTGTGGCTGAAGATGGCGACCAGTTTTTCAGTGGCCCCGCTGCGAATGGCATCCCTCACCGGCATGGCGATGTCCGCAGCGGGCTTCCTGTCCGCAGCCTTCATCGTGGTGCATAAGTTATTGGATCCCGGTGTTGCCGTTGGCTGGTCATCGCTTATCGTCGCCATTCTGATCATGGGCGGCGTGCAATTATTGGCATTGGGTGCCATCGGCGAGTACGTGGGCCGCATCCTCCTCAACTTCACCACCCCCACTCAGTACTCAGTGGCGGAACGGGTCAATCCGGGCACGGATCCAGCCCCATGAACATGCTTCAAGCCAAGGAACTGGCCGGCAAGCTGATCAGGTTTGGAGCGGTGGGCGGAACCAGTACCGTGTTGTTTGCTGTGCTGACCTGGCTCCTGGTGGACAAGACCGGCATGCATCCGGTGCTCGCAACGGTGGTCGCGTACCTGCTCCTGCTAGCGCCCAATTTTGCGGCCCACAAGTACTTTACCTTTGGATCCAAAGGCGAAGTCGCCAGTGAGTCGCGAAAGTTCCTGGTTGTCCACGGTCTGAACATCGGCCTGTCAGCGGGAGGCATGGCCGCCATTTCCCACGCCCAACTGGATTACCGCTGGGGCATCCTCTTCTCTGCGGTTGCGGTTCCGGTGATAGTGTTCATCGTGATGAACTTCTGGGTATTCCGGGTTCCGCCGAAGCACTGACGGCTTCGGCAGGACCTCAGGTTTTGGCAGTGGGAATGGCCTGCTGCCAGCGCCACGCATCGGCGCAGATGTCTGCAAGCGACTTCTCAGCCCGCCAGTTCAATACCTTGTTGGCCAACGAAGGGTCTGCCCAGCACTGACCGATGTCACCTGCACGGCGCCCCTGCCGCTGGTAGGGGATCGGGCGCCCCACCACCGCAGAGAACGTATCGATCAGTTCGAGAACGGAGTATCCGCGCCCGGTGCCAAGATTCAGGATCAACTCACGGTCCGATCCCTCCGCCAATGCGTACAGCGCCGCAACATGAGCCTTGGCCAGGTCCACCACGTGAATGTAATCACGGACGCCGGTGCCATCCGGCGTATCGTAGTCGTCGCCGAAGACACGGATGTAGTCGCGTTGTCCGGCTGCGGTCTGGGTGATGTACGGAGCTAGATTGTTGGGCACGCCGCGCGGCAGCTCGCCAATCAGGCCGCTCGGGTGTGCGCCCACGGGATTGAAGTAGCGGAGAATCGCAGCGCCCAGCGTTGATCCCGGCGTCGCCACGCAGTCTCGGATCAGCCACTCACCGATGAGCTTGGTCCGTCCATAGGGATTGCCGGGCTCCACTGCTGCGCTTTCTGGCACCGGGCAGGTCTCGGGTTGGCCGTACACCGTGGCAGAAGAGCTGAAGACAATACGCCTGCAGCCCACCTGCTGCATTGCATCAAGCAGCGTTGCGGTGCCTCCCACGTTTACATCGTAGTAGCGAGCCGGCAGCTCGGTGCTTTCAGATACCGACTTCAGCGCCGCGAAGTGAATCACTGCGTCGGGCATGAAATCCCGCAAGACCTCCAGCAATGCATCACGATCACGGATGTCCAGCTCATCCAGGGCGAGCGCCTTGCCTGTGATGCGCTCGATACGCTCCACAATCCAGCGTTCGCTGTTGCAGAAATTCTCCACCACGTGCACATCATGGCCCGCAGCGACCAGCTCTACCACGGTATGCGAACCCACAAAGCCGGCACCGCCGGTAACCAGCACCTTCATTTCACTTCCTTGCTGTCTGTCATGCTTTGCTTACCTCAGTCGCTGGCTGAATCACGCGCTCAAGGCCGACGTAGTCGTCAAGCTGCCGCAGGCGCGCACTGAACGCCGGCCATTGGCGCTGACGGTCCAGCGACTCGCGCTGGCGCTCCACTCGCTGTTGCCGCGCTTGCGCAGAGTCCCGCAGTGCTTCCAGCTCTCGGACGAAGCCGGCAATGTCCTCCGGATTCGGGACCAGATCTGATTCGGGAAGGAAATCGACAATACCGCCCACCGCTGGCGCGCAGATCGGCAGGCGGGCCGCCGCGACGTCGAACAGAATGGTAGGGGTGCCCTCCCACGCGGTGGTATGCAGGTAGGCGAAGTGCTGCGAAGTAACGACTTCTTCGAGGCGCTTGAACTCGCCGTGCAGGGTCACGTTCTGCAGGGACCTCAGCAAGTCCAAGCCCTGGGCTGCTACCCCGGACATCACCGGGGCACCATACACATCGAAATGCACGGAGGGCATCGCCGCCGCGATCGCCGCCAGCAGATCCGGGCGCTTCTGCCTGTCCAGACGGCCAGCCCACAAAACCCTTCCGGCGTCAGGCGCGGATATCGGCGTGATGGGAAGCGTGGGAATGAGGCCGTCATAAGGGAATGGAATCACCGTGAACAGCGACGCAGGTACGCCAAGTTCACGTGACCATATCTGCGGATAACGTGAGTTGTCGCAGATGACCGTGGCAAGGTAGGGGTAGCAGTAGCGCAGATAGTCGCGAGCATAGCCGACTGGATTCATGCGTTCATCATAGTCATCGCAATAGATCGATGCGAGAAGGCGCGAATGCTGCTTAAGTGCCAGACCATGTCGCTGGACCACCTCCCAGCCCACGCGTGAGTTGATGATGTGAATGACCGGCGCACGCAATTGAACGAGTACGCGCACCATCACCGCAACCTGCAGGTTGAACTCCAGCGTCGCGGCAAGCCGGCCGAATTCGACCAACGTCGCTTGGCTTGGCAGGCGCGATGCCCATGGTGAAGGTGAGTCTTCGGTGGCCAGCACCAGGATGCGCGCCGCGGGATCGGCCTCTGCGATTGCCCGCGCGTGGTAGAGAATGCCTCGATCGGCCCCACCAGTCTTTAACCACGGCACGAGCAGGGCATGAGTGTAGGCCTGCGCACCGATCTGGTCGGACAGCGCTGAATACAGATCGCCCGGCCGGACATCCATCGGTACCGTGTAGAAGGCGTAGCGATTCAGATCGGTTCCGGGTGGCAGCAATTCCGGCTCCATCGCGGCAAGCTTGAGCATTTCTTCCTGGAGCCACAGCGGCATGGGAGGTACGCCGTCCTGCGCGGGGGCGGCGGCTTGCGGAGCAACCGGATCCGGTCCGAACAGCAATCTGTAGGCGCGGCGGGCCCAGTTTGCCAAGCGGCGCGTGTATCGGTTACGCACCCAACGATTATGCGTCCAGCGCTCAAGCATGTCCCTGCCCCTTGTCGGAGCGACGGCCCAGTGCGAACAGGGAGGTGCGGGGAATGACCGTCTTCATTGTGTGACTGGCCTCATTGAGTGAGCCGTACCACTTGCGTCGATAAAAGTAAGCCGTCCCCCAAGCCAGACGATGCATCACTCCACGCGCAATGGTTTCAGAGTTCCAGTACCAGTCCTCGTAGCCGAATCCAGTTTGTTTTGGATAACACGCCACGTAGGGAATGGCCTCGTAGAGCTCACGCGTCGAGAACGATGCACTGATCCATGGATTCACTGCCAGCAGTGCACGTTCGTCGTAGTAACCGCCGGCCTGATCGACCTGCCAGTTGTAGGCGCTGTACATACCGAAGCTCAGCACCATTTCCGGGTGCAGGATGAATCGTCCCTCCAGTTGCCCTGCTTCCTTTAGATGCTTGAGGAAGTAACCGGTTGAAATCAGATCATCGCCGTCCAAGGTACAGATGTACTTGCCCCGGCAAGCGGCAACGCCAGCATTGCGGGCAAGTGCGAGGTCGCCGACCTGGGTTTCGACCACTGTCTCCGAGCCATCAAGGTCGGGATGGTTCAATACAAACGCGCGCGTCTGCTCGTCGGCACGATCAAGTACGAGCACCAACTGGACTTCGATGCCTTCTCCGCGGGCGATGTTTCGCGAAAGTGCATAGGACCGCAGCGACGTATGCGCCAGGATACCCTCACCGTGGAAGGTCACGATGGCACTTAGTACCGGCAGGCTCATGCCCTGCTCCCGCGGCATGACGCGGCTGCATCCTGTCGCTTGCTCTTCGCATTCATTCTGCGCCACCAATTCTCATGGAATACTGACATTATCTGGACCGCGATGGGCGGACAGCCAAGGATGATACGGATGTTCCAGCGGTCCGTATGAACGACTGAACACAGCCGGACGATGTCGGTCACGCCCTGCTTGCCGCTACGTAATACCGGCCCAGGAGCCGCAGCAGGTATCCCTCACCCAGCGGCACGCCGCAGGCCGCTGCCGCACGCTCGCAGTCGCATGTGTCGATGGGGAAGGCCACCCCCTGTTCAAGCACCCGGTAATTGCCCTGGCGCTCAAGCACCGACTCCATCGCGCGGACGATCTCGAGCATGTTGGTTGAACGAATGTCGGCAAGAGGCATCATCCGCGGGTAGTCATCAGGATGACGCAGTACGTGCGTACCCAGCGTTGCAACATCCCGGATGTCGATCAGATTGCGCTCGGCCCGTGCCCACACATCGAACGGCTCGCCCGATTCAATCCGGGCACGCAGGAAGTTGGTAAGGGTGTGCGGGTTGCCGCCCTCGCCCACGACCTGCGGCAGGCGGAAAACACGCCCGCGCGGATCGGCGAGCACGCGCGCCTCCATGCGTGCCTTGTGCTGAAGGTAGGGCGTCTGTCGCTCAGCCGGATTACCAACGGCGCAGCTGCCAAAATAGACGATCCGCTGGATCGACGGCATCCCTTTTATCTCGTCCAGCAATCGTTCCTCGCGCGCGAACGCTGCAGACTCGGTCTCACTCGAGTTTGATACGCCTGCAGCAACGATCACCGTTTCCGGGTCGTCCTGCCAATCCGGAGCAAACGCTGTGGCGACCAGTCCCCTTCCGATAATCACGTTGCGTTTCCTTGCTGTTGGTTGGGAACAATCCCATCGGGTCCACTCAGATAGTATTCAACGGCCTTCACCGCGGCGGTGAACGCCTGCCAGTCCCTTCCCTTCAGAGCGTGGTACTGGTTGCGCCGGCGCGCTTCGCGCAACTCGGGGTCGGCCAACAGTTGGCGCAGCCGCTCTGTGAAGGCGTCCACGTTCTCAGGGTCCTGCACCAGCCAATCGGGATCGATCAAGTCTGGAATGCCGCCGACCGCTGGTGCCACGATCGGAACACCCGCGGCCGACGCATCCAGAAGCAAGGTCGGCAGACCCTCCCATGCGGTGGTAAACAGCAGCGCCACATGGGCGTCGGACACAATGTCCTCAAAGTTCGAGAAGGCCGGCCGGAATGCCACGTTGGGCAGGCTGCGGAGTTGCTCTACTGCCGGATGAGGGCTCCCGACATCCATGACGCCATGAACGTCGAATGCCACATTGGGCAACCGACGTGCAACCGCAAGCAGGATGTCCGGTCGCTTCTGGCCATCAAAGCGGCCGGCCCATAGCACTCGTCCCGACTCTGACAGCACGAACGGTCCGCGCTTCTCATCGATGTAGCGCTCGTAGGGGAACTTCACCACCTCGAAGAGATGGCGATCAACGCCGAGGTCCCGCGCCCAGATTTCGGGATAGACGGTGTTGTCGCAGAAGACGCGTGTCAGATGTGCGTGGCAGCTCCGCAGGTAGCGCCTGGCGTGTCCCACAGGCACGCCGTTGGGATCATGGTCGTCGCAGAACAATGACGCGAACAGACGAGAATGCTGGCGCAAGGCCAACCCGAAGCCTTCAATCGCCTCCCATCCAACAGGCGAGTTGATGTTGTGAACGACCGCTGGCTGCATCTGGATCAGAAGGCGGGTCAACAGCCTGACCCTATCTTCTGACGCGAGCTCCGCGGCAATCTCACCAAACCGGGCGATGCGCACACCTGCCGGCACCCTGTCCAGCCAAGTGGATTGCGCCGGCTCGGTCAGCAACAGCACAACGCGTTCAGCAGACACTGCCTCTACCCACGCCCGCAGATGCAGCAGGGCGCCGCGGTCCGCCCCACCGCGTACCAGCCAGGGCACGATCATCACATGACTACAAGGGGCGAGGCCAACGGCTTCGACCACGCGGCGGTACACCTCGCCCGGCTTCACCAGAAAAGGCACCCTGTAGTAGGCGAAGCGATCCGGCGTGCCGTGGTCACCAAGCAAATCAGGCTCGAGCATCGCCTGTGCCAGCATTTCCTCACGCAACCAGAGCGGGAGTGCCGGATCAGCTCCCTGCGCGGCTGTCCGCGCAGCACGCTGAAGCCGTCGCCCCATCCAGTCCAGCACGCGGCTGAGCTCGCTGCGCGGATTACGCACCAGTTCGCGCAGACTGAGTTTTCTTGCCAGGCGTAAGACGCGCGCGATCATGCTTTACCCCAGGTCCCGAACAAGCGGGTCGGTGGTACGACCGCGCGCAGCGCTGCGGAATTCTGGTTCATCGAACCGGATGATTTGACCCGATAGAAATAGGCGGTTTCAGGCACGACGCGGTGTTCGAGCCCAGCCGAGAGAGTCTGACAGGCCCAATGCCAGTCCTCGAATCCATATCCGGTCAGGCGCGGGAAACAGGCCACATACGGAATCCGCTGAAGCACCTCGCGTCGCGCGAAGATCGCACTGATCCACGGATTGACCACCATCAACAAGTCGTTGGAGAACGGCATGGTGACCGGATTGAGCTGGTGGCTGTAATGCTCGGTGCCACCGAAACTGACGACCAGCTCGGCGTGCAGGATCGTGGAATCTGGCACGCTACGCGCGTACTCGACATGCCGCTGGAAATAATCGCGGCTGATCAGGTCGTCGCCATCGAGTGTGCAGACATAGGTGCCCGACGAGTGGCTGACACCAATGTTGCGGGCCAACCCGCAATCACCTGCCGATGTATCCAGGATCAGCTCATCGCCGGCAAGGTCGGGATGGTTGCGGACTACTTCGGCAGTCTCGTGATCTGCGTTGTCGAGCAGGAGCAGCATCTGCACGTCAATGCCCCGTTCGCGGGCACGATTACGCGCAAGCAGATAGCTCCTCAACGTCGCGTGAGCCAGCAGGCCTTCGCGGTGGAACGTCACGATCGCGGTGAGGTCGGTGTTCATGCCCGCTTTCTGCCTCCCAACAACACGACAAGGACGTGCAGCGCAGACCGAACAGCCGATTTCCATGGAATCCGATTCAATGCGTCGGAAAGCCGGAACAGTTCTTCCGCGATCGATTCACCAGGCAAACGCGGCTGCGGAACGCGGTCCATGATGCCAGAGGTGGCCGAGGTGAGTTCCTGCGCTGCATCAAGCAAGCGCGCATGTTCGCCTGCGAGGCGAGCGTGTTCGTCCGCAAGGCGCGCGTACTGCGCCCGTTGATGCTCCAGTCGGACGCGCAGACCCGCCTTGTCTGTCTCCGCATGCTGATGCGCTAGACGAAACGCCGCTGCGGAACCCGCGTTGTCCCTTGCCAATGCCGCATTTTCCGCCTGCAACGTTTGAAGGCTCGCTGAGCTGCGGTCAAGCTCCGCGTTCAAGTGATGATACTGCCCGTCCAACCAGTCCTTGGCGTCCTGGAGTTGTTCCTGCCAGGCGAGAAGACGTTGCTGTTCGCCAAGTGTCCGCGACAGCATGGCGTGAACGGACTGGTTGCCCCACTGCCAGGCCAGACCAGGCCGAAGCGGCACTTCCGCCGTTACCCTGAGTGCAGAGGCAAGGCGTCCGGCCTCGTCCATGACAGCGGCAAACTCGGGCATGCCGAAGGTTTCGGGAAATTCGATGTCGCCTACTACCTCGGTCCAGTCGGCATGCGAAGCCAGCCGTCTTGCCTCTCTGAGTCCCTGCAGCCAGGCTTGGCGCGCCGCCGGGAGGTCACCACGCCCGAACAGAATCCAGCCGAGGCGCACGGCGGCTGCGGTGGTTTTTGTACCCAACAACGGGCTGAAGGCAAGTACATCGAATGCGAGCACCTGGGCGTAAAGATCCGCGGCCCGCCCCAGATTACCCGCCGCGTGGTGCAGGGCTGCAGTGGCATAAGTCAACGAAACCTGCCAGCGTAGGACGGTCGGATTGCTGGCCGTCAGCTCAACGTAACGCTGAGCCGCTTCAAGCAACGCGGCGCGGCGCTCACCCTCCAGTGCTGCCGGGTCGTACAACAGGACGCACAGGGCGGCGCCGTGGTCAGCAGAGTCGATCGGCGACGTGGCAAGGAGTTGTTCGGCCAGATGGCGTCGCAACGGGGCCGATTCCAGCCTCAAACCCATTGCGACAATCAGCCTGACCACGCTCGCATCGAGGTAGTCGCGCTGGAACGCGATGATGTTGGGGACGTGAAGTTCCGGATTGCGGGGAACGCCATCGCCACCGGTTTTCACCGCCATGAGCACCAGTGCATCGGCCTGCGCCTTAGCGTCAGGGTCTATCCGTAGACGTCCGGCGCCGTCACGCGAGGCTTCGATGAACTGACCTGCACCGACCGGACGTGAAAGGCTCTGCCACCAGGCCCGATCAACCACCAATCCCAGCGGTTCAAGCGCAAGCAGAAGATCGCGCTCGTCAACATTACGCCCGTCTGTCAGCGGTAAAGCGACAACCAGTCGACCGCTACGCACCAGCGCGGCGGTCGCAATCTCCAGCTCCCGCACCCAGTCCGTGCCATCGTGGCCTATCCGGGTGACCAGCACATCCGCCGAAGGCTCATCCGGCCGCCAAGCACCAGGAGCCTGCCAGATGATTCCGGCCTCTAGAGCCGCAGGGGCCGGCGCGTTGCTCAAAACCTGCAGAGAGCGACAGCGGGTCTGCTGCTGCAGAATCCGCCACAGACCGAGATCTGCAGCGTCAGCCGCCACCACCGCGTCGCCTGGCCGCACGAGCGCGGCTGCCAGGCCGTGATACCCCGCACGCAACATGCCCTGCGGGTCAGGCACAGAGACACCGGCACGCGCAAGCAGCTGGATACGGATTCCATCCCGGCTGGCCGGCAACACGAACGTGGCGGGATGCTGCTGCCAGTTCGCAGCAGCTGCCTGCTCACTGATTGCATGAGCCTCGTCCGCTGGTGTCGACGCTGCGACCAGAACCAGAACATTGGCACCAAGCTCAAACAACGATCGGCATTGCGAACACGACCCCGCCCAAGCGATGACCGTCCCGGTGGCAGCGATGTCGGCAGGAATTTCTTCATGCACGACTACATCACAGCCCGCCGCTCGGAGCGGACCGAGTAGAGGCGCCAACGCCGCCCCCACGAGCAAGACCTGGGTCGGACCCAGTGCCTGGAGGCAGTAGCCGGCAACCTCGTCAGCCTGCAACAAGGATAGTTTGGGCGATGCAGCGTTCGAATCAGGGGCGGTCATCACTACTTCACACAGAATCATCAGGAGCCGGTTGGCGGGCCTGATTCAACCGTTGGATCTCTGCGTTCAGCGCGTGATACTGCCCGTCCAGCCAATGGCGGGCCAGTTCCAACTCTGCCGTATGACTCTCCAACTCGCTGATGCGTTGCATGTGCTCGTGGTACTTGCCGTCCAGCCATGCCTTCGCATCGATCAGCTGACGTACCTCGCGCGCGCCCATGTTGATCTGCTCGGCACCATCAGCAGGTCCAGACACGACCGCGCGATCCTCGCCGTCGCCCAGCATCGTATCGCCTGCGCCCAGCAGGTCGGGTAGCACGCTGGCATGTTGGCGCAGCACCAGGTAGGCATGACCAGGCCGGTCACCTCGGCTTCCATCACACTGAGTAGCGGCCAGATGAAGCAATCCCGCAGCCGCCGCCTCCGACCCGGCACACGATAGCGCCTGACGGGCGGCAGCCTGCACGCGTTGCCAGCGCTGCTGGGCACCGTCGCGCTGGCCCTGCAGCATCAGGATGACAGCAGCAAGCGCCTGCTTTCGCGCATCGCGCAGGGAGTCCGATCCATCCAAGTCGGCATCGAGCAGTGCCAGGGCCGCTTCGGGGTGGCCGTCGGCCAGCAATGTCCTGGCCTGCGCAAGCGGATCCGTTGAGGGCTGGTCGGCGGCGCTGGCCTTTCGCGCCAGCACCAGCAGCCACTCGCCGTCGCCGGTCGGCCCCACTGCCGGATCAATCTCCAGCATGGAGCGCGCCGAAAGATGCCGTTTCTGGCCACCGCCTGCATCCTGCAGCCAGGCTTTCTCGATTACAAATCCGTTGCGTTGAAACTGGGCGATCAGACGCGGCCAATCGTAGACATGGAAATGGAACGGATTGGGGTCTTCGCCGGTTTCGTCCGACCAGTCGTTGGGAACGCTTGCGTAGACTCGTCCGTGTGGCGACAGCACGCGGTGCAGTTCGGCCAGCAGGCGGTCGGGTTCGGGAAGATGTTCCAACGTCTCAACAGACACGGCGAAATCAGCTGATGCGTCGGCCATGCCTGACAGGTTCTGCGCATCACCGACGACGAACGTCATCGGCGTCGGTGACACCGGCGCAAAATTCAGATTGGCATACTCCACCGCGTAGTCGCTGGCATCGAGACCCGTAAACGAGGCAGCGTCGCTGTTGTGGGCCAACTGATAGGAACCGTAGCCAAGGCCGCAGGCCACGTCGATGACACGATCACCCGGCCTGATGAACTGGGCCGCCTGTGCGTAGCGGGTCATGTGGGCATCCGATCGCCGGCCCGGCTCGCGCGTCATATCGGTGTGCAGGTCGCGTTCTTCCTCAAGCGCTTTCAGCGGATACACAGCCAGTGCCGGTGCCGGAACACGCTCGAACGACACCATCAACAGTCCGGTAACGCGGTCGAGTTCGCCGTAAGGCGCGACGCGCTCGTTGAGAGGGTGCTTGCGCCACTCCGCCTTGATGAGCGCGTGCTCCCAGGTCGCGCGATCAATCTGGGCAGCTGCGTCACCCAGCACTACCAGACAAACCGGTCCGGCAACGCCTGTGAGCAACCGTTGCACCTCCGTAGCCGGGGAAGCGCTTGCGTGCGCCATCACAAGCACAGTGGCGGCTGCGGCGCTGCCGTCGCCGTCCGTAGTGACGTTGACTCCCGCCCGCCGCAGTGCGCGTGCGAGAGCCGGCACTTCATCCCCCAGCAGCGACACGGGCCGTGACGGCAGCCAGTTGAGCAGACGGGCGACTGTCACGCGCAGGATTGCGGGCGTCATCGCCGCTTGACGCAGGGGGGTGTTCGTTTCCATCACAGGCGCCTCGATCATTGTGCACCCACAACTTCCGCATGCATGCGGAGGTCGCAGACGCCGCCAAAGGTGTATTCCTTCTGACGCATTCCAACTTGGAAGAAAGCAGCTTCGTCGCGCCAATGCAGCATGCGTTGTGCTCCACCAAAGCGCTCAAGTTCTTCCGACACTGAGACCTGCACTTCGTAGAAGTTCACGCCCAGCGAGCAATCGAACTCAAAGCGCACGGTAAACGGCGTATCGGCCCGGAAGGTGGTGCCCCAAACCCCCGGATCCTGCCGACCTTCCTCCGTCCACAGGCGCACGTCTTGGTTGAGTGTTCCCCACGAGTAGAGCTTGACGCCTTCCTTGTTGCGCAAGCGGACATTCACATTGAGCTTGTCCATGTCACGCACCGGGCGTGCGGTCACCTCGATGACCAGCCTCTCGCGCGGCAGGAAGTAGGCGCATTCTTCGCCCTGACCATCCAGCACCCGAACCCGCTCGACCACGCAATCGTAGTCACCGAAAGAAAGCTTGTCGCTGCGCGCCCCCAGAACGGGGGATCCTTCATGCGGCCCTCCCTCGACAGGCGCATCAGCAGCGGCCTGCGCCTCCACGATCTTCTGCGCGTGCTGCAGATGCTGCGCACTGATGGACGCATAGTAATCACGCTCGTCCTCGTGCAACTGCTTGCGATACTCCAGCACGACGTCGGAAGACGGACCAGCGGCGCGCGCGACGCCGTCTCGCAGAAGAATCGCATGATCGGTCAGAGTACGAATGGACTCCTGGTCGTGCGACACCAGCAGTAGCGTGCAGCCATTGGCTCGCAGGGCTTCCATCTGCTGGAAGCAGCGCTTCTGGAACAGTGCATCACCGACCGCCAGAGCCTCATCGACGATGAGAATGTCCGGCTCGACCTGCGTCTGCACGGCAAAGGCCAGACGCAACATCATGCCGCTGGAGTAGGTCCGCACGGGCTGGTCGATGAAGTCTCCGATGTCGGCAAACGCCGCAATGGCATCGAAACGCTGTAGCACCTCGCGCTCGGTCAGGCCCAGGATCATGCCGTTCAGCAGCACATTTTCGCGCCCGGTGAAATCTGGATTGAAACCGCTACCGAGCTCCAGAAGGGCAGCAATGCGTCCGTTGACCTGTGCCCGGCCGGTCGTCGGCGCGAGTGTTCCGGCAATGATCTGCAGCAGGGTCGACTTGCCGGAACCGTTACGCCCGATGATGCCCACGGCGTCACCCCGCTTCACCCTCAGGCTGACATCGCGCAGGGCCCAGAATTCACGTCCGCGCTGCCGCGACGACCATTCGCCCGCGCCAGGCACGATCCGCCCCAACCTGGGCAGCAACATCTGCAGCAACCGATCAGATGGCTTCTCGAAAATGTTGAAGACTTTGCTGACATTTTCGATATCAATGACGAGATCATCAGACGACATCGGCGAAGGCCCTCCGAGTACGCTGGAACCACCAGTATCCAAAGAACAGGATGGCCAGCGACCAGCCCAGGGCCCATGCGTAGCGCCCCCAGTCCGGCAAGGTACCGCTGACGATGAGCGCGCGGATCTGCTCCACGTACACCGCAAGAGGGCTCAGCCGCATCCAGGTGCCGATCTTCTCCGGGAAAATGATCGACGGGTACAGCACTGGCGTAAGGTACTGGAGCACACGAGCCAGCAGGCCTGCAATCTGGTCCACGTCGCGGAAGAACACTCCCAGCGAAGCAAACAGATAGGACACTCCGAGGGTCAGAGCCAGCAGCGGCAGCACGAGCAGCGGCAACAGCACAATCTGCCAGTGCAGGCCAAAACTGCTGAAGATCAGGAACCCGACCAATGCAACACTGGCGACGCCCGCATTGTAAAGCGAGGACAGAACGACCACGGGAGGCAGGACTTCCAGTGGGAATACCACCTTCTTTACCAGATTCGGATTGCTGAGCACCGCACTAGGTGCACGCGTCAACGACTCGGCAAAGAAGTTGTAGACGATCAGTCCGATGAACAGCAGAACGGCATAGTCCACCCTGCTGTGCGTTTCGATGCCTTTCCATTTCGCACTGAAGATGGTGGCAAAGATGATCGTGTAAATGGCCAGCATGATCAGGGGCACAAGCACGCCCCACAGCGCACCCAGCAGTGAATCCTTGTACTTCTTCTTGATGTCGCGCCCGGTCAGGCTGAGCATCAACTCGACGCGCTGCCCCATCATGCCCCGGCGGCCTCCAGCGCCCTTTCCAGATCCACCTGCAGATCCCCCAGCTCCTCCACGCCCACGCTCAGCCGCACCAGCGCATCGCTGATCCCCAGCTGCTCCCGGCGCGCGACCGGGATCGAGGCATGCGTCATCACCGCCGGATGGTTGACCAGGCTTTCAACACCGCCCAGCGATTCGGCCAGAGTGAACAGTTCGGTCTTCTCGCAGAAGCGCTTGGCGGCTTCGAAACCGCCCTTCAGCACGATCGAGACGATGCCGCCGTAGCCCGCCATCTGCTTGCCGGCCAGCTCATGCTGCGGGTGCGAGGGCAGGCCCGGGTAGATCACTTTCTCCACCGCTGGATGCTTGTCCAACCACTGCGCCAGCGCCATCGCATTGGCACAATGCGCCTTCATGCGCAGCGGCAGGGTCTTCAGGCCGCGCAGGGCCAGGAAGCTGTCGAACGGGCCCTGCACGCCACCCACCGAGTTCTGCAGGAACGCCATCTGCTCGGCCAGCGGCGCATTGTCGCCGACCACGACCATGCCACCGACCATGTCCGAGTGGCCATTGAGGTACTTGGTGGCCGAGTGCAGCACAAGATCGGCGCCCAGCAGCAGCGGGCGCTGCAGCATCGGCGAGGCGAAGGTGTTGTCCACCACCACGATCAGGCCATGGCGCTTGGCGATGGCAGCGACCGCGGCGATGTCCACGATCTTCAGCATCGGGTTGGTCGGGGTTTCAATCCAGACCATCTTCGTCTTCGGGGTGATCGAGGCTTCAAAGGCCGCCAGATCGGTCAGGTCGACGAAGCTGAAGTCCAGCCCGGCGGTACGGCGGCGCACGCGCTCGAACAGGCGGAAGCTGCCGCCGTAGATGTCATCCATGGCCACCACGTGGCTGCCGGCGTCCAGCAGCTCGATCACGGTCGAGCTGGCCGCCATGCCCGAAGCAAAGGCGAAGCCGCGGGTACCGCCTTCCAGCGAGGCCACGCAGCGCTCATAGGCGAAGCGGGTCGGGTTGTGGGTACGCGAGTACTCGAAGCCCTGGTGCTCGCCCGGGCTGGACTGGGCATAGGTCGAGGTGGCGTAGATCGGCGGCATCACCGCACCGGTGCTGGGATCGGGCGACTGGCCACCGTGGATGGCCAGCGTGGCCAGGGCCAGCGCGCGGTCGGGCGAAGAGGAGTTGGACATGTCGTTTCCTGAATGGCGCCGACGTGCGGCGCCGTCAAAGGATCGGGAGTCTATCAGCGCAGCCTTAACGAGCTTTGACGCGAATAAACCGGAATTCAGCGGTGAACGGCAGCGATCAGCGGCTTACTGCACGCGACGGCGCAGATAGTTCAGCAGGTCGATGCGGGTGATCAGGCCGAGGAAGGCGTCACCGTCCATCACGATCGCCACCTGCCCGCGGTCGAACACCGGCAGCAGGGCCTCGATCGGCGACTTCACGTCCAGCCGGTCCAGCTTGCTGACCATCGCAGTGGCGACGGTATCGCGGAAGCGCGCTTCGTCGCCGTACACATGCAGCAGCACGTCGCTTTCGTCGACGATGCCGACCAGCTGGTCACCGTCCATCACCGGCAGCTGCGACACGTCGTACAGCTTCATGCGCTGGTACGCGGTGGTCAGCAGGTCGT
>Ga0308158_10002426_pt1 | contig 17666 bp, 22 predicted proteins | sample PhyBR2_FD_201038 | JGI IMG/M metagenome (GOLD analysis project Ga0308158, IMG submission 201038) | Phyllosphere microbial communities from UC Gill Tract Community Farm, Albany, California, United States - DLSLB.R2 | ecosystem: Host-associated > Plants > Phyllosphere > Unclassified | place: USA...
GCGACCGGGCCCCACGAGAGGGAACGAGTGATCAGTTTCCGTACAGCGCGACGACGCCGGCGCGGTCGGAGCTGGTCATCGACAGGTCGTCGGAGCTGCCGTTGCACTGCGGGTAGTGCATGATCGACGACGAGTCGTACGGGGTCAGCGGACGCCAGTTGTTGTCTTCGAAGCAGGTGCCCGACTCGGGACGGGTGTGCTCGTGACGGAAGCCGAGCGTGTGGCCCAGCTCGTGACCGATGATGTTCGTGGGAGTCCACGAACCCGACGACCAGATCGAGTCGTCGATCAGCACGTTCATCTGACGGTCGGGGCTGCTCGGGAAGAACGCCCGGGCGATGTACTGAGAGGTCTGCACAGGCTCGACCGAGAAGAGCACCGACTTGTTGCGGGTGGTGCAGTTGCTGTCGGCGCTGCTGACGTACACGAAGTTCACCTTCGACGACGCCGCCTCCCAGAGGGCGGCTCCGCTCGCCATCGCCGCGACGACGTCGTCGTGGCGCGTGCCGAACTTGGTGCTGACGCAGTAGGTGAGGTTTCCGACCTGCGAGGCCGACCACTTGTCGTCGATGCCGTTGACGGTGTTCACGATCAGACCGTCGGTCATCGAGTCGGGCCCGAGCAGGTTGTCGTAGAAGCTCCGCAGGTCGCCCGTGGTCGACACGAGCTCGTCGCCGTTGACCACGTATCCGCCGTCGATGTCGCGGTAGGTCGACGCGGCGAACTCCTGGTAGGTCGGGGTGTCTCCGCTGCCCGCCGACGGGGCGGCGCTGGCGGCCGGCGCCATGGCGCCGATGCCGAGCGCGACGACCGCGGTCGCGGCGAGGGCGAAGGTTCTGGTGATGCGCATTCAGTGCTCCTTTTGAACTGAACGATGACCGCCCGCCTGGTCGGCGGGCGCACCTCGAAGTGGAGTGCCGGGCTTCTTCGCACCGTCTCTCACGCCGAAGCCCGCTCACCGTAACCAGCCGATTTCAGCCCTGTCAACCCTTGCGATTCGACCGATATTCTGCTGTCCGTCGGTGGGATCGCTCCCAGGATTCTCGCCGATCGGATGATTCCCGAGGGCCGCTCCGCTCCGTAGGCTGTGCCCATGACCACCGCGCCCGACGCCGCCGAGACCGGCGTCCGCGGCATCCTCGCACCGGTCCGTTTCGCCCGCATGCTGCAGGTCGTCCTGCTGCTTCTGCTGGCCGTCTGCGCGGTGCGCTATGTGCTCAGGCACGAGTGGGATGCGACGGCCGCACTGATCCTCGGGGGCGCGGTGGTGCTCGCCGTGATCGCCCTCATGCAGGGTCTGGTTCCCCGACATGGGGCATGGCCGGCGGCGTGGACCCTGATCGTCTGCGCGCTGTGGGTGGCGCTCACCCTGACCGCGCCGTCGTTCGCCTGGTGCGCGGTACCGCTCGCTTTCCAGGTGCTGCAGATCCTGCCGTTCTGGCCGGCGTCGGCGGTGGTGTCTGTCATGACCGCGGTCGTCGTCGCCGCCGAGCTGCGCTTGAATCCCGAGCTCGATCCGACGATCTTCGCCGGCCCCATGGCCATCGCCGTCGCGACGGTCGTCGCCTACCGCGCGCTCGACCGCGAGGCCACCGCTCGGCAGCGTCTGGTCGACGAGCTCACCGAGGCGCAGGCCGAGCTCGCCGCCGCCGAGCACCGCGCAGGCGGACTCGCGGAGAGGGCGAGGCTGTCGCGAGAGATCCACGACTCGGTCGGGCAGAACCTCACCAGCATCAACCTGCTGCTGCAGGCGGCCGAGCAGGGCTGGGATCGCCGGCCCGATGCAGCCCGTGCGCAGGTGCGCACTGCGGCGGACTCCGCGCGCGCCGGGCTCGACGAGGTGCGGCGCGTCGTTCGCGATCTGGCGCCGGCCGAACTCGACGGCACCGCCGCCTCGCTTCCGGCTGCGGTGCAGCGGGCGGTGACGGATGCTGCGCACTCGGGCCTCACGGTCGACTTCCGCGTGCACGGCGAGGTCGATCGAGTGCCGCTGCCGGTGGCATCCGCCGTCATCCGCACCGTGCGCGGGGCGCTGGCGAACGTCGCCGAGCACGCGCGCGCTTCCAGGGCCGTGGTCAGCCTGACCGCCCAGCCGGGTGAGCTGCGCCTCGACATCCGCGACGACGGGGTCGGGTTCGACGCCCGACCGGCGGCGCGCAGGCAGGCCGCTGTGCAGCGCCGTGCGCAGGGTCGTGGCTACGGGCTCGACGGCATCGCCGAACGCATCGCCGTCGTGGGCGGGAATCTCGACATCGAGAGCGCCCCGGGCGAAGGCACGACCCTGTCGGCCGTGTTCCCCGTGACCGAGAGGACGCCCTGATGACCCTGCGACTCGTGCTGGTCGACGACCACCCGGTGGTGCGCGCGGGCGTGCGTGCCCTGATCGAGTCGAGCGACGACCTCATCGTCGCAGGCGAGGCGTCGAACGCGGCCGAGGCCGTCGCGGTCGTCGAGCGCGAGCGCCCCGACGTCGTGCTGATGGACCTCAGCCTCGGCGACGGGGTCGGCGGCATCGAGGCGACCGCACGCCTGCGCGGCCTCGAGCACGCGCCGGCGGTGCTGGTGCTGACCACCTACGACAGCGAGTCCGACATCCTGCGCGCACTGGATGCCGGCGCGGGCGGCTATCTGCTGAAGGATGCCCCGCCCGAGCAGCTCTTCGCGGGTATCCGGTCGGTGGCCGGGGGCGCGCCCGCGCTCGCTCCCTCTGTCGCGGCGATGCTGATGCGGCGCGCGTCGTCGCCCGAGCCGCGCGTGACCGAGCGCGAGGTCGAGGTGCTCGAGCTGCTCGCCGACGGCCTCGGCAACCGCGAGCTCGCTCGCGCGCTGTTCGTGTCCGAGGCGACCGTGAAGTCGCACCTCTCGCACATCTACGCGAAGCTCGGCGTCGATACCAGGGCGGGCGCTGTCGCGGCCGCGATCGAGCAGCGGATCATCCGGCGCTGACGCTGCGGGCGGGCATCCGGATGCCCCGACGCAGGCGAACAGGCGAGAACAGGACGGATTCCGGGGAATGACCTGCGCTCGCGTGTTCTCCTGTTCTGGCTACCGGCCCGAGCCGGCGTCAGGCGGGGTCGCCGCCGGGCGCACCCACGCCGGCGAGCGGCTTCGGGTCGTCGGCACCGGAGCCGCGCAGCCGCGCGACGAGGTTGCCGAGGTGGTAGATGAGGATCGCACCGACGGTGGCGAGCACGATGCCGCCGAGCTCGAAGCCCGACTCCGGGTCCTTGATCATGAAGCCGCCGACCGCGACGATGAGGCCGACCGCAGCGGTGTACTGGTTGACCGGACGTGAGAAGTCGACGCGGTTGTCGACCCAGATCTTGATGCCGATCACGCCGATCAGACCGTACAGGGCAGTCGTGACGCCGCCGAGCACTCCGGCGGGGACCGAGTTGATCACCGCGCCGAACTTCGGCGACATGCTCAGCAGGATGGCGGTGATGCCGGCCACCCAGTATGCCGCGGTCGAGTACACGCGGGTGGATGCCATGACGCCGATGTTCTCGCCGTAGGTCGTGGTTCCCGAGCCGCCGAAGAAGCCGGCGAGCGAGGTCGAGATGCCGTCGGCGATGAGCGCCTTGCCGGTCTGCTGGTTGATCGCGGGGTCTTCGACCATCGTCGCGACGCCGCGCACGTGGCCGACGTTCTCGGCGATCAGCACGAGCACGACGGGCAGGAACATCGCCATCGCCGACCACGTGCCGGGTGAGGCGAAGTCGGGCGTGTGGAAGGTCGGGAAGCCGATCCAGTCGGCCGCTTCGACCGTGCTGAAGTCGAGCTCGCCCCGGATGCCCGCGAAGATGTACCCGGCGATGACGCCGAGGAAGATCGAGATGCGGCCGAGGAATCCGCGGAACACCACCGCGAACAGGATGGTCACGGCGAGGGTGAACGTCGCAGTGATCGGCGCCTGCTCGTAGTTGCCGCGCGCGGCTCCCGCGAGGTTGAACCCGATGAGCGCGACGATCGTGCCCGCGAGCACGGGCGGCAGGAAGCGGTCGACCCAGTGCACGCCCACGGTGTGCACGACGACGCCGATCAGCGCCAGCAGCACGCCGACCGCGACGATGCCGGCGAGCGCCGAGCCGATCTCGTTCGTGGCCGTCGCGGCGGTGACCGGGGCGATGAACGCGAACGACGAACCCAGGTAGCTGGGCAGCTTGTTGCGCGTGATCAGAAGGAACAGGATCGTGCCGACACCGCTGAACAGCAGGGTCGTCGGCACGGGGAAGCCGGTGAGGATCGGCACGAGGAACGTCGCGCCGAACATGGCGATGACGTGCTGCACGCCGATCGCGATGGTCGCCGGCCAGTTCAGGCGCTCTTCGGGGCGGACGACGGCGCCGGGCGCGACAGTGCGACCGTTGCCGTGGATCTTCCACAGCGGCATGGGGGCTCCTCGAGGGATCAGGGGTTCAGGGCCGAGGAAACCCTATCGTCCCCGGCATCCGCGTCCTGACGTGCAGACGCCCCGCATGGCGTCGGGGCGTCAGCCCTTCAGTCGCCCGATGAGCTCGCGGTAGCGGTCGGCGGTCTGCTCGACGATCTCGTCTGGCAGCGCGGGCGGCTCGCCCTGCTTGTCCCAGTTCGCTGCCAGCCAGTCGCGCACGATCTGCTTGTCGAAGCTCGCCATGCGCTCCTCCGGAGTCGCCCCGGTCTTCCAGGCTTCGGCATCCCAGTAGCGCGACGAATCGCTGGTGAGCACCTCGTCGGCCAGCCGCAGGGTGCCGTCGGCGTCCACGCCGAACTCGAACTTGGTGTCGGCGAGGATCAGACCCTTCGCCTCGGCGATGGCCGAGGCGCGGCGGTAGAGCGACAGCGATGCATCGCGCAGCTGTGCGGCGCGCTCGGCGCCGACCAGTTCGACGACCCGCTCGTAGGTGATGTTCTCGTCGTGCTCGCCGAGCGGCGCCTTGTAGGCGGGGGTGAAGAGCGGTTCGGGCAGGCGGTCGCCGTTCGAGAGGCCTTCGGGCAGCGGGATGCCGCAGACCGTGCCGTGCTCGACGTACTCCGCCCAGCCGGTGCCGGTGATGTAGCCGCGCACGACGCACTCGATCGGAAGGATCTCGAGGGCCATGGCGAGCATCGCGCGGCCGGCCACCGCATCCGGGATCTCGCCCTCGGCCAGGTGATTCGGCACGTCGGAGAGCTGATCGAACCACCAGTCGCTCAGCTGGGTGAGCAGTTCGCCCTTCTGCGGGATGCCGGGCGAGAGCACGAAGTCGAAGGCGCTCACCCTGTCGCTCGCGACGACGAGGATGCGCGTGTCGGCCGGATCCTCCGAGGCGTAGAGGTCACGGACCTTGCCCGAGTACAGGTGCCGCCAGCCGGGGATGCTCTGTGCTTCGCTCACGCACCCATCTTCCCATCCGGCGCGACCCGATGTCGGCGGTGCGTCGTACGCTCGTCGCGATGGATGACGAGACCCTCACCGACCGCCTCAGTCTGCGTCGGCCGACGGATGCCGACTTCGCCGCGGTGCACGCGATCCACGCCGACCCGAGGGTGTGGTTGCACTACCCGACTCTGCGGCACGCCGACACGGCCCCGACCGAGCGCATGTTCGCACGGTGGGATGCCGCGTGGAACGAGGCCGGGCTCGGATCGTGGATCGTCCGGCTGCGCGCGACCGGCGAGATCATCGGCGCGGGCGGCTGCACCCTGCTGCCCGCTGAACCTGGAGCGAGGGTGTGGAACCTCGGCTACCGCATCTCGGCCGACCATCACGGCCACGGCTACGCGACCGAGCTGGCCTGGGCGGCGGTCGCCGCGGCCCGTGTGCGCTCGCCGCAGGCGCCGATCATCGCCTACCTCGTCGAGCACAATCGGGCCTCAGCGGCGGTGGCTGAGAAGGTCGGGCTGCGGCTGGTGCACCGTGCTCCGGATGCGGGAAACCCCGATCCGGATGTGATCAGGCTCGTCTACGCCGACCGGGAGCTGAGCGACGCCCAGCTCGCGACGACGCTGCGCTGACGGGCATCCGGACATCGGACGAGTGGGGCGCGGCGAGCTGCCACGCCCCACTCGACCGCCTGCTCAGCCGCAATCAGTGGGCATTGAGGACAGCCCACGCGATCAGGCTGTCGATACGTCGCACATCCGCACCCTTGGCCAGCTTGACCTTGATGTGGCCCGCCTTCGTCCACAGTTCGAGCTCGGAGTTCCAGTCGAGCGTGCCGGCGTTCTCAGACGACCACATGAGGATCGAGCTGTACGGCAGTGAGTAGATCTCAACCTTCTTGCCGGTGAGGCCCTGCGCGTCGCGCACGATCAGTCGCTTGGTCGTGAACGTGGCCGAATCGCGGAAGGTCTTGAACGAGGTGATCGCCTGCTCGCCCTGCGCGAGCAGAGACTGCACGTCTGCGGGTACGGGGATCTCCTGCTGAAGGGTCCAGCTGAGAATGGCACCTGTTTCCATGGTGTGTCCCTTCGAGGTCAGTAGCCGACGGACTTCAGAGCGAATTCGATCTGCTCGGGGGTGAACTTCTCGAAGGCCAGCTGGTCATAGAGGCCCTGGCGTGAGAACGACGACATGTCAAGGTACGACTTCGCCTTCTCCGCCGCCTCGGCGTTCCAGTCGGCACCGGCGTTGTCGGCGCCGAACGTCGCGATGTCCGTGGCGAATCCTTCGAACTCGAGCTGCGTGATCAGCCCGGCCCGGGAGAAGCCCGCGAAGCTGAGGTAGCTCTGAGCCTTATCGATCGCATTCTCCTGCTCGAGGGTGAGCTTCGGCTTCGGGGGTTCGACCGTGACGGAGACCTCCGTGCCCTCTTCGACTTCGGTGCCGGCCTCGATCGACTGAGTCGCGATGACCGACTCGCCGGTGGCGTCTTCGGGAGCTGTGAACTTCAGGCCGTAGGACTCAGCGATGGGCTGGGAGATGCTGATCGGCGTGCCGACCATCTCGGGCACGATCGCCATGCTCGGCTCGGCTTCTTCGGCGACCGTCTCTTCGGCTGGAGCGCTGATCGGGGCGACGCTTTCAGCGGCGGGAGACGGCATTGCGGGCTTCGGTGTGACGGCGTTGATGAGGATGCCCAGCGCGAGGAACGCCGCAGTCACGATCCAGGCGATCTTCTTGTGCTGGTCGTAGCCGGCGAGGCGACGCCCGCCCGCATCCCGGGTGGCGCCGGTGAGAACCATGACGAGGTCCACCAGCACCCAGATGCCGATGCCACCCAGCGTCACGAGCTTGAGGATGCCTGTCCCGATCTTGCCGAGGTAGAACCTGTCGACACCGAAGAATCCCAGGAGGAGTGCGAACAGCCAGGTGGTGATGAACGATTTCTCGCCTGTGGCGCCCGACATGGCGACGGGGGGCGCCCCGACAGGGGTGCCAGCGGGCGGGGCGGACGGCGGAGGGGGAACGGGGGGCCCGGCGAGGGGCGGTGCCCCGACGGGCGGCTGCGGCGCGCCGGGTCCGGGAGGCGGGGGAGGCGTGGGGGTGGTGTTGTCGAAGCTCATGTGAGATCCCTCTTTGATCTTTGTTCTACGCGGGTAGCAGGGGCCTCGGGGGCGGCGCACCTGTTTGCGTATCAGTGCATTGATATCAGAAGCTCCACGCCGCTCTCGGCCAAGTCCGATTCTCATGGGACGCAAGGGCCGCTGTCGTCCCCCACGCGGGTAGATCGACCTCTGCCGTTCGGCAGAGATGCGCAGTGCCGATGGGCGGGTGCAGGGACTCGGTTCCGCGCAATACGCTCGTGCTGTGTCCTCACCGAACATCGCCGCACGCACGGGGCCTGCGCCAATCTTGGCCACGAGCGCGAGTGTCGCGCTGTTCGTCGTGGGCTTCGTGGTCGATGTGGCCGCACTGCCGAACGTGCCGGGCGCCTCCGCGCTCGACGCCTCGGGCCAGATCCGAGTCACGAACTTCGGCACGAACCTGGTGTTCCTGGTTCTGGGAGCGTGGATCACAGTGTTCTGGCGCCGTCGGATGCCCCTCCTTGTCTTCGCGGCAGGGGCGGTGCTCGCGGCGATCGGCATCACATACTTGCTTCTCCTGGTCGGTGCGATCGCTTCGGCGCGACGCAGTCCGGGTTTCGTCAGGCGTCTGGCTGCGCTGACCGCGGCAGCGATCGCTCTGTTCGCTGTGCGGGAGGCGACCACAGCGTGGGGCGGGGCGTTGCCGTGGTACTTCACGTCACGCAGTGACGCCCAGTTCGAGGGTGCGTGGATCGTCACATCCTTCGTGTGGGCAGTGCTGTCGTTCGGTATTGCAAGTGGCTTGGTGTTACTCATGCGGACGCGCAGCAGGGCGGCGCAGAGCGCCGTTCGAGCAGAGACTGAGCATCGCCGGGCAGACGCACTCACGGAGCAGATGGTGCGTCAGGCTGAGCGTGAGCGCATCGCGCGCGACATGCATGATGCCCTGGCGCATCGCCTCTCGGTCGTCTCGCTGCACGCAGGTGCTCTGGAGGCGGCATCGTCGAATGCGGGGGCCGTCGACGGGGGCCGGACCGGCGACATCGCCCGCACGGTGCGTGAGCAGACGCATGCAGCGCTGCAGGATATGCGCGGCCTCATCGGCGACCTCCGCAGCGGCCTGGAAGCGACTCCCGCCTCGCCGGCTTCGATGCGATCGGTTGGTGCGGTACTGCTGGACCTGCGTGCTGGCGGCTCCGATGTGCGCCCGTATGTGGTGATCGACTCGGCGGAGCGTGCATCGGCGTTGCTTGACGGGGCGGTGTTCCGCATCGTTCAGGAGGGGCTCACCAACGCCATCAAGCACGCTCCGCACGCGCCGATCGATGTGTTCGTGCTCGTCGAACCCCAGAGTGGCGCTCGCATCCGCATCTCGAACCCGTTGATCTCGCCGTCGGCGCCGATGGTCCCGGGCGGGGCCAACGGGCTGGTCGGCATTCGTGAGCGTGCGGCAGCCCTCGGCGGGGAAGCCTGGCTGGGCCCGCACGATGGCGAGTTCATCGTAGATGTCAGACTTCCGTGGCATGAGCGCGGCTGACCCGCTCGCTATGCTCAAGGCGTGACCTCCGCTGACGAAGCCGCACGCGTTCGCGTTCTCGTGGTGGACGATGAGCCACTCATTCGCAGCGGATTCCGATTCGTTCTCGGTGTCGATCCGTCGATCGATCTGATCGGGGAGGCTGCCGACGGCGCCTCTGCGGTCGCGTTCGTGCGCGAGCGGCATCCCGATGTGGTGCTCATGGACGTGAGGATGCCTGGCATGAGCGGTCCTGAGGCAACCGCGGCCATCGTGAGCCAATCGGATGCACGGGTGCTGGCCATGACGAGCATCGATGCGGAGGATCAGCTGCTTCGGATGCTGTCCGCTGGCGCCAGCGGCTACCTGCTGAAGGACGAGTCTCCTGAGCGCATCGTCGATGCAGTGCTGCGGACGGCCGCAGGTGACACGGTCGTGTCCGGTCGAAGTACCGCTCAGTTGATCCGCCGGGCGGTCGCGACCGAGGGTGACGAGATGCGTCGTATCGCCGCGGAGCGCATCACGGTGCTCACGGCACGCGAACGTGACGTGGCGAGGGGGGTTGCGCGCGGTGAGACCAATCATGAGATCGGGGTGACTCTGCATGTGTCCGCGGGTACGGTCAAGAGCCATCTCGAGCAGGTGTTCGTGAAGCTCGGGGTGCACAGTCGCGTGCAGGTGGGGATAATCCTCGAACGAGCGGGCCTTGGGCCTGCGGACATTTGACGCTGCGCTGACGGGCATCCGGCGCCGATGTCGGCGGGGAGGAGTAGCGTTGCCGGGTGACTTCGACTGAGACGATCCGTACTGAGACCCGCAGCCCCTGGCCCGCGCTGTGGGCGCTGGTCATCGGCTTCTTCATGCTGCTGGTCGACACGACGATCGTCTCGGTCGCCAACCCGGCCATCAAGGCCGCGCTCGACCCCGCCACGAACAATCTCGACAACGTGGTGTGGGTGACGAGCGCGTACCTCCTCGCCTACGCGGTGCCGCTGCTGATCACCGGCCGCCTGGGTGACCGCTTCGGGCCCAAGAACATCTACCTGATCGGCCTCGCGGTCTTCACCCTGGCATCCCTGTGGTGCGGTCTGTCGACCACGCTGGAAGGTCTGATCGCGGCCAGGGCCGCGCAGGGCCTTGGCGCCGCGTTCATGACGCCGCAGACGATGGCCGTGATCACCCGCACGTTCCCGCCGCAGCGGCGAGGCGCGGCGATGGGGCTGTGGGGTGCCACCGCGGGCGTCGCCACGCTCGTCGGCCCGCTGCTCGGCGGCGTGCTCGTCGACGCCTTCGGGTGGGAGGCGATCTTCTTCGTCAACATCCCCGTCGGCATCGTCGGCTTCGTGCTGGCCTGGATCCTGGTGCCCAAGCTCGAGACACACCCGCACCGCTTCGATCTCGTCGGCGTCGTGCTCAGCGCAGTCGCCCTGTTCCTCATCGTGTTCGGCCTGCAGGAGGGCGAGGCGTACGACTGGGGCACCATCGCGGGGCCCATCACGGTGTGGGGCCTGATCGTCGCCGGCGTCATCGTGCTGGCGCTGTTCATCGCACAGCAGGCGATGACGAAGAGCGAGCCGCTCGTGCCGCTGGCGCTGTTCCGCGACCGCAACTTCTCGGGCGCGAACGCCGCGATCGCGGTGGTCGGGTTCGCCGTGACCGGCATGTCTCTGCCGTTCATGTTCTTCCTGCAGCTCGCCCGGGGGCTGACGCCCACCGAGGCCGCGCTGCTGATGATCCCGATGGCCGTGCTCTCGGGTGTTCTCGCTCCGGCCGCGGGAAAGCTGCTCGACCGGATCGATCCGAGGTGGATCCTGATTCCCGGCCTGCTCTGCGTCGCCGGTGGGCAGCTGTGGAACGCCGCGCTGATGAACATGGACACCCCGACCTGGATGTTCCTGCTGCCGTCGGCCGTGCTCGGCATCGGCAACGCGGGCATGTGGGGGCCGCTCGCCACCACGGCGACCCGCAACCTGCCGCCGCGTCAGGCCGGAGCCGGTGCGGGCATCTACAACACCACGCGCACGATCGGCTCAGTGGTCGGCTCCGCCGCGATCGCCGCCTTCATGCAGTCGCGCCTCGAGGCGAACCTGCCGGGTCTGGCCGAGGCTCCGGCGGGGCTCGCGGGTGGCGGCGAGATGCCTCCGCAGATCGCCGAAGGGTTCTCGGCGGGTATGGCACAGGCGATGCTTCTTCCGGCGTGCGTGCTGGGGATCGCCCTGATCGCGGCGCTGTTCCTCGGCCGGCACCGTGCCGAAGAGGCGCCGTCACGCTGATCGCGACGGCGCCTCCGGTCCCGCTCAGCGGAAGAGGGCGATGCCTGCCTGGCCGATGAGTGCGAAGACGATCGCCCAGATGATGATCGAGATGACCTGCCAGAAGATCACGGCGTTGCGGCTGGCGCCGAACGACACCATCATCCCCGAGGTGATCTGGCTGGGAAGCACGGTCTGACCGAGCAGGCTCACACCGGGAACGCCGAAGCGATCGAACATGCGCTTCACCCTCTGGCGCCGCGGCGAGGGGGCATCCGTCGCGGCGCCCGCACCCCGCCGGGCCAGCACCTTCTGCCGGGCCGTGGACGCGACGAAGACGAAGATCAGCATCGAGATGACGTTGCCTGCGACGGCCGCGAGCACGGCGATCGGCAGAGGAACGCCGGCGATCGCGCCGATGAGCGTGCCGAAGTACGACTCGATGAACGGGATCGCGGCGGCGAGCATGACCCCGGCCCACTGCAGCCACAGGGGAAGGGACTGGGTGAAGTCGACGAGTGCGTCCTGCATGATGGCCTCCGAATGTGTAAAGCGTGTTTGACATGACAAGCATGCTTGACACATCTGCATCGTGTCAAGTCGGCTTTACACAGGCTCGCCGGTCGCCTACGTTTGAAGCGTGCAGAGCAGGGTCAAAGAGCTGAGAACCGAACGCGGTCTCTCGCAGCAGGCGCTCGCGACCGCCGTCGGCGTCTCGCGCCAGACCATCAACGCGATCGAGACCGGTCGCTACGACCCCTCTCTCACCCTTGCCGTGCACCTGGCGCGGCACTTCGGCTCGACCGTTGAGGAGGTCTTCGATGTCGACGCATGATGATGCGGCAGCCGAATCCGCACCCCGCCGCTGGCCCATGTCGCGCACCAACACGGTGCTCGTCGGCGTGTGCGCTGCGGGGGCGCTGGTCTGCTTCGTGCTCGGACAGACCGTAGCGGCCGTCGCTCTGCTCATCGGCGCGATCGGCGGTGGACTCGGCGCGGTCTTCGCCCGCAGGGGCAGCTCAGGCGACCTCGAACGGGTGAACGCGCTGGAGTACGCCGACGAGCGCGACCGCGTCGCAGCGACCAAGGGCCTTGCCGCCGTCGGAGTCGTCGCGATGGTGCTCGGCACCGTGCAGCTGATCGTGCACGCGGTCGTCGACACCGATCCGGTCTCGCGCTGGACAGCCATCGCGTTCTACTTCGCCCTGGTGATCAGCTGGTTCGTAGCGAACTGGTACTTCGTGCGCCGAGGCTGATTCCGGATGCCGCCCACCGGCGTGGTCTGATGAAGCGATGACCATCGCACTGGCCCGTCCGTCCCTGTCTCTCTTCGACTCGTGGTCCGACACCGTCGCCGAGTTCGGCGACGTGCACATCGACGGCGCCGGTCTCGAGCGCGGGCAGTCGCGTGACCGGTACGCCTGTGCCGCCTTCGTCGAGAAGGCCGAGCTGTACGCCGACGCGAACGCGACGCTGCCCGAGGGGCACGTCGCCTGCGACTACTTCTGGATCACCGGCGACGGCGACGTCGTGGGGTTCATCGCCTTCCGTCGCGAGCTGAACGACTGGCTGCGCAGCTACGGCGGGCACATCGGGTACTCGGTGCGGCCGTCTCGGCGCAGGCAGGGCGTGGCCGGCGCGGCTCTGCGGCTCGTGCTCGAGCTGGCCCGCGAGCGGGGCTACGACCGTGTCATGCTCACGTGCGATGACACGAACACCGGCTCGTACCGCACGATCGAGGGTGCGGGCGGCGAGCTCGAGGCGGTCATCGACGGCCCGGATACCCCCGACGAGCGGATGCGGCAGTACTGGATCAGTCTCTGACCCTCAGGTGGTCGCCTCACCTCGCGCGCAGCGAGCGCACGGGGCCGAGGCGCAGAAGGGCTACTCGGCGACGCGCGCCGCGATGTCGTGGCGGTAGTGGGCGCCGTCGAGCGAGATGCGACCGATCGCCTCATAGGCCCTGGCACGGGCATCCGCGAAGTCGGACCCGGTGGCGACGACGTTCAGCACGCGACCGCCGGTCGCGATGAGCGATCCGCCGGGGGCGTCGGGAGCACCGGTCGCCGCGTGCACGATCGAGACGCCGTCGACGGATGCCGCATCGGCCAGTCCCTCGATCATGCGGCCGGTCTGCGGGGCCTCGGGGTAGCCCTCGCTGGCGAGCACGACGGTGATCGCGACGTCGCTCGAGAACTCGGGTTGCGGCTCGTCTTCGAGCGTCCCGGATGCTGCAGCCAGCAGCAGCCGTGACAGGGGAGTGCGCAGTCGCGGCAGCACCACCTGGGTCTCGGGGTCGCCGAAGCGCGCGTTGAACTCGATCACCCGCACGCCGGCGGGAGTCAGGATGAGTCCGGCGTACAGCAGACCGATGAACGGCGTGCCCTCGGCGTCGAGCTGACGCACCACGGGCACGGCGACCGACTCGGTGACCTCGGCGACGAATGCCTCGACGCTGCCGAAGTCATCGGCGAGCCACGGCAGCGGCGAGTACGCGCCCATGCCGCCGGTGTTCGGTCCGCCGTCGCCGTCGAGAGCGCGCTTGAAATCCTGCGCGGGGCTCAGCGCGCGCACGGTGTCGCCGTCGCTGAGGAAGAACAGCGACACCTCGGGCCCAGTGAGGAACTCCTCGACGAGCACGGGGCCGGAGGGCAGATAGTGCTCGGCGTGAGCCAGCGCCTCGTCGCGGTCGGCGGTGACGATGACGCCCTTGCCCGCGGCCAGACCGTCTGCCTTCACGACGTGCGGAGCGCCGAGCTCGTCGAACGCGGCCTCGACCTCGGCGGTCGTCGCCGCGCGCACCGCGCGTCCGGTCGGCACGCCTGCGGCATCCATGATCCGCTTCGCGAACGCTTTCGAACCCTCGAGCTGAGCGGCGGCCCTGCCGGGGCCGAACACCGGGATGCCTCGTTCACGCAGCACGTCGGCGACACCCGCGACCAGAGGTGCTTCGGGGCCGACGACGACGAGGTCGATGCCGTGCTCGTTCGCGTATCCCGCGATCGCGGCGCCGTCGAGCTGGTCGAGGTCGGCCAGGGTGGCGTCCTGAGCGATGCCGGCGTTGCCCGGTGCGGCGAAGATCTCGTGATCGGCCTCTTCGGACCGCAGGGAGAGGATGATCGCGTGCTCGCGCGCGCCCGAGCCGAGGACGAGGATCTTCATGCCGCCCAGCCTACCGGCGCGCCACGGCAGCGCTCAGACGATGACGGGCCGCTCGGCGGCTCTGTTCCACGGCTGTGACCAGCCCGTCGCATCGAACAGCGCGTCGAGTATGCCGGCGGTGAAGCCCCACACGATCGTGCCGTCGACATCGAACGCCGGGCCCTTGTACGTGTAGCCGTCGCGGTGGAGCACCGAGGTGAACCGGTTGGCCGGGTCGACCAGCTGCGCGACCGGCACCCGGAAGACCTCGACCGTCTCGGCATGATCCACCGCCGCAACCCGCGAGGGCTCACGCCACCAGCCCAGCACCGGCGTCACGAGGAAGTTGCTCACCGCGAGCGGGATCTCGGGCAGTGCGGCGAGCACCTCCACGCCCTGCGGGTCGAGTCCGGTCTCCTCCTGGGCCTCGCGCAGCGCGGTCGCGACGGTGTCGGCATCCTGCTCTTCGTAGCCGCCGCCGGGGAACGAGACCTGACCCGGGTGCGACGACAGCGTCGCCGCCCGACGCTGCAGCAGCACGTCGAGATCGGCTGACACGGTCTCGTCGTCGGTTCTGGCCGGGATGCTGTCGAGCCGGCCGAACAGGATGAGCACCGATGCGGGCCACGGATCGTCGACCGACATCGGAAAGCGCGGCGTCCATTCGCCCGCGCGCTCTGCGGCCGCGAGCAGCTCGGCGCGCGCACCGCGCATCTCTTCAGCAGAACCAGTCATCGAGTCCGAGCCTAAGCGCGCCGCCGTCACAACTCCGGAGAAATGTGGCCGAAGTGCCGCGGAACCGGGGTTCCGGGCTTCGGCGCATCCGGATCTCCGGAGTTGTGGCGCGTAACCTGGGAGCATGCCCGCCCGGAAGATCGACGTCGCCGCGGGGCGCGACGCGCTCGCGGCGGTCGCCGCGGGCGATGCCGCACGTCCGGTGCTCGCCACTGCCGTGCGCTACCTGCTGCAGCTGCTCGACGAGAAGGCGCCAGGCAACAGCGTCGAGGTGCGCGTGCCGCCGTTCGGTGCAGTGCAGGTCGTGCAGGGCCCGCGGCACACCCGCGGCACCCCGCCCAACGTCGTCGAGATGGATGCGTCGACCTGGCTCGCGCTGGCTACGGGGGCGGAGCAGTGGGCGGATGCCCTGGCCGCGGGCCGCGTGATGGCCTCAGGCACCCGCGCAGACCTCAGCGACCTGCTGCCGCTGCGCCCCTGACCGTGCACCTAGGGTGTGGAGCATGAAGAAGACCTCGGGGGCAGCCGTCGTGGCGCTCGCCGCATTCGCGCTGACCGGATGCAGTTCATCACAGCCGGCCGATCCCGATGCGGTGCAGCAGTGGCTGGAGGAGCGCGCGGAGTCCACGGCCGGCGCCGCTCAGCTGTCTGGTCTGGCCGCGAAGCCGGACGATCAGCGCACTCTCGACGGGGCGATCGCCGCGGGCGAGGCGGTGCGCATCGACTTCGAGTCGCCGCAGGACGTCACCTCGGTGCGGTTCGAGTGCTTCGGCGCCGAGACGATGGACGCCGGCGTCTACTACGAGAACGGATCGGGCCAGGTCGGCACCGGCGCCACCGATGTCCGCTGCGCCGACGGTCCGATCACGATCGACGTCGGCAGCGAGCCTCTGAGCGCCATCGCCGCCGACGGAGTCAACGGGGACGGGCTCGGCGCCTGGTCGGTGACCGTTCGCTGATGCCCCGCGACCGCATAGGCGGAGCGTGGGACAATAGGAGCATGTCCCGCACACCCCGCCACTCCACGGTCGAAGCGACGATCCGTCCCGTGCCGCGCTATGGCGTGTTCATGGTCACGGGGGCCGTGCTGGGGATCATCGTCGCCGGCATCGTGACGCTGCTCGGATCGTACGAGCCGTCTCCCGCGCTCGGCGTCGTCTACCCTCCTGGCCAGGTCTTCGGGTTCGCTCTGCTGTGGACAGTGCCCATCGGCATCGCCCTCGGCGGCATGATCGCCGTGATGCTCGATCGCGCGGCGCGCAAGCACGCCCGCGTCGTGCGGGTCGAGCGCGAGCACGTCGTCGAGACCGACGAAGAGCAGGCCTAGGCGAGCTCGGCGATCACCGGTCGCATCGCCGCGTCGAACGCGACCACGTCACGCCGCAGTCCGTCGGTGACGGCGACGCTCAGCGCGCCGATCCACCAGATTCCCCGCTGGGCGAACGGCAGCACCTGCACGTTCAGCTCGAACGAGTGGGCTCGGCGCCCGATCTCGCGCTCGAACTCCGCGATCGCGCTCGCGTAGGCCCGATATGCCCCGCCCGATGAGCTGACCGAGTCGACGTAGCGGTTGTGCGCGCGCTGGGCGTAGTGCAGCACGGTCTGCGCGTGGGGGATGATCGCGTCGCGCAGCTCTTCGGCGCCGGTGGTCGGCAGTGCGACCAGGGTGTCATAGCCGTCGACGAGGTCGAGCGGCACCTCCGAGCGGTGTGCGCGGGGCTCGACGGTCATATCCCAGTACTCGCGCCACTGCTTCTCGAGTGCGTCGTCGACGTCTTCGGCGTCGGGGCGACGCACGTCGAGGCCGCGCAGCGCGGGCAGATCTTCAGGAGCGCGGATGCCCAGCAGCTGCCTCAGCGCGAGCGCGACCAGCACCGAGGTGCCGGCGTCTTCGCGGATCAGCCACTGCGGCTTGTCGACCATTGCCCCATCGTATGGTCAATATGCGACGGAGGCGCAGGTCGTGCTGCAGTCTCGCGCCGTCGATCGACGGTGGTGGGCCGGCCCGCAGCTGCGGCGCCGGCCCCACCTCCGGCGCAGCCCCCGGGTGGCGAAGGCCGCAGGCGCAGCTGTCAGCGGCGACGGGAGAGGATGCGGCGGCGCAGGCGCTCGCGGCTGCGTGACGGCGGGCGCGTGGCGTCGACCAGAGCCTGCCGGGCTGCGGCGAGGCTCGGGTAGCTGCCGATGCGGCGGCTGTGGCTGTCGTGCACCACGTGGGCGGTGTCGTCGACGGTCACGAAGCCGGCGAACTCGCCCCGGCTCGTCGCGACGAAGACGTCGTGGCCCGCCTGGCGCCAGGCCAGCTCTGCGGGTGCCGCAGCGGACCCGACGGCGGGTGCGGTCGCGGTGGGGATGGTCGTGTCGTGGTCGTGGATGGGCGCGCCGGAGCGCGCGGAACTGGCGGTACTGCTCATGATCTCTTGGTCTGTCTGCGGGCGGCATGCTGCCGCCTGTGATTCGGCCGGGGCGCCGTGAACCGCATCGGTGCGGATCGGCCACTCATGCCCGGCCTGGATGTGTGCGCTGCGCCGGTGAGATACGGCGGAACTTCGCGCAACTACTCATAGTAGCAGATCGGGCGGAAGTGCGCCCGG
>Ga0308158_10002428_pt1 | contig 17661 bp, 18 predicted proteins | sample PhyBR2_FD_201038 | JGI IMG/M metagenome (GOLD analysis project Ga0308158, IMG submission 201038) | Phyllosphere microbial communities from UC Gill Tract Community Farm, Albany, California, United States - DLSLB.R2 | ecosystem: Host-associated > Plants > Phyllosphere > Unclassified | place: USA...
TCCGACATCCTCCCGCCGAGGGTCTCCAGCGTCCGCTGCTGCGCAGCCGTGACCTCCCAGACCGCGCGCGCGGCACTGCGGCCGGCGTCGCGAACCAGGGCCGACGCCTCGGCCACGAGTTCGGGATCGGATGCCAGCAGGCGTGCCGCCTCGAGGATCTCGCGCGCATCGCCGCTCGCCGTGGCCGCGCGGGAGCGCAGGTCGTCGGCGACGGCGACCGATGCCCGCGGGATTCGCGATGCCTCCGCATCCCGATCCTCGGCCGGGATCACCACTGCGCCATCGGGTTCGGCGAGCGGCGGCCCGAGGGTCACGGCGGCTGCGGCGGCGACGCCGGCGCTCACCGCGCGGCCGCGCAGAACCGCCCCCGGCTCGACCGGCGTCGGAGAGACCTGGGCCGCAGGCGGGTCTGACGGCGGCGACGCCATCGAGTCGAGTGCCGAAGGCGCTCCAGGGGCGGAGTGCCTGCCCGCAGCGGGTACGCCCAGCGAGGGTTCGACCTCGCCGTTCCCGACCCCCTCGCCGAAGCCGTCGTCGAACAGCGCGGTGACCGCCGCGAGCGCTGCCTCCCCCTCATCGCCGCCTGCCGAGAGCTCGACCTCATCGCCCTGGCGCGCACCGAGCGCGAGCAGTCGGCTCAGGCTCGCAGCGCTGGCCTCCGGCCCGTCGGGCAGTCTGCGCAGGCGCAGGTCGGCACCTGCCGATGCTTCGGCGATGAGCGCGGCCGGCCTGGCGTGGATGCCCAGCGGGTTGCGCACGCGTACCCTGCGCGAGATCCGGTCCCCTTCGGACGCGGTCGATGCGCCCGCGTCGGGTTGCCCTGCGTGCACGTCTGCGTGCAGCTGCCCCGTCTTCGCGGCGAGGGAAGCCGACGCCTCCTCCGCCACCGCGTCGAGCGTCGCGTCGGCTGCCGCCGCGACCACGGCGGCCAGCAGTCCCTCCACGAATGGGGCGGGCGCCAGCCGCACGGGCACGTCGCTCATGCGGAGCTCGAGCGCCAGCTCCGCGCTCATGACGGCAGAGCCCAGATCCATGAGCACGAGCACGCCGTCGCATTCCGCCGCCAGGTCGTCGATCGCTGCCGCCACGGCCACCGCGTCGGTCCCGAGGATCGGCGTCCCCTCGCCGTCGGTGCCCGCGCCCGCGGCGACCCGCACCTGCGCTCTGCCGCCCGGCACCATCTGCAGGGCCAGCTCGAGCGCCGCCTCCCCGAGCCGGGCACTGTGGGAGACGGCGACGACGCCGATCATCAGGCGGCGCCCGCCACGGCCGCGGCGAGGGTCTCGAAGAGGATCGCGGTCGAGGCGGCGCCGGGGTCGAGGTGACCCGCGCTCCGCTCGCCCAGGTAGCTCGCGCGGCCCTTGCGAGCGACGAGCGGCAGGGTGGCGTCGCGTCCCGCGGCTGCGGCGTCGGCTGCAGCGGACAGAGCCGCGGCGATGTCGGTCCCGTCGCCGAGTGCTGCGTCGAGCGCGTCGACGGCGGGTGCCATCGCGTCGAACATCGTCTTGTCGCCGGACTCGGGCTTGCCACGGGCCACGATGCCGTCGAGGCCCGCACGCAGTGCGCCCGCGAGCGCCGAGGCGTCGAGCTCCTTCACCGCCCCTGCAGCCATCCCCATCCGCAGGAAGAAGGTGCCGTAGAGCGGTCCGCTCGCGCCGCCCACCGAGCTGACCAAGGTCATCCCGACGCTCTTGAGCAGATCGTCGATGTTCTCGGGTGCGCCTGCGTTCAGCTTCTCGGCCACCGCCGCCATGCCGCGGGCCATGTTGGCGCCGTGATCGGCATCGCCGATCGCCGAGTCCAGTTCGGTGAGCCACTCTCGCTTGTCTGTCATGGCGGCGCCGAAGCGCGAGATCCAGTCGCGCAGGGCGGCGGTGTCGATGGTCGAGGTCATGCGGGGCTCCTGGGTTGCGAGGCGGGTCGGGTGTCGGACGCCGGTGGCGGCTCAGGCTCCCCAGCGCAGGCCGGGTGTCACGACGGGGGCATCCCACAGGCGCAGGATCTCGTCATCGGCCTTCAGCACTGTCACCGAGCAGCCGGCCATGTCGAGCGAGGTGATGTAGTTGCCGACGAGGTTGCGCACGATCTGAACTCCGGCCTTCTCGAGCAGCGCCGCGACCTCCGCGTACATCAGGTAGAGCTCGATCTGCGGTGTCGCGCCCATGCCGTTGAGCATGACGATCGCCGGTCCTGCGAAGTCGAGATCGGCGAGGATCGGCTCGACGAGCTGTCGCGCGATGTCGGATGCCGGGGCCAGCGGTTCGCGGTGGCGCCCTGGCTCTCCGTGGATGCCGATGCCGATCTCCATCTGGTCTTCCGGCAGGTCGAACGTGGGCTTGCCTGCGGCGGGGACTGTGCAGCTGGTGAGCGCCATGCCCATCGAGCGCCCCTGCCCCTTGACCTTCTCGGCGAGCGCGACGACGGTCGCGAGATCCTGACCCTCCTCGGCGGCGGCGCCGACGATCTTCTCCAGCAGCACGGTGAGTCCGACTCCGCGTCGGCCGGCGGTGTAGAGCGAGTCCTGAACGGCGACGTCGTCGTCGACGATGACGGTGCCGACTTCGATGCCCTCCATCTCGGCGAGCTCGGCGGCCATCTCGAAGTTGAGCACGTCGCCGGTGTAGTTCTTCACGATGTGCAGCACGCCCGCCCCTCGATCGACGGCCTTGGTCGCGGCCTGCACCCGGTCGGGCGTCGGCGAGGTGAACACCTCTCCTGCCACGGCGGCATCCAGCATCCCGATCCCCACGAATCCGCCGTGCAGCGGCTCGTGGCCCGATCCTCCGCCCGAGACGACGGCGACCTTGCCCTGCTCCTTGGGCGTGGCCCTGGTGACGACCTGGGTCTCGAGGTCGACCGACAGCTCGGGATGCGCCGCGGCGACTCCCCGCAGCGACTCGACGAGCACGTCCTCGGGCTTGTTGATGAGCTTCTTCATGCTGCGATCTCCTTTGATCCTCAGGGGCGAGTCTTTCGTGAAAATCGGAAAGTCATTCGTCAATGTCGAATATGCTCGGAGCCAGTCGGGTTGTCAAGATCGAACCTGAGCCCGACGCGAACACCGGCTCGACGACGAACCGGAGAGGAGGAGGCCCCGTGATCCAGGCCATCGACCGCGCTGCGAAGGTGCTCGAGCTGCTGCAGGGAGCCCGCCATCTCGGAATCACCGACCTGGCAACCTCGTTGAATCTGCCTCCGTCGACCGTGCACGGCATCGTCAAGTCGCTGCGGGCCCACGGCCTCGTCGCGAAAGAGCGAGGCGGCCAGCGGTACATGCTCGGCCCCACCCTGCTGCGGCTCAGCAACGTCTACCTCGACACCCTCGACGTGCGGGCTCGCGCGATGCGCTGGACGCAGGATCTCTCGCGTCGGACCGGCCACTCGGTGCGTCTCGGCGCGCCGCACTTCACCGACGTGCTCGTGATCCACCACAACCTGCGACCCGACGACAGCCAGCAGATGCTCGAGACGGGCGTCGCGATCCCCGCCCACGCTTCGGCGATGGGCAAGGTGCTGCTCGCCTACGACCAGGGTTTTCAGCGCAGCGTCTTCGGCGAACCGCTGCGCAGCCTCACCGGCGACACCATCACCGACGTCGCGAGGCTGGCACTCGAGCTGCCCGCGATCGCAGAGCGCGGTGCGGCGATGGAGGCCGACGAGGCTGTGCTGGGCGAGTCCTCCGTCGCGGCGCCGATCGCCGACGCCCGCGGCGACATCGTGGCAGCCGTCGCCCTGGTGATGCCGACCTCCGAGGGGCTGGTGTCCGACGCATCGTTCGACGCGCTGCGTGAGACCGCCCGCGGCATCTCGCGCGAGCTCGGGGCGCCGAGGTGGCCCCCGCACGTCGCGCCCGCAGACGAGTGAGCGACGCCTCCCGCGCAGTTGCCATCGGCGACGTGATCTGGGATCGTATTCCTGAACGATCGGTCTGTAATGCGACCGGCGGTCGCGATCGAGAGGATGACGATGTCCGAGGCCTATCTCGTCGACGGCGTGCGCACCCCGGTCGGCCGGTACGGCGGCGCCCTCGCCTCGGTGCGGCCAGACGACCTCGCCGCACTCGTCGTCGGCTCCGTCGCCTCGCGCGCGGGAGTGCCGGTCGAGGCGATCGACGAGGTCGTTCTCGGAGCCGCGAACCAGGCTGGTGAGGACAACCGGAACGTGGCCAGGATGGCGGTGCTGCTCGCGGGGCTGCCCGACAGCATCCCCGGCCTGACGGTCAACCGCCTCTGCGCCTCGGGCATGACGGCTATCGCGATCGCGTCGCAGGCGATTCGAGCCGGCGATGCCGAGCTGATGATCGCCGGCGGCGTCGAGTCGATGACCCGCGCTCCCTGGGTGCAGGCCAAGCCCGCCCGCGCCTGGGGCAGACCAGGCGAGTCGTACGACACCTCGATCGGCTGGCGCTTCGCCAACCCTCGCCTGCTCGCGCGCGACAAGGCGACCTTCTCGATGCCGGAGACCGCAGAGGGGGTCGCACGCGTCGACGGAATCAGCAGGGCGGATGCCGATGCCTTCGCCCTCCGCAGCCACCAGAGCGCCCTCGCGGCGATCGACGCCGGGCGCCTGACGCCCGAGATCGTCGCCGTCGACACCGGCCGCGGGATCGTCGACATCGATGAGGGCCCCCGACGGGAGACCTCGCTCGAGGCCCTCGCGGCGCTGCGCCCCGTCGTCGCGGGCGGCGAGGTGGTGACCGCCGGCAACGCCAGCTCGCTCAACGACGGCGCCTCGGCCATCGTCGTGGCGGGTGCGGATGCTGTGCAGCGGCACGGCCTGCGACCACGTGCGCGCATCGTCGCGTCGGCGACCGCCGCGCTGGCACCCGAGATCATGGGCCTCGGGCCCGTCCCCGCCACCGAGAAGGCACTGCAGAAGGCCGGGCTGAGCGTCGCCGACATCGGAGCGGTCGAGCTGAACGAGGCATTCGCCTCGCAGTCGCTCGCGTGCATCCGCCGCCTCGGGCTCGATCCCGCGATCGTGAACGCCGATGGCGGGGCGATCGCCCTCGGGCATCCGCTCGGCTCCAGCGGCTCCCGCCTGCTGGTCACCCTGCTGGGGAGGATGGAGCGCGAGAACGTGCGTTACGGCCTCGCCACGATGTGCGTCGGCGTCGGCCAGGGCACCGCGATGATCGTGGAGCGCGTGTCGTGACCGGCGCTCCCCTGCTCGTCGAGAACCGCACCGACCGGGTCGTGGCCACGCTGAACCGGCCGGAGAAGCGCAACGCCATCGATCAGGAGATGATCGACGCGCTGCACTCGCTCTGCGCCGACCTCGAGGCCCAGCCGCGCACGCTGATCATCACCGGCGGCGCCGAGGTGTTCGCCGCCGGCGCCGACATCGCACAGCTGCGCGACCGCCGCGCAGCGGACGCGAGACGCGCCATCAACGCCACCGCCTTCATCCGCATCGCCGAGCTGCCGATGCCGGTGATCGCGGCGATCAGCGGCTACGCGCTGGGCGGCGGCGCCGAGCTCGCGTACGCCGCCGACCTGCGCATCGGCTCGCGGACGCTGAGAATGGGCAACCCCGAGACGGGCCTCGGCATCATCGCCGCGGCCGGCGCCACCTGGCGCCTGCCCGAGATCGTCGGCCACGCCCGCGCGAGCGAGCTGCTGCTCACCGGCCGCATCCTCGATGCCGACGACGCCCTCGCCTGGGGGCTGGTCTCGAGCATCCATCCCGCCGACGCGCTGCTCGACGCAGCGCACGCGATGGCCGACCGCATCGCCGCGAACGATCCGCTGGCCACGATGCACACCAAGCGGGCGCTGCGCGCGCCGCGACACGAGCATCCCGGCATCGAACGCGACCTGCAGGCCGAGCTGTTCGAGAGCGACGAGAAGCATCGGCGCATGACGGAGTTCCTCGAGCGTCGAGCGCGACGAACCGACCCGCCGCGAACCGCACCACCGTCACCGATCGAGGAGGACCGATGAGCGTGCCCGGAACCGTCGGAGTGCTCGGCGGCGGCCGCATGGGCGCCGGCATAGCGCACGCATTCCTGCTGGCGGGAGCGCGCGTGCGCCTCGTCGAACGGGATGACGCCTCCGCCGACGCCGCTCGTGCCCGCGTGCTCGCGAGCATCCGCAGGTCGGTGGACCGCGGCGATCTGCCCGAGACCGGGCACGCGATCGAATCGTTCGCGGTGAGCACCGACCCCGCCACGTTCGCGACCGCCGGTCTGGTGATCGAGGCTGTGCCGGAGGACCGCGAGCTGAAAGCCGAGGCTCTCTCCCGGATCGAGCACGTGGTCGCCCGCGACGCCGTGCTCGCCACGAACACGTCGTCGATCTCGATCGACGAGCTCGCGGCATCGCTCACCCGGCCCGAGCGCTTCCTCGGGCTGCACTTCTTCAATCCGGTTCCGGCGTCGAAGCTCGTCGAGCTGGTGGTCGGATCGCGCACCGATCGCTCGGTCGTCGATGCCGCCCGCGAATGGGTGGCGACCCTGCGCAAGACTCCGGTCGTGATCCGCGACTCCCCCGGCTTCGCATCGAGCAGGCTCGGCGTGCTGCTGGGGCTGGAGGCGATCCGGATGCTCGAGGAGGGGGTCGGCGACGCAGCCGACATCGACGCGGCCATGGAGCTGGGCTACCGGCATCCCATGGGGCCGCTGCGCACGACCGACGTGGTCGGACTCGACGTGCGCCTCGGCATCGCCGAGGAGCTCGCGCGTGAGCTGGGGCCGCGCTTCGAGCCCCCCGAGCTGCTGCGACGGATGGTGGATGCCGGAAAGCTGGGCCGCAAGAGCGGCGAGGGGTTCTACGTGTGGAACGAGGAGAGATGACCGATTTCCTGCCGAGCTGGGTTCAGGGCGACTGGTGGACGCCGTCCGCCGGAGGTGACGGCGCAGAGGTGCGTGATGCGTCGACCGGCGAGATCATCACACGAGTGTCGACCGAGGGACTGGAGCTCGCGGCGGCCCTCGAATACGGCCGCACCACGGGGCATGCCTCGCTCGCCGAGCTGACGTTCCACCAGCGGGCGCTGCTGCTCAAGCAGTTCGCGCTCGCCCTCACCGAGCGCAAAGACGAGCTGTACTCGCTGTCGGCTCGCACGGGAGCCACGAAGACCGACTCCTGGGTCGACATCGACGGCGGCATCGGCGTGCTGTTCTCGTACTCCGGCAAGGGCAGGCGTGAGCTGCCGAACAGCCGCGTGCACGTCGATGGACCCGTCGAGCCGCTGTCGAAGGACGGGAGCTTCCTCGGGCGGCACGTGTACACCACCCTCCCCGGCGTCGCCGTGCAGATCAACGCCTTCAACTTCCCGGTGTGGGGCGCGCTCGAGAAGCTCGCGCCCGCGTTCCTCGCCGGCATGCCGACGCTCGTGAAGCCGGCGACGCCCACCGGATACCTCGCCGAGGCGATGGTGCGCATCCTCGTCGAGTCGGGGCTGCTTCCCGATGGCTCGCTGCAGCTGGTCAGCGGCAGCGTGCCGACCCTGTTCGACCACCTGCGTCTCGGCGATCTGGTCGGCTTCACGGGAAGCGCGTCGACCGCCGAGAAGCTGCGCCGGCATCCGGCAGTGCAGACCGGAGGTGTGCGCTTCACGGCTGAGACCGACTCGATCAACGCATCGGTGCTCGGCACGGATGCCGTGGCAGGCACCCCCGAATTCGACGCCTATGTGCGCCAGCTCGTGGTCGAGATGACGACGAAGGCGGGTCAGAAGTGCACGGCGATCCGCAGGGCGATCGTTCCCGCCGGAACCGCCGACGCGGTCATCGCCGCGGTGCAGCAGCGCATCGCCGAGAAGACCGTCCTCGGTGATCCGCGCGCCGAGGGCGTCACGATGGGTCCGCTCGCATCGACCGCGCAGCGGGACGAGGTGCTGCGGCAGGTGCAGAAGCTGAAGGATGCCGGAGGGCAGGTCGTCGTCGGATCGACCGACGCCCCGTCGGTGCGTCGCGCGGACGGCACGACAGGGGACGCTCCTGACGGCGCGTTCGTCGCACCGATGCTGCTGCGCTTCGACGATGCGGCCGCCGAGGCCGTGCACGACGTCGAGGCGTTCGGGCCCGTCTCCTCGCTGCTCACGTATTCGACGACCGCCGAGGCCGCGGCGCTCGTCGCCCGTGGCGGCGGATCGCTGGTCACGAGTATCGCCACGCACGACCCGGCTCAGGCTGTCGAGCTCGCGACGCGCATCGCCCCCTTCAACGGCCGGATGCTGCTGCTCGACCGCGACGACGCCCGCTCGTCGACCGGCCACGGGTCTCCCCTGCCCGGGCTCGTGCACGGCGGGCCCGGCCGCGCCGGTGGTGGCGAGGAGCTCGGGGGCATCCGCGCGGTGCTGCACCACATGCAGCGTACGGCCGTGCAGGGCTCTCCCGAGATGCTCACGGCGCTGACGGGCGTGTGGCACGCGGGTGCGGCAGCGAACGCCGACGGCAGGCATCCGTTCCGCAAGTCGCTCGCAGAGCTGCGCATCGGCGACCAAGTGGCCTCGGCGACCAGGGAGGTGACGCTCGACGACATCGAGACGTTCGCGCATTTCACGGGCGACACGTTCTACGCGCACATGGACGAGGAGTCGGCGGCCGCCAACCCGTTCTTCCCCGGTCGCGTGGCGCACGGCTACCTGCTCGTGTCGTGGGCGGCGGGGCTCTTCGTCGACCCTGAGCCTGGTCCCGTGCTGGCGAACTACGGCCTCGAGAACCTGCGCTTCATCACACCCGTGTCGCCTGGCGACAGCATCCGGGTGCAGCTGACGGCCAAGCAGATCACGCCGCGCGAGACCGACGAGTACGGCGAGGTGCGCTGGGATACGGTGATCCGCAACCAGAACGACGACATCGTCGCGACCTACGACGTGCTGACGCTGGTGCAGAAGGAGCCCGTCACGGCATGAGGGAGATGATGCGGCGGGATGCGGCGTCGGCGATGCTCGGCATGGTCGTCGAGGTCGACGAGCCGGGTCGCGCCGTCGTATCGATGCTCGTGCGCGACGACATGCTCAACGGCTTCGCGATCACCCACGGCGGGCTGGTGTTCGCTCTCGCCGACACCGCCTTCGCGATCGCCTGCAACGAGGACGAGCGGGTGACGGTCGCCGGGGGTGCGGACATCACGTTCCTGAAGTCGACGACGGCGGGGCAGACGCTGCGCGCGACCGCGGCGCGGCGCGCAGTCAACGGCCGCAGCGGCCTGTTCGACGTGACAGTGCGCGATGAGGTCGGCGACGTGGTCGCGGAGTTCCGTGGACGCTCGGTGACGACGAACCGGCCGAGCGTCCGGTAGCCCCATCGCCGGGCACACCTTCACAAGCTTTCGATGGCGTCGGCGAGCTGCCCCACCGAGAGCCGAGCATCGAGTTCAGCGGTTGCCCCGCGTCGCAGAAGGGGTTCGACGTCGATCACCAGAGAGCGGATCTGCTGTTGCTGCTCTGGCGATTGGCCGTACGGGTTGCCGGTTCTCCGTCGCACCCGTTCGATCAGCACTTCGACGGGAGCGCTGAGCAGCACTACATGCTCGAAGCTGTCGTAGAACCGGCCCTGATTCTCGCTGGCCCCTGACACGACGATGTCGAGCTCTCGCGCCAGCAGATCACGCATTCGAGCCTCATCCCACTCACCGCCGTCGCCGTCGGTCCAGCCGTCGTAGTCGGTGTCGACCGTGCGCCACCCACGCCGTTCGAGTTCGGCGAGCACGCTTGACTTGCCTGCACCCGACATTCCGGTGATGAGAATCCGCGGCATCCCGACACCCTACTTCGAGCATCCTCAGCCGGCCTGGCTGCACTCGCTCGTGGACTGCAGCGTGATGCGTGCCTCTCCGCTGGCCTCGCTGGCCGTGATGTTGATGATGGTCAGGTCGTCGGCCACCAGCCGGACGCCAAGATTCTCTCGGGAATCGAGGACCCTGATGCGCATCGTCCAGCCGTCCGCCTCGGGAAACACCTCGTCGAGGCTCGCCACCCAGGCCACGCGATCGAGGTCGCCGTCGATGTGGAGGGTTCGCCGGACCGAGGCTCGATCGCCGAGGTCATCCAGCGGGCAGGGCTTCGCTGCGATATCCTCCGAACGCTCGAGGATGGCGCCCGAAGGCAGCGACCCCTCGATCCGGTCGAGGTAGGACTCGACCTTCGCTGCCGCCGCTTCGACACTCGCTGGTCTCGGATCGGGCAAGGAGAGCGTCACGATCCACATCGCCACCACGAGCACGCCGACCCCGATCGTCATCAGAAGCAGCTGCTTGGCAGGACTGCGTCGTGATCGATTCGGCATCACGTGATGGTATCTGTCCTCGGCACGCGTCTGTCATGCGCGCGCTCGCGAGAGCTATCGCTGCAGCACCGCGCTGGGTTGCCGCTCCCGCCCCCTCTTCTGCCTGTACTTCCGCTCGAGACCGGAGAGCCGCGGCGTGCACCATCTCTGCTCCGGATCCCACCAGGCCGGGCCGCGGATCTGCGGCAACCCGCCATCCATGCGGATCTCCCACCCCGACTGACCGAGAGACCGGTGATGCCACCAGCAGAGCGGCACGCCGTTGTCGGTGTGGGTGGGGCCGCCTCGGGCGTACTCGGTCACATGGTGGATCTCGCACCAGCTCGCCGGAACATGACATCCGGGGATCAGGCACTCCTTGTCTCGGGCCACGATCGCGCGTCGCTGGTGCACAGTGAAGACCCGATCGGTGGTCGTGATCCCGACGATGCGACCTTCGTCGAAGAGAACTCGCTGAACAGCTCCGGCGCATGCTGTGTGAGTCGCGACGTGCAGCGGAACGGCTGCCTCGGCGTCGGGAAGCGTCGCCCAGCCGGTGCCGGCCGCGAGGTCAGAGGCGTCGACGTGCACGACGAGGGTCGGGGCCGCACCTCCGAGCGACGGCATATCGCCGTGTCGGGCAGCGATACCCAGCGCTGCGGCGAGCGCATCGTGTCGCTTCTGCGCGGAGGTGCGCGGATCGATCACGTTTCGCGGGTCGCTGTTGAACAGGTCGCCGTCAGCCACATCGGCATCGGCATCGGCGGGATCGAGAGTGAAGCGGACCCCGGCGTCGGGAGCGCCGCTCACCTTCGGGTTGTTGTACGCGTCTTCGATGAGCTTCCACTGGGCAGCGACCTCGGGGGTGAGGCTTCCGCGCACCGGGTGCACGCCGTCGCGCAGCCGCCCGACCGTGATCGATCGGCGTGCCTGAGCCTGCTCATCCGTCGGCTCCGCGCCGTCGGGGTCGAGTGCGATCGCAAGGGCGGCCGCGAACTGCTTGAGGTCTTCGGCCGACGCCCGCGGGGCCTGACCCCGATCATCTTCGGCAGCATCCGGGAGCTCGTCACCGCGCGCGAACGCTGCGAGGTTCTCATCGGCCCAGACCCGCTGCTCGGTCGTGATGCGATCGCGCGCGCGGTCGAGCGGCGCGATGGCGCTCAGCAGACCGGCGACACCGACCGCTCCGTCGAGCAGAGCCTCGCGCATGGCGGGCCAGCGGGCCGGCATCCGCTCTCCCGAGACGAGACTCGTCTCGCGCTGCACGGCCTCTGCCGCGCGCATGATCCGCGCCGCCGCGGATGCCTCGACGAGCACGGTACGGCGAAGCACCTCGTTCATGCCACGGCACCCGAACCGATGCCCGAACTCGGCATCTGCCGTGGCGACAGTCTCGACGACGCCTGCGTCCGCCAGCCGCGACACCTCGCCGAGCCCGGCGAGCACCTCAGCGCGCCCTGCGTCAGACAGCCCCGCAAGAGCATCGCCGCACAGCATTTCGCGCAGGTCGGCGGCGACCTGCGCGAGAGCGTCGGCGGGGCTGTTCATACCCTCCATGCTGGCAAGGGCCACCGACACGGACGAGGGCTTTCCCCCGGTCAAGACCCCTTTTGGGGCGATCTGGGACACCGATGACCGGCGCGCTTCCGGGTCAAGGGCGGACGGGCACGACGGCGAGGAAGATCGCTGCGACGAGAACCGCCCCTGCGCCGACCACCACCCGCACCGCGCGCCGGTCGCCGTGGCCCGCCGGTCCACCGCCCCAGACCATCAGAGCCGACACCAGCGCCCATATGGCCACCCCCAGCGCGCCGAGGGTGAGGCCGATCACGCGCTCGGAATCGTCGGAATCGGGGTACTCAGCGATCGTGAATCCGGAGCCGGCCCAGCTGAGTCCGGATGCCGTGAGCATGATGACGCCGAAGAGTCCGACGAGGGTCATCGCGACGGCCGCGAGGACTGCGCTGCCGGTCCGCATCTCAGCCTGTCCGCCTCAGCCGCGCAGCGCCAGGACGAACGGCAGCACCTCGGTCGCGCCGGCGCGCCGCAGTTCGCGCGCAGCCACGGTGAGCGTCCACCGGCTGTCGGCCTGGTCATCGACGAGCAGCACAGGCCCTTCGGGGATCGTCAGCCCGTCGGCGGTGAAGCGCTCCCACAGCCCGCCGAGGCGGAACACGCTGTTGCCGCCCGGCCCGCCGCTCGGTCCGCCGTTCGCGAAGCCGAGCGAGCCGATGTACGGCAACCGCCCGATGCCGGCGATGCCGCGCGCCAGCGAGTCGACCAGCACGGGCTTCGAGCGGGACGGCATGGCGACGACGGCGACCGGCCGACGCTCCCAGCCCCACCCGGCGAGCACGCGCACGCACGCGTCGAGCACCTGAGGGGTCACCTCGGCATCCGGCGCACCGGCGGCGAAGATCTGCCGCAGCGTGCCGCCCCAGCCGAGGTCGGTGAGCCGTGCCAGCGCTCGCCCCTCCCCTGCCTGCTCGTCGGCGGCGATCCGCCCCTTGACGGGCACGCCGACGCGATCGCCGCCCGTCGGCCACTGCTTCCGCGCCTCGATCGGCACACCCACGCGGTCGAGAGCCCCTGACGCGGCGGCTCCGGCATCCGAGCCGATCTCGGTCGGGAACCAGACGCCGGCGCAGTTGTCGCACCGCCCGCACGGGGCCGCGGTCGCGTCGTCGAGCGACCGCTGCAGGAACTCCATGCGGCAGCGATCGGTCTGCTGGTAGTCGAGCATGTGCTGCTGCTCGGCGACGCGCTCCGCGGCGATCCTCTCGTAGCGCTCGGCGTCGTACAGCCACGGTTCGCCGGTGGCGACCCACCCGCCCTGCACGCGGCGCACCGCACCGTCGACGTCGAGCACCTTCAGCAGCAGTTCGAGAGGGGTGCGGCGGATGTCGACGATCGCCTCGAGCGCGGGTGTCGAGAGCGGCTGATCGCCGAGTGCCGCGATGACCCGCTCCGCCCGCTCGCGGTCGGGCATCGACGCGGTGGCGAAGTAGTGCCAGATGTCGCGGTCCTCGGGCCCCGGCAGCAGAAGCACGTCGGCGCTCTCGCTGGCTCGCCCCGCACGACCGACCTGCTGGTAGTACGCGACGGGCGATGACGGCGCGCCCAGGTGGACCACGAAGCCGAGGTCGGGCTTGTCGAATCCCATGCCGAGCGCGCTGGTCGCGACGAGCGCCTTGACCTCGTTGCGCTTGAGCATGCCCTCAGACTCCTCGCGCTCCTCCGCGTCGGTCTGACCGGTGTACGCACGCACCTCATGTCCGTGCTCACGCAGCAGTCTGGCGGTGTCGACGGCCGCCGATACTGTGAGCGCGTAGATGATGCCCGAGCCGGGCAGGTCGTTCAGGTGGCTCAGCAGCCAGGCGAGCCGCTGCGCGGAACCCGGCAGCTGCAGCACCCCCAGGCGGAGGGATGCCCTGGCCAGGGGCCCGCGGATGGTCAGAACTCCGGCATCCGGATCCGCGGCATCGTCCGCTGCACCGGCTCCGCCCAGCTGCTCGGCGACATCGGCGACCACTCGGCTGTTCGCGGTCGCCGTGGTCGCGAGCACCGGCACGCCCGGCGGCATCTCGGCGATCAGTTCGCGCAGCCGGCGGTAGTCGGGGCGGAAGTCATGGCCCCAGTCGCTGATGCAGTGCGCCTCGTCGACCACGAGCATCCCGATCCGGCGCACCAGCGCGGGCAGCTGGTTCTCGCGGAACGCCGGGTTGTTGAGCCGTTCGGGAGAGACGAGCAGCACGTCGACCTCGTCCCGATCGAGCCGCGCGATCACGTCGGCCCACTCGTGGGCGTTGGTCGAGTTGATGGCGACGGCGCGCACACCGGCGCGCTCGGCCGCGGCGATCTGGTCGCGCATGAGCGCGAGCAGCGGAGACACGAGCACGGTCGGGCCCGCGCCCCGCCTGCGCAGCAGCAGAGTCGCGACGAAGTACACCGCCGATTTGCCCCACCCGGTGCGCTGCACGACGAGCGCACGACGGCGCCCGGCGACAAGCGCGTCGATCGCCTCGAACTGCCCGTCGTGGAACACGGCATCGGGGCGCCCGACCAGATCACGCAGCGCGGCGAGCGCAGCATCCCGAACATCGGTCGAGGTGGCAGAGGTCATGCGTCCACTCTGCCTCACGTCGCCGACACCGTCCCCGTCACGCGCGAGTCGCCTACCGTAGAGGCATGATCAGCCGTGAACTGGCCGTCGCCCTGCGTGAAGCAGGCCTGACCTGGCGTCTGGGCAGCGGCGACCGCTTCGCGCTCGATCTTCCTGAGGAGATCGAACTCGAGGCCGAAGCGGAGATCTTCACCGTCAGCGAGATGACGATCGAGGCGCGCACGACGCCGTCGGGAACCGATCTGGCGTTCAACGGGACCACCGAGTGGGCGCTCGACGCTGTGCAGCTGTCGGAGGCCGTCTGGCTCCCGAGGGAGGATCAGCTGCGCGAGCTGCTCCGTGGCACGTTCCGGATGCTGAAGCGCCTGCCCGACACCTTCGTCGTCGAGATCGAGATCGCCGGCGAGAGCATGCGATTCGAGCATCCCGAGCCGGCCGAGGCCTACGGACAGGCCCTTCTCGCCCTGCTGCGCCGCGCTCGCTGACGATCGTCTTGAGCGCCGGATCGCGGCATGCGAGAATTACCGTACGATCGGTCAGTAAAGGAGTCGACGATGACCAGCCCCGCAGACCTCACGCTCGTCGAGGGCGACGGCTCAGACGCCGAGCGGCGCTTCGACGAGCTCGTCGAGAACGAGCAGCGCATCGAGCCCCGCGACTGGATGCCGGACGCCTACCGCAAGACCCTGATCCGGCAGATCTCCCAGCACGCGCACTCCGAGATCATCGGCATGCAGCCCGAGGGCAACTGGATCACCCGGGCTCCGAGCCTCAAGCGCAAGGCGATCCTCATGGCCAAGGTGCAGGATGAGGCCGGCCACGGGCTCTACCTCTACTCCGCGGCCCAGACCCTCGGCATCAGCCGCGACGAGATGATGCGCCAGCTCATCGACGGCAAGGCCAAGTACTCCTCGATCTTCAACTACCCCACCCCCACCTGGGCCGACATGGGAGCGATCGGCTGGCTGGTCGACGGTGCGGCGATCGTCAACCAGGTGCCACTCTGCCGCGCGTCGTACGGCCCGTACGGACGCGCGATGGTGCGCATCTGCAAGGAGGAGTCATTCCACCAGCGGCAGGGATTCGAGATCCTCCTGAGCCTGATGCAGGGCACCGAGGAGCAGCGCGAGATGGCGCAGGACGCCGTGAACCGCTGGTACTGGCCCAGCCTGGCGATGTTCGGCCCGCCCGACGACCAGTCTCCGAACTCGGCGCAGTCGATGAAGTGGAAGATCAAGCGCTTCTCGAACGACGCGCTGCGCCAGCGCTTCGTCGGCATGCTCGTGCCGCAGGCCGAGATCCTGGGGATCACGCTGCCCGACCCCGACCTCAAGTGGAACGACGAGACCCAGCAGTACGACATGGGCGAGATCGACTGGGACGAGTTCTTCGAGGTGCTCAAGGGCAACGGCCCGTGCAACGCCGAGCGTCTCGAGCGGCGACGCACCGCCCACGAAGAGGGTGCATGGGTGCGCGAGGCCGCGGCCGAGTACGCCCGCAAGCAGGCCCTGCGCACGGAAGGGCAGGTGGCGTGATGACCGAGACGATCGAATGGCCCCTGTGGGAGGTGTTCGTGCGCGCCAACCGCGGCCTCAGCCACGTTCACGTCGGCTCGCTCGTGGCCCCGGATGCCGAGATGGCGGTGCGCAACGCGCGCGACCTCTACACGCGGCGCGGCGAGGGCGTGTCGATCTGGGTCGTTCCGGCCGAGGCGATCACCACCAGCGATCCGGATGCCAAGGATGCCTACTTCGAGACGTCAGCGGGCAAGAACTATCGCCACGCCGTCTACTACACCGCCTCAGAGGGGGTGCCGCACCTATGAGCCATGACGTGCACGTCTCCGTCGAGGAGCTGCGCCTCTCCGACGAGCTCGCCGGCGGCGAGAGCCGCGCCCCATCGGCCGACGTCGCCGAGTACGCGCTGTGGCTGGGCGACGATGCGCTGATCCTCTCTCAGCAGCTCGGCGGATGGATCTCGCGCGCTCCCGAACTGGAGGAGGACGTCGCGCTCGGCAACATCGCGCTCGACCTGCTCGGCCACGCGCGGTCGCTGCTGCGCTACGCCGGCACGTGGGACGACCGCAGCGAAGACGATCTGGCATATTTCCGCGACGAGCCCGACTTCCGCTGCGCGTGGATCGTGCAGCAGCCGAACGGCGACTTCGCGCAGACCATCGCGCGTCAGCTGATCGCATCGACTTACATGTACGAGCTGTACTCGGCCCTGCGTGCGTCGACCGACGAGACCTTCGCCGCGATCGCCGCCAAGTCGCTGAAAGAGGTCGACTACCACCGCGACCACGCCGTGCAGTGGGTGCTGCGTCTGGCCGGTGGCACCGAGCTCTCCCGCGAGAAGATGATCCGTGCGCTCGGCGACGTCTGGCCCTATGTCGACGAGCTGTTCCGCGACGAGCCCCTGATCGACCGGCTCGAGGGCGTCGCCGCACGCCCCTCGGCCCTGCGCGCGGGGTTCGACGCCGTCATCCAGACCGTGTTCTCCGAGGCCGGCCTGGAGGTCCCGGCTGCCAAGGCGTCCCGCGCCGGCGGCCGCCGCGGCTCGCACGCGACCCCGTTCGGCCACCTGCTGGCCGAGATGCAGGTGCTCGCCAGAAGGCATCCGGGGGCGACATGGTGACCTCAGCCCCCACTCGGCTGACACGCGCACGTGAGATCGCGGCGCGCGTCACCGACCCCGAGATCCCCGTGCTCACCATCGACGACCTCGGGGTGCTGCGCGACGTGCGGGCCGACGGGGAGCGGATCGTCGTCGACATCACCCCGACCTACTCCGGATGTCCGGCGATGGACGCCATTCGCGACGACATCGTGCTCGCGCTGACCGCGGACGGCTTCGCCGACGTCGAGGTGCGACTCGTGCTCTCTCCCGCGTGGACCACCGACTGGATGAGCGACGACGGCAAGCGCAAGCTGGTCGAGTACGGCATCGCTCCCCCGTCCGGCGCGGCGGCGCACCGGGAGGGGCCGATCCGGCTCACCCTGGCCGTGAAGTGTCCACGCTGCGGATCGCTCGACACCCGCGAGATCTCGCGCTTCGGCTCGACATCGTGCAAGTCGCTGTTCGAGTGCCGCGTCTGCCTCGAGCCCTTCGACCACTTCAAGGTGATCTGATGCCGCTGTTCCGGATGCCAGCCGCCCCCGTCAGCGCGGAAGCCGCACCTCACCCCGCGGGTGATCGTCATCGTGCGCGCTTCCACACCCTCACGGTCTCGGAGGTTCGGCGGCTCACCGACGACGCCATCGAGGTGAGCTTCACGGTGCCTGCGGACCTCGCCGACGAGTACGCCTATCTGCCCGGCCAGTAC
>Ga0308158_10002429_pt1 | contig 17637 bp, 17 predicted proteins | sample PhyBR2_FD_201038 | JGI IMG/M metagenome (GOLD analysis project Ga0308158, IMG submission 201038) | Phyllosphere microbial communities from UC Gill Tract Community Farm, Albany, California, United States - DLSLB.R2 | ecosystem: Host-associated > Plants > Phyllosphere > Unclassified | place: USA...
CGGTTTGAAACGCTGTTCACCGCCGAAGAAGGCAAGCTGGGGGTGCTGGTCACCTTCCTCGCCCTGCTGGAACTGGCCAAGGAACAGCTGCTGGACATCGTCCAGGAAGCTCCGCTGGCGCCGATCTATGTCAAGTCCCTGGCCGCCGGCAACACCAACGAACCGCTGCAGTTCAACAGCGAGTTCGACGACAACGACGCCGCCAACGCATCCGACTGAGCACCCGACCCACGTATGGATCAACCGCTGATCAACCGTATTGTCGAAGGCGCCCTGCTGGCGGCCAGTGAGCCGTTGACGCTGGCGCAGCTGCAGGGCCTGTTCCCGGAAGAGGAGCCGGCACCGCCGGGCAGCATCGAACGCGCGCTGGAACTGCTGCGCGAGGGCTGTCAGGACCGTGGCGTGGAACTGGTCGAGGTGGCCTCCGGCTTCCGCTTCCAGGTCACCAGCGAAGTGCATGGTTACATCACCCGGCTGTGGACGGAGCGCAAGACCCGCTACACCCGTGCCACGCTGGAAACGCTGGCATTGATCGCCTACCGCCAGCCGATCACCCGCGGCGAGATCGAACAGGTCCGCGGCGTGGCGGTCAGCAGCAACATCATCCAGGCCCTGGAAGAGCGCGAATGGATCCGCGTGATCGGCCACCGCGACGTGCCCGGCAAGCCGGCGCTGTTCGGGACCACCAAGGGCTTCCTGGATTATTTCGGTCTCAAGCGCCTGGACGAACTGCCGCCGCTGTCCGAGCTGCGCGACCTGGGTGAGCTGGAACCGCAGCTGCCGCTGGACAGCGAAGGCCAGCCGGCTGGTCGCCTGCCCGCCGGCGCGGCGAGCCCGGAGGCCGAACGGGATACGGACGCGGCCAATGACGACGCCACTCCGGCGCCGTCAGGTTCGTCAGACCCGGCAGACCCGCCAGGCCCGGTGGACCCTGTTGCCGCCCGGCTGGCCGCCCGCGTGGCGCTGGCCTCGGCGAGACTGGCGGAGCAACCGGCAGAACCGGACAATAGCGAGGCGGCCGATGCTTCGGACGCCTCCGACACCCCATCCCATGCGCCGTTGCCGCTTGCCGACGACGACGCGGATACGACCGCCAGCGATGGCGAACCCGATACCGCGCCGGGAGAGCGCGCGGCGCCCCAGAACGAAACCGAAAACAACGCCGTCGCGAAGACGACCGTGGCTGTTGACGAAGCCGATCCCGAACCAGAGGCCGACGCATCCGTTGCCGGCCGGAGCCAAGTAAATGAGTGACACCCCCCGCAAGCCATCGTTGAACAAGCTTTCGCTCAAGCGCGAAACCGCCTCCGAACAGCCCAAGCTCGAAGAGCGCCTGCACAAAGTGCTGGCGCAGGCCGGCCTGGGTTCGCGCCGCGCGCTGGAACAGCGCATCGCCGATGGCCTGGTCAAGGTCAACGGTGAAGTCGCGCAGACCGGCCAGTCGATCAAGAGCGGCGACAAAGTCGAACTGGACGGCCGTGGCTTCGTCGCCACCGCGCTGACCGAAACCTCCCGCGTGCTGGCCTACAACAAGCCGGAAGGCGAAGTGACCACGCGCGAAGATCCCGAAGGTCGCCCGACCGTGTTCGAAGCGCTGCCTGCCCTCAAGGGCGCGCGCTGGATCGCGATCGGCCGCCTGGACATCAACACCACCGGCCTGCTGCTGGCGACCACCGATGGTGAGCTGGCCAACGCGATGATGCACCCCTCCTACGAGGTCGAGCGCGAGTACGTGGTGCGCGTGCGCGCCCCGGAAGGCGAAGAGAAGGTGCCCGACAACATCGTTGACCGCCTCGCGCGTGGCGTGGCGCTGGAAGACGGCCCGGCCAAGTTCGACGAGATCGAACGCATCGGCGGCACCGATTCGCACGACTGGTTCCGCGTGGTGGTCAAGGAAGGCCGCAACCGCGAAGTGCGCCGCCTGTGGGAATCCCAGGGCTGCCAGGTCAGCCGACTGAAGCGCACCCGCTACGGCAAGGTCAGCCTGCCGCGCGAACTGCTGCGTGGCCAGTCGGTCGAACTGCCGGCCAAGCAGGTTGAAGCGCTGCGCGCCGAACTGAAGCTGGAAGAAGGTGCCCCGTCGGCACTGACCCTGCAGCCGGTGATCGGCCAGCGTCGTGCCGCCAAGACCACCGTGCGCGTGTCGCGCGACGGCGGCCGTGGCAACGCCTACGTCAACGGCCACAACTCGGCCGATGAAGGCCGCGAACTGCGTCGTTTCGACAACGTGCGCGAAGAGCGTGGCCGTGGCCGCGGTGGCAAGGGCGGCGGCTTCAAGGGTGGCCTGACGGTCAGCGGTGAAGCGGCGGCCAAGCAGTCGCAGCGCCCGTTCAAGGCGCGCCCGGACAAGGGCAACCGCGCGCTTCCGGAAGGCAACCCGGCCGCGTTCCGCAGCTGGTACGTGCCGGACGGTGTCAGCACCGGCCCGAGCGGCCACCGCAATGCCGGCCCGGGCGCAGCCCGCGGCCCGGGCGCGCGTGGTCCGGGCGCTGGCGCAGGCGCCGGTGGCCAAGGCCGTCCGTACGGCAAGCCGAAGGGTCCGGGTGGCGCAGGCGGCCCGGGGCGCGGCAGCTACGGCGGCGGTGCTGAAGGGCGTGGCGGTTACGCCGGCGGTGGCGGTGGTTACGGCGGCGAGAACCGCGGTGGCGAAAGCCGTGGCGGCTACGGCGGCCAGGGCCGTCCGGCCGGCGCCGGTCCCGGTGGCAACCGCGGTGGCCAGAGCGGCCAGGGTCCCTCGCGTCATCCGTACGGCCATCCGGGCAATGCCCCGAGCTTCCCGTCCGACCACGCCAATCCGGGCAGCAGCCCGTACGGCAGCGCGCGTCCGGCGGGTAACCGCGGTCCGGGTGGTCCGGGTGGCAATCGTGGTCCGGGGGGTCCCGGTGCGCGTGGCCCGGGCGCCAATGCGCGCGGCCCCGGCGGCCCCGGTGGCAACCGCGGTCCCGGTGGCCCGGGCGGCAACCGTGGCCCGGGTGGCCCCGGCGGTCGTGGTCCCGGCGGTCCGGGCGGTCGCCCGGGTGGCAACCGCGGCCCGGGTGGCGGCGGTCACCGTGGTGGCGGCCCGCGCGGCGGCTGATCAGTGAGATAGAAAAACCCCGGCTTCGGCCGGGGTTTTTTGTTGGGGGCTGAGCGGTGCAGCCACGCAGGCGTGGCCCTACCCCCTCAACGGCGTTCGATGGTGAACCGCCCCACGCCCACGCCCAGATCCCAGCCCTTGCCGGTTCCGGCCAGGGCCAGCGATACATCGCCCTTGGTCATCACCTGCGCATTGCTGGATTTGTCGGCGCCGGCGTGCGCTTCAACAGCCGCGTAGGAACCGATCAGGTCGTTGACCGAGTAGGCGCCGGAGAACTTGCCCTTGCCGTCGACGATCTTCGACTTGCCCACGGTGAGCCCGCCGCCCTTGGCGGTGATCTTGACCGGGATGCGGGTGCCGTTGTCGCACTGGATGGTGCCGGTACCCGAGGCGGTCTTGTACAGCACCGACCAGCCGGCCAGGTTGTAGTGCAGCTCGCAGTCAATGTTGCCGGCGGCCTGCGCGGCCGGGACGGCCGAGATGCCGGCCAGTGCGATCAATGCCAGGGAGAACTTCTTCATGCGGGTCCGCTCGTACTGAAGGGGTAACAAGCCAAATCTAGCAGCGCGCGCGTGTGGCGCGGATGATGCGCATCGCGCGCATCCGGCATCCGTTCAGCACGAGCGGCCCGGGTAGTAGTGCCGGCCGCTGGCCGGCTCCAGGCAATCCTGCAACGCCCATGAGTGCCGGCCGCTGGCCGGCGATGCGCACCGCCAGCAACGTGCAGAGCCGGCCAGCGGCCGGCACTACCGTTTCAGCTGCGTTCCTGCAGGCTGAAACTGTCGGCATCGAGCATCGCCGGGAAGCGCGCGCGGTGGGCGGCGAGTGCCGCGGCCGAGATCGTGGTGGTGACCACCTGCTCGGTTTCGCGCACTTCCACCTGCGGCTGGCCGAGGAAATCGATCACCGCACTGTCGCCGGCGTAATGCAGCTCGTTGCCGTCCACACCGATCCGGTTCACCGCCGCCACATAGCAGAGGTTCTCGATCGCGCGCGCGCGCAGCAGCGTCTTCCACGCATAGGCGCGGGCCGATGGCCAGTTGGCCACGAAAATCTGCAGATCGAAATCCAGCTGATCGGCGCGCTCGACGTTGTAGCGGTTGCGGCAGAACACCGGGAAACGCAGGTCGTAGCAGACCTGCGGATTGATCCGCCAGCCTTTCCACTCCACGCACAGGCGCTCGCGGCCGGCGGCGTAGCGCTCGTGCTCGCCGCCGTAACGGAACAGGTGGCGCTTGTCGTAGTACTGCAGCTCGCCCTCCGGCGTGGCCCACAGCAGGCGGTTGTAGACGCCCTCGCCCACCCGCAGCTGCACGCTGCCGGTGACCGCCGCGCCCAGCCGCACGGCCTGCTCGCGGATCCAGGCGACGGTGGGGCCGTCCATGCCCTCTGCCTTGTCGATGGCATCGTTGGAGAAGCCGCTGGTGAAGGTCTCCGGCAGGATCACCAGATCGGTCTGCCCGGCCAGCGGCGCCAGCAGCGCACCGTAATGCGAGCGGTTACCCGCCGGGTCGTGCCAGCGGGTGTCGCCCTGGATCAGGGAAATGCGCAGATCCTGCAGCTCGGTCGCGGCACCCATCACAGTGCCCGCAGGCGGTCGATCGCCGCGTCCATCGTGGCGTCGTTCTTGGCAAAGCACAGGCGGACCAGACGCTGGCCGGCCGGGGCGGTCTCATAGAACGGCGACAGCGGGATCGCCGCCACGCCCTTCTCGATCGTCAGCCATTTCACGAATTCGTGGTCCGGCAGATCGCTGACGGCCGCGTAATCCACCAGCTGGAAGTAGCCACCCGGCACCGGCAGCGGTGTCAGGCGCGTGGTCAGCAGCTGCTCGCGGAAGCGGTCACGCTTGGCCTGGTAGAACGCACCGAGTTCCAGATGGTGCTCGGGCTCATCGCGGATCATCGCGGCGAAGCCGTACTGGGCCGGGCCGAAGCTGGTGAAGGTGTTGTACTGATGCACCTTGCGGAACTCGGCGGTCATCGCCGGCGGCGCGATGGCATAACCGATCTTCCAGCCGGTGCAGTGGTAGGTCTTGCCGAAGCTGGAAATCACGAACGCGCGCTCGCGCAGTTCCGGATGGCGCAGCGAGGATTCGTGGCGACGACCGTCGTAGATGATGTGCTCGTACACCTCATCGGAGATCAGGTAGATGTCGGTGCCGCGCAACACATCGGCCAGCGCCTGCATGTCCTCGGCGGTCAGCATCGCGCCGGACGGGTTGTGCGGGGTGTTGACCATCAGCAGGCGGGTGCGCGGGGTGATCGCGGCACGCACGCGGTCCCAGTCGACCGCGAAGGTCTGCGGGTCCAGCGGCACGTGAACGGCACGCGCGCCGGCCAGGTCGATCGCCGGCTCGTAGCAGTCGTAGGCCGGGTCGAGCACGATCACCTCCTCGCCGGGGCGGACCACGGCGTGGATGGCGTTGAAGATCGCCTCGGTGGCGCCGCTGGTGACGGTGATCTCGGTATCCGGATCCACCTGGGCGCCGTACAGATCCAGTGACTTCTGCGCGATGGCCTGGCGCAGCGGCGCCACGCCGGTCATTGGCGGGTATTGATTCAGACCGCCCTGCATCGCGGCGACGGTTTCATCGATCAGCCGCTGCGGTGCGGAGAAATCCGGGAACCCTTGGCCCAGGTTGACCGCGCCGTGTTCGGCGGCGAGCTGGGACATCACGGTGAAGATGGTGGTGCCCACCTTGGGCAGCTTGGTTTGCGGTTGCATCGGCAGCAGGGAAAGAACCGGGGGAACTCCCAGTGTACGCAAATCATCCTGCCCGTTCCCCCGATACAATGGCGGCCCATTCCGGTGCAAAGATCCCGCCCCTTGAACGCCCCTCCGTTGCTGGCCGCGCATGGCCTTGGCTTCAGTCGCAACGACGAACCCGTCTTCGGCCCGCTGGACCTGCACGTGGATGCCGGCGAAGCCCTGCTGGTGCAGGGCGACAATGGCGCCGGCAAGACCACCCTGCTGCGGGTGCTGGCGGGCCTGCTGCGCGCCGGCAGCGGCCAGGTCGAGATCGATGGCAAGCGTGCCGGGCACAAGGAGCGCGCGAACTATGTGGCCTACCTGAGCCACCTGCCCGCACTGAAGCCGGACCTGGACACGCTGGAGAACCTGCATTTCCTGTGCGGACTGCACGGCCGCCGCGCCCGCCAGATGCCCGGCAACGCGCTGGCCATCGTCGGCCTGGCCGGCTATGAGGACACCTTGGTGCGACAGCTGTCGGCCGGGCAGAAGCGACGCCTGGCGCTGGCCCGCATCTGGCTCTCGCCCGCGCCGCTGTGGCTGCTTGACGAGCCGTACGCCAATCTCGATCTGGACGGCATCAACCTGGTGAACCGCATGATTTCCGCGCACCTGCGCAGCGGCGGTGCCGCCCTGGTCACCACCCACGGCGCGTACGCCGCGCCACCGGTGCGCACGCGCCTGCTGACCCTCGGAGCGGCGCCATGATCGCGCCGGGTACCGAACCGGGTCTATGGCAGACCGCGCGGGCGCTGGTCGCCCGCGACATGCGCCTGCTCTGGCGCCGCCGCGGCGATGCGCTGCAGCCCTTGCTGTTCGCGTTGCTGGTGGTGGTGCTGTTCGCATTGGCCCTGGGCCGCGATCCCGAGGCGATGGCACGCGTGGCCGCAGCCGTGATGTGGCTGGCGGTGCTGCTGGCCGGCCAGCTGGCCCTGGATTCGCTGTTCCGCAGCGACGCCGAAGATGGCTCGCTGGAGCAATGGTTGCTGGCCCCCGTCCCGCTGGCCTGGCTGGTGCTGGTGCGGGTACTGGTGCACTGGGTCACCACCGCCCTGCCGCTGATCGTGATGTCGCCGTTGCTGGCGGAAATGCTGCATCTGCCGCATGACCAGCTGCCGATGTTGCTGGCATCGTTGCTGCTGGGAACGCCGCTGCTGAGCTTGATCGGCGGGGTGGTCGCCGCGCTGACGGTCGGCATCCGTCGCTCTGGTATTCTCGTGGCGCTGCTGGCCCTGCCGTTGTATGTGCCGGTGCTGGTGTTCGGTGCGGGCAGTGTGGCGGCGGTCGGCCGCGGCCAGGACCCGATCGGTGCGCTGCTGATGCTGGGCGCCGGGCTGGTGGTGGCGCTGGTGCTGGCCCCGCTGGCGACGGCCGCGGCGATCCGCATCTCGCTGAGTTGAGCGGTATGGCGTACTGTCGGTGGCGTGAACTGCGTTGTGAGCGTCACCTGCCTCCGCGTCAACCGTTGCCGAGCCACTCCACGTCCGTTCCATCGTCGCCCTTCGTTGGATAGCCACTGCCGCATGCACCCGATCGTCCGCTGGTTCCACCAACTCGGTTCGCCGCCCACCTTCGACCGCTTTGCCGCGCGCTGGTCGCGGGTGTTCTACCTGGCGGCGGTGCCGGTGCTGCTGGTCGGCATCTGGCAGGCGCTGGCGGTGGTGCCGGCCGACTCCAAGCAGCTGGACAGCTTCCGCATTCTCTATATCCACGTGCCGAGCGCGTGGATGAGCCTGTTCGTGTTCGCGCTGATGGCGCTGTACGCCGCGATCGCGCTGATCTGGCGGATCAAGACCTGCGAAATCCTGGCGATGGCCTGTGCCCCGCTCGGCGCCGGCTTCACCCTGATCACCCTGCTCACCGGCAGCATCTGGGGCAAGCCGACCTGGGGCACCTGGTGGGACTGGGACCCGCGCATGACCACCGAGCTGATCCTGCTGTTCCTGTACCTGGGCGTGATCGGCCTGTACCACGCCATCGAGGACCGTCGCAGCGCCGCGCGCGCAGCGGGCCTGCTGTCCATCGTCGGGGTGAGCCTGCTGCCGGTGATCCGCTATTCCGTGGAATGGTGGGGCAGCCTGCACCAGGGCCAGACCATCCGCCTGTTCGGCGAGTCGACGCTGGATGCCAGCATGGCGCTGCCACTGTGGCTGATGGTGATCGGCACCAAGCTGTGGTTCGCCGGCTCGCTGCTGGCCAAGGCCCGCGCCGACAACCTGCTGCGCGAAGCCGGCAAGGCCTGGGTCGCCGCCGGCCCCCGTGCCCCGCTGGAGGACAGCCGCCCATGACCCACCTGCCCTATGTGATTGCCGCCTATGCCGTGTTCGTGCTGGTGCTGGGCAGCGATGCCATCGGCTCCTGGCTGCGCCTGCGCTGGGCGCGCCGCCTGGCCGCGCGCCGCCAGCAGCGCCAGCAGGCCCGCGCTGCCGCCGGCAGCGCACCGCCGCTGGCACCGGAGCTGACCCGATGAATCCGGTCCGGCGTCGCCGCCTGCTCTGGGTGATGCTGCTCGTGCTGGCGTCCGGCCTGGCGACCGCGCTGGTCGCGATGGCCCTGCAGCGCAATATCGCCTACCTCTACACCCCCTCCGAAGTGCTGCGTGGCGATGCCGGCGATCACGCCCGGTTCCGTCTGGGCGGCATGGTGGTCAAAGGCTCGCTGCAGCGCGCACCCGGTTCGCTGGATGCGCACTTCGTGGTCACCGATGGTGACGCGACATTGCCGGTGATCACCTCGCGGATCCTGCCGGACCTGTTCGCCGAGGGCACCGCCGTGGTCGCCACCGGACGCCTGCAGGACGGCCGTTTCGTTGCCGAAGAAGTGCTGGCCAAGCACGACGAGACCTACATGCCCAAGGAAGTAGCCGACAAGATGGGTCAGGCACATATCAAACACGATGTGCCCGTGCCGGCGCCGGAGACGTACTGAGTGCTGCCGGAACTGGGGCAGATCCTGCTGGTCACCGCACTGTTGATGGCCGTGCTGCAGACCGTGCTGCCGCTGTGGGGCGCCCATCGCGGCCGCGCCACGTGGATGGCGGTGGCGCGACCGGCGGCGTACGCGCAGCTGGCGCTCCTGCTTGGGGCATTCGGCGTGCTGACAGCGGCGTTCGTCACCCAGGATTTCTCGGTGCGCTATGTGGCGGAGAACTCCAACTCGCTGCTACCGCTGGCCTACCGCTATTCGGCGGTGTGGGGCGCGCATGAAGGCTCCCTGCTGCTGTGGGCGCTGGTGCTGGCGCTGTGGTGCGGCGCCGTGGCGCTGTGGTCCAAACGCCTGCCGGCCGAGGTGTCCGCCCGCGTGCTGGGCGTGCTTGGCATCATCAGCATCGGCTTCCTCGCCTTCCTGATCTTCACCTCCAACCCGTTCGCGCGGCTGCTCCCGGCGCCGCTGGAAGGGCGCGACCTCAATCCGCTGCTGCAGGATCCCGGGCTGATCATCCACCCGCCGATGCTGTACATCGGGTACGTGGGCTTTGCGGTGCCGTTCGCATTCGCGATCGCCGCCCTGCTGGAAGGCCGCGTGGATGCGCGCTGGCTGCGCTGGACGCGACCATGGACCAACGTGGCCTGGGGCTTCCTGACCATCGGCATCGCACTGGGCAGCTGGTGGGCGTATTACGAACTGGGCTGGGGCGGCTGGTGGTTCTGGGATCCGGTCGAAAACGCCAGCTTCATGCCGTGGCTGGCCGGTGCGGCGCTGATCCACTCGCAGGCGGTCACTGAAAAGCGCGGCAGCTTCGCCAGCTGGACGCTGCTGCTGGCCATCGCCGCATTCGCGCTGTCACTGCTCGGCACCTTCCTGGTGCGCTCGGGCGTGCTGACCAGCGTGCATTCGTTCGCGGCCGATCCTTCGCGCGGCACCTTCATCCTGATTTTCCTGGCCCTGGTGATCGGCGGCGCGCTGCTGCTGTACGCGCTGCGGGCCGGCGCGCTGACCAGCGAGGATCCGCGCCGCGGCTTCCTGCCGACCTCGCGCGAGACCCTGCTGCTGGCCAACAACCTGCTGCTCGCCGCCGCCTGCGGCATGGTTCTGCTGGGCACGCTGTACCCGCTGCTGGCCGATGCCTTGGGCCTGGGCAAGGTCTCGGTCGGGCCGCCCTACTTCGGCACGCTGTTCGTGGTGCTGATGGCACCGCTGGTGGCACTGCTGCCGTTCGGGCCGCTGGTCAACTGGCAGCGCGACCAGGCCTCGCGGCGGTTGGCGATGCTGGCACCGTGGGCCGGGCTGGCCCTGCTGCTGGGCGTGATCGCGTACTTCATGGCGCCGCAGGGCGCATTGAAGACCGCCGCCGGCGTGACCGGTGCGGCCTGGGTCGCGTTCGGTACCGGGCGTTTCGTCTGGACCCGCCTGCGCGGCAATGGCAGGTTCACTGCCGAGATGATCGGCATGCTGCTGGCCCATGGTGGGGTGGCCGTGTTCCTGGCCGGCGCGCTGCTGGTCGAAGCCTTGAACGTGCAGCGCGAAGTCGCGCTCGCCCCCGGGCAGTCGCTGGTGGTGGGCACCTATGAAGTGCGCTTCGAAGGCGTGGACCATCAACAGGGCCCGAATTACGTCGCCGATCGCGGGCACCTGCGCGTGCTTCAGCACGACCGCGAACTGGCCCTGCTGCATCCGGAAAAACGCCTGTACGCCAGTGGCGGACAGGTGATGACCGAGGCCGGCATCCACGCCCGCCTCAACGGCGATGTTTACGTGGCACTCGGCGAGTCGCTGGGCAACAATGCATGGGCCGTGCGCGTGCACATCAAACCGTTCGTCCGCTGGATCTGGCTGGGCGCGCTGCTGATGGCACTGGGTGGCTTCGTCACCGCCGCCGATCGTCGTTTCCGTCGTCCCTAGGAGTTTCCCGTGTCCGATCCCCGCCCCGCCTCCCGTCCGCTGCCGCCCGTGGCCATCGTCATCGGGGTGCTGTTCTTCTTCGGGCTGTTGGGGCTGATGATCTACGGGGTGATGAAATCCGGTGCGCCGGACCGCGATGTCCTGCCCTCGGCACTGATCGGCAAGCCCGCACCGGCCTTCGAACTGCCGGTGCTGCACGATCCGCACATCAAGGTCAGCAGCACCGAACTGCGCGGCGCCCCCTACGTGCTCAACGTCTGGGGCAGCTGGTGCGCGGCCTGCCGCGACGAACATCCGATCCTGACCAGATTCGCCGAAACCAAGCGCGTGCGCGTGATCGGCTACAACTGGAAGGACGAGCCGGCCGATGCCCTGCGTTGGCTGGAACAACTTGGCAATCCGTTCGTGCTGGTGCTGAGCGACATCGAAGGCCGCACCGCGATCGACTGGGGCGTCACCGCCGCGCCGGAGACCTTCCTGGTTGACGCCAGTGGCGTGGTGCGCTGGAAGTACAGTGGCGCGCTCAGCCAGCGCGTCATCGATACCCAGCTGATTCCGGAACTGGAAAAGGTGGAGCGTGCCAATGCCCAGCCGCAGCTGCCGGCCTCGCCGTAACCGGATGCTCCGCCAGGTCGGCGTGGCGCTGATCGCGCTGACGCTGTCCATGGCCTCGCCGGTGATGGCGCAGGCCGTCTCCGACCCGACCCCGTTGCAGTATCGCGATGCCGCCGAGGAAGCCCGCTTCCACGCGCTGGCCGCCGAGCTGCGCTGCGTGCAATGCCAGAACCAGTCGCTGGCCGATTCCAATGCGCAGATCGCACATGACCTGCGCCGCGAGGTGCTGGTGCTGATGCAGCAGGGCAACAGCGACGCACAGATCAAGCAGTTCCTGGTCGACCGTTATGGCGAGTTCGTGCTGTACCGGCCACCGATGGAGGCACGCAATGCGCTGCTCTGGTTCGGCCCACCGGTGGCGCTGCTGCTCGGCGCGGGCGTGCTGATCTGGGTGGTGCGTCGGCGCAGCCGCGGGATCGAACCGATGGACAAGAGCGAGGAGCGCTGGTGAGCCTTTGGATGGCCCTGAGTGCCGCGGTGGTCGCGGTGGCCGTTGCGGCATGCGTACTGTGGCCGCTGCGTGCGGGCGGCCAACACCGTCCCTTCGTGATCGCGATGCTGGCCCTTGGGTTGGCCGGTGGCGCGTTGTACCTGCTGGTCGGCACGCCGGATGCCGCCGAGCGGACGGCGGCCAGTAACGAACCCGCCACACTGGAAGATGGCGTGCAGGCGCTGGAAGAGGCGCTGGCGAAAGACCCGCAACGCGCCGATGGCTGGGCCCTGCTCGGCCGCTCGCAACTGGCGCTGGGCAAGCTCGCCGAGGCCACGGCCGCGTTCGACCGCGCGGTGCAACTCGCCCCGGACGATCCCGGCGTGCTGGTCGAAGCGGCACAGGCGCGCGCCCAGGCCGCACCCGGCAAACAGTTCGACGACCAGGCCCTGCAATGGCTGCGCCACGCCAACGCACTCGCGCCGGAGAGCGAACGCGCCGGCTGGCTGATCGGCATTGCCCTGCGCCAGCGCGGGCAGGACGCCGAGGCGGTAGCCGCCTGGGAAGCACTGCTGCCCCGCCTGGAGCCGGGTGCGGCGCGCGCGTTGCGCGAGCAGATCGCCATCGCCCGCGGCGCTGCCGGTCTGCCGCCGCTGGTGGAAACGCCTGCCCCTGCGGCGGCTGGCGACCACGCCCTCGCCGTGCAGGTGCGCTTCGCGCCCGGAACCGCAATGGATCCGGCCTGGGCCAACGCCACGGTCTTCGTGATCGCACGCGCGCCGGACGGCCCGCCGATGCCGGTCGCGGTGCAGAAGCATCCGGCCAGCCGGCTGCCGCTGCTGGTGACGCTCGGCGATGGCGACAGCCCGATGCCAACCAGCACGCTGTCCCAGCTGCAGGAGGTCGAGGTAGTGGCACGGCTGTCGCGCTCGGGCCAGGCCAACCGCCAGCCGGACGATGTGGAAACCGCGCCGGTACGGGTGCGCCTGCCCCACGCCGGGCCGGTGTCCCTGGTGTTTGATCGCCCCTGACCGATGCGCGGCCGCGACGCAGCGTGCCGCTCACCACTACGGCGCCATCGCGGCGCCCGGCTAAACTGCGTGCATGACTGAATTCATTCCCCCCGGCACCCGTTATCACGCCCTGCCCTCGCCGTTCGCGTTCAAGCGCGGCGGTGAACTGCACGATGCGCACGTTGCCTACGAAACCTGGGGCACGCTCGCTGCCGATGCCGGCAATGCGGTATTGATCGTCACCGGGCTCTCGCCCGATGCGCATGCCGCGGCCAACGCCAACAACCCGGCCGCCGGCTGGTGGGAGGCGATGGTCGGCCCGGGCAAGCCGATCGATACGGATCGCTGGTTCGTGATCTGCGTGAACTCGCTGGGCAGCTGCAAGGGCTCGACCGGTCCGGCCAGCATCGACCCGGCCACCGGGGAGCTGTACGGCCTGCGCTTCCCCGAACTGTCGATCGAAGATGGCGCACGCGCAGCGGTCGAGGTGGTGCGCGCATTGGGCGTGACCGAGCTGGCCTGCGTGATCGGCAACTCGATGGGCGGGATGACCGCGCTGGCGCTGCTGTTGCTGCACCCGGGCATCGCGCGCAGCCATATCAATATTTCCGGCAGTGCCCAGGCGTTGCCGTTCTCGATCGCGATCCGCTCGCTGCAACGCGAGGCGATCCGGCTTGATCCGCAGTGGAATGGCGGTCGCTACACCGACCAGGCCTATCCGGAATCGGGCATGCGCATGGCCCGCAAGCTCGGCGTGATCACTTATCGCTCCGCGTTGGAATGGGATGGCCGCTTTGGCCGCGTGCGCCTGGATTCGGATCAGGCCGATGACGATCCGTTCGGTCTGGAGTTCCAGGTCGAAAGCTATCTGGAAGGCCATGCCCGCCGCTTCGTGCGCTTCTTCGATCCCAACTGCTATCTGTACCTGAGCCGCTCGATGGACTGGTTCGACCTGGCCGAATATGCCGACGGCGACGTGATGGCCGGGCTGGCCCGCATCCAGGTGGGCAAGGCACTGGCGATCGGCGCCAACACCGACATCCTGTTCCCGGTGCAGCAGCAACAGCAGATCGCCGACGGTCTGCGCGCCGGCGGTGCCGATGCGCAGTTCATCGGGCTGGATTCACCGCAGGGGCACGATGCGTTCCTGGTGGATTTCGCACGGTTCGGGCCGGCGGTCAGCGGCTTCCTGTCCTCGCTCTGAGTTTACCCATGCGCCTTCAAGGAAAGATCAGCGAGTGGAACGACGCGCGCGGCTTCGGCTTCGTGCAGCCCAATGGCGGCGGTGAGCGATGCTTCGTGCATATCCGCGCCTTCGCTGCACGTGATCGCCGCCCGGTGCTGGGCGATGTGATCACCTATGACGTGCAGGCGGATGCACAGGGACGCCGCAATGCGGTGGCGGTGCGGTTCGCGCTGGCTCGGGATGGTGGTCGTCCTGCTGCACGCACTGCGGTGCGTGGTGCGGGGCCGGATCGACTGCCGCGCACCGCCATCGCACTGGTGTTCCTCGCAGGCCTCATTGCCGTGGCGATGTGGCAGCACTGGCCGACGTGGGTACCGGGTGCGTACCTGGGCCTGAGCGTGGTGACCTTTGCCTGGTACTGGCATGACAAATCCGCCGCCCAGAATGATCGCCAGCGCACACCGGAAAGCACGCTGCAGGGCCTGGCCCTGCTCGGCGGCTGGCCGGGTGCGTTGATGGCACAGGCCATGCTGCGGCACAAGAACCGTAAAGCCGCCTTCCAGCAGGTGTTCTGGGCGGCCGTAGTGATCAACATCGTGGCGCTGGGAGGGTTGATCCGCGACGGCAGGTTCTTCGGGTAGATCCACGCCATGCGTGGATGCTGTGCACGTAGTGTGCGGATCGCCTTCGCCGCTACCCTTCCAACCTTCCATCCCGCAACCGGTAACTCCGATGCACGATGCCCTCGGGCAGTGCGTCGTGGGTGATCATCAACAGACTGCGATTGCCCAGCGCCGCCACCATGTCCTGCAGCAATGCATGCGCGGTATCCACATCCAGGCCTTCGGTGGGTTCATCCAGCAACAGGATCGGTGCGTCACGCAGCAGCGCGCGCGCCAGCGCCAGGCGCCGCGCCTGCCCGGCTGACATCGTGGCGCCGTTCTCGCCCACCCACGCCGCCAACCCGCCGATCTGCTCGGCCCAGGCATGCAGACGGACCTCCGCGAGCACCTGCCACAAGCGCGCATCGCTGGCCGCCATGTCGCCGAGCCGCAGGTTGTCCGCCACGGTGCCAGCAAACACCGGCGCATTCTGCGGCAGCCAGGCGATCTGACGGTGCCAGTCGGCCTGCGCGAAACTGCGGATATCGGCATCACCGTAACGCACGCTGCCGGCCTCCGGATCCCACAGCCGCAACAGCAGCGAGGACAGCGTGGTCTTTCCACTGCCGCTGTCACCGCGGATCGCAATCCGTTCGCCCGGCGCGAGTTCCAGTTGCACCTGGTCGAGCAACACACGGCCCTGGCCGGGCCAACGGAACACCACCTGATCGAACCGCAGCGTCACGGGCACCGACGGTACGGCCACCGGCGCGTCGGCTTCCACCACGCCCGGCGCCTGATCCACGATGGCCTCCAGCCGCACCGCGGCGACGCGGCCGGACAACCACGATTGCCAGGCCAAGCCGATCCCGGCCCACAGCTCCAGCAGTGCGACGGTCAGGAATACCAGTGCGGCCGCCAGCGCGGCATCCACGCTGCCGCGCTCGAAGGCATGCAGGGCCAGCCACAGCATCGCGACCAGGCCACCCGCGCCGCACAGACCGTGCAATGTATTGCCACTGATCAGCCGCCAGCGGCGACGCTTGTCACGCGACTTCAGCTGTTTGGCTGCCACCCGCACGCGCTGGTTCCAATGCTCGCGCGCCTGCAGGGCGGCAAGATCGGCCGCGCCTTCCAGCCCTTCGAAGGATTGGGTACGCAGCTGTGCCCGGTGCAGCGCGCGGTCGCGCTCCTGGTCGGCGGCGCCACGCACGGTCAGCCACGGCACCCCCAGCCCGATCAGCAAGGCGAGCATCGCCAGCAGAGCGGCCGCTGGCAGATAGATGATGCCCGCCGACACCACCGCGACCAGCGAGATGCCACCCAGCGCCAACAGCGGGCCGATCGCGCGTACCAGCAGGCCATCGACCTCGCCGATATCCGACATCAGCCGCGCCAGCAGTTCACCGGTGCGTACACCGGCCAGACGGGCCGGTGCCAGCGGCAGCGCACGACGGAAGAACCACACGCGCAGGTCACGTGCGATGCGCAGGGTGACATCGTGGCCGACCAGCTTTTCGAAATAGCGCGACACGATGCGCGTCATGGTCAGCCCGCGGATGCCCGCCGAGGGCGAGAAAAAGTTGAACCCATTGCCGAGCCCGGCGGCACCGGCCAAGGCGGCGGCGGTGAGGAAACCACCGGACAGGCCGAGCAGCGCGGTGCCGGCCAGCATCGTCGTCCACAGCAGCAGCACGGTCAGCAGCAGGCGGCCACGGTGCCGGGCGAACACGCCCTTCAGCGAATCGATGTGCGCCGCCTTCATGGCGTTACCTCCGAGGCCAGGCGCGCACCACCGGCGGTCAGGGTCAGGCGGGTATCTGCCCAGCGCATCGCGGTCTCGCTGTGGGTGGCGATCACCACGCTGCGCCCGCGCGCGAACGCCGCCAGGGTACGCAGCAGATCGGCTTCGGTGTCCGGATCGAGGAAGGCGGTCGGCTCGTCGAGCAGCAGCAGCTGCGGATCGCGCAGCAGCAACCGGGCCAGGCCGATGCGGCGCGCTTCGCCACCGGACAATCCGAAGCCGCGCTCACCGATCACGGTGTCCAGCCCCTGTGGCAGTGCGGCAGCGAAGCGCATCACCTGGGCGGCCTCGGCCACGGCGCGCAGGTGCGCATCGGTCGCGCCCGGTGCGGCCAGGCGCAGGTTGTCGGCGATCGTGCCGTGGAACAGATAGGGGCGCTGCCCGGCGTAGCCCACGTCCAACCCCGGGCGCAGCACGATGCTGCCCTCGCGCGGGGGCAGCCACCCGGCCAGTGCTTCCAGCAACGTGCTTTTGCCACTGCCGCTGGGGCCGATCAGCGCCACGCGCTGCCCGGGCTCGATCTGGAATGAAAGCTGCTGCACCACATCGTGATGCGCACCCAGTGGTCGCAGGCTCACCCCACTTACGACGACCGGCGGGGCGTGCTGTTCGAGCAGTTCCGGAGCGCGCGCGGTGGCCGGCGATGCGTCCTCGGCCACGGGGGCGTCCGGCAACTCGCCAAGCAGGCGCTCCACTTCGGCCGCCGCGGCCAGCGCGTTGGCGCGGTCGTGGTAATGCGCGGCCAAGCGCCGCAGCGGTGCATAGAACTCCGGTGCCAGCAGCAGGCAGAACATGCCCACGCCGAGCGTCGGCACCTGTGCATGCAGCGACATCAGGCCGAGATAGCTCAGGCCCAGATAGAGCGCCACCATCGCCACGCTGACCGACGCGAAGAACTCCAGCACCGTCGAAGAGAGGAAGGCGATCCGCAGCACTTTCAAGGTGCGCTCGCGCACACCTTCTGCCGCCGTGGCCACACCGTCCAGCTCGGCCTCGCCTCGCCCGTACAGGCGCAGCAGACCGAGCCCCTTGATGCGATCGGCGAAGTGGCCGCTCATCCGCGCCAGTTCGCCCAGCTGCGCACGGCCGGCGGCTTCCGCGCCCCAACCGACCAGCATCATGAAAAACGGCACCAGCGGCGCGGTGAACAAGAGAATCAGCGCGATCACCCAATCGGTCCAGGCCACGGCGATGGCGATCAGCAGCGGGACCACGACCACTTCGATGCGGACGGGCTGATAGCCGGCGTAATAATTCTCAATCGCATCGGCATGGGCGAGCATCAGTTCACCGAGTTCACCGGTGCGCTGCTGGCGCA
>Ga0308158_10002430_pt1 | contig 17627 bp, 14 predicted proteins | sample PhyBR2_FD_201038 | JGI IMG/M metagenome (GOLD analysis project Ga0308158, IMG submission 201038) | Phyllosphere microbial communities from UC Gill Tract Community Farm, Albany, California, United States - DLSLB.R2 | ecosystem: Host-associated > Plants > Phyllosphere > Unclassified | place: USA...
CATCCGAGAAGCAGAGCCGGAACATCTCGCTGCCCAGGTCCAGCACCCCGGTGCGCGCAGCGTAGTACCGGCACTGGCCGCTGGCCGGCAGCCGGGATTCATCGATCACCGGAAGAGGCTGCTCCAGCCCCTTGGCCTGGACATGCTCAGCGACTTCCTCCCGGGTCATCCCCATGGTGAGCTGCTGGAAATCAGCCGGGCTCAACGCCGTGGCCCGGAAGGTCGCCAACTGCAAAAAGTACAGGCCCAGCACCATGGCTGCAACCGCAAGGACGGGCACAAGAACCAGCAGCCATCGTGAAGAGGCCTTGCCGGACCCCGGCTCCGGCGGCAACCCGGAATCCGGCTTGATCCGGCCGATCGTGGCCACCACTTCAAAGGAATCATCGGAACGGTTCACGCGCAAGGATCCGCCATGCAAGGCTAATGCCGCGCGCAGGGTGCGCAGGCCCGTGGCCCCGGACCGCGCCGGGGGCGGGGAACCGTCCAGCGGATTGCTGATCCGCAAGGTCATGGGATCCGCACTGCTATCAAGCTCCACGTCCACCAGATGATGCGGCGCGTATTTGGCAGCATTGGTCAGCGCCTCCTGCAGCACCTGATGCAGGACAGCGCCGGTAAGCGAGCCAGGCTGGGCTGCGGGGTCCGAACCTGTCATCTGGTAGTTGATCTGCATGCCCCGGCTGCGCGCCTGGGCAATCAGCCTTTCCAGGGAATGCTCCTGGGGGCTCAACGATGCATTCTGATTCGGATCATGAAGCACTTCAATAATCTCGTGCAGGTGCTCAACGGCCTGATCAGCCTGGGCGCGGATGCGCACGGCGAACTGGTAAGCCTCCGACTCCCTGTCCAGGGCCATCTGCAACCCGCCGGTAGACAGCGCCAACAGCGCCATGTCATGCCCCAATTGGTCATGCATCGCCTCGGCAATGCGCGCTCTTTCGCGAAGCCCGGCCTGGACCGCTGCATGGTGGCGTTCCTGGGCCCGGAAAGACAATGCATTGCGCCTGGCCCGCCCCGCCCACCAGGGCAATAGGACGAACAAGACCACCCCGGTCGAGAGATTCAAGGCAAAGGTCAGCACGCTGACATCAGTGGAAAAAATCAGCGTAATCCCCGCAGCGAGCGCTCCGGCCGCCAAGGCAATGATGCCATGGACCACCGAGTCCACGCGGCGCCCCGCAAAAAAGCTGCCGACGGCGGCTAGCGGGGCCAGGAACAGCCACGCTCCGCTTGTAGACAGCGGAAGCAGGTACGCGCTCAGCGCGAGAACGATGAGCAGCAGGACCTGCTTCCACTGGATAGCCATGATGATCATGCTACGCAGGATCAGCGGAAGCTGACACCGACCAAAGTCGGGGGAGCCCGACCCGGAACTGCCGACCATCAGCCGGTGTGCCCGGCTTCGCACGATGACAGAGTTGAGCCCAGGAAAAGGAGTTCACCATGATCAAGCTCGAAGCACTCACCAAGGACTACGGCAACACCCGCGCCGTCAACGAACTAAGCGTAGAGATTCAACCGGGAAGGGTCACAGGTTTCCTCGGACCCAATGGAGCCGGCAAATCCACCACCATGCGCATGATTCTCGGCCTGGACGCTCCTACCAGCGGCCAAGCCCTGGTCAACGGGCAACGCTACGGCCAATTGGCTTACCCCATGCATACGGTGGGAGCCCACATCAGCGGCACAGCCGGGCATCCGGGGCATACGCCCAGGACATTCCTGCAGGCGCTGGCCCAAAGCAACCGCATCTCCAGGATTCGAGTCGACCAGGTGCTCGAAGAATCCGGACTGGCAACCGTGGCCTCCAAGCGCATCGGGGGTTTCTCCCTGGGCATGCGCCAGCGCCTTGGCATCAGCGCCGCATTGCTCGGCGACCCGCAAATCCTCATCCTTGATGAGCCGACGAACGGGCTGGATGCACAAGGCATCGCATGGATCCGGCAAATGATGCGCACCCGGGCCGAAAACGGGGGAACAGTCTTTGTCTCCAGCCACCTGATGAGCGAAGTGCAGCAGGTAGCCGACCAGCTGATCCTCATCGGCCGCGGCCAGCTCATTGCCAATGCCGCCAGCGAGCAGCTCATCACCGAGTTCACGCAACAGGTTGTCACCGTGCGCTCGCCGCAAGTCCAGGCGCTCGCCGAGCTGCTCGGGCAGCAAGGTGTCCAGGTGCAGCCCGCGGGAGCTCAAGCAGTGCGGGTCACGGGCCTGGCGGTGGAAGAAATCGGAGCGCTGGCCTTTGCCCAGCACATCGAATTGCACGAATTGAGCGCTGCCCGCGGTTCGCTGGAATCGGCTTATAACCAGCTGACCCACGACTCGATGGAATTCACCGCACCATCCCCAGCAAGGAGCTGAACCCATGAAAACCCTTGATCTTGTTCCGGAGCGCCAGGTATCCAGCGTTGGCCCGTTGCTTGCTGCGACGCGAGCCGAAATCACGAAGTTCCGCGGCTCGCGTTCTCTCACAGGATTGTACGCAGCAGGAATCCTCGCCACGATTGCGCTGGGCTGGCTGCTGGGCGCCAGCGCCAAGGCCAGCGGCGACAACGGCTTCGACACCGCGATGCCCGCGCCATTGCTGGTCTTTGCCACGCTGCAGTTCGGGCAGCTGTTTTTTGCTGCGGCAGCGGCGCTGCACATGACCGGCGAGTACTCCAGCGGCACCATCACCAGCACCTTGCAGGCGGTGCCGCGCCGCGGAATCATGGTGGGCTCCAAGGCTGTGGTCCTGGGCGCACTCGGCATGGCCACCGGACTGGTGCTGATTCCGGTGGCCACGATTCCCACTGCCTTGGGCGCCGGGCAGTACGGACAATTTGCCTTCGCGGATCTGTTCTCGGCTTCCCTGGGGGCAGGAACCTATTTGGCCCTGCTGAATCTTATGGTGCTCGGGCTGGGACTGCTGTGCCGGAATTCGGCCGGAGCCCTTGTTTCGCTCATTGCGCTCGTGCTTGGCCTGCCGCAAATCCTCCAGCTGATACCTATGGACTGGGTGCAGACGCTGATCCAGTACCTGCCGACGAATGCTGCAACTTTCATGGCCACAGGTGCCACCGAACCTTATGGGCCAGCGATGGCGTTCGTGATTCTTGTAGCGTGGAGTGCTGCGCTGCTGGGTGCTGGCACGGTGGCCTTGAAAAAGCGCGACGCCTAGGCTCACACCGCTTGCACAGGAATTCTGGCCCACGGCAGGGTTCGAATTTCGATATGGTTGTGGGTATGGGTAGCAAGAGCAACGCGATGCAACAAGGCCAGAGGCGGATTCCTCCTTTGGCCTTGTTGCAATTGGCGTTGCTCGTTGGCGCCGTATTTATCGGATTGCTCTCGATGCATGTCTTGATGTCTCCGACGACGCCATCGGCGGCACCGATGAGCTCGTCCGGGCAGGGCATGATCGCTCATTCTTTGGCCCATGATTCCGGTATGGTGCCAGCTGGCGGCGACGAAGGCCACGGGTGTGCAGAGTGCCCGATGGATCATGAAATGTCGGCTGCCGGATGCGTCCTCGCGTTGCTGGCTTTGCTGCTGTTCTTGCGTCCGCCGGGAATTCTGTCACGTGCCAAGAAGCTGGCGATGAGCCCGGAGGCTTTGACGCTTTGCCGCCCGCGGTTCCTTCCATCCAGGCCGGACCTGATGGCTTTGGGGATCTGTCGAACGTGATGAGCTGGCTAGCGCCTTGTCGCTTGCCTGCACATTTTTTTGTGCCCCCTTCGAGCGGCACTTTAATCTTTCACGCAACACAGGAGAATTCCATGAAGCACAAGACCTTATGCGTTGGCGCCCTGGCGCTGAGCACCCTTATCGCGCTGACCTCATGCGCAGCAGATCAAGGCCAGGAAGCCCAGGCCACATCCGAATCCCACGGATCGGAACACCAGATGCCATCACCGTCGGCGTCGGCTGCCGGTGAGGCCAATGCGGCGGACATGAGCTTCGCCAGCGGCATGAAAGCGCACCATGAACAGGCCTTGGAGATGTCCACGGACCTGCTGGGCAAAGAGCAGATCCCGGGCGAGGTCAGGAAGCTGGCGGAACAGATCAAATCCGCGCAGACCCCGGAAATCGAGCTGATGGAGCGCTGGCTGTCCGGATGGGATATGCCAGAAGGCATGGACCACGGGCAGATGAATCACGGCGAGGGAATGATTTCGCAGGAGGACATCACGTCGTTGAAGGAGGCCACCGGCCCCAAGGCGGCAAAACTGTTCCTTGAGCAGATGATCGCGCATCACGAAGGCGCGGTCGAGATGGCCGAGACGGAGATTGCCGATGGCACGTACCCCGAGGCCATCGAATTGTCCAAGAATATTGTTGAATCCCAGACCCAGGAAATCCAGGAGATGAAGGACCTGTTGAGCACGCTCTAGCCACAGCGCTGGATCATCGGGGAATGAATAGTGGTATGGGGCGGGTTCCATCTGGAACCCGCCCCACACCCCTGAAATCTCCCGGGCGCCCCTAGCTCTTGGCCCGGAGCTGATCCCGGTCGCGCCATGCGCCGGTGGCCCACAGAGCCAGGGCGATGAGCACCGGCTGGAAGAAGAGCCGGGCTAGCCGCTTGCCGTAGGTGTCGAGCCCAAAGGCATCCCGGTGCTCAAGCAGCTGCGCAATGTTGCCAGGGAACACGGCAACGAAGAACAAGGCAACGATCCAGCCGACGTGCACGCGCTTCTTGAGCAAAGCCAGCAAGGAGACGCCAAGCCCCACCTCGGCCACACCCGAGACGATGACCACCAAATCCGGATCCAGCGGAAGGCTCGGCGGAACCTGCGCCTGGAACTCTTCGCGGGCAAAGCTCAGGTGGCTGATGCCGGCGTAGGCCAGGAACGCGCCCAATGCCAGCCGGGCTGCGTGCCTCGGGTTGCTGAGCTGTCTAGTCATCGGAGACTGTGACGGTGACGTCGATGTTTCCGCGGGTGGCGTTGGAGTAGGGGCAGACGGCGTGGGCTGCGTCGGCAAGCTCCTGCGCTGCCTCGTGGTCCATGCCCGGGATGACCACTTCAAGCTCAACCGAGAGCTTGTAGCCTTCGCCTTCGCGGTGCAGGCTGACCCGTCCGCCGACACTTGAATCCTCAACCTTGATTTTGCGGGCGCGGGCCACTGTGTTCAGTGCCGAATGGAAGCAAGCCGAATAGCCTGCGGCAAAGAGCTGCTCCGGGTTGGTGCCGATGCCGCTGCCGCCCAATTCCTTCGGGGCAGTGAGGACCAGGTCAAGACGTCCATCCGGGGTCTGGGCGCGGCCCTCGCGTCCCTGGCCGGTGGATAGTGCTTCTGCGGTGTACAAGGTTTCCATTGTTCTGCCTTTCTTAGGGGGTGGACGTTCTTCGGGGACCGCCGGGATTCAGTGGTCCGCCAGGGGGAGGGTTTGCATCGTTTGGGTGATTCGATGCAGCGAATTCACGAGCGTTGTGGCGCTTTCGACGTCGGGAAGTCCCGTGCCACAGGCGATTTGTTCTGGGATATGTGCCAATTCTTGGCGCAGCTCAGTCCCCGATTGGGTCAGTGCCACGTTGACGACCCGGCTGTCGGCTTCGCTGCGCTGCCGCTGGATGTAGTCTTTGCTTTCCAGTCGCCGCAGCAGCGGAGAGAGCGTCCCGGAATCAAGCTGGAGCATATCGCCGATTTCCCGCACCGGCTTTGGTCCTTCATTCCACAACACGACCAGCACCAGGTACTGGGTGTAGGTCAGCTGCCAGGGGGCCAAGAGCTCTGCGTACGCCCTGTTGGTTGCCCGGCTTGCCGAGTACAGGGAGAAGCACACCATCTCATCAACTATCGCCATGAGACAATGATTGCACACAATTGAATTGTGCACAACTTAAAATTGCAAGAAAGTGCACTGCCGCCGTTTTTGCCTTGAATTCCGGCGGGGGAATGAGGGAAATTGCCTGTCGAAAATAGCCCAGGGCGAAGAACAAGCGAGGCGGAAACCTCCAAAAAGGTTTCCGCCTCGCCTGTTCCGGTCAGGAATCTTCTGCAGAATCCTTGGCCGACTTATTGATCATCTCTTCGATCGCCCGCCGTTCCTTGCGCGTCGTGGGAATCTGGCCGGTGAAAGGGTGGACCACCGAAGCGCCGGGCCCCGCATTTGGCTTTGGGTTGCGGACCGTGGTTTCCGGTTCCTTGGAAGCCGCGCGTGCCGCCGGGGCAGCCGCGGCGGGCGTAGCGATCTTGGCGCTGGCAGTATCCATGGCCACAGCTAGATCTGCAGCGTCGGTGCCCTGTTGTGCCGAGTGCTTGTGGTTGGCACGGCGCGTAGCGCGCTTTTCCTTGCCCGACTCGACCAGGCGGTAGAGCACCGGAACCAGAACCAGGGTCAGCAGGGTAGAGGAAACCAAGCCGCCGATCACCACGACAGCCAGCGGCTGCGAGATGAATCCGGATTGGCCGGTCAGTCCCAGGCCCATCGGAATCAGAGCGAAAATGGTGGCCAGCGCAGTCATCAAAATCGGGCGCAAACGCTGGCGGGCACCGTGCATGATCGCGTCGTTCAAGCTCATCGCCGGACGCTCGGGTGTTGCCACGCGGTACTGGTTGATCAAGTCGATGAGCACGATGGCGTTGGTGACGACAATGCCCACCAGCATCAGCATGCCAATCAGCGACGGCAGGCCCAGCGGGATGCCCGAGATCAGCAGCAGCCCGATGGTGCCGGTGGCAGCAAACGGAATGGATACCAGCAGAACCAGCGGCTGGATCAGCGACTTGAACGTCGCCACCATGATCACGTAGACGATGGCAATCGCTGCAAGAAGTGCCAGATACAGCTGGTTGAAGGATTCCGCCTGCTCGGTGGCCGCGCCGCCAACCTCTGCGCTGGCCCCCTGGGGTAGCTCAACGGTGTCCAGGGTCTTGGCAACCGCCGTGGAAACCCTGCCCAGCATGTTCTCTTCGGGAGTCAGTGTCACCGTGGCAATGCGTTCGCCATTGGAGGTCGTGACCTGCTGGACCACGTTGGCGCGATCCACCTTGGCGAGATCCTGCAGCTCTTGCACGCCGGTGGCAGTAGGGATCTTCAGCTCGCGCAGCTTCTGCAAGCTGTCCAGCTTCATTCCCTCGCCGATCTGCACCGTCAGATCCGTGTAATCCAGGCGCAGCGTGCCAGCGGGGACAGGGGAGACCTGGCCTGCCACCATGGAAGCCAACTGCGACTCGGTCAGCCCGGCGGCAGCGGCCTGATCGGCATTGATGTCGATAGATACCTGTTCGCGTTCTGCCGAGAGGTTATCGGTGATGCCCGTGACGTGGGCGGTATCCTTCAACGCTTCGCGCATCTGCTGCGTAGCCTCGCGCAGCAGAGCCTCGTCCGGAGCCTTGATCTGCACGGTGACATCGCTGGAAGCCATGGCCGAGGAATTGGAGCCAAAGGTGACGTTCATGTCCTTCGAGAGATCGAGTCCCTCAACCTGCTGGCGCACCGTAGTGGCCAGCGCTTCCTGATCAACGTCGGGGTCGGTGATGGCCGTGAAGCTGGCAGTATCCGAGCCCGAAGCGAACATGGCAGCCATGCCGCTGGCGGTGCCCACCGTCATCTGCACATCTTCAACGCCATCGATCTCGCGCAGCTTCGATTCGATCTTTCCCGCTTCTGCCACCGTGGTGTCCAGGGCCGTGCCGGAAGGCATCTTCGCGGTCACGGTGATCGAGTTTTCACCGGTGGAACCCAGCAGGTTGGTATTGAGCAAGGGCGTCATGGCGACGGTGCCGGCAAGAATGAGCACCGAGGCCAGCAGGGTGATCACCGGATGCTTCTGCGTAGACTTCAGCACCGGCAGGTACGCGCGCTGCATCCAGGACTTGTCCTCGGCGAGGTGAACCGTGCGCGCCTTGTCGGTTCCCGGGCGATGCGGAAGGAACCAGTAGGCAAGGACCGGGACGATCGTGAGCGACACCAGCAGTGAAGCGAGCAGCGCAATGGTCATGGTCAAGGCAAACGGGCTAAACAGCTCGCCGGCCATGCCGCCGACCAGGGCAATGGGGAGGAAGACCGCCACAGTGGTCAACGTGGCTGCGGTAATAGCCCCGGCAACTTCCCTGACGGCCAGCAAGATGGACTGCGCCTTGGATTCGCCGAAGGACAAATGCCGCTTGATGTTCTCGATGACCACAATCGAGTCGTCAACCACTCGGCCGATGGAGATGGTCAGCGCACCGAGGGTCAGCATGTTCAGCGTGTAGCCGAAGACGTTCATGCCGATGAAGGTGACCATCAGCGAGAGCGGAATCGAGATGGCGGTGACCAGCGTGGAACGTACCGAGAAGAGGAAGACCAGGATGATGATGACGGCAAAGCCCAAGCCGAGGGCGCCTTCGATCGCCAGGTGGCTGATCGAGTCCTCGATGAAGGGCGCCTGATCGAAAATCGTGGTCATGGTGGCCTTGTGGCCCAATTCCGATTCAAGGTCGGCGACCATGGCCGCTACCGCGTGGGAGATCGCGACAGTATCGCCATCCGGGGTTTTGGTGACCGAGATGGACAGCGTTTCCTCGCCATTGGTGCGAGTGACGCTGGTGGCGTCATCGGCCTTCACCGAGACGTCGGCAACGTCCTTGAGCAGCACCGGTCCGTTGTCGGTGACCAGGGGAATGTCCTTGATGGCATCCAAGTTATCCGGGGTGGATCCGGCAATGACCGGAAGTTCCAATCCGTCCACGTCCATATTGCCCACCGGGATGGGCGAGCCGGCATTTTCAATGCCGTCCTTGAGATCTCCGACATTGAGCCCTGCGCGAGTCATCTCGCTGTCCTTGGGGATCACGGCGATGTGCTGGGAGGCGCCGCCGGACACGGAGGCTTCGCGCACCCCGTCGATTTTCTGGAGCTTGGGAAGCGCAATGCGCTCGACATCGTCATTGAGCGCGTCGAGGGACTCATCGGATGATACCGCGAGCATCAGAACCGGCAGATCGGCAATGGAGCCAGCCAAGGCGGTGGGCTCGACGCCGTCTGGCAATTGCTGCTTGGCGTTGGAGATGGCGCGCTCCACCTGTGAGCGGGCGCGGTCCATGTCGGTCCCGTATTCGAAGGTCAACGCGATGCGGGTGAAGCCGGCCTGCGAGGTAGCGCTGGATGATTCAAGCCCTTCAACCGCCTGCAGTGCTGTTTCCAGCGGGGCAGCGACCTGTTCATCGATGACCTCGGGGCTGGCACCCATCTGGGTGGCCATGACCGATATCTGGGGGAACTCCAAGGACGGGATCAGTTCCTGTTTCAGTGATCCCATGGAGATCACCCCGAACACAGCGGCGAAGATCGTGACCAGCGCAATGAGCGCCCGGTTCTTCAATGACAAGATGGCCAAGCGTTGCATGCGGGTGTAGTCCTAGCTAGGTCGCAGTACGGAAGAGGGCTTGGCATTAAGTCTATGTGGTTGTTGAAGCGCAACTGTCCGTTCTGGGGCCAAATGGGCAAAGATCATCCGAGAGGAGTAGTACCACAGCAAAACCCCTTGAACGCACTCGCGCTCAAGGGGTTCCAGCTGTGTCAGAAGTGCGCAGCCAAGCAGATTATGCCCGGACGTTTCCTCCTGATTCTGCGGCGAACTGGTCGATGGCGGCCAATTCTTCAGCCGAGAACTCGAGATGATCGACTGCGGCCAGCGAATCTTCCAGCTGCTTCACGCTGGAAGCGCCCACCAGTGCGGAGGTGACCGGAGTGCCGACCTGCTGGTCGCGCAGAAGCCATGAGATCGCCATTTGAGCCAAGGTCTGCCCGCGCTGTTCCGCGATGCCGTTGAGCCCGCGGATGCGGTTCAGGATGGGCTCGGTAATGGCGGATTCGGAAAGGAAGCGCCCCTTGGTGGCGCGGGAGTTTTCTGGAATGCCGTTCAAGTACCGGTTGGTGAGCAAGCCCTGGGACAGCGGGGAGAACGCGATTGATCCGGCGCCAGCCTGTTCCAGGGCTTGGAACAGATTTGGTTCCCCGGCTTCGGTCCACCGGTTGAACATGGAGTAGCTCGGCTGGTGGATCAGCAGCGGGGTTCCCAGCTCCTTGAGGATTCGCGCAGCTTCAAGGGTCTGCTCGGGGGAGTAGGACGAAATGCCGGCGTAGAGGGCCTTGCCGGAACGCACCGCCTGATCAAGCGCCCCCATGGTTTCTTCCATTGGGGTTTCCGGGTCGGGCCGGTGGCTGTAGAAGATATCCACATATTCCAGTCCCATGCGCTCCAACGACTGGTCAAGGCTGGAGAGCAAGTATTTGCGCGAGCCGCCATCCCCGTAGGGGCCCGGCCACATGCGGTGCCCGGCCTTGCTGGAGATGACCAGCTCATCGCGGTAGGGCTTGAAGTCCTGGGCAAGGTGACGCCCGAAATTGGTTTCGGCCGTGCCATCCGGGGGACCGTAGTTATTTGCCAGATCGAAGTGCGTGACGCCAAGGTCAAAGGCCCGGCGCAGGATTGCGTTTTGCTCATCGAAGCGCTTGTCATCACCGAAGTTGTGCCACAGGCCCAGTGAAATCACGGGAAGTTTCAGGCCGCTTCGTCCAACGCGGCGGTACGGCATGGATTCATAGCGGTTTTCCGCTGCGGAGTAAGACATTGATACCTTTCAGCAATGCTGCGCCGAGCTGAGCTCAGGCGGACGGATGCGAGAAATAGCGGGGAGGTGGAACCAATCGCCCATTAGAGCCTATCGGCTGCCCAGTGATTCGAGTCACGGCGACGCGCAGTCAATGCTCCTGGGCAACGCAGGAGCCACTAAGGGACGCGATCGTGGCGGCCCTGTCCCCTGATGGCGTCCGGTGGGGCTACGTGGGGAGTACGCTGACCTGTTCATTGGCCTTTGCACGTGAGCTGGCAGGATTTCTGCAGGTCTGCGGTTTTCGCACGATGCTTAGCGGGTCATCCACTTCTTCCAGTGCGCTAATCATTATCCGTAGTCTCATCCTTGAGACGTCGCCAAAGCTGCATCGATTACAGCCTTGAACTGACCGATTAGTGGCTTCGAGGGGAGGAATTGCGTCGAGCCAGCGGTTGGCAGCAAGGAGCCATTGGCACGCGCCCTGTTCTCCGTCTATGTCGGACACCATCATCCACACGCCGTGAGCCAGCAGATTGCGAGCTTGGAATGTATTCGTGGGGATGGATCCGTTCTCTTTCTGCCAGCGATAGCTTGCCTCAGGGTCTTTGGCGCCGGCTACAGCGGAGACCGTTGCAGCACCAAGGACCGCGTTTGGCCTCGGCACGATTTCGGGGAAGCTCCTGCGTAAAGTTTCCGCCTGGGCTGTTCCAGTAGTTGTCGGGATTCCCGCCTGCAGTTCCATTCACTGAGGCGCATCAGCGCTTATCTGATTCAGCTTTCTCGAGAAGGCGGGAGTCGATTCGATAAAACGGCCATGACACTGATTTACCACTGAAATAAGCGGGAATATCGAGCTGTGAAGCAACCAGTAGCCAGCACAAAGCTGAATCTGGTTGATGGATGTCAGCTTGCCAGCGCAAGGCTGGTTTCTTGTGATTCCGCGAGTCCCGGCGTTTTCCCCACGGCAACTTGGGTCTATTGGCAGTTAACGATCATCTGTCCTGAGGTGGAACAGGCCATTGGAAGCCATCCCACCTGCGCGCGAGTTAAGGGGGGAAAGCGCAGGCTGGCCGCCGCCCTAAAAACACGAAATGCAACGGGTTCAGGCGGGGATTCTGGGCGCATACTCGGTGTAGCGGGAACTGCCCGCGGACCATCGCAGGAGGCTGGGGAGCATGGATCGGGAGACATTGCGCAGCGTGCAGAGACCATTGAAGGAGCTCTACCGCGAAGAGCCGCAAGCTGGCTGCATTGTGCTGGAGGCCAGCGGCAAGCTCGGGGAGGAATCCCTGTCCTGCTCGGTGGGCACCGGCCAGGCCATGGTGCGGGCGGGGTTGCATCCGTCCACCGGTGGCGACGGGTCGCTGGCCTGTTCGGGGGATATGCTGCTGCAGGCGCTCGTGGCCTGCGCCGGGGTCACGCTGGCGGCGGTGGCGATCAATCGTTCACTGAATGTGAGCGGAAGCATCCACGCCAGTGGCGAGCTGGATGTGCGCGGCACCCTGGGCCTGGATCCGCTGGCCCCCGTGGGCTTCAAATCCATTGCCCTGTCCTTCGAGCTGGACACCGACGCCAGTGATGAGGAATTGGCGCAGCTGATCGAGACTACCGAAAAGTATTGCGTGGTGCTGCAGACCCTGCGTTCCGGGCTCTCCATAGAGGTCACCTCTTCAGCGGCATGACAAAGGCCCGGACCGTGATCCTTTCGCTGGAAGGGAAGGAAACGGCCCGGGCCTCGTTTTTTGAAACTTTTTAGAGTCCCAGTGCCTTATCGGTGGCTGCCTTGACCTCGGCGTAAAGTGCCGGGTTTTCGTTCAGCTTCTGGCCGTAGGAAGGAATGACGTCCTTCAGCTTCGACTCCCAGCCCGCGAACTGCTTCGGGAAGCAGCGCGAGAGCAGGCCGATCATGATCGGGGTAGCAGTGGAGGCACCAGGTGAAGCGCCGAGCAGGCCGGAGATGGTGCCGTCCGAAGAGGTGATGACCTCGGTGCCGAACTGCAGCACGCCGCCCTTCTTGGCATCCTTCTTGATGACCTGTACGCGCTGGCCCGCGGTGATCAGTTCCCACTGGGAACCATCGGCGGCCGGGAAGTACTCGGCCAGTGCCTCGTCCTTCTTGGCGCGGGACTTGAGAACTTCCTTGATCAGGTAAGTGGTCAGGTCCAAGTTGTCCTTGCCGACAGCCAGCATCGGGATGATGTTGTGCGCACGCAGCGACAGCGGCAGATCCAGCTGGCCGGTGGACTTCAGGAAGTTCATGGAGAAGCCGGCGTAAGGGCCGAACATCAAAGAGCGCTTGCCATCAACAAAGCGGGTGTCCAAGTGAGGCACCGACATTGGAGGGGCGCCCACCGATGCCTGGCCGTAGACCTTGGCGTTGTGCTGGTCGATGACCGACTCGTCGGTGCAACGCAGGAACTGGCCGGAGACTGGGAAGCCGCCGAAGCCCTTGATCTCGTCAATGCCGGACTTCTGCAGCAGCGGCAAGGCGCCGCCACCGGCGCCAACGAAGACGAACTTGGCCTTGACGTTCTTGACTGCGCCTGAGGCCTTGTCCTTCACGGTCAGTTCCCAGCCGGCACCGGAGCGCTTGAGGTTCTGAACCTTGTGCCCGTAGTTCACCGAAGCGCCAGCGGCGCTCAGCGAGTTGGTCAGGTCGCTGGTCAGCCGGCCGAAGTCAACGTCGGTTCCTGCCACAACGCGCGAGGCCGCTACGGTCTGCGAAGCATCGCGTCCCTGGGCAACCAATGGAGCCCACTGGTTGATGGTGTCCAGCTCGGTGGTGAATTCCATGTCTTCGAAGAGCGCGTTAGGCTTCAAGGCCTCATAGCGGGCCTTCAGGTACTTGGAGTGGTCTTCGCCGATAACGAAGGACATGTGGGGCAGTGCGTTGATGAAGCTGTTGTCAGCTGCGCGCTTGTTCTCCACGGCCCAGGAGAAGAACTGGCGGGAGATCTGGAACTGCTCGTTGATGCCAATGGCCTTGGCCGGATCAACTGAACCGTCCGCCGCGGCCGGTGCGTAGTTCAACTCGCACAGGGCCGAGTGGCCGGTTCCAGCGTTGTTCCAAGGGGAGGAGGATTCCTGCCCTGCCTGGTCCAGGTTCTCAAAGAGACCAATGGACCAAGTTGGTTCCAGCTGGTTGATCAGAGTGCCAAGGGTGGCACTCATGATGCCGGCACCGATTAGTACTACGTCAAAAGATTCGGTTGACGTTTCAGAAGGCACGAGGATCTCCATCGACAGTGATACTTTGCTCTATCCCAGAGTAGACCTAACCCCCCTAGGGTCAGAAATCCATAACTGGGTTAACGGTCATTAACTTGAGATGGCTGGAGAATTCGTCATCTGGACGTCGGCGAAGCATTCGTTGAGCATCGGAGATGGCGGATAGAAGGTGACATTTCCGTTAAATGCCAGCGCAGAGATTGGAAATACCAGCGGCAGCAGGGGGAGGTCCTCGTCCAGCGTTTTCAAGATGCTCGCGTAGGCTGCGGTGCGTTCTTCGCCCGACGGGATCGATCGAGCGAGCATGATTTGTGAGTCAAGTAACGTGGACTTGTATCCGAACTCATTGCCCTTGTTGGCCAAGATGCCCGAAAGGAAGTCGTCGGCTGACCGGTAGCCGCCAGAAAAACCGAGCAGGTGCAGCCCGTTGAACTCGCTTGACAGGACAGTTTTGGCATAGCCGTCGGTCCAGGCGATGGGACGGGGCTTGATCCGGATGCCCGCCTGGGCGAGATCTTCAGCGATTTGCGCGAAGGTGCGTTCAGGCAGCGGCAAGTAGTTGCGCGAGACCCGCAGCGGGTAGGCGAACTCGATTTCCTCGCCCTTGTAGCCAATCCCGGCCAGCAGCTCCTTGGCCAAGGCCACATCATGAGTTGCGGTGTCCTCCGGGTTCGGAATGCTCAGTGATGGAGGCAGGATGGTTGCCGCATATTTGGAGCCCTGGATGAACAACTTGTCGGCCAGTGAGCTCCGGTTCACTGCGTGGGCTATTGCATGGCGGAATTCTGGCTTGGCCAGCCAATGGTTGCGCTGGTCCATCCCGAGATACAGCACGGAAAAAGGGTCACGCTGCACGACGACCTTGGCGCTTCGCACCAGGGTGCGCATGGTGTCCACCGAAACCATGTCAAAACCGTCAATCTCATCGGCCAGCAGGGCGCCTTCTCGATTATAGGGAGAGGGAATGGAAGAGACGAGAACGACTTCAGGATGCTGCTTGTTGTCGGTCAAGCGTGCCTGATTCCAGTAATCGGCAAAAATCTCCAGCCGGACAACGTCGTTTTCGAGGGAGACGAATTTATAGGGACCGGTGCCCATGGGCTTGGCAGTCAACGATTCCGCCGGGTTGTCCTTGGGGCCTCCGGTGAGCGCGCTCGGAGCGGCAATCGCCAAGCCCGGAAGCGTCAGGGCTTCTATCAGGCCCGGCAGCCGGCGCCGCAAGTTCAGGGTGACGACATACGTATCAGTGGCCTTGATGGATCTGAAGTGGCTTGCAGAACCGCCCTCGGATTTGCCTTTGAAAAGATCCGTGGTGAATTGCTTCTGCAGGTCGGCCAGTTCCTGGAGGCGCTGCTGCTCTGCTGCGAGTTCTTCAGGGGTGGCGTTCTCTTTTTCCTTGGCCGGGATTTCAAGATCCTTGGCCTTGGGCAGCGTGGGAATGTCGTTGTCGTAGTGGAATACGCCGAAGAAACCTTGCGTTGACTGTCTGCTCAGCGATGCTGGGAGCGATTCCCACCGCTTGAAGTTCGCAACCACCGCCTCGGCATTGAGTTCGGTGCCGTCATGAAAATGCACGCCTTGCCGCAAGGTGAAGGTGTAGATCAGGCCGTCATTGCTTTCAGTCCAGGATTCGGCCAATCCAGCGACAGCTCCGCCGGTATCCGGATCAATATCGATCAGCGTTTCATAGACCTGGCGCGTGATGCGGAAGGACTCGTTATCGGCCACAATGGCCGGATCGAGCTTGATGGGGGGAGCGGCGGCTGCCAATCTCAGGGTGCGAGGAGCCGGCTTGGCGGACACACTAGCTGCAGCGGTGCTTGAGGCCGTGCCCGCGGTGTTTCCAGTGCAAGCAGTTAATGCCAGCGCGGTTGTCGCTAATGTACCGGTCAGCACCGCGCGTCGAGATACGAAACCTAGTGGCAAATCGGGCACTGGGATGGCTCATCTTCCTTTTAGCAAGCAGTTGGCAATTCCACGCACCACCAGAACCGGTGGTGATGTATTGGTATTTATCAAAGATAGCGCACCAAAGCTTAGGCCCCGGGGGCTGAAACTCCCGGGGCCTGGAACTGTCGCCGAATCGTTAGCTACGGTGCACTTGATTCTCGCCGGGCTGCCCGGCCGACCATGCGGCCAGCTGGCGGTGCAGCAGCTTGACCATGCGAGGGAAGAAAGCCGCCGTATTACCGCCATTGTGCGGAATAATCAGTGCGTTGGGGCATTTCCACAGCGGATGATCCCCGGGCAAGGGCTCCGGGTCGAAGACATCGGAGGCGACATGGAGGCGTCCGGACGCGACTTCGGCCACAAGGGCCTGGGTGTCGACCACCGGGCCACGCGCGACGTTGACAATAGTGGCGCCATCGGGGAGTTGTGCAAGCAGCTGTGCATCCACCAAGTGTTGGGTGGAATTGTTCAATGGAACGATCAGGATCAGCACCTCGATCTTTGGCGCATGGGCAGCAAGGTCGCTGGCGGCGAGGATCTCGCCATGGTCATCTGTGCGAGCCATGGAGCCAAAGCGCAGCAGATTGACCTCAAAAGGTTCCAGCCGCTTGCGGATCTCCTCTCCGATACCGCCTACGCCAACAAGGCCCACGGTCCGATCGGCCAGTCCTGGCCACTGCTGCGGATTCCAGCGCGCGTCGCGCTGATCGCGGACGGCCTGCGGGAATCCGCGCAGCGAGGCGATCGCCAAGCCAATAGCCATCTCTGCTGTTGATGCCGCGTGGACACCTGCCGCGGTGTTGATATCTGCTCGATCGCCGATGAGTTCCACCATGCCGTCGTATCCGGTGGTCTGCGTCTGCACGATTTTCAGGTTCGGTGCTTTGCGGACATTGCGCAAGGCCGCGGGGGCTGCCATATATGGCATCACCGCGATCTCGATGTCTTCGAGGGGTACCTGCGGGTCGGTCTGGAGGTCCCAAAGCACGGGTTTGAGGTTTTCGGGCAACGAACCGACGGCATCGATGAGTTCTTGGCTAGGGAAAGAAATGGTTCTTTGGGCGCTCATGGATTCACTCTACAAATGACGCCAAGACTTGAGAAGTAACCCCTAGTCATATCCTGTAATGAAGGTCACCGCTCATCAGAGCCCATTGAATTTGCGCTGGGGAATAAAGCTGGTAAAGTTTTATCTCGTTGCGAAAGCGCGGAGCTCAAAAAGCTTCTAGAACATCGCAGCGGGCGCCTCTAGCTCAATTGGCAGAGCAAATGACTCTTAATCATTAGGTTCCGGGTTCAAGTCCCGGGGGGCGCACCAACATATTTCTTGGTTAAGCCGATAAGTGTGTTCAAAAAAATAAATAAGCGCCTCTAGCTCAATTGGCAGAGCAAATGACTCTTAATCATTAGGTTCCGGGTTCAAGTCCCGGGGGGCGCACCAAAATCAAGGTTCGAATAGTTGCCACTCATGGCAGCGGTTCGGACCTTGTTTGCTTTCTTTTGAAGTGAACTTCTCCCACGCCCGCCGCCCTTGGTCTGGTGCTATGGCGCACAAGGGAATCCGCGGCATCCAATTCGCTGCCGTGGCCGCGTCGAGGTGGCGGGACCTATCTGCTAATCGTTCACCGGGATACCGCTTGCGAATAATCCTGGTTGGCGCTCCCGTTTCCGGGCATTCCCCGCAAGCCGTTGGCCCGCGGAAAAATTATTTGTGTCTTGGATTACTAATATCCGCGACGGTAGTCCAAAAAAGGCTTTGACCTGTTGTTTTGCGTTAATTGACCAGCCGGGCGCCGATTTTTGATTTTGAGCAGTTTCTGTCTATGATTATCTACGTTGCAAAGACGGGTTGTGAAAACGAACTAGTCAGAGCGATATGCGCCTCTAGCTCAATTGGCAGAGCAAATGACTCTTAATCA
>Ga0308158_10002431_pt1 | contig 17623 bp, 20 predicted proteins | sample PhyBR2_FD_201038 | JGI IMG/M metagenome (GOLD analysis project Ga0308158, IMG submission 201038) | Phyllosphere microbial communities from UC Gill Tract Community Farm, Albany, California, United States - DLSLB.R2 | ecosystem: Host-associated > Plants > Phyllosphere > Unclassified | place: USA...
ACCCCGATCGTCGATCCCCAAGTGTACTGGCCGGGCGATCCCGAGCGGGCCTGGCGCATCGGGCACATCAGTTTCATTGCCCCCAGTTCGCCCGACAAGGAAGGCTAGAACGTGTCATAACCGGTCGGTTGTGACACCAGCTCGCCGAGCCAGTGTTTTCAAAGGTTTGCAGGTGTCACAACCCCGTGCCAGAATGACGGCATGGAAATTGGCTATGCCCGCGTGTCTCGAGGCGACTCCCAAGACATAGACCCGCAGCTTCGCGCGCTCCGCGATGCCGGGTGCGATCCCATCTACCAGGAGGAGGCATCGGGCGGGCGAACTGATCGCCCCGAGCTGGCGCGTGCGATCGGTGCATTGAACCCCGGCGACGTGTTCGTGGTGTGGAAGCTGGACCGGCTGTCGCGCTCGCTTCGCGACCTCCTGTTTACGCTGGAGGCGATCACCGCCGCTGGCGCGGGGTTCCGATCGGTGACGGAGGCGATCGACACCACCACCGCTCCCGGCCGGTTGATGACGCAGATGCTAGGCGCGTTCGCCGAGTTCGAGCGCGCCATGATCCGCGAGCGCACCATGAACGGGCTGGCGCACGCTCGCAAAGCGGGCCGGCACCTTGGACGACGGCCGAGCCTCACCGGCCAGCAGCGCGCCGAGATCATCGCCAAGGCAGAATCTGGCCAAGGCTCCCCTGCCCAACTCGCCAGCCTGTTCCACGTGTCGCGATCGACCGTGCAGCGTGTGTTGCGCGATCATCGCGCGCAGCAGGCAACAGGTTGACCGACATTCTGGCACCAGCGGCGCGATCGGAACGCATGCGGAGCGTGCGTGGAAAGAACACGCGGCCGGAGATGGTGGTGCGCCGGTTGGCGCATCGGCTTGGCTACCGATTCCGGCTTCACCAGCGCGATTTGCCCGGCAGTCCCGATCTTGTGTTTCCCGCGCGTCGAGCGGTCATCTTCGTGCACGGATGCTTCTGGCACCAGCACGACTGCCCGCGTGGGGCGCGGCGCCCCTCAAGCAATGCAAGCTATTGGCACCCGAAGCTGGCCCGGAACGTCGAGCGAGACGGGGAAGTCCGGCAGCGCCTTGAGGACGAAGGTTGGCGTGTCCTGGCGATATGGGAATGCGAAATGCGCGACAGTGAGCAGCTATCCCGCCGGTTGACCGGCTTCCTCGATCCTTAAACTCGCCGGATCGGCGCCATGTCCGACACTTTCTGGATAACACCGGCGCGGCGGATCGTGGTGCGCCGCATGAGGTCAGAGCCGCTTTGCAACAGCTCGAAATCCACCTGATTCAATTCTGTGTCGCGGCCCTTGAAGCAGCGGTGGAAGGCTGACAGCAGCTCGACGGCTTCGATCGGTTGCGCCAGCGCGGCGGGGATGGCGCTGGACGGTACGGCGTCGGGAAAGAGGTAGATGCAGGCGGGCGGAACGCGGAACGGTCCAATGTCGGTAAGCCGCGATCCGTCATCATCGGCGACCTTGGGGCACGGCCGCCCGATCGTGCCGCACACCATGTCCCACACGATCAGGCCATCGACGCGCTGGTTGCGGGAGATCATCTCAGCGCTCAGCCGCGTATGAATCCCCGACCAGGCGTTGCGGCGGGGATCGGCGCCGAGATTAGTGCAGATGCTCCAGATCACGAACTCGTCTGCATTGGCCGGCCGCTCGAAAATATTGGTGTTGTTGCCGTCCAGGCAACCTTTCAGGTCGATGACGGCCGTGCGGCCGGAGGGAAGGCGCACCAGATAGTCGTTGCGACTGGCATCCCCGGTGAGATCCCATCCGGCGATGAAGCCTTCGTCCTCCATATGGTTGAGGACATGTTGGACGAACTCGCGCTTGGCACGCATCGTGGCGGAGAATTGTCCTCTCACCCGCTCGACAGCGCCGCGAAACAAGCCGGAATTATAGAAGTCGCGCTCGTCCAGGCCATGATCGCCGAGCCGGTGCGCCTCGGTTTTCAGGACTTCGGCGAACCGCTCGATTTGCGCGCGCAGATCGCTGTTCTGCTCGCACGGTATGACGCTCATGCAGCAGCCCGTTCGGCAGCCTCCGCCATGCCCAGCAAAGGCTCCAGAATATGATGCGCCAGATGCCGGACGACCGGCACGGCAACGCCATCGCCGGTGAGGTGGTAAGCCTCATTGTAGTTGCGGGGCAGCTTGTAATCGTCGCCCAGGCCCATCAGGCGCGCCGTCTCGCGCGCGGAAATCAGTCGCGACCGCACCTTCGCGCCATCAATGACAACGATCACCTGACGGCTCGACCCGCCGGACGGCGTCCGCAGGCAGCCGGACATATCATCGAACCGGATTTCGGCGCGCTGCACCTTTACGCCCTTCTCGTTGAGGCGGGTGCGCTTGTAGACACCGCCGACCATGCGGTGCCCTGCCCGCTTGGCCGCGTTCACCTTGGCGAGGTTGATCGGCGACATCATGCCGAGGAGCTGCTGGGTTTCCGCCGGCGTATGCCAGGACACGCTCGTCGGGTTTTCCTCGATCATGCTCGCGAATGTCGAGTTGCGCCGGTTGGGCGTCGGCATGTTCCACCACAGCATGGTTTCTCGCAGCGCAGCGGGCAGCCGCTCGATCGCGCTTTGCAGACCGGGCGTGTGGAAGGGTTCGATTGGACCCGGCGCAAGCAGCGCCGGGTCCACGTTCACATCGGCATGAACCCCGACCACGAACAACCGTGGCCGGGATTGGGGGAGGAACAGGGCGGCGTTGATGACGAGGGCGCCGCAGCGATAGCCCGCATCAGCGAAGGTCTGGCAGATCGCCTCGAAATCCTTGCCGCCGTGCGAAGTCAGCGTGCCGCACACGTTCTCGAGCGCGATCAGTTGGGGCGCTCGATCGTCCGCGATGAGGCCGCGAATCACGTCCCAGAACGGATAGAAGGTGCCGGATCGCTCGCCGCGCAGGCCCGCTCCGCCCCCCGCCAGCGACAGGTCCTGGCACGGGAATGAACCCCATACGAGATCAGCAACGCCGGGCAGGTTGGCGGCGGTGACTTGCTTCACGTCGCCGACCGTCAGCTCGCCGCCGGTGCCCCAGTTGGCTTGGTAGGTAAGCCCCTTCTTATGATCGAAGTCGTTGGCGAACAGGCATGTCCAGCCTGCGCCCAGGCCGGCGCGCGCCATGCCTCCGCCGGCGAAGAACTCGTAGAACTCAGCCATTGGCGACCCGCCCTTCCTCGCGACGATCGTTGGCGCTCGTCTCGCGCGCCAGCTTCTCTGCGATGGCTTCAGTGATCCAGGTATTGCGCGAGACGTTGCCGAGGCGATCGGCGCGCGCAGCGTCGATTAGGGCGAACGTCTCGGCCGAAAGGCGAAGATTGATGCGATCCAGGTCGCGCACCGTAAGCTTAGGGAGCGTAGTCATGGCGCCATTGTGGCGCCACATTTACCCTTTGTCTAGTATGTTCTGCCTATGTTCTCAAAATAGGCAAGCCCCTACTCGTCTCCCGGGTCGGATTCGCCCGTGAGGCCAAGAAGCTCGGCGTGGTAGCTCGCCAACCGCTTGAAATGGGCATCCATAGCGCGGGCCACTTGTGGAGAGTTTTTGACCGCCAGGAAGTGACCAACGATGTTGGTGTAATGACCTGCCTGTCGAGGGAGGCGCTGAACTGGATCGATCTTATCGGCGATTTCCTCGTCCGACATAACCTGCACCACCTGTGCCGGGTCCGGAACCGCGGTTCCTGCCGGAGGCGCCGCAGGGATCGACCCGTTCATCAATTGAGACTTCGGATTGAAGTGGTGGAAGAGCAAAGATTCGAGGGGTGTTATCTCTTCTTTTGTCTCCACCGGATATGCGAGAACCCAGGCGATTTCCCAAACGTCGATTTGCCTGTTGGCGATAATGTCCGAGCGCGCGGACGTGAGATGGCGTGCAACGCGACTGCGGATGCCATCCTTAGACTGGCCGACATAGATCGGAACTTTGTCTAGATCGCAAAGAACATAGACGCCGATCTGGTTGGTGAGGGTCCGAACCGCCTTTTTTCTAAAACCAAAGTCGATCGCCACAGCTCGCCCCACTAAATACCAGGCCGTAGATAGCCGCAGGAAGTCGCAGGTGCCAAGTAGGGCGCGCCAGTGGGGCCGCGCTCTATCTCCGCTGCGCTCCGACCGAGCCGCCGTGCCGGCGTCTCGTCCCTGACGGGCGACGATCGCTCGCGCGGGCGGGCCGAGGCCCGCATGACGCCGCCGGCGTCGCCGGCGAAGATCCTCGTCAGATGGGGAAAGGGAGCGCAGCCCCCTCTCCCCAGCAACGGCAATCAGCCTGGCCGTGGCTCGCTGCGCTGCGCCCGCACCACCCCGGCAGATTCCCGTTGCCCCCCTCTCCCCCGCTGTTCGCCACGAGGCAGGGCCGATGGCCGAGGCCATCGCCCCGGGCGATTTGAAGGGAGAAGATCATGGAGCAGGACAATCGCGAAAGCTGGCTGAACCGGGTGGCGATCGGCATGGCCCCGCTATTCAATGCGCTGGACACCCCCCTACCCGACCGCGTGCGCGTCGCGATCGGCTTCACCAGCGCTGGCCGCAAGGGCAAGGCGATCGGCGAGTGCTGGGATAATCGCCGCAGCGCGGACGGCCACTTTGAAATCTTCATCCGCCCAGACCTCGCGCACGCGCCCGACGCAATGCCCGCGCAGATTGCGGCGATCCTCGCGCACGAGCTGGTCCACGCGGCCGTCGGCATCGCAGCCGGACATGGGAAGGCGTTTAAACGCATCGCGTTGGGCTTGGGGCTGGTCGGACCGATGCGCGCGACGACACCCGGCGACACGTTCCTTGCCGCCGTCGCGCCGATCCTTGCCGCCGCAGGCCCCCTCCCCCACGCCCGGCTTGATACCGGCGGACAAACCACCGCGCCGAAGAAGCAGGCAGTGCGGATGCTCAAATGCGAGTGTCAGGCTTGCGGCTACACCGTCAGGACCGCGCGCAAATGGCTTGAAACCGTTGGCGCGCCGTTATGTCCGATCGAGGGGCATGGGCTGATGCGCCATGAGCCGCTCGACAGTGACGGCGGCGATCCAGAGTCGTAATGCCCTTCCCTTCACGCCGTATATCCGTATACAAGTATAGAGCTATACCAGTAGGGAGCGTAGCATGAAGGTTCTCGCTATCCTGTCCCAGAAAGGCGGCGTCGGAAAAACGACGCTGGCGACGTGCCTCGCCGTGGCGGGCGAGCAAGCAGGCAAGGAAACCGCGATCATCGACCTGGACCCGCAGGCGACGGCCTCGTTCTGGAAGGACGTGCGCCAGCTCGACACGCCCGCCGTCGCGTCGATCCAGCCGGTGCGGCTCGCGGCGATGCTCAAGGCCTGTGCCGACGCCGGCACGGACCTTGTGGTGATCGACGGCGCGGCGGTCGCGCGTGATGTTGCCTATGAGGCCGCGCGACACGCCGACTTCATCCTCGTGCCGACAAAGACGGCCGTGTTCGACACGATGAGCATGACGCACACGCTAGACGTGGTGCGGCAGCTTGATCGCGCCTTCGCCGTCGTGCTGACATTCGTTTCGCCGCAAGGACAGGAAACGGGCGATGCAATGAAGGCGGTCGAGGAGCTAGGTGCGGCCGTCTGCCCGGTGACGATCGGCAATCGCAAGGCATTCTTCCGCGCGCAGGCCGCAGGCCAAGCCGTGCAGGAGTTCGAGCCGAACGGCCCGGCCGCAGCAGAAATCAATCGGTTATACGAGTATACAGCTATACGCCTATACGACAAAGTGGAGGTGGCGTGATGGCGAAGGGCAACACGCTCCAGGCAATGCTCGACCGGGCCAAGACCGGCGGCGACACGCCCGCGCCCCCTACTCCGATCGTTGCGCCAACCCCGCCCAAGCCAGCGCAGGCCGGGCGGCAGGGGACCAAATTGATCGGCGGACATTTTGCCCCCGAGGTCAGCACTCAGCTCCGTATCCTTGCGGCCGAGGAAGGAACGACGGTGCAGAGCCTGCTAGGTGAGGCGCTGAACGACCTGTTCGTGAAGAAGGGCAAGGGACGCGTCGCGCGAGGCGTATAGGAGTATACAAATATACTGCTATACTACACCTAAAGGTGAGTTTTGGGGTAGTGGCTCACCTTTGGGCGGTGGGCGTGTTGAAATCCACCAGCACCGGCATTTCGGGAAACCCGCCGCGCAGCTTGGCGCGTCGCACGATGCTGTGCTGATCGATCAGGTTCTGTGCGTCGCGCTTGCCGCTGGACGTTTTCGGGAACCAGTGAAGCGCCACCCGTTCGACCTTGCGCCCATTCTTGATCGGCGTGAAATCGACATAGAACGGGCAGAGCTTGTTGATTTCCTCAACGGCGACCTTGAGGCAGTATTTGTTCAGATCGGCGAAGCGTTCAAGTTTGCCTTCGGGCACATTTAGCAGGCCGCGCAGCTCCTCGATCGTAAACTCCTCTTTCTGCTTGTATTCGAGGCCGATGCGTCGCTCGATCATTTCATAGAGACAGAGAGCGTATTTCGACTCGAAGCAATACATCACTTGCGTTTTGAGACGGGCATAGACCTGACTGTTCCGCAGTATCTCGATCAGCTCTTCCGGAATGCGGTAGTGAAGGAAGCCGTCCTTTTCGAGGCTTTCATCGCTCGGGCCAAGCAGCTGAACACGGCGCTTGTAGCTCTTGCCATCCTTGCGGATCGTGACGATCGCGATGGTGCCCATGAGGCGCAGCAGCGAGCTCTCTACTCGCTCGTTGCCTTGGTGCGTCCCTTTCAGTCCGGATTTCGCAATGCGGTGGATGATCGGCTCACCTATGCGCTCCCAGGCATTGGCGATCAGCAGATTGTAGATGCGGCGATCGGCGAGGGTGAGGGGGCTCAACTCTACAATATCGACCAGCTCGCCGGGCTTGACGATTTCCCCGTAATTGGCGGGATCAAAAGGATTTCCGCGCCCCTTCTGGGCCAGCGTACGGAACGTCATATCGACCACGGCAGGTTGCGACATAGGCTTGACCAACGGTGAGCTAGAGGGGCTTACGAACTCACCCTAACCGCCAAAAGTGAGCCAGGCAAATGTTTCAGCTCCCCGTTTAGAGCGAAGAGGCGGGCACCCCAAAACTCACCGATCTTTCTAACCCGACCTATGGCCTACCCCAACGCTCACCGGACCCGGCCCGAACACTCACCTTTACCGGCCCCAAAGCTCACCGCACGTTACCCCGAAACTCACGCGAATCGACCCCAACGCTCACTGTTGGAGGTATTTTTCCGCAGAAATACGGGCCTTTCAGCCCCCTGAATCTTGAATAAGAAGAATTAGAGAATCTGAACAGCGAAAGGTGAGCTTTGGGGTGGGGCGGCCTGTGGATAACTGGCGTTGGTTACACAGATGGAATCGGCCTAGCGGCCGATACGCTATTCGTTGCGTGCCGGCTGCGCCGTCACCAGAGCGGCGCAAGCGCCGCGTGCTAGGCGGAAAGAAGAAAAGCGAGCTGTCGAACAGATATCGCGCCAGAGCCGCCCAAGAGCGCCATGAGGGCAGGAAAGAGGGCTTTGACACAACCGGCACACTTGCGGCACCGGACCTCGCTGTTGATGCGTAAATCAGCTCCATCGCGATCGGTTTCTAGATCGTCAATCCGATCACCGGCTTCGTCGCGGCTGCTACCGTGGCGAACCCACCCTCGGAAGGTGAGGCGCTACCCCAAAGCTCACCTTTCGCGCATCGTTCACGCAGGATCGAACAGGCCGGCGAACTCGCGCTGATCGTAGTAGCGGATTTTCTCGACCGCGAGCGGGTGTTCGCCCTGGCGAAGCAGCAGGAGCTGGTCGGGCCGCATCCGCATGATTTCGTCGGGCGTGGCGAGCCGGCGGGCGGAGACATGACCGCTGACGCTTTCCGAGGGGCCGGCGCGATTTTCACCCCAGCCGGTGCCGCGCGACGTGCTGACGGTGTCATATTCGATCGTGGTGTCGCCAATCGTGCGCGATAGCATGTCGGCGGTCGCATGATCGTTCACCCCGAACGTCTGGATCACGCCTGCGTTGGACATGAACGTGCCGGCGCGCTCGCCATAGGTCGCCTTGAGCTGGTGCATATCCTGGAGGATCGGCCAGAGCTGGAGGCCATAGCCAGCCATCAACCCCATCGCGCGTTCGACCGGTTCGAGGCGGCCGAGCGCGGCGAACTCGTCGAGCAGGAACAGCACCGGCCGGGGAGGCTTCGCGGTTGATCGCGCCATATCGGTGACGGCCTGGCTCACCAGCAGCCGCAGCCAGCGGGCATAGGTATCGAGCCGATCGGGCGGCAGGCACAGGAACACAGTGGCGGTCGTGTCCTTCAATTCGGCGAAGGTAAAATCGGACGCGGCCGTGCTGGCGCCGATACGCGGGCTATCGAGAAAGTGGGTGTGGCGTTGCGCCGAAGACAGCACGCCGGCAGCTTCGCGATCGGACTTGCCGAGCTGGCGGTTGGCGGCGCGGGCGATCAGGCCACCGGCGCCGGCGCTGTCCTGCATATCGGCGAGCAGCGCGGCGAAGGCGGCAGGGGCGAGCGTCAGCTTGTCGCGCAGGACGGCAAGTACGCGGCGATCGGCGGGTTCGTGGACGACGGTGTGCAGGATCAGCCCGGCGATCAGCGCCTTGGCTTCCTCGTTCCAGTGGGCTTCGCCCGACTGTCCCGGCGCGTCATGCACCAGCGCGTCGGCGAGGGTGTTGGCGTCTTCCGCGAGATCGAGGCTGGTGGGATCGAGCCGGTCGAGCGGATTGTAGCGGGCAAGGGGCTGACCCGACACGCCGAACGGGTCGAGACACCAGACCTTGCCCTTGGCGGCACGCGCGCGGGCGGTGACGCGGGCGTTCTCGCCCTTGGGATCGATGCAGATCACCGAACGGTCGAGCAGCAGCAGGTTAGGGATGATCGTGCCGACGCCCTTGCCCGACCGGGTGGGTGCCATCGTCAGGAGATGCGCCGCGCCGTCGTAGTGCAGCAGCTTCCCCGACTTCGCCGAGCGGCCGATCAGAAGATCCCCGTTCGCTTCCAGCTTCCGCACGTCGGCACGGTCCCCGAAGCGGGCGGAGCCAAGCAGATCGTTGCGCTGGTTGGCGGCACGCCGGTTGAAGCGCCAAGCCAGGAACAGGACCGCGCCGGCCAGCAGGAACGGAATGTCGGTCGCGATCTCGCCATAGCCGAAGATGCCCTTGAGCCAGGCATTGCTCGCCATCAGCACCACGAAGGCAACGAAGACCGCGAACAGCGGGCTGATCCGTCGCCTGGGCATCAGTGCGCGCCCATCGGCGTGACTGGCAGGGACTGATCGGCGTCGGGATGATTGAGCAGCCGGAGCAGGATTTGCGAGATAAGGGGAGGGGGCACACCTTCGTCCAGCATCATCGCGAAGAACGCATCGTCGTTAGGCGTCGGGATCATATCCTCGATAACCAGATTGGCGCGCGAGTCCGCCATGTCCTCATGCCACATCGCGATTTCCGTTGGCGTGCCGCGTACGAAATCCATCGCGCGAACCTCGCGGCGGATCGCCTCGATATCGAAATCGCTCATGGCGCTTCGCTCCCTTCCGCTTCCGCGTCGAACGCTCGCTTGCCCCGCCGCTTCCACAGCGCCAGCATGTCGCCAGAATCGTCGCTCCGACCACGCCCGGCAAGATCGAGCAGCGCGCCGTAAATCGTGGCGCGATCGTCGGCGGTCAGATCGACCAGCCCGGCTTTCTGAACCAGTCCCCCGAGCTCAATCAGGTGGCGCGTTCGTTCACGACGTTGCACGACCCAGCCCCTGCTATCCGTTCGTCGTTCCGCCGCTTCCGTCCGCAGCGTCGCCGCCCGGTTCAACCGAAGCGCCCGATCGGTCGATTGCAGCAGCTCCGCCACCTTTGCGCCTGCGCCGTTGAAAGAAGGCAGCGCCCTTCGCGCGCCATGCCTCCTTTACGCCCGCATCCTTCGATCCGATCGCATCGAGTAGGACGCCGGCAAGGGTTTCTGCATCGAGCGCATCGGCGCCAGTGGCAGCGACGAGCTGGCCTAGCTGTTCAACCCGCTTCGCCTTGAGTGCGCGGGCCTTGTCACCCAGCGCCTTCAGCTCGGCATCGTAATCGCGAACCTTCCGCATCGCCTTCACCCTTCCGCGTATTGGTCAGCAGCATCTTAGCGCACCCAGCTTGAGGGTAAAGTCAGAACGACCAGAAAGCAGCACCAAGTCAATCAGGAGATGCGAAGCAGATTGTGAGCGCGCGCTTATACGTCGTTGCCGACGTGCGCTAAGTAGGGCAGTATGCGGGGCATCATGGCGATCTACCATTTCTCCGCCAAGGTTGTGAGCCGCGCGAACGGATCGAGCGCCGTTGCGAGCGCCGCCTATCGTTCCGCGTCTGAGTTGCACGATGACCGGCTTGGGCGCGATCACGATTTCTCGAACAAGGCCGGCGTCATCCACTCCGAGGTGATGTTGCCGGAGGGGGCACCGGAGCGTTTAAACGATCGCACTACGCTGTGGAACGAGGTGGAGGCGGGCGAGAAGCGCAAGGACGCGCAGCTTGCCCGTGAGGTGGAGTTCTCGATTCCACGCGAGATGAACGAGAAGCAGGGCGTCCAGCTCGCGCGCGATTTCGTGAAGACGCAGTTTGTCGATCGCGGCATGGTCGCGGACCTCAACGTGCATTGGGACAAGGCGAAGGATGGCACGCCGAAACCGCACGCGCATGTGATGATGACGATGCGCGATGTCGGGCCGGAGGGGTTCGGCAAGAAGAACCGGGATTGGAACAGCACCGAGCTGTTAAAGGACTGGCGCGAGGCGTGGAGCGCGCACGTCAACGAGCGCATGGCCGAGCTGGGGATTGAGGGGCGGATCGACCATCGCAGCTATGAGGCACAGGGAATCGAGCTTGAGCCGCAACACAAGATCGGACCCGCAGCATCGCGGCGACCGGAGCAGGGGCTTGAGGCGGAGCGGATCGAGGATCACACGCGCATCGCTCGCGAGAACGGCGCGAAGATCATCGCTGATCCTAATATCGCGCTGGACGCGATCACGCGCAGCCAAGCGACGTTCACAACCCGCGACCTTGCAACGTTCGCGTTCCGGCACAGCGACGGCAAGGAGCAGTTCGACCAGGTGATGGGCGCGGTACGTGCCAGTCCCGAGCTGGTCGCATTGGGTAAGGACGGACGCGACCAGGACCGGTTCACGTCGCGCGACATTATTGCGGTGGAGAACCGGCTTGAGCGCGCCGGTGATGAGCTGGCGAGCAGGAGCGATCATGGTCTCCCGACGCAGGCAATCGCGGAGGCGATCACGCACGCCGGGAGTGAAGGACTTGTGCTCGGGGACGAGCAACAAGCCGCGTTGGAGCATATAACGGCCTCAGGTGGGCTCGCCAACGTGGTCGGCTACGCCGGCAGTGGCAAATCGGCTATGCTGGGGGTGGCGCGCGACGGATGGGAGCGGGCCGGTTACACTGTGCGTGGCGCTGCATTGTCGGGGATCGCGGCTGAGAATCTAGAGGGCGGCTCCGGCATTGTATCACGGACGATCGCGAGCCTCGAACACGCATGGGGGCAAGGACGCGAGCAGTTAGGCCCGCGTGACGTGCTGGTAGTGGACGAGGCCGGCATGATCGGCTCGCGCCAGATGGAGCGTGTGCTGTCCGCAGCCCGCGATGCCGGGGCCAAGGTCGTCATGGTGGGCGATCCCGAGCAGTTGCAGGCGATCGAGGCGGGCGCGGCGTTCCGCAGCGTCACCGAGCGCCACGGCGCGGCCGAGATTACCGAGATCAGGCGGCAGCGCGAGGACTGGCAGCGCGACGCTACGCGCGCGCTGGCGACGGGGCGCACCGGCGAGGCGATCCATGCCTATGACGGTAACGGCATGGTCCACGCGACCGACACCCGCGAGCAGGCGCGCGGCGAGCTGGTGAACGGTTGGGATCGTGAGCGCCAGGCCGAACCCGGAAGAACCCGGATTATCCTCACCCACACCAACGCTGAGGTGCAGAGCCTCAATGGCGAGGCGCGCGACCGGTTGCGCGCATCCGGCGACCTTGGCGACGACGTGACGGTGAATGTCGAGCGCGGCGAGCGGCAGTTCGCGACCGGCGACCGCATCATGTTCCTTCGCAATGAACGCGGCATGGGTGTGAAGAACGGCACGCTGGCGACGATCGAGCGGGTATCGCCCGAAGGCATGGCAGTGCGCCTCGATGACGGGCGCGGGGTCGCGTTCGACACCAGGGACTATGCCCATGTCGATCATGGCTATGCGGCGACGTTCCACAAATCGCAGGGCGTGACGGTCGATCGGGCGCACATCCTCGCCACCCCCGGCATGGACCGCCACAGCGCCTATGTCGGCATGTCGCGGCACCGCGACGACGTGCAACTCCATTATGGCCGCGACGACTTCGCCGACCAGCGCCAGCTCGTTCGCGCCCTGTCGCGCGAACGCGGCAAGGACATGGCGGGCGATTACGCTAAGCCTGAGCAGGATCAGGTTCGCGCGTTCGCCGATCGACGCGAGATCCGGTTTCCGGAACGCGCGCGTCAGTTGGCGGAGAAGGTTCGCGACAAGGCCAAGGGCATGTTCGCGGGGTTCCGGCCAAACCCTGCCAAGTCCGCTCCGGCGCTCGACCAAAGGGCAAAAGGGGGGGTAATCATCACCGGTAAGGGGTCCGATTATCACCGCTCCGAAAAGCGGCAAGGGGGGGTAAACGTCACCACCCAAGCCAAGGCAATCGAACGCTATGGGCGTGCCGTAGCCGATATAGGCCGGATGCAGGATAAGGGCTTGCCGGTGTTGGCGCACCAGGAACAAGCGCTGGCGAAAGCGGGCGACATTCTTGACCAAGTGCAGCCGCATGGCGCGCGTGACCTTGCCAGTGCGATGGAGCGCAACCCCCGGCTCGCGCGCGATGCGGCCGAGGGAAACACACGCGGTGCGGCGAAGGCGATGGAGGCGGAGCGCCAGGTCCGCATCGATCCGGAGAAACGCGCCGGCCGGTTCGTGGAGCAGTGGCAGGGCTTGAAGGAGGCGCGGGCGAGCATGGAGCGTGCCGGCGACCGTGCGGGTGCGGAACGGCTCGGCAAGCGCATGGAGAGCATCGCGGGCGGGCTGCACCGCGATCCGCAGCTCGAATCCGCGCTGCACCGTCGCGCGCCCGAGCTGGCGTTGAGCATGGAGCGGGGCCGGTCGATCGGTCAGGAACTGGCACAGTCGATCCAGCCTAGCCGCGACCGTGATTATGGCATGAGCCGGTAGGATGAGCATGGACGACGATATTCAGGAAGGCGGCGATCCGGCAGAGGCGTTCGACCGGCTGCGCGCCGTAATCGAAGGCCAGGACCGTGAGCTGGCGTTGCTACGCCGGGCCGTCGAGGGCTTGGCGGCCGAGCGCGCGCATATCGATGTGCCGGACTATACCGAGACGCTGGGGCGAATGCAGCAGAGCGTAGACGCCACGGCCGATCGGATCGCGGTCATCAACGAGGTGATCGCGCGGAGTCCGGCGCTGGCGATGACGCCCGAGCAGATGGCCCAGCGCATTGCCGCAGCGGGCAACGCGGCCCGGCGTGAGGATCAGGCGGCGCTCGCCAAGGCAGGTGAGGACAAGGCCCGCGTCATGGCCGAGCTTCGCAGCCTCGCCGGATCGGCATGGACGCGGGCCGACCAGAAAAACCGGCAGTTATGGTTCGGGCTGGGCGGGGCGGCGATCGGTATCCTGGCATGGACGATCCTGCCCGGCTTCGTCGTACGTGATATCGCGCCCGCGAGCTGGCAATGGCCCGAGCGCATGGCGGCGCGCACGCTGCACTTGCCTATGTGGGAGGCGGGGCGGCGTCTGCTCATCGCGGATTCGCCAAAAAACTGGAACGTGATGGTCGATGGCTGGAACATCATTCAGAAGAACAGTGGCGAAATAACAAAATGCCGGAAAGCCGCCATCAAGAGCCGCGACACGGTACGTTGTACTATCAAGATTGGGGCTGAGGAGGGCGCGTAGCCGTCGAGAGTAGGTGTTAGAGACAGGAGTCAGGATGATTGGCTGGTCAATTACGGTCACCCGGATAACGCCCGAAGAGTACCCACTGAAGCTCAACCGTGACGCGGTGCTAGCTACATGGAAGGTGGGCGCAATGGGGACATACTGGCTCGATAAGCTCGTGGCGGTGGGCAAGGCCCGGCGGGTCAAGTCGGGTGGCTATCCTGACATCTACACGGCACCGGTGGAATCGATCGTGCCGCTGCTGCTTGGCCACGAACTACCGTCAGATGAGGACGTGCCAACGCGCAAACCGCACGAAATTACGATCGAGCGGGATAAGCTTGCGACATGTTCGCCCGACGAGACGCTAACGATCGTGGTGTGGGATCAGAGCTAATGCGCCATTGTCGACAAGGTTTTCGCCCAGCGTGCGTCAACAGGTCTACGCGACCCAGCGAGGTTCAAGGTTAGGAGATGCGATAAGGCTTGCCGGTCTTGGCATGCTAGGTGGTGGATCGAACATGCCGTTAGCAAGGTAATTGATCGCGTTAACGACGCCAGCATGTGAAAAGGGCTTGGCGATGGCACCGTGTGCGCCGGAGAAGTCTGCTGGTATCTTAGATACGTTAGCGGTGACAAAGACGATCAGCGCATCCGGCCAATGTGTGCGGATGTATCGGCACACATCCAGCCCGTTCGATTCATCTGCCAAATGTATATCGACAAATGCGAGTTGCGGATTCAAATCGTCCGGCAACGCTTCCACGTCCCGAAGGCTTGCAGCCTCGGCCAAGACATGATGACCGCTGTCCTCGACCATCGCTTCAATATCCATCGCGAGAAGCATTTCATCCTCGACGATCAGGACTTTCATCCTGTCGGTCATGATCCCGCTCCGGTTCGAGGAAACGTGATCGTCACGCAGGTTCCCGGTGCGTTGTCGCTCCAAGTAGCTTCTGCGCGAGCCTGTCGTGCAAGGCGGGTAATAAGCGACGTGCCGATGCTCTTGCTGCGGGCGATAGAAGGCATGCCCGGGCCATCATCGCATATCCTGATGGTGCCGTAGTTATCACCACCCTTGACCAGAAGGCTCATGTGACCCGACCGACCATCGGCAAAGGCGTGCTTGATGGCGTTCGTCAGTATCTCGTTTAGGATCAGGCCGAGAGCCGATGCATTGGCTGCCTCCACGAACAGCGGCTGTGCCTGAACATCCAGTGTAATGTCACTGCGGCCGCTTGATCCAACCACGTCGGACACGAGGCTTTCCGCGAAACTGCCAATGTCGAAGCGGGCAATGTCTGAAGATTGGTATAGTTGGCGATGAACCACGGCGAGAGCGTCGACGCGTTCCAGCATGGAATCGAGCTTTGACGCCACGGAAGGATCGTCGATCGTGCGGACCTGGAGGCGCAACAGCGATCCGATCATCGTCAGGTTGTTTTTAACCCGATGATCGACCTCATGAAGAAGGATGGTTTTGGCATCGAGCGCTGCGCGCAGATCGGCGGTGCGGCGTTCTACTTCGCGTTCAACCAAAGCCTTTTGGTCGCTAATTATGTTTTGTGCCTCGACCCGGTCGCTGACGTCGAGCTGCGAAGCAAAAAAGAAGCGGATTACACCGTCCCTGTCTCTGACAGGCGACAGATAAAGTGCGTTCCAGAACGTCGTGCCGTCCTTGCGATAGTTCAGCAGATCAACATCGACAGCTTGGCCGGCCGCGATGGCTTCACGCACTTGTCTTACCGTCTCAGGGTCAGTTTCTGGTCCCTGAAGAAAGCGACAATTACGACCGATAATCTCGTCGCGCGTGTAGCCGGTCAGGTCTTGGAATGCGACGTTGCAGAAGACGATAGGATTGTCGTCTCGGGCCGGGTCGGTAATGACCATTGGCATGCGTGTAGCGCGAACGGCGGCAGCGAATGGGTCGCCTCGGCCATGCTCGTATTCCAGTGAGTCGGTAAGATGCCAGTCGTCACGCTGCTTCAAGATTACCTCCGGCGTAAGGCCGGATGGCTTCACGCAGGCGTGAACGTCGGTAGGGGAATGTTGTTCCCGCTCAAGCTTGTCCACCTACTGACAAGCATTGCAAGGCCTGGACCGCTGAGTGTCACAACCGTTCGGTTGTGACACCCCCGCGAAATTCTTTAACGCAATGGTCCGATCAGGCGCTCGTACTCACGTTCCGGCGCGCCGTAGCTGTCACCGGCGAACTCCTGCAAAGCGGCACGGTTGCGAACGATGATGCAGCCGCGTTCAGACCGGATGAATCCATTCCCCTCAAGCACGTGCAACGCGGTCGTGACGCTCGGCCGGCGCACCGCGAGCATGATCGCCATGAATTCATGCGTCAGCGGTAGATCATCGCCGTCCATGCGATCATGACACATCAGGATCCAGCGAGCGAGGCGTTCATCTATTTGATGCACGGCGTTACTGAGCGCGGTGTAGGCCGTCTGGACAGCCAGCGTCTGGGCGTAACGCAATAGCAGTCTTCGCAAACTCGCGCTCGCGTCCGCAGCCTCGGCCAGTAAAGCCGCCGGCATGTTCAGACAATCGTCGTGCAGTTGGATCATGCCCTTATGAGGCGAGCGGTCGCTTCCCATGACGATCGCGACTGGTGCGAAGCCGTCGCGGCCGAACAATCCGTTCTCCGCCTCCAAGCCTTCGGGCGAAATAGTGACGATGGATCCGATCCCGGATTCCATGAACCAGACCGTGTCAATCACAGCGTCCTGCTCGAACAGCACGGCTCCCTTTGCGGCATGGCACGGTCGCAAGTGCGGTGCGAGCATGGCAAAATCCGCCGCGCTCATAGCGCGAAGGAGCCGATTGTGGACTTCAGACTGTTTCGGCTGCGACACGAAGGGCCCCTGCTGGCGGGCTGGACCTTGCCCCTGCGTTCAACTTCCACGACCAAGTGAACGATCGCGTCGCGCTAGGGCCATCGCGGACTCACTTTCTACGCGGCAACGTGCAAGAACGCCAGTGGGCTGACTTTTCGCTCAGCGCTCGTCCAAAATGCGGCTTGGTCAAATATCAGACCAAACCGCACAAGGTCTTCGAATTGATGTAATTAGAAGGTGCCGGGCAAGGCCGGCTACAATACCGGAGGTCACATCATGTCGCAGGCTGATCACGCCTATTACATGCACCGCGCCGACCAAGAGCAGGCGAACGCTGAGCATGCTGCTACTCCCGAGGCGCGGCTCGCGCACCAGATGCTTCACGATCTTTATCTCGGACGCCTCGGTCGTCCTGGCGAAAAACCCACCACTGCGACCTACGCCAATGAACGGGCTTAGCCGATCGTTCGGTAGCCAAAAAAGCGATCCGTTTGTTACCCGGCTGCAGCGGCTGACACAGCTTGGCCAAGAGGAGATCGGCGATCTCCGGCATAGGAACGACGGGGCTTTGCAGGCGCAAGGCAGTCATCAGGCCGGCTTAGACGCGCGTGGCTGATCTAGAATCGCTCACGCCTGCTGCCAGGCACACCCAGGACGGTGCGAAGCCCGGACTAAACATAGCCGCGCTTGCTTCGGAGGATAGCGATCTGGTCCAGTCCGAGCTTCGCCACCGTTTCCACAATATTGTCGCCATCACTCAATCGCTGGTCAATCAGACACTGCGGGACGATGTACCCGTTGCCGAGGCCCGCGAAAG
>Ga0308158_10002432_pt1 | contig 17621 bp, 15 predicted proteins | sample PhyBR2_FD_201038 | JGI IMG/M metagenome (GOLD analysis project Ga0308158, IMG submission 201038) | Phyllosphere microbial communities from UC Gill Tract Community Farm, Albany, California, United States - DLSLB.R2 | ecosystem: Host-associated > Plants > Phyllosphere > Unclassified | place: USA...
GCCAACTCGGTGTCGGCAAGCTGCGCCAGGAACTGGCGCCCGTCTGCGCCCGCGGTATGCAGAAATAGAATAGGTGTCCCGCGCCCCGCCGCCTCGCAGTAGATCTCATGCGGAACGTCATCGATGACTACGGTTTTGTAGCGGCCGATCACCTGCCCCAAATCGCGGTCTATCTTTGCCGCCGGAATGGGCGTCGCCCGCACAGTCAGCTCGAACAAACGCTCGAGTGCCGGCCGAGCTTTCGCGATATCGAGCGGAGAACCCGAAAGGTCGAACTCCGGATTGGCCAATTGAAACGCGGTGAACGAATGATAGGTCGCCGGCGGTGGAACTTGCAGAACCTTCGCCCAAGCGTCTGGCGAGGCGCTGAGCAATATGTCTGGATTGGCGGCGCCCACGGCCAATCCCACTTTGTTATCGCGGATTGTTATCGTGGTCTTTTCGCCACCGACGTCTAAGCCGATCCGAACACTCAAGCCGGGTATGAGCCTTTGCAGTTCCGGATCGTTGATTGCGTCCTCAAGGCGCATGGTGAGCTCGGCATAACAACCCAATGGATCCTCCCTCGTCTTTCAATGCTTGTGTGGCAGCGAACGAAAAGGCCTATTTGTCGAATTCGCCCGCCAGAGCAGAATAAGCAGACTATCAGACAATCTGTCAATGCAAATGTAGCTTTGCCTGAGGCGGCAACAGTGCTGCATTTGGTTATCGCGGATCGGACGAACCGATGTTGTGCGTGTCGCGCAGATCAGACGCGATGTAGCCGTGGACTTCCTTCGGCCGAGGCAGGTGCTGTACGGTCCAGCGCCTCGCCATAAAGGTAACGGGCCCACCCAAGGCCCGTCGAGCTATTTCCACCTACTCGCAGAGGGGCATGATCCAGCTTAATCGACCGGCGCTACCTCGTGTTTGCGCAGATAATCCAGGGCGACTTTGGCAGCCATGTCGATGTGATGCTTACAAGCCGCCGCCGCCTTCGGACCATTTCGATCGTTGATCGCGGCCGCAATTTCACGGATTTCAGCCACGCTATGTTTCAAGCGACCAGGCTGCGTCATTGAGGTCATGCGAAGCAACGTCACGCGGTTATGTAGCGAAGTCAGCATCTGCTTCACGAACACGTTTCCGCTTCCATTCATGAGGCATTCGTAAAAAGCTGTTTTCGTAGCGATCAGATTGCTACTCGAACCGCTTTCCGCCGCCGCTGCGAACTCGTCGACAACCCTGTTGAGGGTCTGAATGTTCTCCGCCGAGCCGTTCTCAGCAAACTCCTGCCCCGCAAAGCTCTCCAAAAGAGCACGCACTGAATAAAGTTGGGCCGCCTCGTCGTAGGTGATCGTACTCACCACCGGGCCACGATGCGGGTAGCTGGTAATCAGGCCCTCGGCCTCTAGCTGCCGGAGGGCTTCTCTTACGGATGTGCGACCCACTCCGATCTGCTCGCAAAGCTCGCGCTCCACAAGGCGTTGCCCCGGCTTGAAGACGCCGCCAGAGATCGCTTGCCTCAACTTATCTTCGACCATCACCCTGAGCGAAGCATTCTGGCGTGCGACTTGAAGATCCATATCACCCATAAACAGTCCGAGCCCTTGTGCTGCTCCGCGAACACCACCGAGCTCGACTATTATATTGCCGGTTCAATCCGTATGACAACCCGATTGTCTGAGACATTCTGGAAAATTTCAATCGTTTGAAGGGAGACCTGCCTCCGCCGATGACTTAGAGCAGGATACGGGTGAACGGCAGTTCTGGGTTAAGAGCTTGAAATTTTGTGAGAACTCCGGGATCGTGGCCTGGCACGAGGATGCCGTTCGGGCCCGCGAGTTTACGTAGTCTGCGATATCCTTCCACGACCTCGGGGTAATCCGCGAACAGCGGGAAAACATTGTCTGCACCCAGATAGTGTTCGAAGTGCAGTGCGTCGGAAGCGAGGACCACCGTTTCGCCCCCGATTTCGATTCTGACCACTTGCAGGCCCTTTGAGTGCCCTCCGAGCAGGTGCAGGCTCACTCCAGGAAAAAGCTCGTGATCGCCGTCATGGAAGCGCATTCTGTCCGAATAGACCAGCCTAACGGCGTCGACGACCGCCTCGGCGGCAAACGGCCGGCGCATGCGCTCATGACACATGCACCGACCAGTCCCATAGGCCATCTCGCGGTCCTGGATATGAAAGACTGCGTTCGGGAAGTCCTTCAGATTGCCCGCGTGGTCATAATGGAGATGAGTGATCACCACGTCGGTGATATGAGACGGTGCGATCCCAAGCCGACTGATAGCGACGACTGGATGAACCAACATAGTTCTTCCGCGAGCCCGCCCCTCCTCCTCGCTAAAGCCCGTGTCTATCAAAACCAGACGATCGGCGTGCCGCACGAGCCACACGAAATAGTCGATGCGAGATAGCTGATCGTGCAGATCACCAACTTCAAGAGCGAGATCTGATGGTGGTCTTACGGCCGTGCCATAGTAGATGGCCAATGCTTTCCACGGATACAAGGATATCCCTTTCGATTGAATTTGAACCGGCGCCACGCGCGACGGTCAGGGCAAGATCAGATGCCGGATGACCTCTGCTTTATCGAGGCGGTCGAATGCCTCATTAATGTCATCCAGCGATCCTGTGCTGGACAGGAGTTTGTCGACCGGTAACTTCCCTCGTAGGAAGAGATCGATGTATCTGGGGATATCACGGGACGGGACGCATGAGCCCATGTAGCTGCCCTTGATGGTACGTTCTTCTCCCACGAGGGGAAGCGGGGAGATTTCGAACCGAGAATTGACGTTTGCCAATCCCGCTGTGGCAGTCGTTCCTCCCCGACGGGTGATGTTGTAGGCCAGATCGAACGCCTTCGCCGACCCCGCCATCTCGATGGCGTAGTCGACACCACCATTGGTCGCGGCCTTGATCTGAACCACCACGTCTGGCTCGCTCGCGAGAAATGTCTGCGTCGCACCCAACTGCCGCGCGAGTTCCAACTTGGCGGGAACGAGGTCGATCGCCAGAATTTCACTGGCTCCGCTCGCCACGGCTCCGAGAATGGCTGCCAGCCCAACACCGCCCAAGCCGATAACGGCAACAGATTGGCCGGGCTTCACCGCGCATGTATTCATAACTGCGCCGACCCCGGTTACAACAGCACATCCGAACAGAGCAGCCTTTGCGAGATCGATCTCCTTGGTGATCTTTACCAGTGAGTTCGCGGAAACGACGGCATACTCGGAGAATGCCGAGACCCCACTGTGATGGTTGACTTCGTAGCCTTTCAGTCGGATGTGCTTGCTCCCGGACAAAAGCGTTCCAGCAGCATTTGCCTTGTAGCCCGGCTCGCAGAGGCTTGCCCTTCCCTCGGCGCAATAGCTGCAATGCCCGCAAATGGGGAGGAAAGACATCACGACGTGATCGCCAACCTGTACATTGTCGACGCCGATGCCAATCTCGCTGACAATTCCCGACGCCTCATGTCCCAGCGCCACTGGCAGAGGGCGCGGCCGATCGCCATTGATTGCCGACAAATCCGAGTGGCAAACCCCCGCTGCCTTGATTTTCACCAAGACCTCCATCGGCCCAGGCGACGACAGTTCTACCGTCTCGACAGAAAGCGGTTTCGACAGCGCGTATGGCTTCGACAAGCCGGACTCCCGAAGGATGACTGATCGCATCTGCATCTATTTTTACCTCTGAAAGTTAGCTAGCGAGCATCTGCATAGGCGACTGGATGTAGCGGAAGCCATCACCGTCACGAGCGATGTGGCCTGTGCCTGGCCACGCAAAATGGTACGACATCACCTGCATCCGGTCGGTTGCCAGCATGTCGAGAACTCTTGTGCGAGAGCGCGCGGACAGTTTGGGATCCGTGTCGTATTTGAACTCCATCCAAGGGCGTTCCATAAGGAGCACATGGTGATGCGTGAGGTCACCGAGGAAGCAAAGCCGATCCCTTCCCGACTGGATCAGAAAGCAGTGGTGGCCGAGTGTGTGGCCCGGCGCATGCAGCGCCTGCACCCCCGGAAGAAATTCCTCGCCATCACGGAAAAAGAACGTGCGCTCCTTATGGGGCAGCAGGTTCCGGCGGGCGTTATCAATCTGAAACTGGAAGCCGGGATCCAAAGTCGAGCCATCGGTCCAATCGTTGAAGTCGCCCTCACTGATGAAGATGTTGGCGTTTGGAAAGTTCAACTCGCCGACTTCATTGCAAATGCCGCCGGTGTGATCGATGTGGGCGTGAGACAGGACGATGGCGTCGACCTCTTCGGGGCTGCGGCCTGCCTCTTTCATGCTCGTGAGCAAACGTCCTGTGGTCGGCCCAAACGCCTTTGAGGCGCCCATCCCCGTGTCGAAGAGGATCGTCTTCCCGTTGATATCCACGAGCGGCACGTTCTGCTCGAGCACGACGTTTCCAAGTGGAAGAAAGTTTCGATCGAGCATATCCGTGACGGTTTTTGGCTCGACTCCGAGGAAGTTCTCGCTGGGATCCCCGAGTTCTAGGGGCCCGTCTGACAGGACCGTTATGCTCCCATCGCCAAATTTGAACGGGTAGTAGTAAGGCAGTTTGGCACGATGATCATCCGCCAGTGATAGTGACACGCTGTTTCCTCCCGTTGCGTCTCCTACTTCTGGAAGATTTGACAGATTGTATGATAATCTGTCAACCTGAATCCGGTTGACCGTTGCGCGCACAATGCGAGCGGCGCGGAGGTCTGCGGGCACGGTCGACAGAAGTGTTCGGACAAGTGCGCTGATGACCGGATTGAGTTCTCCTCGCAATCCCGGCTTACTTTCGCTTCAAGCAATTTATCTTTGACGCGCTTGAAATCAGTATCGATCACTACAGTAGTGAACTGTTGCTGCGATCCCTGCTTTTGTCAACTGCGTTTTGGGGCGATGAAGTGACGTTGAAAGGTCGTCGCCCGGAAGTGTTTTGTTAAGGTCGGCGGAACGGCGGCACCACCGGATCGGTGGCGTTTAATCCCGACCATACGCGAGGCAATGCCGCGGCTTCGACAGTATTGGCGAGGCCGGGCTTTCCTTCACAAAGCTGCAGATCAGACTGCCAGATACCCGCCGTCCACCGGGAGTTCAACGCCTGTCACAAAGCTGGATTCGTCGCTGGCAAGGAAGACCGCGGGCATTGCGATTTCCACAGGTTCGGACTGCCTGCCCATCGGCGTACGACCGATGAATTCCTCGTTTCGCTTGGGGTCCTGAGCTTCAGTGATGGGAGTCCGTACGTGCCCAGGAAGGATTGCATTTACGCGGATCCCCTGCCTTGCATAGGATACCGCGGCATTGCGCGTCATGTTCACCAACGCGCCTTTGCTTGCGTGATATGCAGCAATACCTGCAACTGCCCTAGCGCCGAAGATGGAGCAGATGTTGATAATGGACCCCCTTCCCGCGTCCAGCATGGACGGCAGGACCGACCTCATCCCGAGCGCGGGTCCGAGTTGATTGAGTGCAACGAGCGAGTTCCAGTTTTCGACTTCGAAGTTGTGCATGAACTCATAGTTGGTTCCTCCCGCGTTGTTCACGAGGATATCCACGCGACCATACTGATCGAGAACGGCGTCCATGAGCCGCTTCCATTCCACCTCCGATGTGACGTCGAGCCGCGCTTCCGTAGATGGATCAATCGGACCGGCGCCCGCCTTGACGTCGCTAGCGTACACGATCGCACCTTCTGCCCTGAAAGCCGTCGCTATACCAAGACCGATGCCAGAATGCGCGCCGGTCACGATGGCGACCTTGTCCTTGAGGCGTTCAACCATTGTCAGACTTCCTTTTTAGATGTGAGAACGTTTACGGTCGCCAACGGCTGCGGCAGGCTGCCTTGCGCTGAAAGGCGTTAGTTCGATTTTATGTGACACGTGCGGGGCGATGGCTTCCGGCGAGTAAAGCAAGGGAAAGTACCCATCGGCCAACCACGTCTCGTAAAGGTCGGCGAAGTGGGGACTCCGTGGGTCTCCGTCCTGTCCAGGCGTGTTGATTGCTATGCTGCTGTCCCAATGGCCAACGTCGAGAACCATTCTGAACGAGGCGCCCGTGACCTCCACCCCCGTCATTGGCGACGGGGCTGCGAGGCCAACGGTCTCGGAACTTCCCGACTTCGGGCGTGGACCTGTAGTCGCCCACTCGGGCCTTTCGGCAAAGTGGTGGTGAGCGAGGTGCTCCAGCTTTGAGACCGACAAATCGCCCCATCTCCAGCGCTTCTCGTCGTCGCCGTATGTAGCACGGAGGCGGATAATCGCTGCCTCAAGGCTTTGTTCGAAGGTTCGCCGGAGCGCGTCGGGATCAGTGGCGAGGCGCTCCAACAATTTCATGTCGACTTGCGCATCCCCGATCACGGACTCCTTGGGTCTGATCTCACGATTTGCACCGTGCAATTTCTCGGGGTCGACGACCTTGGCTATGGCGCTCGAGTAAAGCGTCTCCCTGAGTTCGGATCGAAACCATGTCTCGAACAAGAGCGCTTCGGCAGATTCAGCCAACACTCTGTGGTCCCAAGATGCCAGCAGCTTTCGTCCGCATTCGGCAGGCGCGGATTCGAAAGGGGAAGTTGGCAAGAGTTCGCAAACTCTTCTCGCAGGAAGACTAAGATAGTCATTCTGCAATTGCGCGCTGCGCTCGACGGTCATCGCGTCATCGGCCTGAAGAATTTCTTGAATGCGATGCATGCGATATGGAGCGTACCACTCATAAGAAACTGCCACCGGATCCCAGTCGGATGCCGAAGGTAGGTTCATCTGGTTGGCGGACGCGACGTAGCCGATCGATGGATCGACTATCTGTGGCAATGCAGAAGCGTGTTGGAAGCCGTCCCATTCGTATTGACCGTCCCCCGGAACAGGTAAAAGACCATCCCAGTTCGGACGGATCGGGACCAACGCGCGTGGGGACCATCCGATCGAGCCGCTCTTATCCGCATAGACATGATTGACCCCCGGTGCGCCCCACCTGTTCAGCACGCTGCGGACGTCCGCTGCACACCTCGAATACAGATTGCCGAGGCTCGACAGGTACGGAGCCATTCCGGCTTCCAGCCAAGCTGCCCTCAGAGCGTACGCGACACTGCGCTCGCCATCCACGTGGATCACCGGCCCATGCTTCGTAAACAGCAGCTCGACGTCTGCGTCTTCTTGTCCTCGGACACCGACACTCTCCACGCGCTGCTCCATGCGAACCCAAGTGTCGCGATATCGATAGAGAGTTGGCTCCTCAGGGTGGAGTTCGTAGACGTACAGATCCTCCTGGTCGACATTCCAGATGGTCAAGCCGAATGCCACCGATCCGTTGTGCCCGATTGCTATTCCTGGGAGCGCTGGTTCACCCGCACCGATCGCGTCAAATTCAGGGCATTGCAGATGGACGATGTAGCGAAGTGACGGTGAGGTCATCGCTCGGTGGGGATCGTTTGCGAGGATCGGGCGGCCTGACGCAGTCCGAGCACCCGACACCACCCAATTGTTACTGCCTTCCGGAGCGGGTGACGAAGAAGCGGCGGCGGCAGTTATTGGACCCATCCCCAGGCGGTAGGTCGCCACAATCCCGTCGTGAAGAAGATCAAGGTCCAGGCCTTCGGGGACTACAACCGGGTGCCAGGGCTCGCGAACCTTGCGCAGCTCCTCAGCCTCGACGCCGAAATCACGAATGGTAATCGCTCTGGCGACTTCTTGTTCGATGTTGGCATAAAGGCCGTGACTACGAATACGGACTACATCGCTCGGCTCCCAAAGCTCCGGCACGTATCCGAGCATCGAAAACTCGGGCGATAGCAGGGTCGGATCGGTCTGCGTTTGCCGAATCCAGGCGTTCACGCCATCCGTAAATGCGCTGACGATATCCTTGGTGTCGTTATCGTACGCAAGCCACTCGGCTCGCATGTCTCCTCGATAAAGAAAGAGGCGCGCAGCCCTGTCTCTCTCGACATAGTCGCTCCCGAACACCTCGGCGGTCTTTCCAAGACCTCTGCGACGCCACCAATCGAGCTGGAACAGTCTGGTCTTCGCGGCGCAAAACCCCTGCCCGAAAAATACGTCATGGGAGTTCTGTGCAGAGATGTGCGGCACGCCCCATTTGTCAATGGATATTTCAATCGTGCCGCTCGACCCGGCAACTTCAAATCGCTCTTCACTCACTTGAGTTCCTGCCGCTGTTTCTTGTTATGGGGACCTGTAGTTCGCACCGTGGGCTACGCGGACCACGTAGCGTAAATGTCGGCCAGTGGAGCTAGCCAGGCGCCGTCATGGCTCACTACGTGCCGAATGAACCGCTCGAAGGCCACGAGGTGGTGGGCGCGCCCGATCGTTCCAGGATGAACCGTAAGGCAGAAGACGCCTCCGGGTTCGTTCTCGTAAGCGTAATCGAACTGCGTCGTCCACATGGAGACAAGTTGATCAATGCCGAAGGGTCCGTGAATAATTCCAGGGATGAATTCCAGGTGTGGAAAATCGTCGAGATACCAAGACACAGGAAACTCGACGATCCCCCACGGGGCGCCAAAAGTGTCTCCGTTCTCGAGGTCGATCTTGACCGGCCGGGGCAGGTAAGCTTGAAAGTCGCGGCCCATCAACGAGGAATCGTACTTGAAGTCCCACGCCTTCAGGACCTCATACGTAGCGTCGCTGAAGTCCCAGGCAGGGGATCGGAAACCTATGGGTCGCTTTCCTACGAACTTTTCATGCTGTCGAATTGAAGCTTCCATCACACGATGCTCCTCCTCGGGGGAGAGTGTCGTGATGTTTTCATGGTAGAAGCCGTGAGCGCCAATTTCGTGGCCGGCCTCGACGATCTTTTCGACCTGCGCGGGAAACGTCGCCATCGTGTGACCGGGGGTGAAGAATGTCGTCTTCACCCCGTATTTGGCGAACAATGCAAGCAAGCGTGGAACTCCAACCTCTGCATCAAATTGGCCACGGGAGAGATATCCAGGCGTCCGACGATCAAAAGACCCCAGCCACGCCGAGTGCGCGTCAAAATCGGTACCAAGGTTCACGGCAAGTCGTTTGCCTGCAGGGAGATTCAGAGGCATTGTTTCCTCGCTGTCCTAGTTGCGTTCGGAGGTCGTCACTGCTCGGTCACGACAGGGTCTGACCGCCGTCGATGACAACGTCAGCACCTGTAATGAAGCTGGCGAGATCAGAGGCGAGAAACGCCGACATCCTCCCCACTTCCTCGGACTGACCGATGCGGCCCAAAGGCATTTGCTCAATGTAAGCCGCGTTGGTCTCATTTGAGTTGTTCGTCGACATCGCCGTCTCGATAAGGCCAGGAATGACGCAATTGACCCTGATGCCGAGATGCCCGAGCTCTTTGGCCGAGGCTTTGGTCAGGCCGCGGACAGCCCATTTGGATGCGGTATATGAGGCGATGTTTTTGAACCCGCCCGTACTGGCTATCGAGGAGATGTTGACGATAGATCCGCGCCTTGCCGCCGCCATCCCACCAAGCACGGCCTGAGTGCCCAGCAGCGCTCCATACGCATTGACGGACATGTGGAATTGGAAGTTTTCTTCGGTTTCCTCTGAAATGGGGCGGGGCTTGTAGACACCTGCATTGTTGACGAGAATGGTGGGAGCCTCCCCGGTCAACCTCGTTGCTTCCTGGACGCAATTCGTCCACTCAGTTTCGCTAGCGACATTCAGTGGAATGAAATGGCTTTCGTCGCCCAGTTCCGCTGCGGCGTTCTCGCCTCGCTCGATATCCCGGTCAGTCATGATGACTCGCGCTCCGAAGGCGAGAAAAATAGCCGCTGTGACTAAGCCCTGCCCCTGCGCCGCACCGGTTACGATGGCGACCCGTCCGCTCAGATCAATGTTGGCCTTAGGATCAAAGTTGAAGTTCATCGTGGTGCGACCCTTCTAAGAAGCTGCTCGAACGCTACCGACGCGATGAGGATCAGTCCCTGCGTGATACCCTGCCAGTTGAGGTCGACAGCGAGGCTGAAAAAGATGTTATTCAAGGTAGCGATGATCAGAAGCCCGATGATAGTGCGTAAGATGCTTCCTTCGCCGCCAAGGAGAGAGGTGCCTCCGACCACGACAACAGTGATGGCCTGGAGGTTCATCAGGGTGCCTGTATTTCCTTGGCCAACGCCCAGGATGGACGCACCCATGCAACCCGCGAGAGCCGATAGCACGCCGCAAATCACGTAGGTCGATCCTTGCACCAGTTCGACACGGATTCCCGCGAGGCGGCTCGCCTCCTTGCTACCGCCGACGGCGAACACCCTGCGCCCGTATGCAGCGCGATGAATGACGACCCAACCGATTGCAAACGTCAGTACAAGCACGATAACCGGAACGGGGACGATGCCGACATATGCGGTCCCGAGCCACTGAAAGCTCTCATCCTCGACAATTACCGGACCGTTGTTCGAAAGCAGGCGAATGAGCCCGTAGAACAACGTCATGGTTCCCAGCGTCGTTACGAACGGGTTGACGCGAAAAACCGTAATCACGATCGCGTTTACCAACCCACATAGGAGACCAGCACCGACCCCCGCGGCGAAGCCCAGAGACGCCGATCCCGTCGAAAGCGTCACCATTGCCGCGAGCGTGCCGGCAAACGCGTAGATCGCGCCAACTGAAAGATCGAAGCCTCCATTGATAATCACGATCGTCATACCGACCGCGACAATCCCGAGAGGGGCGTTCTGAGCAAGCACTTGGGAAACGTTGTCCCATCCAAGGAACGGCGGATAGATAACCGTCGCAGCAATGACCACGGCTACTAATGCGATGAACATCCCGTAGTCACGACCGATTTTCTGCAAATTCCAGGTTCGCTGCGGGGCAGCAACCGCGATCTCATCAGATGACTTTAACACTTTGCTACTGTCCATTTTCTTCGTCTTTCCGGTTAACGCCGAAGGCCAGATCGAGCACATGCTGAAGTGCGACATGCTCCTTCGAGTTGTCGAGTTCACCGACAACTCGCCCGGCGGACAACACTACAATGCGGTCGGCAACTTCGATGACTTCCTCGATTTCCGTGCTCGTCACGATGACCGCACGCTGTTTTTCTTCGGCAAACCGCCTGATCGCCTGCAGCACCTCGACCTTCGCGGCGACGTCGATTCCTCGCGTCGGCTCGTCGATCAACAATATCTTTGGGTCCGCGAGGAGGAGCTTGGAGAGCACGACCTTTTGCTGGTTGCCACCAGACAACTCCCCAACGGGATACTCGCCTACGGCGCGGGACAGCGTGAACTGCGTCAGAAGCCCTTTGGCGATTTCGAGCTGCCGCCTGCTGCTTACCAATCCAGCGAACGAAGCCTTGCCAAGCGAGGGGAGCGTCACATTGTCTCCAATGGTCATCCCGAGAACAAGGCCTTCGGTTTTGCGCTCTTCAGGAAGAAGTGCTATTCCCCTGTCGAGGGCCGCCCGTGGTGTCTTGGCCAGTGCAGTTCTCACCCCGTCGACAGACATATGGCCGATCGCGTGTGGTTCAGCTCCAGCGATCGAGCGTAGCAGGGTGGTGCGACCAGCACCCACAAGTCCCGCCAGACCCAGAACCTCCCCGGCTCGGACCTCGAGAGATATTCCTTCGATGGCTCCTGGCACAGTCACGCCCTCGACTGCGAAAACTACGGGGTTCGATGCCTTGGGAACCTTCCTGTGAGCGACGACCATCGGGTCGTCCCCGGTCATGGCGCGGACTAGAGAGCGCTTGTCCCATTGGGACGAAGGGCCTTGCCCCACAACCTGCCCGTTTCGTAGGATCGTGATCGTATCGCTGACTGACAGAACCTCGTCGAGGTTGTGAGATACGAGCATAATTGTGACGCCCTGCGCCTTGAGGCGGCGGATTAGGCCCAACAGGAACTCACGTTCTTTGTAGGAAAGCGACGCGGTCGGTTCATCCAGGATAAGGATGCGGGCGTCCAGTTCGACGGCTCGCATGATTTCGAGCATCTGTTCCGAGGCCACCGTCAACTCGCGTGCCAAGGTGTCCGGCGGAATGTCGATGCCGAAGTCCTTGCAACGCGCCAGATATCTCGCGCGCATCGACTTTTCATCAAGCAACCCGGCCGTGACCTTCTCGTTTCCCAAGAAGACGTTGGCGGTCGCGGTTAGCGCCGGCAGAACTGTAAGCTCCTGATAGACGACACTAATACCGGCCGCCTTCGATGCCCTCGGGCTGCCATCCGCGAGTTCGTCGCCGAACACGCGGATGGCCCCTTGTGATGCACTGGTCCTGCCACTCAGCATTCCAAGGAGGGTAGATTTGCCGGCACCATTAGCGCCGACGAGCGAATGGACTTCACCTGCCCGGACGGTCAAGTTCACGTCCTTCACGGCTACGAAGTTTCCATAGCGCTTCGTTAGGTTCGTGATTTCGATTGCGACATCGTCGTCGCGCTGACTAGTTGCCAAAGCTTGCATTTCTACTCCCTTTCACTGCGTGACAGCCTGTCGATGGCGGCTACATCAGTATTCGGGCTTGAACTGCTCCACGTTTTCCTTTGTCAGGATCGGGCCGTTGGTGATCTTGAGAGTGCTGGCAGGGTTGATCAGCTTGGGCATCGTTTCCCCGTGCATGGCCTTGATGCCTTGCTCCACGGCGACATACGCTTCCGTGTAGGGCAGCCCCGGCATCGACGCCGTCACGGCACCAGACTTGACGGCGTCGAGAGTAAACTTGTTGCCGAGGAAGTCGTAGACCTTGATCTGCCCTTCCTTGCCCGCGGCCTTAACTGCCTGGACGATACCTTGCGTGATGGTGCCGGAGGCAGACCCGATAATTTTGATGTCCGGATGCGCCCTCAGCATGTCCTGCGCGACCTGATAGGCGCCGGGAACGGTGTCATTGGTGTTCTGGTACGCCACCAGCTTGAAGCCGGGATGCGCGGCCATCGCATCCTCCATCTGCTTCTTGTTTATGCTCGTCAGGTCGACGTTCGGATCAAGAGCCAGCATCGCGAAGCCCTGCGGCTCGTTTGTCGTGAAAATGTAGTCCCACCACTGACGGAAGGATTCGGGCGTCATCAGATTGACCAGCGTGGAGACGCCATCTGGTACGCCACCGCATGCGGTCGTGACATAGAGAACGACCTTGACGTTCTGCTTCACCGCCTTCTTGACGGTGTTGCAAAGCTGCTCGCCAGACATCAGCGCTGTGACAATCACGTCGTACATTTTGCGGTTCAGTGCCAAGTCCAACTGGTTCTTCTGAACCTGAACGTCGAGATCGCCCGTGTAGACCGTGAGATCAACGCCATATTTGGCTGCGGCAGCCTTGGCGCCTTCGATGTTTGCGCGTTGATAGGCATTCGCACTGCCGACGCCGAATAGGCCCATCTTGATGCCCTTGCCATCAAGCGCCGCGTCTTGAGCTAATACTGCAGTCGATGTGAGGGCAACTATCCCGGCAACGGCGATAGCGCCCTTGATGCCACCTCGAAAGCGCGAAATGTTCCTTGGAATCTTGCTCAGCATTATTGTTCCCCTTGAGCTAGTTGATTGCCTATCCGAAATCCTATAGGATATACGAGAATGCATATGCACTATGAGTGTAATGCTCGATACAGTCAAGAGGGGTGTTGAGGTGAGCGAAAAGAGCGCCGTCGAAAAGTCTAAAGTCCTAACCATAAAACGCCCACTGCGCTTGGCAGACGAGGTCTACGACTACCTTTATTCAATGTTGATGTCGCTGGCGATCGTGCCAGGAAGCCGGATCATGATAGACAATCTCGTCAAGGAACTTGGGGTCTCTCATACACCGATCCGAGAAGCACTCTCACGCCTCGAAGCCCAAGGTCTCGTAGTAAATACTCACCTGGTCGGATACAGCGCTGCAAGCCAGCTCGATCCGAGCCAACTGGAAAAGCTCTTCGACATGCGCCTTCTTCTCGAACCCTTCGCGGCGGGACAAGCCGCCGCCCAGGTTTCCGATGAAACGATTGCGAGGCTAATGGCGATCGACCAATCGATGCAACATATCCAGAGCCGCGATTTGCGGGGCAAGTTTTTAGACTTCGCCCAGAGTGACGGCCAGCTTCATGAACTCATCGCGGTGTCCAGCGGGAATGAACTTATTCACGACGCCCTCGCCCGGCTGCACACTCACGTTCACCTGTTCCGCCTCTTCTATCTCCCAAGCGCCACGGGGGAAGTTAACACAGAGCATGCTGCGATAGTTGACGGTATCTGCCGGAGGGATCCGGGCGCAGCGTCTGCTGCGATGAGATTTCACATCGAGCAATCACGCCGCCGTTTCCTCGAGCGGTACAACGCCGCTCCGTAGCGCTTGCAGCCGAGACGCCAGTATTTGCACTGTGGCGGGGTTGCGAAACTACATCGTTCCCGCGACCCTAATCAGTGTATCCCGCAACCACCGGTGAGCGGGGTCAAGGTCGTAGGAAGCGTGCCATATCATCGAGACATCGGAGTCAGGCAACGGCAGTGGTGGTTCACAGACGAACAGCTCGAACTGTTGAGCGAAGATCCGAGCCGGACGTTCGGGAGCGGTGCAGATCAGACGCGCGCCCTTGAGTATGAAGGGAACCGCCGCAAAATGGGGTGTCGTGACGGCAATCACTCGCCGTAGTCCCAGCTTGGCCAGCGCGTCGTCGACGACGCCGCGAGCGTCGCCACGTGGCGATCCCAGCACATGTGGAAGGGCAACATACTCTTCCAAGGTGACCGGTTCCGTGATTTTGAGGGCTTCCGGATCAAAAAGGCACAGATAGTTTGTTTGGTACAGGCGCCGCCGTTTGTGATGCAGCGTCCCTTCGGTCAAGAGGCCGGCCATACCCAAATGGATCTGATCTCGATCCAGCTTTTCTATGACGTCGTATCGATCGATCGACTGGATGCGTACGTGGATCTTAGGCGCTTCTTGCGCCAGAAGAGCCAACAGTCGGGGGAGCAGCGGAACCTCTATGCTATCTGGCATGCCAAGAACAAAGACGTTTTCCGCCGCGCTCGGATCGAAACTACGTTCGTGCAGGAGGGTCGACTGAATTACCGAAAGTGCTTCGCGGATGGGGGCCGCGAGCGCCAGTGCTCTTGGCGTGGGCTTTACCCCGTCTGATGCACGGACAAACAGTTCATCATTGAGGAGCCGTCGCAATCGTGACAGGGCGTGGCTCATTGATGGCTGACCAACCCCGACGCGTTCGGCGGCCCTTGTGACGCTTCCTTCCGTGAGCAGGGCGTCGAATGCCACCAGCAAATTTAGGTCAAGCTGGCTCAGATTGACATGGTCGATAATCAAAATTCGCCCCATCGATTGGACTAATAAAGCGATACCCCCTATTCGGTTGACCAGCAACACCGCTCACAAGCCAATCGAAAAGGTCGCCCCAAATGTCTATCGACCAACGTATCTCAGACCTCGGACTACAGCTACCGGCGGTAAAGGCACCCGCGGCAAACTATGCCAACGCCGTTCGAACGGGGAACATGATCTATCTGTCGGGTTGTGTTCCAGTGACGCCTGCCGGTGAGATTCCCAAGGGAAAAGTCGGGCTCGACGTTTGCACTGAAGAGGCGGCCGAACACGCACGGTGGGTCGGCCTGCATCTCCTAGCGATTTTGCAGCAGGAACTGGGTGATCTCAATCGCGTCCGCAGGATCGTTAAGCTTCTAGGAATGGTGAACGCCGTTCCAGATTACGTCGAACACTCCAAAGTCATCAATGGGTGCTCCGACCTGCTCACCGACGTATTCGGTGAAAAGCATGCGCGTTCCGCCATAGGGGTGGGGAGTCTACCCTTCGGCATCACCGTTGAAATCGAGGCAATCGTAGAGGTCGACTAGCGGTCGCCACACGGTTCGATCTTCGGAACCGCGAACCTCGAACGGGCCGACATATTCTGCACGGAAAGATAACTGAGATGTCAAAGCGTTCGATCCCGACTACGCGCTTGAGGTGGGTGGCTTCGATCATCGGCAGCATCGTGTTCCACCTGGGGCGGGCAGCACGACAACGTGCTGCCGAGCACGATTTGCAAGCGCTGTCGGAACGAGGCCTGAAGGATATCGGGGTGCCGCGTGGCCACATACCGTACGCTGCAGCAGTCCTCCGACCTCACGACTGACGTTCCGAAGTGGCCGGCAGGTCAGAAAGGAGAATGGGTCCGACGGCTGCCGGTAAATGTCTTGAGCGCGCCTTCCTTCGGCATGCGCTTTATCAACCCGCCCTCCACTGTCCGCCGGTTCGAGACATTGCCATGCGGCGGGTACGAGGCTGCGGCGAGGCACAGGATCCTACTTACATACAATGGCGATGCTTCGTCGCCGTCGGAGCTTCAAGGATATGTTGTGCCGTTTGCTACCTAATTCCGATAGAATTCCATTTCAGTCGAGGAACGCTCGCAGCAAGTCTCCGTATGCGGTCGAGGTCACGTCGCACAGAACCGTAATCTAACTGTACTCCAGTTGTGAGGCGTACTCACCAGAACGGCCGCAGCCGCGTTCGCTTTTGTCCGGGCGGTCTCGATCCCCTCTCCGGCGGCAATCTGCGCCGAAAGCACTCCGATGAATTCGTCTCCGGCGCCATGGGTGCTGACAAGATTGACCTTGACGGCAAGAATTGCGCCTTCTTCGCCGGCGGAAGCGACAAAAGCAACGCCGTCTCCGCCCGCCGTTACAACGGCAAAGGGGTACTGCGTCGAAAGTATCCGCGCGGCCCTAAGGGTCGTATGAAGGGATTCGATACTTGGAACAGACGCTAGGGCCTCTGCTTCCACGGCGCTTACGACGAGCGCGGCCAATTGGGTCGATGTTGCTCGCGCCGGTGCTGCATTCGATCCCACCAGAGAAATTTCAGGTTGCGACCGAACGGGGAAAGGCAAAAAAACTTCGCGCGATTGCTGCTGGCGGTTACTTTTCCGCCCCCCCACTGATCGAAGCCGCGAAGGCTGCAGCGCCGCCCGTGTCGCGAGATTTGGCGACGGGGACGTCCTCGATCGCGCACATACGCTTTCATTCATGCCGGCAAGCCGTCCTCGGCAGTGGCAGCGCAAGTTCTACGCCAGCGATCGATCCCGCTGGGAATCGTCTTGACTCGCCCTGTGGGTGCGGCCTATTCCACAACCGAGCTGTGAGGGGAAAAGCTTGAAAAAACTCGACGATGCCGGCCGCCGATGGCAATTCCTGCGGACAGCTAACGAGAGGCGTCGCCATAACCGGTCACGGCCGCCGAACATTTTCCAAGTCACTCGTAAAAGTCGCCTGATCAGCAAGGTCCAAATCTGGCAAGGTGGAGACCCTGAATGGGCTTTGTGCGTGCGCGAACCATCCAGACCACCGCGGCATCTGTGCTTTAGCACAAACCTACGCGACAGCATGCAGTTCGTGGAGGAACTCCGGAGGGCCTCCTTTGCCGCGATGAGGTCCAAGCGGACGTTGATCGACCGTAGCCGGGGGCCGAACGCGCTCCCCCGGCTCGGTGGATACTCCGACTTCTCCTACCCCACGTACATCTCTACCGCGGCGGCAGTCGTGCTGGCAGCGGAATTCGAGCGGTTGAGCAAGGCCTACTCCGAGGTGACGCCAACCGTCGATCTTGACCGATGGAACAAGGACGTGTTCCGAACCCTCTATCAGATCGGTTTCTTCGAGATCGTCGGAATTACGCCTCAACGCGATGACGTCGTTATCGAAGCAGGTGATACTAG
>Ga0308158_10002433_pt1 | contig 17618 bp, 17 predicted proteins | sample PhyBR2_FD_201038 | JGI IMG/M metagenome (GOLD analysis project Ga0308158, IMG submission 201038) | Phyllosphere microbial communities from UC Gill Tract Community Farm, Albany, California, United States - DLSLB.R2 | ecosystem: Host-associated > Plants > Phyllosphere > Unclassified | place: USA...
CGACAGCATAACCGACGCTTAAAAGCTTTTTAATCGGGGAAATGGACATGAAGAGTAATGACCTGGCGCATATTTATTACAATACCAATCAGCAAACCATGAAAGAGTGGCGCAATCATCCGCATATTGGAGACGTCAAGCCAGGGTATTACGACTACATCAAACTTGCTGTTACCAGCGGCATAAAACCGCCGCTCACCGGACCGATCGCACAGCTTTTTAACGATATCGAAGAACAACTGAAAAATGATCCACTCGCCGACCTCTTGCCAAGGGCGGGATTTCACTTCACCTTTTTACCCCTGACTTTACCACTGTACACAGAAAACCAAAGGTTACCCGGCAAGGCTAGACGGTTATTGGATATTTGGCATGATTATGATGCAAAAAACCTTCACCTCCGAGAGCTAAGACTCATCGCCTTGCCCAGTCAGTTATTGCTAGCAGGAATACCTGATGATTCCAACGTGGTCATGCGTCGGACATTATGTGAAAAGGTTTTAGACTCACCATGGCGGGACGAGCTGCTTGCACGTCATTCCAGCACCCCGTTACCCGCGCCGTTCTGGCACAGTACCTTGTTACGTTATAATGCAGCGTTTTTGCCCGAGATAATGAGGACGTTTTTCCGCAACAATCGATCGCGACGTTTTGGCGATGTGTCAGGAGAGCTACAATTGGCCATGGTTAATTATAACTGGACTCGGGGCACTTCAATTGATAACGCCATAGTTTATCAATAAACTGAATATCTGATTCAACGGCGCGTTCTATGTCCGCCAGGTACGGCTGTAGCGCATGATAGATTACGCGAGTTTAACGCCGAAAGCCCCTTCCCCCTCTACCACTTAATACGCTCATTACCTGATTACCGTCACCATCAGGCCAGGGTGGCTGTTGCGCGCCGACAGCGACCATTCATGCGCCAGCGCGATTTCCCGGCAAATGGCCAGCCCCAGCCCGGCTCCCACATCCCGCCGGTGCTCGCCTCGCCAAAAGCGTGAAAACATCACCGACAGCTGTTCTGGCTCTACGCCAGGCCCCCAGTCGCGCACGCTGATGCTGTCGGCGTTGATGTCGATCGCGATCTCCGTAGCGGCAGGTGCGTGTTGTATGGCGTTTTCGATCAGATTTTTCAGCAAGGTAAACAGCGCGCCGCGATCGGCTTGCCATATGATTTTTTCATGCATATCGCTGGCGATCAGCTTTACCTTGGCATCGTCGGCAATTTTTTGTAAAAAGAACAGCACATTACGCGCAACTTCGCAGGCATCAACCGGTTGAAAACGGTAGCTGAGCGGCTCGCTGGCCTCGGCCAGCAACAGGATCTGTTGCACATGCCGCGCGAGGTGTGCCACATGCATCAGTAACGGCTCTCGAGGAACCAAATCGCCTTCCATGGTTTCAACTTCGGCCCGAATCAAAGTCAGAGGGGTTTTTAATTCATGCGCCGCTTTGGCCAGGAAATCCTGCTGCACCCGATAGCCGTTTTCAAGCCGCTCCAGCGCGTGATTAAAACTGCCGATCAGCGGAACGATTTCAGCGGCCACGCATTGGGTTGGCACGCGGTCACTGAGTGATTGCGGGGTGATCGCCGCCGCGGCACGCGAGGCCTGACGCAAGGGCCTGAGGGCATACTTCAGGCTCACATAGGCACAAAGCGTAAAAACAAAAAGCAGCACCACGCTGAACACCATGATACCGAGACGGATAAAAGGCAGGGCAAATTCCTGGTGCAGAAAACTGACGATGCGGGAACTGACCGTCAATTGCATAAACCAGGTTTTACCATGATGTTCAAAGGGTTCTGTCGCACCATCGTAGAAGACACCATGCGTTGTAAACTCAAAGCGACGCCGCTGCAGTTCGGCGATCGATGCCAGATGCGGCCAGTTTCTGACGCCGGGCGACATCAGCACCACCTTGCCGCGAGCATCCATGACTCGAAACGCGGTTTCCTCGCTCAGGCTATCGTACAACCAGTGTGGGTGCTCCGCATCGCCGCTAAAACCGACCGGGTTGCCGCTGCCGTCGTACTCCAGCTTTTGTGCCAGATGCAGGGTACGTTCCGACAGGTTCATTCCCGGCAAACGGTCTTTGACGATTGCGCCAAACAGCAGCAGAAAACCGATGCTCAGCAGAATACCGCCGACCAGTGTCAGCAAAATCCTCAGCGATAGGCTATTGATCCACAGCGTTTTTTCTAAGCGCATAGCCATGCCCCCTGACATTGACGATCTGTAGGCTAGAGCCGACGGCAGTGAGCTTGCGCCGTAAACGATGTAACGCCACATCCAGCGCATTGGGAGTAATGGCTACGCTTAATCCCCATCCCGCCGCTTCCATAGCGCTGCGGCGCAGCACCTCACCCTGACGGTGGATCAGAGCCGACATGATTTGCATCTCGGCTGGCGCCAGCGTAATACTTTTATCACCGCATTGCATCGCGCCGGCTTCCAGCGACAACACCACATCCTGGTAGCCGGGCTGAAGCGGCTGACGGGTCGCCGGGCGACGCAGCAGCGCCCGCACGCGCGCCACCAGCTCCGCCATCGCAAAAGGCTTCGGCAGGTAGTCATCCGCCCCCGCTTCCAACCCTTCAACGCGATCGTGCAAGGCATCTCTGGCGGTAAGAATCAGACAGGGAACCGGTGAACTGGCCTGACGCAGGCGCCGCAGCAGCGACAATCCATCACCGTCGGGTAATCCACGATCAATAATCAATCCCTGGTAGGCTATTTGCCGGGTTGCGCTCCACGCCTGTTCGCTACGTTCTACCTGGTCGGTGGCAATCCCCGCAGCGGCCAACCCCTTGCCGATCAACTTCGCAAGTTGCTGATGATCTTCGACTAACAATATTCTGCTCATTAGAAGTAGTAGGCATATCCCAGGAAAAAGCGGTTTTCAGTGGTTCGCTCCGTTATCGGGCTATCGCCAATCTCTGTCGACAGACGCGTCGCCTGGACGTCGAACATAACGGCATGGTGCGGGTTAAACGCGTAAATCGCTCGCATGCCGATTTCAACGTCAATCCCCGCCTCGCCCTGATAAGCAGGGCGCCCGGCGCGCGCTTCCTCCGCACGTACGCCGTAATAATAATCAGTGTATTTATCATCGTGCCAGGTTAGGCCGAAACGTGGAGTGAGGGTAACGCTGTCGCCGATGTGCCAGGATCTGTCAGCCGCCAGGGCAATCTGCTGCCCTTTGCTATTCCCCGAAACGTCATGCGTCCAGTCGGCATGCAGGTTCACCAACGCGGTCTGCCATTCGATCCGCACGCCGCCCCATAGCCCCCCTTTGCGCTCTGCCATTCCGTCAAGCACCGGTGAATCATCTGCGTGATACCCTGCCCCGTCATAGCGTCCAATTAGACCGAAATTAAGCCGCTGAGTTTCACTCAACGCCAAGCCGGGCAGTTTGAGCTCCAGGCCGGTGCCGAAGAAATGGAAATAGCGGTTATCTACGTGGAGTAATGGCATCACGCTGGTGTCACGATCGATAGATTTATAGGCTTTTTGACTACTGACGACGCCAACGCCCAATCCCCAGACGCTTTCCTGCTCGACGGTGGCCGGTTGCGCCAAAGTGGAAAAAGACCAACATAACAATAGGGAACAAGCCGTGGCCGTAGCGTGAGGTGGGATAGGGGTACGGCTGCCGAACAACGGGCGATAAAGAGCATTCATGGCGGTCCTCCAGGATGATGAATGCGTCCATCATCAGGAGGTTTTTCTTACTGGTTGCTTACTGAACCCAGCCAACGGCAAAAAAGAGTCATAACCATCTTCAATGCAGCCGCGATTATTTATAAATTCTACTCATCACTATATTCAGCTGATGGCTATTAAAAAATAAAACGCGCTCTGTTAAAACTGAGCACGTATTATTCTGGCCTTGATCGGGGGTAAATAGCGGAATGTTCTGCCTGGCCGGTCAGGCGTCGCTCGGGCGTTAGCCAGAGCAAAGTATGTCGAACACCACCCACCATCAGGATACGCCGATGAAATTGAATATTATCATTGATGGCTATGCCCGTACGGCCACGCTTAATCACAGCCAGGCCAGTAAAGATTTTGTCGCCTTGCTGCCGCTCACGCTGACCTTGCAGGACTATGCCGCAACGGAAAAAATCAGCGTTCTGCCCTCTCGCCTGACCGTCTCGGACTCCCCAGCCGGCACCGCCGCACGGAAAGGCGACATTACATTTTATGCCCCGTGGGGAAATCTGGCGCTGTTTTATCAAGATCATGGTTACGCCTCCGGGCTGGTAAAACTCGGTCAGTTTGACGAACCCGGCGCCGTTCCCAGCCAACAAAAATCCTGCACGGCAAGGTTCGAACTCGCCCAGTAATTCAGAGGCTCTCACCAGGCAATCGACGCGCTTTGCATGGATGCAAAAGTAACCTCTCCACAATTATCGTCAACGCATCTGCAGAATGATAACGTTGCTGCTGGCCGGATCCGTACGTTCACGCAGTTGCTTGACCTCGGCTTCCTGCACCGCGCCACCGTGGTTACCCCACGACGTCCTGACAAACGACAATACCTCGGCAATCTCCCGATCTGAGAGCTGATTGCGGAACGGCGGCATGCGATAGGCATCAGGTACCCCATTGGCAACAATCCGCATCGAACCGTTCAGCGTAATGTTGATAGAGGACGCATTTTCCTTGGCGAGCGAAGAAGCCGAGCCGGCAAGCGGCGGGATCCATTGTCCCTGACCACGCCCATCCTGGCCATGGCAGGCACTGCATTTCGCCGCGAAGGTTTGCGCCCCCGGCACCTTCAACCTCTGCGCTGGCGACAGCCTGTTGTGAGCGCTGGCATCATACTGCCAAGGCTCACCGTCACGCTCTGCATCACCCGGCAGCGATTTGAGGTAGTGCGCGACCGCCTTGAGGTCATAGTCCGTCATAAACTGCGTCGAATTGTTGAAAGCCTCGGTCATCGAGCCAAATACCACGGCATGCTTGTTGCGACCGGTTTTAAGCAGTTGCACGATCTCCTCCTCGCTCCAGCGGCCGAGTCCGGTATTGTGATCGCCGCGCAGACTTGGCGCATACCAGCCATCCAATAGCGCCCCGGAAAGGTAGAGCGGACTGCGTTCGGTCAGCGCTTTCTCATTCATCGCGACACTGCGCGGCGTGTGACAACTGCCACAGTGACCGGCACCTTGAACGATATAGGCGCCGCGATTCCACAATGCTTCCTCTTCGCCGGTATTGGTAAGGTTTTTCGCCTGGTAAGGCTCCGATTCGGTGAACAAGGCATTCCACAATGCCAACGGCCAGCGCATATTTAACGGCCAGGGGATCTCGCTGGGTCTGTTCTGCTCACTGACCGGAGAAACGCCATGCAGGAAGAAGGCATACAGCGCCTGTACGTCTTCGTCGCTGAGCTTGGCATAAGAAGGATATGGCATCGCGGGATAGAGCCGGTGGCCATCGGCGGCAACGCCCTGTCGTAATGCCCGGTCAAAGTCCGCCAGACGGTAGCTGCCGATGCCGGTTTGCTTGTCAGGCGTAATGTTGGTGGCAAAGATTGACCCCATCGGGGTCGCCATTTCAAGGCCGCCGGCAAACGGCTTACTGTCCGGTGTGCTATGACATGCCACACAATCGCTGAGTCGAGCGACATACTCACCACGCTGGATCAACTCAGCCGTCGGCGTCGATATGGCGGTTGCCTCGTCAAAGGGGGATGCCGGCGTGCGTGTGACAAACCACGCTATAGCCAGCGCCGCGACCACACCGATGAGCAATAGCATGAGCAGGGCCTTTTTCAATCTGGATCGCCTCATTTGTCGCTCTCCCTCATAACGTTTTCTCGCTATCGAAATGGTAATGCGAGAGTGGCATGCTGCGAATACGCTGCCCCGTCAAGCGGGAAACGGCATTCGCCACCGCCGGGGGAACCGCCGGCAAGGGCGGCTCGCCAATGCCGCCCATCTTTGCCCCGCTCTCGATAATTCGCACATGCACGCGAGCCATGCGATGAGCTGGCAGGATCGGATACAGGTCGTAATTTCGCCCCACCGGCATACCGTTTTTATAAACCGCCTCTTCAAGCAGTACCTGCGAAAGCCCCAATGCGACGGCACCGTTTACCTGTGCTTCCACCAGTGCCGGATTGACGATGCTACCGGGATCGATTGCCTGCCAGATGTCATGGACCTTGACCTGACCATGCTCAATAGAGACTTCGGCAATCACCGCAACTTCGGTGCCAAATGGCGAGGCCATCGCGATACCTCGAGCACGACGAGATCCATCTTCTGCCGTGAAGGGGCCTCTTTTCCAACCGCCAGATAGCGCCTCAACGGCCTGCAACAGGTTGCTCAGGCGCGAGTTTCCCTTCAGCAGATGCATCCTCAGCGCAAAAGGATCCTGCCCCCCTTTATCCGCCAGCTCATCAAGAAACGTCTCATATAAAAAGTCGTTCATTGAGTTACCAACCGAACGCCAGTAACCCAGCATCACCGGGTTTTTCACATACAACTGGGCCACGCGTTTATTCGGTATCGCATAAGCCTTGCCAGACAAGCCTTCAAGCGCCGTGGGATCCAAGGCGTCCCCCTGTTTGTTGGCCACCCCTTCGGTGGGGCCTTCGGTGGCACTGATCGCTTCCAGTGCGACAGGCAAACCCTGCTCATCAAGGCCGCCACGAAACCGAACCGCCGCCATTGGACGCAGTACATCACGCAGAAACTCTTCTTCACGACTCCAGATCAGTTTTACCGGCTTTCCGACCGCTTTAGCCAACTGAATGGCCTGCGGGTACGGCGTAGCCGTGGGGTACAGAAAGTGACGGCCAAAGAAGCCGCCGAGCAATGGCGAGTGGATATGGATCTGTTCCAGACCAAGCCCGGTTATTTTTGCGACGTCAGCCTGGAACATTCCCGGCGCCTGATTAGGCAGCCACAGATCCAATGAGCCATCGGAATTGAAGCGCGCCAGTGTAGAAGGCGGTTCCAACTGGGCGTGATTGAGGTACTGGCTGCGGTAAGTTGCACTGACCACCTGATGCGCATTGGTCAGCGCTTGATGTATATCCCCTTCGGTCTCCGCGTCCTGGCCCGCGCCGGTCTCATTCGCCAGACGGTCATTAAAGGCCGCGCTAGAAAAATCGGCCGGCATATAGCGCACCGAGGTTTCGGCTCCCGGATCGTTCCAGTCTACCTGTAAGGATTCGGCCGCACGTTTAGCTGTCCACCATCGTTGCGCCACCACCGCCACCGCCCCTTCCAGACGATGTACCGAATGTACCCCCTTCATGCTGGTGACCTGCTGTTCGTTGCGAATGCTGCCAACGGTCAGACCAAGTCGTGGCGCATGCTGCACCGCCGCGTGCAACATGCCCTCAACCTGAACATCAATGGTGTAAATTGCCTTGCCGGTCGATTTATCGTAACCGTCCAGACGTGGTACCGGTTTCCCTATCCAGCGGAACTGGCTCGGATCCTTGAGCGTCACGCTGGCAGCATCTGGCACCGGCAGTTCCATTGCCCGCGGCGCGAGTTGCCCATAGCGCAGAGACCGGCCGGAAGCCTGATGAATGACCCTCCCAGGTTCGGTCGTCAGGGTATCCAGCGGCACGCCGAGCTGGCTGGCTGCCGCTTGCAGCAACATATGGCGCGCCAGGGCGCCCAGTCGACGCATGGTCGAATAGCTCATACGTACCGACATGCTGCCACCGGTAATACGCAGGCCGTTTTCCATGACCGTGTACTCGGCGTCTGGCGGGGCGTTTTCAACAATAAAGCTCATCGGTTCGGCGTCGAGCTCTTCACCCACGATTTGCGCCATTCCGGTAAAGATCCCCTGGCCCCCCTCAATAAAGGGACTTTGTAAACGAATGGTATTGTCAGGGCGAATTTCCAAAAATGCCGGAACGCGAGTGCCCGGCGCAGCATGGTTGCCCGGCGTTTGAGCGCGAACTTGGCGCACCGGCAGCCCAAAACCGAGCACCAGCGCGCCGGCCATGGTCCCCGCCGCGCCCAACAGAAAACGGCGTCTGGAAATATTCACCGGCTCGCCCGTCGGGAAGGCCTCGCGGTCATGGCTATCGCTCACTTTTGTCATACCCCGCTCTCCTCATCGTTCGCGCGCACGGACTGTGGTTGTCGGTGGAACACATCATTCCCCGCCAACGCCAGCGCACTGGTCGCGACAGCCGCGCCGCTATGCGTCGGCGTCCATGTCTGTTCCGCCCCCCTGCCAACGGCGCTGTCTGGCGTCGTTACCGCAGTTGCTGCCTCATGCACCGCTGCGTTGATGGCGTTATAAGTACCGCAGCGGCACAGGTTGATCATCGCTGCCGCAATTTGCTCATCCGAAGGGTGCGGGGTCTGTTTAAGCAACGCGGCCGCCGCCATCACCTGCCCGGATTGGCAGTAGCCGCACTGGGGAACCTGGTGACTGATCCAGGCCTGAACCAGCCGTTTGCCCACCTCGTCGGTCTCTATCGCCTCGATAGTGGTAATAGCACGACCCGCTACGCCCTCAATTGGCGTTACGCAGGAACGTACCGCGACGCCATCAACCAACACGGTACAGGCACCGCACTGCGCCAGCCCACAACCGTATTTTGTGCCGGTGAGGCCAAGATCGTCGCGGATCACCCACAACAGCGGCGTATCCGCCTCGGCATCTACCTCATAACTCGTTTCATTAATCTGAAGTTTCATTACTGTCCCCTGCCTGAGGCGGTCGGTTTTACATATTAATGAGAATTTATTGCCCGTTGGCCGTGCAATCGACGGGTGGCAGTTCTCCCCTACCGATGACGAGAATCCAGCCCAATGTTGCCGTGATAGGCATAGTGCAAAGCTCGACCCACCTGCGGTCGCAACGGGCAGCAGGCAGGAAGCCGCGAGCTTTTTTGTCAAACGCGTTAATACGGGCGGTAAATTTTCCGCCGAGGGTGGCAAGAGGCTGCATCGCCCCGGAAGACCACATCACTTGAGTGAGTATAGACGCGGGAATACACCCCGTTGCCCGAAGCGCATGTAGTGCTAAATCCCCTAGCGCGGGGGCAACGCCGCCTGAGCCTCATCGGGCTGGCTGTCGATTTGCGTGCTGGCTAGGCGAGGTTCTCGCTGTCGTTATTGATGTGCTTAATCATCGCTCAGCCAGGCCCCGGCGACTAGTTTATGAATACTTATAATGTTTATAAGTCTGGCTAATCAATAATCGTCGTCGGAGAGCGGCAGAACGTTACAATTCCAACGAGGATTAGGGGTTGTGACCGATAAATTGGCTGGGGGATCCATGCCGGCGTCGATTCGGCATGAAACCGGCTAGCGCCATAGCCTAGCTTGCCTGGCGCGGCGTGGCGTGGCGTGGCGTTCGCCTCAGCCTTACGCCGATTTCTTTTTATCTGCCGCCACCGCCAGCATCGCGTCCCCGATCGGATGCTCGCCCCGCGCTTTCAATGCGCTGCCAGCCCCGTCAATATCCCGGATTTCCTTGTTCTGGCTCAGTTTGAATTTCCCCACCAGTTGGGTTATTTCAATTTCTATGCCGACGATCGCCGTCAGCATCGTGTCAATGTAGTCTTTTGGCCCATCGGCCATTTTCCAGGGCTCGGCCTGAAAGGCTTCGTGCTTGCGGGTTAGGCGTGCCACCAGCCCGCGCACATAACGCAAGTCATCATGAAGCGTCACCCGCCCGACCGCATGGACCACCCGGTAATTCCAACTGGGCACCTGTTTATGGGTCTCATGCTTGCTGGGAAGCCATTGCGGGGAAATGTAGGCATCGTCAGCCCGGAATACCACCAGCACTTCCTGGCCATTACTCAACGCCTGCCACAACGGATTTTTGCGGGCGATATGGCAATGCAGCACGCCAAATTCACCGTCTGCGGCGTTTAATTCAAAAGGAATATGATTGGCATCGAGACTGTTATCGCTGTTGGTAATTAAAATACCCAATGGGTTTTGTTCAATTAATTGATGCAACAGCGCAACGCGGGTTTCTGCAAAATGCTCGGGTAAATACATTGCCGATCCTCCTAAAGGAAAATTAAATTTCAACCATGGCAAATTCTGCCTTGCCGGCCCCGCAATCGGGGCATACCCATGCCTCCGGCACCTCTGCCCAGCGCGTGCCGGGGGCGATGCCATCTGTCGGCCAGCCGTCATTCTCGTGATACTCCAAGCCACACAGCGCACATCGCCAGCTTTTCAATACTGTCGTTTCCAAACTACGGTTATTCATCACGTCTCCAGCCGCATTAATCATCGGTAGTGCTATTTTTCGTCCAATGCGGTGTATTATGAAGGTCCAGTTTGCGCTTGTTTTAATGGACCAGAATTATGGCGAGAAAAGCAAAAGTGATGGATATTCCGTCGATTGGACTGTTGGACAGAACGCAGGGCAACCTGGTCCGTCAGCTGACTCAGACCTTGCGGAATGCGGTACAACGTGGAGATTTGCAACCGGGAGAGCTGCTGCCGTCATCACGTTCGCTGGCCAGATCGTTGGGCATCGCCAGAGGCACGGTCATCGACGCTTTTGAACAATTGCAGGCCGAGGGGGTGCTGGAAACCAAACCGGCGTCGGGGACCTGCGTTTCTTCGTCACTGACGCATCAGACCACAACCGCTCCCCAGCAGGTTGTTACCGACGCTGGGCAGACGCTCGCTCCCACTGCCCGAGCTGCCGCGTTTGCCAAACTCTATGACCAGTTCTTGCCGTTGCCTGCCGTGCCTTTCGCAGTTTCCGTACCGCAAGGGTTGGCACTGCCGGATGAGAGCTGGCGCAAACTGGGCAATCGGATCCGCGCTCGCGGCCCCGGATCGCCATCAGGCTATGACGATCCACGCGGTGCGCAGGTATTGCGAGAAGCGATAGCCGAATACGTCAGGCGATCGCGCTCGGTGCGCTGTGAACCACAACAGGTGATTATCACCAGCGGCATTCAGCAGGCCCTTTACCTGTGCTGTCAGCTTTTGCTGGAAAACGGCGATCGGGTGTGGGTGGAGGATCCCGCCTATCGCGGCATCACGGCGATCCTGGAAAATGCCGCCAACGCGGCCACGATGGTCCGCGTGCCGGTCGATGCCGAAGGGATCCAGGTCGACGTCGGCATCGCGCAGGCAGCCAATGCCCGCGCGGCGTTTGTCACACCGTCGCATCAATACCCACTAGGGATGCCGATGAGCATGGCCCGCCGCAATGCCCTGCTGGCCTGGGCAAAAAGCGAACATGCCTGGATTGTTGAAGATGACTACGACAGCGAGCTGCGCTACGCCGGCCATCCGTTCCCCTCACTGCAGGGGCTGGATCCGTCCCGCGTCATTTATCTCGGCACCTTCAGCAAAATTCTGTTTCCCTCGTTGCGTCTGGGATATGCCATCGTGCCCCCCGGCTTGGAACGCGCGTTTTGCGGCGCTCGCATCCTGATGGATCGCCATCCTCCCAGCGCCGATCAGCATGTGCTTGCGGCATTTATTCAGGAAGGGCATCTGGAGCGCCATATTCGCCGGATTCGCAGCGTCTACGCGGAACGGCGCGCCCAGTTGGTCACGCTGCTTGAGCATCATATTCCCGCCTCGTTGGGCTGGTTACAGCCGAGTGACCAGGGCATGCACCTGGTGCTGTGGCTGGCGAGGCACATTGACGATCGCCAGTTGGCCGCCAGCGCGTTGGCGGCAGGTGTCGCGGTCAGGCCGGTTTCCTCGACCTTTACCCTCGGGCGGAGCCGGCCGGGACTGATTCTGGGGCTGGGGGATTTTGACGCCGAGGCGACGCTGGCAGCGGTGCGCACCCTGGCGACGCTGATTATCGCTGCACCCGGTTGAACACTCTGCGTCATCAGTAACCGGACATGGGTTGGTACAGTGTTCAGCTGCACAATATGGCGGTTAAAAAGTCGTAGAGATGACAACAACATGATATCTGTGCATGATGGATACCCGCGTATTGCTGGCGGTGTTGCCCGGCGATGCGCTCAACGTCAAGCTGCCGTCAGGCAACCAAATGGATGAAGCATGGTTAAGATCGTCAGTTGGCTATTGCTCACGCTGATTTCCAGCGCTGGACTGGCCACCTATTTTCTCCAGCAGCAGTATGAAGAGAAAAGCGCCGATTTCCGCATTCTTTACCGTGAGATCACCGTCAAGCTGTCCCAGCATGACGCGATTATCCCGCTATTGCCGGAAAATCAGGACGCGCAGGAGGTACAGAAAATCCTGCCGCAAATCGTTCGCTGGCGGCAACACACCAACCTCGAACCGCGTCGGCCGATCGTGTTGGAAGGACGGGGGCGCTACTGGCTCAACTTCGCTCAACTGTCGTTACTGATCGATCTAAAAACACTGCTCAATACCTTGCCGGAAACCAAGCCGTTCAAACACCTCACCCTACGCTGGAATAACGAGCCCCTGTTTGAACAGGGTGAAGCGGGTTCGCACTATTGGCGCTGGGACAAGACCATCTCCAGCCCGTCACAGCCGTTTGTACTGGCGGTCGGCGACGATCCGCACTGGGCCGTACTCCCTTGGCTAACCATTCTGGCTCCCGCTCCCTGCTGGGCCCTGCTGCTTTACCTGATGAGCCAATATCAAATAAACAAGCGCCGGCGCGATATTGCCGACCTGCGCGCGCACTATTCCGAACTGACCCGGCTGAATACCATGGGAGAGCTGGCGGCTGGCATTGTGCATGAGTTGAATCAGCCGCTGACGGCGATCCTCAGCTATAACCAAACCGCAATCCGCCTGATGAAACAGGATCAAGGCTCGCAGGTACCGGCATTGCTGGATGCCGCCGTGGTGCAAATCAAACGTATCGATACCTTGCTGCGTCAGTTTCGTCAAAGGCTGGACAGTGAGCAGACAGACTACCAGCCGGTTGACTTGCGTTCGCTGTGGTCACGAATCATCACCCTACTGGACAATGAACTTCACAGCCAGAAAGTGCGAGTGAGCAGTCATATCCCTGATAATTTACCACCGCTGTTTGCCCCGCCGTTATGGATAGAGCAGATCCTGCATAACATTGTCAGTAACGCGATCCAGGCACAGTGCGAGAACGCGCCCGGTAGCGCCTGGATCACCCTGCATGCCACCAGCGATGACGTCGGCATGACGTTGACCCTGGCAGACGGTGGGCCAGGGCTGACGTCACAGGCACTACAGCAGGTCTTTATGCCGTTCTTCACCACCCGCGCCCATGGCATTGGCCTGGGCATGGCGTTGGCGGATACGCTGGTACAGCGGCTCAACGGCAAAATCGAGGTCGCAAACGTGGCGGGACAGGGTGCCCGTTTCACGCTGTGGTTTCCGCTGACAACCCAGGTGGAATAATGGAACAACGCATTTATCTCATCGATGACGATCAGGCTATTCGCAGCTCATTAAGCCTGCTGCTGGCTACCGTCGGCTGGCAAACCAACGCTTACGGCAGCGCCCAGCTGTTTCAGCAAGCGGCCGATGACCTATCCGCGCTGGCCGGCTGCATGCTGCTGGATATCCGCATGCCGGGCAAAACCGGGCTGACGCTGCTGGATGAATGGCGGCAGCAGGGATTAACCATCCCGGTGATCATCATGACCGGCCATGCGAATATCGATCTATGCCGTCGCGCCTTCAAGAATGGCGCGTTTGAATTTCTCACCAAACCGATTGACGCCGATCTGTTGTTCGAAGCGATCGGCGCCGCCATGGAACTGATGCGCCGCGCGATAAATGTGCCGCAAACCGCGCGATAAATGGCAGCTATGCGGCGTTTCATATAGTGATAATGAATTACATTTAATTCGGCGATTGGGGCCATTCGATATCGGGGGCTTTGGTGATATCGACTCTGTTCAACAATACGCTATAAGTTTCCCAGTCGGTCAGCGCAGACTTTTCTTCTTCTGTTGCCATTCCCAACTTGAGAGCTTTTTCCAACGGCGCGATGGCGGTTGCTGCTGCCTGTTGGCGTTCAGACAGTTCCTGTTGCGCGGCCCCTACCTCAGCCTGGTGCTGGGCATCCGTGTCCGTCACCCACTTGCTACCGTCCCACTTGTCATACGGTGTCTGAGGGGCTAGCAATGTAACACTCTGCGGCAACTCGCCGATGGTGGTAACAGTCTGCAATTTACCAGTGATGATGCTGTAAACTTCCTTGCCGCGAAAATCCGGCAGACTTTCCCATCGCGTACCGTCGGCACTGCGCACTAGAGCAAAACTGGATTTTGGCAGCGTCGGTTTATCCACAAAACTGAAAGCGGGAAGGCCAACACCTACGGGCAGATATTCCAGCGAAGCCTGCTGATATTCACGCTGTACCGGTTCAATGCTGTAAACGGTCAGCCAGCCTGGCTCAATGGCCAATCCATTCTCACCCAATACGGCTGAAGGTAGTTCTGTATTGTATTTGCTCATTATGCTGCTCTCACTATGTAGTTAAAGGCAATATTGCGGGGGCGGGTAACACTAAAAAAATTGAAGGCTGCGGGAATAGAGTTCATCGTTCCGGCTGTAGACGCGTACCGTGAAATGATGCCAGGATAATCAGCCGGATTAACAGCATCACTGCCATAGTCAACATAAGCACCTCCCGCCAGGTATGAGATATCGACCCCATCGGTATTATCGTCTTTGCCACCCACGATAGTACCTACCTGCCGACTCAGTAACCCACGCCCACTATCGACGTTTCGTCCGTCATCCCACCCACGTATAAACTCACCACGCAAATCAGGCAACTTGCCGGATGGATACGCCACGGCAAGCCCTGGATATTTAGCCTTATCAAAGGCCGAACCGTTACATTTCAACCAACCAGACGGTGCAGTGGCAGTTGGCCACGGAACTGGCACGCCGATGGGCAGAGCCGAACCTTCTCCCAGGCCGAGGTTGATACAAGCGGCTTTAGCTGTTTTAGCGCCGGTACCACCATTTTGGATACTGAGGGCGTTAACCAATGACAGATTGGTCACTGCCAGCTTTTCCGTTTTCCAGCCATCGGAAGGATTACCAGCAAGCTCCAGCTTGCTGTCAGTGCTCCCGACTGGTCGAAGATATAACCCGCCTCCCGGCCCAGCACCTGACTGGCTAGTCAAAATGAGTGCACCATTGGCGTTATCACGAATAATCTGGGAGGCTCCCCCCATCGTAATGACAGCGGTCTCACCAGACTTACCCACACTGATATTTTTGCCAAATGCCTGATTTTCTGCCCAGGTATTTTCAGTACTCAGTAACGGAATAACTGCACCGCTGGTACCGGTATTCTTTGTCGCTGCAGAACCTGTACCGAGGTTTTTTAGAAATAACGCAGTATCAGGAATATCAGCACCGTTTTTGTCTTTAGCCAGGGCATTGGTTGCCAGTGCCCCCACCGCTTTTACGACAAACTCCGTTGTAGCCACCTTATTGCTGTTGTCGTTGTTTGCTGGTGTCGGCGCGGTTGGCGTACCGCTAAAAGTCGGGCTGGCCTTTGGGGCGTACTGGGTATGTGGGTCAGTCGCTGCGATGTGTTTCGCAAGGTCTGAACCACCTTTTTCAACCTGCTGTTTCAGATACGACGTGCGGCTGGCCAACTGCTTGGCCTGACGATTAGAGATGCCGTCAGGCCCACCCAGCACAGGGTCAGAGACCTCAATCTGGTAGACGCCGTCTTCCCACTGCGGGGTTTCGGGTAGGTTTGCCATAATTAACTGCTCCCGTGGTTATAGCTGCCGTCGTAGTTGACGGTGTTGTTGTAGCGAATGGCGACAGCCTGATACTCCAGGCTGGCCAGGTGGCAACGTGCCGGTGCAAACGCGGCGAGTGTCTTTCGCAGCAAAGCTGCCTGATCGTTGGTAATGGGCTGCTGAAGAATGACGCGGTAAACCGCCCAGGCTTCTGCATCACCATGGACATAGATACCGTTGTAAGTGTGTTTACCGTCGTAGCTGACTTGCCCTGTGCCTTCAATAAGGTCGACTTCACCAAAGCCAAAACGTCGGATGATCTCGCGGATTGACCATGGCGTCCCCTTGTAGCGATGCAGCTCAATGGCCGACTTGATGAGGGTTCGGCGCACATCATCTGACTCCGCCAGTTCCCAGCCATCACCAAACAAGGAGAACTGCTCGCCCAGCCAGGGCAAAGCTGAACTGTCAACGATGTCGACCAGGTAAACCATCAGTACGCTCAGGTCGATGTTATCCAGTCGCCCGGCCAACCTGCCCAGCGTCTGGAAACTGATATCACCTTCCAGCGGGGGCGGAAGTTGTAACAGTTCAGTCATCAGACACCCCGATAATGTTTAAGGTGATCCGCGTACAATTTGCCCACTCGTTTTCGGCGATCACCCGTAACATCAGTGCCAACAATTCAACCTGGTACACCCCGGCAACGGACAGCACGCTGATAATCTGGCTAGGAACAATATCGCGTCCCAGCATAGCGGCACGGGATGCCACCCAATTCTGTATGGCGTTGTTTGCCTCCATTTTTACCGAATTGGCATCCTGGCCACGGTAAATCGTGATGTTGGCCTCGATGGCGTAATCCACCTGTACCGGGGTTTTGGCACGTACCGTGTCCGTCAACGGCCTGACTTTCTCGTCAGAACAGAAGCTCTCGACCAGCGTCAGAATGCTGTCGTCCGGCAGGCCGGTGCTGAGCAGCGGATACAGCTCTACGGTGCCAGGAACCGGGGAAAGCACGGCAACATCGACGATGTTGGGATGGGCCTGCATGGCATGAAAGCGGTATGCCATACGGCTTCCGGCGTTGGTGAATGACTCCGGGGCAAGTTTGATACGCTCGCGGAGCCTGTCATTGTCTTCCTGCTCAGAACCGCCAGAACTGGCCGCGAGATTGGTCACCTGCAGGTCGACGTTATCAATCTCATCGAGCAATTGACTGACCTGCGCAGGTTGCCAGCCGTTGCCAGCGGCTCCCGGTTCGGTACAGGTGGCCGTGGCATTGACCAGCAGCAATCCTGCTTTCAGCACCACGTCCGTATCGGTGGCAAAAATAATGCTGTCGGAAGCGCTGACGCGGGTGCCTGCCGGAATCAGCACATCAATGGCCAGCGCCTCATCCACGGAGAACTGGAGTGTGGTGGTGGCAGGCTGCGCGGCCAGACGGTATACACCGACCAGTTCACCGAGGTAATCAATCATCGGCTCACGGGCAAAGGCGACCAAATTCTGTTTGGCCGCTTCCTGCGCCGCCACCCTGACCAGCATTTCACGGTAGGCCCATAGGTCAATCAACAGGCGCTCAGCCTGAGCGGGATACAGCGTTTTACCGGTTGCAGCTTCGTACTGTGCAATCATTTCAGCCGTGATTTTGTCGGCATCACGTTCAATAAAATCGGGTTCTGTCAGCGCCATAGCAACTCCTGAGTCCGGGGCTGTCCGTCAGAGCCTTTCCAGCTCACCCGGAGCGTAAGATGTTCGCCATCGACGGCGGGTTTAACCGACATAAGCTGGCAGCGAGGCTCCCAGCGGCGGATGGCATCGACGGATTCTCGCACCACATGCGGAATGGCCCGGTCGATGGGCCAGTCGATATAAAGGTGCAGATTGCTGCCGAACTCCGGGCGATGCGGGTCGCTGCCGCGAGGAGTACGCAGGATGATTTGAATGGCCTGCCAGATATCATCCAGCCCCCGGACGATTTCGCC
>Ga0308158_10002434_pt1 | contig 17616 bp, 12 predicted proteins | sample PhyBR2_FD_201038 | JGI IMG/M metagenome (GOLD analysis project Ga0308158, IMG submission 201038) | Phyllosphere microbial communities from UC Gill Tract Community Farm, Albany, California, United States - DLSLB.R2 | ecosystem: Host-associated > Plants > Phyllosphere > Unclassified | place: USA...
GGCCCCCCCCCCATTAATGATTTATTAAAATTCCCTGTCAAAATATATTCCTTAGAATCGAAGGAATATATATTTCCATATGGTTTTTTAATAATATCATCATATAACATCGGCTCAATATTTTTATTTACTATTCTTTTAATAAAACGTTCTGCTATTTTTAGCATTTCTTTATCCGTTAACATAAAATTATTATTTTTAATTGTTATTATCTTACTTTTAAATACTTAAACTCTAAATAACCTCTTTGAATAAAGTTACCATACTCTCTTGTTTGAGCAAAGACCACATATTCTCCTGTTTGTCCATCAAATAAGTGAAGTTTCTTATCCTTTTTCATCCCTACAAAATAGTGACCTTTAGTACTTCCTGTTATGCTATTTTTTTCTTTAATACCATACACAACCACTATATCTTCTTCTGCCATCAATTGCTCCATTCTTGGTATTTTTGAGGGTTGAAAATGTCCCCCTCCAAATTTCAATGCCACTTCGTCTAAACTTTGCATTCCTGATGGTTCAGCTACTCTTAATTTCCCAGTTCTTAGAAACTCCACTAAAACTTCTACAGTATTACCACAATTATATTTACCTACTTGCTTCACCGCATCACCTACCGATTTATGATTAAAATAAGGCATTGCTTCTTTTATTTTCTCAAATGGCTTTGCAATTGTTTTTGAAAATTGCTTTGCACCTTCTTCAAATGCTTTTATTTTTACAGCATCCGTCGTCTCTACAATAGAACTACCTGGCATGTGTCCGCCTGCGTGTTCTAATTCTTTTATTAATTCTTTCTCCTGCAATTTACCCCATTTTTTATAAAATTTAGAAAGTTCTGCTTTGGAAAATTCTTCTATTACTTCACCTTTGTAAACAGCCGCAAAGCTTTCTGCATATTTCCCTTCTTTTACACCACCAAGAAAAATGACCCCGTTCTCCGCCATTCTGTTGCCCATTGCAAGATATTTCCGTCCTAAGAACACTTCCTTGGGTTCTAAAACTTTCAGTGTGTTTTTTGTGAAATTGGAGATGTTAAGCTCCAGCATTGCTTTCATCAGACAAGTTTTTACAAAAGTCATTACTTCTGCTCTGCCAGCACTGGTAAGAACCAATGCACCTGCACGAAACAGTCCTTTCATCAGAAACGGAGCAGCAGTTCCTGCGCCACCAGCCATAACTACAAGATTCCAAGTGTCCAGAAATTCTTTGGAGAACTTGTCCTCATTCATCATCACAAGAATGTCTCCTCCTGCAATAGCTGCATCTACAGCACTTACCAAGACCACCAGCGGAGAAGAAGAACCCAGACTGGCAACAGAAAGCGCCAGCACAATAAGGTCTACTCCAAGGCGCACATTGTCTGTAATCTCTTTGAACTCGGTAAGATGTGCGATGTCCTTTACAAAAATAGCAGGAACCAACATTTTCTTTAGTTCTGCTTTTTGGGTTTTTGTGTTTTTAGCTTCTGGTTCCGTAGTTTCTGACACATCTTCCAGAGTTACCAACTCTAAAGGGTAATAATAATTTCCCGCATCCAGATTAACTTCTACATCTTCTGTAGCGTTGGGATTACCTTCTTTTGCTACAACTTTTACATTTTGCTGTTGTATCTGCTGTTGCTGGAGAAAGTAGCGATCTTTGAACTCATCATTGGAAGGATTGAAATTACTATTGATCTTATAGTTTTTACCAACTTTGAAAACCTTATTCCTTATTCTACATTTTGCCATATTCATATAGCAAAGGCTGACCAAAAAAGAAGAGAATATGGTTTTTGTTGGCATCTCCTGGCCTTGGAAAACAGCATTGCCATCCAATGCACTGTATATTCTTTTTATAAATGCCTGATCAGCATTCAACTTATCAAAGAGGAAAGTCAGTTTCTCTACAGTATTATAGCCTAGTAATGTTTTCACAAGGACATCGCTTGCATCTTTGAAACCGTGGTTCTCATCATAATTAAAAAATGTATTAAGATGAGCCCATAACTCTTCTGCTGTAAGATTCTGCAATACCCAATCCGGCGAAGACCTGTAAAGAAAAATAAGTCCATCTACCGTATTTTCTTTCCTCAACAATGGCAAAAAATATTTGTTAACCAATCCCTTGAACCAAGTATTGTCATTCTCCAACTTCTTCGCAAGATGTGCCAAGTCATCCAGATTGTTGCTGTTAAATTGTACGGCTTTATACTTATTATTAATCGTAAAATCTGTTTTGCTTGCCGTAAGAGGTATTTCCTGCCTGTACTGTGCTGTGTTTTGATAAAAGTATATCAGGGAACAATTCAGATATTTGGCTTTTGGATCTATATTCAGTGAAAAATAAGGTGCATCGTCAATGTAATCTACCTTTTTATTCAAAAGACCCGTTATATTGGTCTGTACTTTTCCACCCTTTTCATTGGTATAGCTGAAAGGTATATTGCCACTTAATTTTACTTCTGTACTGAATCCATAAGGATTGGGAAAAGACATAGAACCTTGTTGCGCTTTGAATTGTGTCCAATCAAATTTTACAGAAGAATTTGCTTTACGAATAAACTCTATCAAATCTGGCATTCTGATTCCTTCATCGCTTTTCAGTCCATAGAAATCTTCTGTATAATTATCTTGTGCAGAAGTTTCATTTGGTATAGTTTTCTGAATAGTTTTCCCAATTTCATCAGAGATATCTTTAATATTTAATATTTGTTTATTGTCATATGCTTGCTTTAGTATCTGCTGACTTTCCTCATCGAAATTGTCAAAGTCTTTAAAATATTCTTTGTTTTTCATTTCATTAATTTTAATAGTTAATAAAAAAGGGCGGCTTAGAAAACCGCCCTGATTGGATTAAACAAAAATTATTATTCTAAAGCTGTTTTAAGATCATCTAAAGAAAGTTCTGATACAATCTGATCATCTTCTGTGGTCAGTTGTAAAGAATCTTCGTCTAATCCGATCTTTGCAACCTGCTTGTCGGATCCAGATTCTATCATTGCATCATTATTGATGAAATTACTAGCTGTGATAACTTCTTCCGGATTTTCAAACAATTCGGGTTCTTCCTTGGTAAACGGAAGTGCAGACAATACCTTCAAGCCGATGCTCTCTGCCTGTAAAATAGTAAGCGATGTCGGAAGTCTTGTGATCCAAGGTTTGCCTTGCGCTTCTCCTTTGATATCTTTCATCTCATCTACAATAGACAGATACATTGGATCTCCAATAACAGGCACTTCTCCACCGTTCCACAATCTACCTGTCGCCATATAGAACTGAACCGCATCTTCAAAGCCTGGGCGAACAGTGACTATTACTCTTGCCATACCACTTCTAAGGAATGATCTGAACAACGGATCTATATTCTCTTGCTGGTACATGTCATCCCAATCCTCTCTTTTGCCCCAATAATAAGGGTAGTAATTGTAAGACATAATATCCCATTCAAAAGCCTGCTCCATAAACTTGGCTAATGAAGCGTAGTCATCTAATCCCGTTCTGGCAACCTCGAACCCTGAAACTGATGTTCCGCTATAGAGTGTTTTTCCTAATACTTTGTTTTTAGAAGCGCTATCATCTACCAAATAAGCAATACTGTTGTGCTTAAGAACTTCCTGCTCAATCTGACGATAGAACATTGGATTGCCATCTTTGATATTGTTTGCTTTGGCATCTTCTTGTGCGATTTTGTCATTGTAGTCTGCTAGAGCGTCTTCGTATGCTGCTATAATCGAGTTAAAAATCATCAATTTACCATGATTATTAAGTTCACATTCAACATCAATATTAATGTTACCAGTATGGAAACCTAGTGAACTGAAAGACACTCCAATTTTATCCTGATAGCTTTTCAACGTTGTGATTTCTTTAGAAAATTTATTTCTAAAATCAGTTGAATTACTAAATACCATATCATGTCTTACGTTACCCACAGTAATATATGTAGCGATACCTGGATCTACTCCGTCTTTTGTGATAATAGCAGCCTCTATTTTTGCATAAGGAGTTGTTGAGTATCCTTCAGGAATCTCGATTTCAAATTTTCCTTGTGCCACTTCTTCTAATTCTGACGTTCCATTACCATCTTCATTTGCAGAAAAACTAATTGGTAAAGACAGATTAATTTTTTGTTTCATTAATTCCAAATCAACATTATAGAAACCTGACCAAAATCTTACAGTATCATCTGATATTTTGGAAAAATCTTGCAATGTAAATTTATCTGCTGTTCTCGGATCAATAGGCTTTTCAATAATCTTCTTCACGGATGCTGCAGCCAATGTATGCAATTTGGCTGGCTGAGGAATCGCAAACTCAAACATCATACGCTTGCCATAGTTCCATACTTGGTTCTTCATCAGTTTATCTACCCATCTGTAGACACCAACTACATGCTTGTCTCCTTTTCTATTATCAAAACCATGTGTATTGTTCTCTTCAAATTCCTCAATCATTTTTTCTACACGCTCTTGATGAACCTTAGTAACTACTCTGTCCAAAGCTCTAGCTGTAACTTCTTGGGCTTTGGTAACAGCTTGTCTCATGCTCTCTTCTTTGGAACGATGACTAGCATAGCTTGCACCTAACTGTGCTGAAAAGTTTCCAAAACTTGTATTGTTTGAATAGCTTGTATTTGCATTGATTCCTGCATCTGTAGATTCCTGAAGAATCTTTGCAACTTCGGATTGCATTTCAAATCTGCTGGATGTTGTAGTATCTGTAGATCTTTCTCTTTCGGTATCAGATGATGATGTTTGTGTAGTTTCGCTTCTTCTCAGTCTTCTTGTAGATTGGCTTCTATATTCACGAGCCATGATATTCTCAATATTAGCCACTTCTCCTTCTACGTAAGCATGAGTTGTTTGCTCTACTTTAAGATAATCTGCAATCCCCAATCTTTTGATTCCAAAACCTTTTGGAATGAAAGAATCTGTTGTAGATGTAGAAGTTCCCGGATTAGTTGGCGTATCTGGATTTTCCGGATCATCAGGTTCGTTTGGATTTTCTGGATCATTAGGATTATTCGTAAGCATCAAAGAAGAGTTATAACCATCCCTATTGTTATAATGGTTTTCAGCAGCATCCAAGGGTACAGTAAAATCTCTGATCAAAGTAGTATCAAATCTATAATAATTACCATCCGAAAGTTTAACAGTTCCATTTACAATAAAACCTCCCTCGCTAACGTCTGTAGGTCTGATAAAAGTCTGATTATTAAATAAAATATATACACCATTGTATGAGTCATTAAGGTATGTATCATTAATATCTTTCGTTTTACATTTAGCTGTGTATTCTGCACTCAGAATTTTTACAGATTTGTCCTGAAACGTAATCATCACACTCCAATAATTTGGAGCTCTAGTCACAGTTTTAATATTATAATTCAGATTTTGTCCCGTAACAGAAGCTTCTTTATTACTTACCGGAATCAAAACACCACCTATACTCACATACTCTTGTTTTTCAACTTCGGTGTTTTGGTAGATTTCATCATTCAATTCAGATAACTGGCTGTCAATTGCCTCAAGCATTTCTTCAAAGCTTTGATTTTCATCTTCAGGAAGGACAAACTGATCGTCACCGATTTCTACAACGTTTTCCAGCAAAATATCTCCATTAGTCAGTTTTCCGGCAAGACTATCATTGGAAACAGACTCTCCAATTACATTAACGAAAGATCTTAATGAGGACTCTGAAAGTTTTTTTCGTAAAAAAGCGGTATCCCTTTCCTTTCTAAACTCAAACTGAAATTCTGGAACTTCCGGTTTTACAACTTGACTTAACGCCAACTTTTTAGCGGCTTCTGTCATCTGCTCCGTAAATGTTGCTTCGACTTGCAAAAGTTGCTTTTCGTAATCATCATAAAGAGGTTTTACCAAGCTTTGATAATCTTTTGAAGCTAAATCATAAGCTTTTGTATATTGACTGTTATAAATCTTTTGAGTTTTCAAAAGGTCTTTTTTCAACTCATCCAATTGTGCTTTTTTATAAACTGCCAATGCAACTCTTTGTCTTTTTAAAGCAGACTCTGTAGGCAAATATGATGCAACACTATTTTCTGAAACAGCATTGGTTTTCATATTATTTTGAGTATCTCCTCCATTGATAGGATCATTGGAACCCACTGCACTATAAGCTACTGTAAAAGCTGTTGCTTCTACCTCAACCGGAGCAGAGTCTATAAAAAGAGAATCCGGAACTACTACTTTTGCTGTAGTGATTTCTTTTTGTTTTTCTTTCTTCTTTCTAGCATCTGGTTCTGTAGAGAAACTTGCATAATGTTTTGCATAATGGATTGTTTGCAGCATTTGTGTTATAAGTTCTTTGACATAGAAATCCTCCTGAACAAGAACCTGATATATCAAACTATCCCAAAGACGGGAAAGATCTACAGTTGTTGTATTGATAGTATTGACTTGATTCTCTGTTAAAGAATCATTCGCCATCAAAGTTTTGCTATAGTTATATAAGCTTGGAAAATGCTCATTTAGCTTGGCCTCTGTGCGAGAGATTGTACTTAAATCAAAGCCATTGGATTTTACTTTCTCTGTAAGGAAGTTAATTTTTGATTTTCCTGATTGTGCCCACTCATTGATAAGTAAAGTGTCAAAAATACCTTTTACATCTTCTTTTCTGAATATGAATTTTGTATTTCCCTCCTTTTTTGCAAGCTGCGGATTTCTAAGGCTTACAAATCTGAAGAGCGTTTGTGTAGCAGGATTAGATACAGCCTGTACATTATTTGTGTTTGTTGAATCGTTCATTTTATTTATTTTAAAATTATTTTGGTGTTTATATTAGGACATAGTTTGGGCTGTTCAATTAATTTTAATTGAATATTACCTCTGTCATTTTTAATAAAATTTAAATTTCTGTAATTTCTAAAAGGGTGTTCTTCAAAAGCGTTGCATTGCTGTTTGCTATTTCTGAAGCCCACTGTACATTAAATACTCCGGGAGTAGTACATTCGAAAATTAATTCTGCTATGATCACTTCCGGCATATTGATAGTACCAACTCCTGTAGATGTTGCAAAACTTCTTACTGTTGCAGAATTAGAATCAATTGCAGTAATTACCTGTTCTGGTGCAGCTGTGTTGGTGTGAACAACATTCATCTTAACAGATCCAAAAATACTTCCTGCTGCTCCATTACCAAGAACAAAACCGATAGAACCCCCTGTTGTAGTAGCAACTGAGCTATACGCTCCAAGAATTTTGATTTTATAGAACTTTCCAGTTTCTACATTAAAGTTAAATGTTGGCACATTGGCTCTAGTTACAATACTGCTTCCAAAATCCGAGGTCAGTCTAATCTTTGTTGTAGATGTTGATGTAATAGTTATAGCAGGAGTAATATCTGTCGCAAAGCCAAAAGTCCCATCTGCTTTAGCAACTACTCTTTTAGTAAAAGCTGCATCGCCATCAGCATTTGGTGTATTAGCTGGATTGGTTGATAATGATCCATTAATTTTCACAAATCTGTTAGCCACTGCAAATCCTCCATAAATCAATGCATTAGCTGCTTGTGTGACTGTCGCTCCTTTATTATCAATTGCTAGGGTATCATTTAAATCTGCAGAACCTTGTATCATCGAGCCAATGAATACATTTCTATTCAAATTAACAGTTGAACCTCCAGAACTGTAACCATTTGCAGATATAGCCATCGCACCATTACCCACAGCTACATTATAACTTCCCAATCCATTGTCATAACCTGCAGCATTTCCTAAATAAGTATTATTTGAACCTGAGATATTCGCATAGCCTGCACTGATTCCTATTCCCGTATTTCTATTTCCAACAGTATTCCAATACAATGCAGAGCCTGTAGCCACGTTTCTTTGCCCCGACGTATTATTTAATAATGCAGATGACCCCAATGCGCTATTCCAAACACCAGTAGCATTAGAATATAATGCATAATCACCTAATCCTGTATTGTAGCTACCTGAGGTATTTGTCCTTAAGACATGCATTCCTATCGCAGTATTGTTTGTTCCTGTAGTATTTGAAGATAAAGCAGAATCTCCTATACACGTACTATCATCTCTGATAACTGTTGTATTACCAGAACCTTTGCCAATCCTGACTTTATTAATCGTTTTATCTGCACCTCCAAGCTCCTGTAAATGTTCATTATTAACGATACCACTTTCTGTAGCAGATACAGGAATACTCTGAACATTATCCTGGATATTAAGTTTTGTTCTCCAACTTTGTACATTATCACCATCCAGATTTGTAGCATTTTTATCAGCTTTCCCAGATAAGTCAAGTCTTTCTGATGGTATGACATCGTTAGGATCATTTTTGTGCCAATAAGAATCTTGCCATTCCCAGAAATTTTGTTCATCGGGTGTATCTCCGTTTTCAAAATAGGTTTTTAGACTATCTTTCGAAATCACCTGATTTGGTATATAACTTTTTTCTTCTAAATCGTTTTCCATTTGATTTTTTTTTTTAATTCATTATTATATTATTTTACAATTTTCTATTTTTTATTCGCGTTTCTATTTCATATCTTAAAAATTTTTATGTTAATTAATAATATCATTCTCAAAGTCTTCTCTGAAAAAGGTTTCAATCTCATCCAGATAGAAATCATAGTCTAATTCTTCGTTTTCAATATCTTCCCATTCGATACTATAGGTCGGGTTTGGGGAAAATTCTTCGTTTAATTTTTCTGTTGGTGTTTCCATATTATATTTTGTGTTTGAGTAATAGTTGTCCTTACCAGCTTTTTTGCTGATATCATATGCGGTTTTCGTAAAAGTGATTTTGATTAAATTGAGGCCTTAATTATAATCCAAGAGTAGTTGTCGCTGGCGTCAGAACTTGACGTAATAAATATTAATTTTTGTTTTCATCATTTGTATTTTGTTTCTCTTTTTCTATAAATCAAAGATATCCTGCAGTGGCGCCAAAACTCGTCGCATTAAAATTTATATTTTATTTTTAATTAATTTTTCAGCGATTTGATTGAGTAATTCATTGTTCTCTTCCACATAACACAAACCTGCCTGTATCAAAGCTTCAATGTTTTTCTTCTTGACATTATCCATCTCGGGAGAGGCGGTTTTGAGCGACGGATTGATTCTGTAATAGTTCTGTCTGTTTCGTTTTCCCAAAGTCATAAACATTTGGTTCAACTGATAATCTACTGTCTCGGCATTCGCTGAAAGTAAAATATCAATGATTGGTCCTATCCAAGCTAGTTTCCCAGCGTTTTTATATTTATTAATGGGATAAGATTTCATTTCCGTACCAGTTCCCAGAGAAACAATCATCATATCATTCACTGTAGGATAATTGGGTTTTTCAGGATTTTCAAATAGATCTGCAAAGGGAATTTTTCTGGCTTCTGCATAAGCGCATAGTGCCGGGTTATTGGCAAACATTCCTCCATCTATCAAACTAAAATTCTGACCGTAAGATGACTTAATCTGAGCTGGCGAGAAATAGGTTGGTGCCGCTGAAGTTGCTCTGCAAATATCTTTTACAAAAAAGTTCTGCTGATTTTGCTTAGCGTTGATTGTATTGAAAAGTTTTGCTTTTCTATTCTCAATATCATAACTGGTAATGAGCGAAGGTTTTATAAAATGTTTAAGTTCCAAATCTCCAAAAAAATCGCTCAATTGTCTTTCCAAATTATCCTGCGAAATTTTCTCGCTAAACAAACCAAATGGATTAAAAAGATTTTCCCATAAAGAAACACTGAAGATATCTTCGCCTTTTTCCGTGTAAAGTTCAAATGCTTTTTTGATGGAATATTTGGCTTTTTTATTGTCATCCGGATAAAGAAGAACAGAGGCCAATATTCCGCCTGTACTGCTTCCCGCTATCAAATCAAAATAATCTCCAAGCTTAGCATTCGGATGATCTTTCTGTTGCAAAAGTTCTTCCAAATAACGCAGAATAATACAGGAAATAATCCCTCTGATTCCGCCACCGTCTAAAGAAAGTATAGTTACCTTTTTCATTTCTTTTATTTTTTGATATTACAAAAGTAGATGCGGGTAGCGACAGAACTCGTCGTGATAAAAATTGATTTTAAAAAATAATATAACCTGCTTTATCTTTTGGAAGTTTGATAAGCTTTCGCCAGCCAGTTTTCATTTCTCCATGTTTTGTTTTGATACTTTTCTTTTCAAAATGCGGAAGATCTTTTAAAGTTTTCCAATTTCCGCCCCAATCCCAGCCATATTTTGCGAAGATTTTCACACTCTCATACCAATCAGCCACTTTATCATTGTCCCAATCTTTTGCTGTATCCCAACTTGCCGTTTTTCCATCAATAATAAGGCAGATATCAACCGCAAATCCGTAGTTGTGGATACTTTGTCCACCTTTTGCATTGGTTACTTTTTTACCAGACTTTGTTCGTCCGATGGCATAAAGTTCGTCTTGTTCTTTAAAAGATCTAAGACCTTGTGTAATTCTGATTTTTGCTCGGCCGGTAAGTGCCAGATCACATTCTCTGATGATATTGGTTACCTCATCTCGAACCGATGGGTGAAGTTTTTGAATTCTTTGTTGAGTAATATTGTCCATAATCTAACATATTTATGAACAAATCTAGAATAAGGAAACGCCAGAACTTGACGTATAAAAACAAAAAAGCCGGCTCGTTTAAAACGAACCGGCTAATATTTTGAGTATAATAAATCAAATTATTATTCTGCAGAAGCTTCTGGAGCTGCATCAGCTGCACCTTCTACTGCTACTTCTTCTTCATCCTCATCATCTTGTCCTGCAGCAGCATTTTTGCTAGCATTTCTAGACATCTTAACAGCAACTACTACTGCGTTGTCTGGATGCATGAAAGAATATTTGTCATTTTTAAGACTTTCTACATAGAATTTGTTTCCAATCTTAAGAGCTGTAATATCCACAACAATCTCGTCTGGCAAGTTAGCCGGGATCGCTTTTACTTTTAATTTTCTGTAAGTTTGTCTAAGAACACCACCAGCAACAACACCTTTGGAACGACCAGTAATTCTTACAGGAACTTCCATGATAACTGGTTTGTCATCAGATAACTGATAAAAATCAGCATGGATGATTCTGTCTGTAAGTGGGTGGAACTGAATGTCCTGAAGAACAGCAGGGATTGTTTTTCCGTCAACTTCCAAAGATACCGTGTGTGCTTCAGGAGTATATACCAAACCTTTGAAAGCTTTCTCTTCTGCAGAGAAATTCAATGGCTCACCACCTCCGTAAACAACACAAGGAACTAATTCAGCATCACGTAAAGCTTTAGTAGACTTTTTGCCCACGCTTTCTCTTTTTGTACCTTGAATTGTAATAGATTTCATTTTGTATAAAATTATTTTAAGGGTGCAAAGATATTAATTTTTTTTAAATAATAAACTTCTCACTTATAGATTTGTGCTCGTGTACCATATTCATCACGTCAGCAAATAATTCTGCGCAAGAAAGCACTCTTATTTTTGAAGATTTCTCTGTTTGTTGTGGAATAGAATCCGTGACAATCACTTCCAAAAGTTGAGAATTCTCGATATTTTCAAAAGCTTTGCCAGAAAGAACGCCGTGCGTTGCCATTGCTCTCACAGATTTTGCTCCTTTTTCCATTAGAATGTCAGCCGCTTTGCAAAGTGTTCCAGCCGTATCAATCATATCATCAATAAGAATCACGTTCTTATCTTTAACATCGCCAATCAGGAACATCTCTTCTACTACATTGGCTTTTTTTCTTTCTTTATAACAGATTACAACATCTGCCCCAAGATGTCCAGCATAATTTTTCGCTCTTTTTGCACCTCCCATATCCGGAGAAGCAATTGTCAAATTATCAAGCGCAAGAGATTGAATATACTTTACAAAAATTGTAGATGCGTACAAATGATCAACCGGAATCTCAAAGAAACCTTGGATCTGGTCTGCGTGCAAATCCATTGTCATAATTCTGGTTGCTCCAGCCGCAGTCAAAAGATTGGCTACCAATTTGGCTCCGATAGGCGCTCTTGGCTTGTCTTTTCTGTCTTGTCTTGCTAAACCGTAGTAAGGAATTACGACAGTAATGTTTTTGGCAGACGCTCTTTTCGCTGCGTCAATCATTAATAACAATTCCAACAAATTATCCGCTGGAGGAAAGGTAGAAGCAATAAGGAAAACTCGTGCGCCTCTAACGGATTGTTCCAAGACTGGCTCAAACTCTCCATCGCTGAAATGCTGGATATTAATTTGCCCTAAAGGCTGCCCATAAGCCTGAGCGATTTTTTCTGCCAACTCGTGGCTGGTTCTGGTAGAAAACAAATAACTTGCTTGATCTGACATTTTTACTTTTTTGCAAATTTAAAAAATAATGAAAAGTCTGAAAGCCTATTTCCGAACTTTTCATCAATCTATTTTTATTATTTATTAGAAATGATATGCTATTGCCTGCTATCATTGGATTCTCAAAACAACCCTAAGAATGATTTCATAAAAAAAGACCAAAACATTTCTATTTTGGTCTTTTATATTTTTCTTAGCAATACTCATCAAAAGCAGCCTGAAGATTCGCAGCAATGGCGCCTGCAGGATTACCTTCGATGTGGTGTCTTTCTAACATATGCACCAACTCTCCATCCTTGAAAAGTGCCACAGCTGGCGAACTTGGAGGGAAAGGCGCTAGCAATCTTCTAGCTTCTGCAACTGCATCTGTATCAAATCCTGCAAAGGCTGTTACCAAATGGTCAGGCTTCTTCTCGCCTGTTAAAGAGTACAAAACGCCTGGTCTTGCCGCTCCCGCAGCACATCCGCAAACGGAATTGATTACTAATAATGTTGTCCCGCTTTGTTTAAGCGCTTCGTCAACTTGTGCCGGTGTTGTAAGGTCTGCAAACCCTTTATCTGTAAGTTCTGCCTTCATTGGCAATACTAAATCTGCTGGATACATATTAAATATATTTTAGGTTAATTTCTGAATTGCAAATTTAATCAAATAAAACTTTGATTGTCTTATTTATCATTCTATTAAAATCATTCCGAAAATCTATTGAGACATTTTGACTGATTTTCATTATTTACATCAAAACAAAAAACCCAAAATCCGAAGATTCTGGGTTTAATCAAATCGATATGCATATTAAGTATATCCGTAGAAAATAAATGATAAAATATTAATTATAAATAATTATTAATTATCGTTTATCATTTATAATTAGGAAAGTAACTTTTTAACCATTTCGGAAATGCTCTTTCCATCTGATTTTCCGGACAATGCTTTGGAAGCAACGCCCATTACTTTTCCTAAATCTTTAATAGTTTCTGCGCCGGTTTCAGAAATGATTTTCTTGATTTCTGATTCCAATTCCTCAGCAGACAATTGTTTTGGAAGAAATTTCTCAATGATTTTTGATTGAGCTTCTTCCACTTCAGCAAGGTCGGTTCTTCCCTGAGCCGTAAATTGGTCATAAGAATCCTTTCTTTGCTTAATCATTCTTTGCAAAATTGCAATTTCCTGTTCTGCGGAAACTTCTGCGCCTCTCGCTTCAGTTTGCAACAAAATAATCTGCGCTTTTACAGCACGAAGAGAATCCAGAGCAACTCTGTCTTTCTCTCTCATTGCGGTTTTTATTGCTTCGCTTATTGTACTTTCTAAACTCATAATTTTTGCTTTTGGCGAATAGCTTTTGGCAGTTGGCTTTTAAAATGCATTCCAATTGGAAAGCTAAAAGCTAGATGCAATAAGCCAATCGCAAATTAATCTACATCTTTATTAAGGAAACGGTTTTCTCTCAGTTGCATACTTCCATTGTTATCAGACAGATAAGTGTTGATATTCTGGTCAGATGCATTAGAGCCATCGATGTTGATGTTCTTTCTCTTGAAAGCCGGAACTGTTTCAAAAACATTCTCATTATCCAATTGCTGGTAACGAGAATTGAATTCTCTCAACTTGTTTCTTCTTTCCATTGCTTTTGAAGAGTCCGGAGTTTTGTTGAAGAACGTAAATCCGCCTTCAGTTTCCTGAACTGGTTCTGGCTTTTTCTCTTCTACAATTTCTTCCTTAGTTTCCACAGCAAAAGAAAATCTGGTTGGCTCTTCAACTTTTTCCTCAATGATTTCGTTAACGACTTCTTCTTTTACTTCCGCAACAATTTCTTTTTCGATTACAGGAAATTCTTCTTCAACAGCCGGTTCGTTGATTGTAAAAGTTACTTCAACGGGTTTTTCGATTTCCTCTTCTTTAAAGGATGCTTTTGGCTTATCCTCAACTTCGAAAGTAAAAGACTGTGCTTCTAAATCTATCTCTTCATAGCTTTCTTCTTCGAAAGTGAAAAGGTTGTATTCCTGTTTTGCGTTGTTATAATCATTTGAGAAATCTTGGATTTCCTCGTTTTCGATGATTTGAGTTTCAGTTTCAACTTCTTCTACAAGACTTTCTGCAACCGAATTAGTTGGAAAGTTTGAAGTTCCGAAATCGTCCTCATCTTCTAAGCGAAAAAAATTTTTCCCAGATTCTGTCTGTGATTTTGCTTCTTCCTGAGCTCTGCTTTTGAACGGAGATTCTCTGTGTCTGGATGATGGATTTGGTCTGTCTTCCAAAGAATATTTAATGGTTTCAGTAGCTCCAGAATGTTTTTTGTCATCATTAGAAAAACCTGTAGCAATCACCAAAACGCTTACTGCATCGCCCAATTCTTCGTCTGTTCCGACTCCAAAAATGATATCAGCCGTATTTCCAGCTTCTTTTTGGATGTAGTCCATAATTACTCCGATTTCGTCCATCGTAACTTCGGAAACACCACTTCTGATTAGTAAAAGAACATTCTTTGCACCAGTGATTTTGTTATCATTCAACAATGGTGAATCCAAAGCTTTTTTCACAGCTTCTTCCGCTTTTTTCTCGCCAGTTGCAACACCAGTTGACATCAATGCTGTTCCGGAATTTGCCAAAACAGATTTCGCATCACGGAAATCAATATTAACATCGAAATAACCTGTAATAACTTCAGCCATTCCTTTTGCTGCATTGGTCAAAACTTCATCGGCTTTTGAGAATCCCTGCTTGAAACCAAGGTTTCCGAATTGTTGTCTCAATTTATCATTATTAATAACAATCAAAGAATCAACGTTATTTCTTAATTTATCAAGTCCTAAGTTCGCTTGGTCCAATCTTCTTTTTCCTTCAAAACTAAAAGGCACGGTTACGATTCCAACTGTCAGAATTCCCATTTCCTTAGCTACTTTTGCAATCACAGGCGCAGCACCAGTTCCGGTTCCACCACCCATTCCGGCAGTTATGAAAACCATTTTGGTGTTTTGTCCCATTGCCGCTTTGATTTCGTCGATACTTTCGATGGCCGCTTTTTCGCCAACTTCTGGGTCAGCTCCTGCTCCCAAACCTTCCGTCATAGAAATTCCTAGCTGAACTTTATTAGAAACCGGATTGTTATCCAAAGTCTGGGCATCTGTATTACAAATCACGAAATCTACACCGTAAATCCCTTTTTCGTACATATGCTTCAAAGCGTTGTTTCCACCGCCCCCAACACCAATCACTTTGATGATGGAGGAATTCCCTTTTGGAAGGTCAAATGAAAATCCTTGTGTATTAGTTATATTGTCCATAGTATATTTTTTTATAATTGATAGTTGATGAGTGATAATCGATGAAAACCATTCATCATTTATCATTAATCATTCTTTTTTACTCTTCTACTTCTTCAAAGAATTTTTTTACTTTATCCATAAGAGACTGCCCGAAAGTTGGTTTGCTTCTTCTGTTCTCTTCTTTTGGTTTCGCTACTTCTTCGATGCGCTGAACCGGTTGTTGAGGTCTTTCAGCTTCTGCAGTTGGTTGAGCAACTGGTTCTGATTTAGCCACAGCTTCATCGATAATTTCCTCTTCAGTTGGAAGAACTCTTTTATCTCTGATTTTAAGACTTTCCATTAACAAACCGATTGACGTTGCAAATTCTGGTCCTTTCAGATATTGGTTTTTGTCATTTGCCACATATTCGTTAGCGAAGCCAATTCTGCTGTCGAATCCAGTTGTATAATTCGCCAATTGACGAAGGTTTCTCAAGTTGGAACCACCTCCAGTCAAAACAATTCCTGCAATTAATTTTTTCTTTTGTTCGAAGGCACCGTAAGCCTTTAATTCAGTATTTACCATTTCAAGAATTTCTTCAACTCTTGCATTGATAATCTGAGCCAAAACTTTCAACGAAATCTCTTTGTCCGGACGACCGTGCAATCCTGGGATTGTAACGTAAGTACTGTCTTTTTCCAATTCTGGAACAGACGAACCGAACTTCACTTTCAGTTGTTCTGCGTGTTTCTCGATGATTGAACATCCTTCCTTAATATCATCAGTGATAATTCCACCACCGTAAGGAATCACACAAGTATGACGAATGATGTTATCTTTGAAAATAGCGATATCCGTGGTTCCACCACCAATATCAACAATCGCAACACCGGCTTCTTTTTCTTCTTTTGTCAGAACTGCTTCAGACGATGCCAAAGGCTCTAATGTCAAAGCTTCCATCTCCAGACCGGCTTCACGAACACATCTTGCAATGTTTCTGATAGAACCCATCTGTCCCACAACAACGTGGAAATTAGCTTCTAACCTTTTGCCGTGCATCCCGACCGGTTCCTGGATTTCACCTTCAGAATCTACTTTGTATTCCTGAGGCAAAACGTGGATGATTTCTTCTCCAGGCAACATTACCAATTTCTTCACCTGGTCTTTTAGTTTCTCGATATCATCTTCTGTGATGTATCTATCCGGATGCTCTCTCATTATATAATCCGAATGCTGTAGAGAACGGATGTGTTTTCCTGCAATCCCGACAGTTACCTTATGTATAGGAACTCCAGCGCTGGATTGCGCTTCTGCCACTGCAGTTTTGATGGAATTGATGGTTTGGGAAATGTTGTTCACGATTCCTTTGTGAACACCAAGACTTTTAGCCTTCCCAACGCCCAGGATTTCGATTTTTCCGTGAGCGTTACGTCTTCCGACAATGGCGACAATCTTGGTTGTCCCAATGTCCAGACCTACTGAATACTCTTGATTTTCCATTATATGCTCGATTTGATTTTTTATTCTACTACTACTTTTGCTTTTTTCTTTTTATCAGAAGACGATTTGGAAGTGGTTTCCTTTTTCTTTTCCGAAGATTTTTTCGGTTCAGATTTCTTCTCTACTTTTTTAGGTTTCGAAGTTTCTTTCTTGACCTCTGATTTTTTAGCTTCAGCTTTTTTTATTTCTTTTTTCGGTTCCGGTTTTGGTTCCGATTTTTTAGTTTCTGTTTTTGCCGGAACTGATGCTAAAGATTGCGTCGGTTTTTCTTCCGGTTTTGTGATTTCAATTTTTGGTGCATTTCTCAGAATGCTGTCGTTTTCCTTGAAATAAGGATTCAGTGTGGTTACAATCTGATTATTGTATTTAACCGAAATCTTTTTGTATTTCTCAGGGTTCTGATAAACCAGATATTTCTCTACAAAAGTTTTAAATCCTTTAACCTTAAAATCAATATTTTCTAAATCTCCAATCTCAACTTTGTAATTTCCATCGCTCGTCAGAAGATTATAGCTGTCTTTTTCTTTCTTGATTCCGATGAAATATTTTTTACTAAAATCATCTTTGTCAATTTTCTCAACCAAC
>Ga0308158_10002441_pt1 | contig 17566 bp, 14 predicted proteins | sample PhyBR2_FD_201038 | JGI IMG/M metagenome (GOLD analysis project Ga0308158, IMG submission 201038) | Phyllosphere microbial communities from UC Gill Tract Community Farm, Albany, California, United States - DLSLB.R2 | ecosystem: Host-associated > Plants > Phyllosphere > Unclassified | place: USA...
TTGACGACTTCCTGGACGAAATCGTCGTTGAACTCCGCCGCCTGAACCAGGAAAACGACGAGCTCCGCAAGAAGCTCGCCGAAGCCGGTTCCAGCGTGCCGGCAAGCTCTGCTGCCGCGCCTGTAGTGGAGAAGGTCCCCGCGCCGGTCAAGGCCGACAAGGACGAGGCCCGCGAGAAGGCAGAGGCCGAAGCCAAGGCTGCCGAAGCCAGCAAGAAGAAGGACGTCCAGCCGGCCGCGCCTGCTGCCGCCGCACCGGCTGCTCCCGCAGCTGCCGCTACCGCCTCGGCCGAGTCCGCTGCCGGACTGCTGGCCATGGCGCAGCAGATGCACGACCGCCACGTTGCTGACGGCCAGGCCCAGAAGGACAAGATCATCGCTGAGGCGCAGATCGAAGCCAGCAGCCTCGTCAACGACGCCCAGGAGAAGTCCCGCAAGATCCTCGGTGCGCTCGAGCAGCAGCGGTCCGTCCTGGAACGCAAGGTGGAGCAGCTCCGCGGCTTCGAGCGCGACTACCGCTCACGCCTCAAGGCTTACATCGAGGGCCAGCTCCGCGACCTGGAAGCCCGTGGCTCCGTCGCGACGCCGGAAGTCAGCGAAGCCAACTAAGTCTGGCAGCACGTATTCTGAAAGCCGGTGGCTGAGGATTCCTCGGCCGCCGGCTTTTGGCATTGACGCCCAGATCCACGAATTGAAAGCACCATGACTGACGAACTTGCTGCCGACGCGGCACGCCCTGTCCCACCCCCGCACCGCCCCCGCCGGGCAGTCCTGCTGTCCCTCTTCACCGGGTTCGCGCTCTTTGCCTACGTCCTGGACCAGCTGACAAAACTCTGGGTCACTTCCACGATGGTTGAAGGGGAGCGCATTCCCGTGCTGCCGCCCCTTCTGCACTGGTACTTCATCCGCAATTCGGGTGCGGCGTTTTCCATTGGCGAGAATGTCACCTGGGTGTTTTCCATCATCATGGCCGGCGTGGCCATCGCGATCCTTTTGCAGGTCCGCAGGCTGGGCTCTGCCTGGTGGTCGCTGGCCCTGGGACTGCTGCTTGGGGGCGCCCTGGGGAACCTGACGGACAGGCTCTTCCGGGAGCCGTCCTTCGGCCTGGGGCACGTTGTGGACTTCATCCAACTCCCCAACTTCGCAATCTTCAACATTGCCGACTCCGCCGTGGTGTCCGCCGTCGCCATTATCTGCATCCTGACCGTCCGTGGGATCGCCCTGGACGGAACCCGGCTCGGGAGCGGGCACAAGGACAAGCCTGGCCATGACTGAACGCATCGTCGTCGCCGAGGAGTTCGGCGGCACGCGGGCCGACGCCGGCCTGGCGGGCATCCTGGGGGTATCCCGTTCAGTCGCCGCGGCCCTGCTGGCCGAAGGCCACGTGCTGAACCGTGGCAAGGCGTTGGGAAAGTCGGCAAAACTCGCTGCCGGGGACGTCCTGGACGTCACCGTTCCGGAACGGCGGGACCCGCTGGAAGTCGTGGAGGAAGTTGTGGAAGGCCTGAATATCCTGCTCGATGAGGACGATTTCGTCGTCGTCGACAAGCCGGTGGGCGTGGCAGCCCACCCGTCGCCCGGCTGGGTGGGGCCCACGGTGGTGGGCGGCCTCGCCGCCGCCGGGTACCGCATCTCTACCTCCGGCGCTCCCGAGCGCGCAGGCATCGTCCACAGGCTCGACGTCGGGACTTCCGGCGTGATGGTGGTGGCCAAATCAGAACGGGCCTACACAGCCCTGAAGCGGGCCTTCAAGGAGCGCACCGTGGATAAGGTGTACCACGCTGTGGTGCAGGGCCTCCCGGATCCCCTGGCTGGAACCATCGACGCCCCCATTGGCCGCCACCCCGGCCACGACTGGCGTTTTGCCGTCATCGAGGACGGACGCCCCTCGGTAACGCATTACGAAGTCCTCGAAGCATTCGGCAAGGCCAGCCTGGTGGAAGTCCACCTGGAAACCGGCCGCACGCACCAGATCCGGGTCCATTTTTCCGCACTGCGGCACCCGTGCGCGGGTGACCTCACGTATGGCGCCGACCCGCGGCTTGCCGCCAACCTCGGGCTTACCCGTCAGTGGCTGCATGCCCGGGAGCTCTCGTTTGACCACCCGGTCACAGGGGAGCGCGTGACAGTCACCAGTGGCTACCCGCAGGACCTGGCCTATGCACTGGAAGTGCTGGAGTCGGGACAGGCCTGACACGGGAGGGCTGGCCTGTCTGCGAGGGGTCAGCGCTTAGAATGGTGCGGTGAGTTCCAGCAATGATTCGTTTGTCCACCTGCACACCCACACCGAATATTCCATGCTGGATGGAGCCGCCCGCCTGGGTGAGCTGTTCGACGAAACCGAACGACTCGGCATGCCGGCCCTCGCCACGACCGACCATGGTTACCTGTTCGGCGCCTTCGACTTCTGGCAAAAAGCCCAGGCCAAGGGCATCAAGCCGATCATCGGCGTCGAAGCGTATGTAACGCCGGGCACGGCGCGCACTGACAAGGAGCGCGTTCGCTGGGGCGATGAATCCCAGCGCAAGGACGACGTCTCCGGCGGTGGCTCCTACACCCACATGACGCTCCTGAGCTATAACAACGTGGGCATGCGGAACCTCTTCCGTGCCTCGTCCATTGCCTCCCTCGATTCGGTGTTCGGCAAGTGGCCGCGGCTGGACCGGGAACTGCTCAACACCTATTCCGAGGGCCTGATCGCCACGACGGGCTGCCCGTCCGGTGAAGTGCAGACACGCCTGCGTCTGGGCCAGTACCGCGAGGCGCTTGAGGCCGCGGCGGAGTTCCGCGATATTTTCGGGGCGGACAACTACTTCTGCGAATTGATGGACCACGGGCTGGACATTGAACGGCGCGTCACCGGCGACCTGCTGCGGCTGGCCAAGGACCTGAACCTTCCGCTGGTGGCCACGAACGACCTCCACTACACCCACGAACATGACGCCAAGGCGCACGAGGCGCTGCTGGCCATCCAGTCCGGCTCCACCCTGCTGGAACCCACCTATGACAATGGCGGTTCCCGGTTCGCGTTCTCCGGCAGCGGCTACTACCTCAAGTCCCCGCGGGAGATGAGGGAGCTTTTCCGCGACCATCCCGATGCCTGCGACAACACCCTGCTGATCGCTGAGCGCTGCGAAGTGTCCTTCAACACCAACGCCAACTTCATGCCTCGGTTCCCCTGCCCGCCAGGCGAGGACGAGACCTCCTGGCTGGTCAAGGAAGTGGACAAGGGACTGCAATACCGGTACCCCGGCGGCATCCCGGATGAGGTCCGCAAGCAGGCCGACTACGAGCTCGGCGTCATTACCTCCATGGGTTTCCCGGGCTACTTCCTGGTGGTCGCCGACTTCATCAACTGGGCCAAGAACAACGGCATCCGCGTGGGTCCGGGCCGTGGCTCGGGTGCAGGCTCCATGGTGGCCTACGCCATGCGCATTACCGACCTGGACCCGCTGCGCCACGGGCTGATCTTCGAACGGTTCCTGAACCCGGACCGCGTCTCCATGCCCGACTTCGACGTCGACTTCGATGACCGGCGCCGGTCCGAGGTCATCGACTATGTGACGCGCAAGTACGGCGACGAGCGTGTGGCGATGATCGTCACGTACGGCACCATCAAGACCAAGCAGGCCCTGAAGGACTCCTCCCGCGTCCTGGGCTACCCCTTCAGCATGGGGGAGACGCTGACCAAGGCCCTCCCACCGGCGGTGATGGCCAAGGACATCCCGCTTGCGGACATCCAGAACCCGGAGGCCAAGCGTTACAGCGAGGCCGGGGACTTCCGGCAGCTGATCGCCACGGACCCGGAGGCTGCCAAGGTCTTCGAGACGGCGCTGGGCATCGAGGGCCTGAAGCGGCAGTGGGGCGTGCACGCGGCCGGCGTGATCATGTCCTCGGACCCCATCATCGACGTCATCCCCATCATGCGCCGCTTCCAGGACGGCCAGGTGATCACGCAGTTCGATTACCCGACGTCCGAAGGCCTGGGCCTGATCAAGATGGACTTCCTGGGCCTGCGGAACCTGACGATCATTTCCGACGCCCTCGAGAACATCAAGATGAACCGCGGCATCGACCTGGACCTGGAAAACCTCGAGCTCGACGACGCCCCGTCCTACGAGCTCCTGGCCCGCGGCGACACCCTGGGCGTGTTCCAGCTCGACGGCGGTCCCATGCGGTCGCTGCTCAAGCTGATGAAGCCTGACAACTTTGAAGACATCTCCGCCGTTCTGGCGCTGTACCGCCCGGGCCCCATGGGCGCCAACGCCCACACCGACTATGCGCTGCGCAAGAACGGCATCCAGGAGGTCATCCCCATCCACCCGGAGCTGGAGGAGCCCCTCAAGGAAATCCTCGGCGGGACCTATGGCCTGATCGTGTACCAGGAGCAGGTCATGGCCGTGGCGCAGAAGCTGGCCGGCTACTCGCTGGGCCAGGCAGACATCCTCCGCCGGGCCATGGGCAAGAAGAAGAAATCCGAGCTGGACAAGCAGTTCGCCGGCTTCTCCCAGGGCATGCAGGACAACGGCTACTCCATGGAGGCCGTGCAGACCCTGTGGGACATCCTGCTGCCCTTCTCCGACTACGCCTTCAACAAGGCCCACTCCGCTGCGTACGGGGTAATCTCCTACTGGACCGCGTACCTGAAGGCACACTATGCGCCTGAATACATGGCGGCGCTGCTGACCTCGGTGGGCGATGACAAGGACAAGTCCGCGATCTACCTCAACGAGTGCCGGCGCATGGGCATCACAGTTCTTCCGCCGGATGTCAACGAGTCCGCGCTCAACTTCACCCCGGTGGGCAACGACATCCGCTTTGGCATGGGCGCCATCCGCAACGTGGGCGTCAACGCCGTGGAGGCCATGGTGGCGGCCCGCGAAAGCGAGGGCGCGTTCACCTCGTTCAAGGACTACCTGATGAAGGTCCCGGCCGTGGTCTGCAACAAGCGGACCATCGAGTCCCTGATCAAGTCAGGCGCCTTCGACTCGCTGGGCCACCACCGCCGCGCCCTGGCCATGGTCCACGAAGAGGCCATCGACTCCGTCATTACGCTCAAGCGCAACGAGGCCATCGGCCAGTTCGACCTCTTCGCCGGTTTCGAGGATGCCGGGGAGGAATCGTCTTCCCTGAGCATCGAGATTCCGGACCTGCCGGAATGGGAAAAGAAGGACAAGCTCTCCTTCGAACGCGACATGCTGGGCCTGTACGTCTCCGACCACCCGCTGCAGGGCCTGGAGGGCCTCCTGGCCCAGCACGCCGAGATGAGCATCACCACCATCCTCGGCGAGGACGGTCCGCAGGACGGGGCCATCATCACCATCGCAGGCATGATCACGTCGCTCAGCCGGCGCATCGCCAAAGCCAGCGGCAACGCCTACGCCCGGGCGGAGGTGGAGGACCTGGGCGGTTCCATCGAAGTCATGTTCTTCGGCCAGGTCTACGGGCCCATCGCCTCGGTCCTTGCCGAAGACCTGATCGTGGTGGTCAAGGGCAGGCTGCAAAAGCGCGACGACGGCGCCATCACCCTGAACTGCATGGAGCTGTCCGTCCCGGACCTCAGCGAGGGGCTGCACGGACCCCTGGTGATCACCATGCCCACCTTCAAGGCCACCGAAGCAGTGGTCACCGAGCTGGGCGACGTGCTGCGTACCCACCGGGGCAACTCCGAAGTCCGGCTGCACCTGCAGGGCGACACCCGCACCGAAATCATGGGCCTGCCCGTCCACCTCCGGGTCAACCCCAGCCCGTCACTGTTCGGCGACCTGAAGGTCCTGCTGGGCCCGGCTTGCCTGGACGCCTGAACCGGGACGCCTGGCAAAGACGCGGACGACGCCGGGAAGCACCTCCCGCCGTCGTCCGCGTCTCACAGCCCGGCCGGTGTTGCCGGGGTCAGATTTCGTAGTCGAGCGGCACCGGCTGCCCGTAGGCGCCGCCGTGGTACAGCAGGGGCGATCCCTCGCCGCCCACCTGGCCATCCACCACCTGGACCACCACCACCGCGTTGTTCTCGAACGAGAGCCTCATTTGCACCTCGCCGATCAGCCAGCCGGCAACATCCTTCAGGATGGGCACGCCGTGCGGCCCGATGTCCCAGTGGTTGCCTTCGAAACGGTTGCCGGGCCGGGCGAAGCGCGCGGCGAGCTCCTGGTTTTCCAGCCCCAGCATGTGTACGCCCAGGTACTGGGTGTTGGCCACGGCGGGCCACGATCGGGAGCTGCGCGCCATGTTGAAGGTAAAACGCGGCGGCTTGGCGGACAGGGAGGCCACGGAGGTAGCAGTAAACCCGTACGGCTCATCCTGGTAGTTCACGGTGATGATGGCGACGCCCGCGGCGTGACGGCGGAACATCTCCCTGAACGTCTGCTCATAGGGCTCGCTGTTGTCGGTCACCGGAACTCCTGCAGTAGGTGGCGTAATTCTCCCTCCAAGCGTATTGGTCCCCGGCGGCCTCGGTAAAACAGCCTGCGGCAGCAGCGCGGCCCATGTCCTTGCAGGAACCTTTGTTAAGGTGTGTTGCATGACAAACTTGGCCCGCCCTGCCCGGCGCCTGCTGCCTTGGTCCCTGCTGCTGGTTCCGGCGGTTGCGGGCATCCCGGCCGGCGTGCTGTGGTGGCTTCTTGCCCCGGGCGGGTTGAACCTGATCACCCGGGATCCGGCGCTGGCTTCCGGCACCGTTCCCGTGGTGTGGCTGCCCCGCGACCTGACCCTGGCAGGCATCCTGCTGCTCGGCGGCTGCCTGCTTGCCGTGTTCCTGGCGGACGGCAAGCGTCCGTCACCGCAGGCGGCGCTCTTGGCGGGCCTTGCGGGAGCGTTAGCCGGCAGCCTGGTGGCATGGGGGACTGGCATCCTCGTCGCCCGGCTTTTCGGTCCCGCCGTCGATACGTCCGCCAATGCCAGCATTGCCTTCTCCTTGCGCGCGTGGCCGGTGCTGCTGCTCGGCCCGGCCGCCACGGCCGTGTCGGTCTTTGTCCTGGAACTGGTGGGCACGGGCAGCACGAAGTCCGGCGCCGGCGATGGCGGAACTCCGGCCATGCTCGGCCCCGTAAAATAGTCCGGTGACCACTTCCCCGGACTTTCCCGCCCCCGTGACAGCCGCCGTCGACTTCCGCACCATCGACCTTCGGGGCCGCAACCTGACCCTTGCCGCACTCCGCGCTGCCGTCCCCCGTGCCAAAGGCCAGACTGTGGCCGATGCCGAGGACAAGGTCCTCCAGATCATTTCGGCCGTACGAGGCCGGGGCTTCGCTGCCCTGTCTGAGCTGGCAGAGAGGTTCGACGGCGTGGCGCAGGAGCACCCGCTGGTCCCCGGAGAAGCGCTCACCACCGCCCTGGACCAGCTGGATCCTGCTGTTCGGGCCGCGCTGGAGGAGTCCATCAGCCGGGCACGGAAATTCGCCGACGGGCAGCGTCCGCGCAATGTCGACGTGGAACTTGGCGACGGCGCCGTGGTCAGCCAGAACTGGGTGCCCGTGGCGCGCGTGGGACTGTACGTTCCCGGCGGCCTTGCCGTGTACCCGTCGTCGGTGATCATGAACGTGGTGCCGGCACTGGCCGCAGGGGTGGAGTCGATTGCCCTGGCGTCGCCCCCGCAGAAGGAGTATGGCGGGCTGCCGCACCCCACGATCCTTGCCGCGGCAGCACTGCTGGGGATCACCGAGGTCTACGCCATTGGCGGCGCACAGGCCATCGCAGCCTTCGCCTACGGCATCGAAGCCAGTGCAGCCGGACCGGCCCTGGAACCGGTGGACGTGGTGACCGGACCGGGCAACATCTTCGTTGCCACCGCCAAGCGCCTGGTTAAGGGCGTGGTGGGAATCGATTCCGAGGCCGGGACCACGGAAATCGCCATCCTGGCCGACGATTCCGCGCAGCCCGCGCTGGTCGCCGCGGACCTCCTCAGCCAGGCCGAGCATGATCCGAAGGCGGCGTCAGTCCTCATCACCGACTCCGAGGACCTTGCCACGGCTGTACGGGCCGAACTGGCGCTGCAGGCCGCAGCCACCAAGCATGCCGCCAGGGTACAGGAGGCATTGTCCGGTCCACAGTCCGGCGTGGTGCTGGTGGACGGCCTGGAGCAGGGGATTGCGGCCTGCGACGCCTATGCCGCCGAGCACCTGGAGATCATGACCCGGGACGCAGCAGCCGTGGCAGCGCGCATCCGCAACGCAGGCGCCATCTTCGTGGGGGACTACAGCCCCGTCAGCCTCGGGGACTACTGCGCGGGCTCCAACCACGTCCTGCCGACCAGCGGCACGGCCGCTTTCTCGTCCGGGCTGAACGTGACCACTTTCCTGCGCGCCATCCAGGTCATCAACTACAGCCGGGACGCACTGGCCGAGGTCAGCGGGCACATCGTGAGCCTGTCCCGCGCCGAGGACCTGCCTGCCCACGGGGACGCCGTCACGGCACGTTTCCCGGGCAGCAACGGGTGAAACTACTACATGTAGTAATTACAGGATTGTTATTACCCCAGATATGCCCGTAAACTGAAGGATGCCACGGCATCGCCCCCCGGCGGTGCTGGTGGCATCCAATGATGCTGCACGCTACAAGCGAAAAGGGGGAACGCCATGTACTGTCCGTTCTGCCGCAACCCCGACTCCCGTGTGGTGGACAGCAGGATGGCGGATGACGGTTCGGCCATCCGCCGCCGCCGGCAGTGTCCTGAATGCGGCCGGCGGTTCACCACCGTCGAGACCACCAGCCTGTCGGTGATCAAGCGCTCCGGCGTCGGCGAGCCCTTCAGCCGCAGCAAGGTCATTAACGGCGTGCGCAAAGCCTGCCAGGGCCGCCCTGTGAGCGAGGATGACCTCGCCATGCTGGCCCAGGAAGTGGAAGAGCAGATCCGCTCCTCCGGTGCCGCCGAAATAGACGCCCACGAAGTGGGGCTGGTGATCCTTGGGCCGCTGCAGAAGCTGGACAAGGTGGCGTACCTTCGCTTCGCCAGCGTGTATCAGGCGTTCGAGTCCCTCGAGGATTTTGAGACCGCCATCGCACTGCTGCGCCACGAGGCCGAGGAAGACGCCAAGGGTACAGCCGGCGGGGCCAGGAACTCCGAGAAGAGCCCCCTCTAAACTCCGGTGGCGGCAGCGGAGGGGAAGCCGCAGCCGCCACCGGCACCACTGCTATTTGGACAGCTGGTGCTTGATGGCAATTTCCAGCGCGGCACCCACAATGCCTGCCTCGTTGCGCAGGACTGCCGGGACAATCGGGGTGCGCAGCTTGAGGTTGGGAAGATATTCGTCGGCGCGCTTGGAGATGCCGCCGCCCACGATGAACAGTTCCGGTGAGAACAGGAACTCCACGTGCGAGAAGTAGCGCTGCAGGAGCACGCTGTACTCATCCCAGGTCAGTCCATCGCGTTCACGGGCAACGGCGGATGCCTTCGATTCGGCGTCGAAGCCGTCAACCTCCAGGTGGCCGAGCTCTGCGTTGGGAACGAGTTTGCCGTCGAAGATGAACGCTGAGCCGATGCCGGTCCCCAGGGTGATCACCAGGACCGTGCCGGACACACCCGCGCCGGCACCGTAGCGGGCTTCGGCCAGGCCGGCGGCATCGGCGTCGTTGATGACCTCCACGGGCCGGCCAAGACGGGCGGTAAGGAGGGCATCGATGTCCGTATCAAGCCAGCTCTTGTCCACGTTGGCGGCGGAGTGGACCACACCGTGCTGGATGATGCCGGGAAAGGTCACCCCCACGGGTGAGCCGGCCTCGGGGGCCTCAGGGCGTGCCGAGAGCTCCGCCACCACCAGGGCCACGGCCTCCGCGACGGCCTCGGGGGTGGCCGGCTGCGGGGTGGGCACGCGGAAGCGTTCGCCCAGGAGCTTGCCCTTCTTCAGGTCGACAATGCCGCCCTTGATGCCCGTACCACCGATGTCGATACCGATCAGCGGTGCGTTCTTGTGCGACTTCTCGTCCTTCTTGGCCAATGGGATTCCGTTCTTAACAGGGGCGGGCAGGAAAAAGGGGCCGGCTTGGGCCCGTAACAGGTGGCCGGTCTGCACCGGCGGCCATGCCTGAGGGGCATGGGATGAACTACGGGAGGGTGAGGATCTCGGCGCCGGCCTCGGTGACCAGCAGGGTGTGCTCGAACTGGGCGGTGCGCTTGTGGTCCCGCGTGACGACGGTCCAGTCATCGTTCCACATGTCCCACTCCACGGTGCCCAGGGTGAGCATCGGTTCGATGGTGAACACCATGCCGGTTTCGATCACCGTGTTGTAGGCAGGGGCGGCATCGTAGTGCGGGATGATGAGCCCGGTGTGGAAGGCCTCCCCGACGCCGTGGCCGGTGAAATCGCGGACCACGCCGTAGCCGAACCGTTTGGCGTAGGACTGGATGGCCCGGCCAATGACATTGATTTCGCGCCCCGGCGCCACGGCCTTGATGGCCCTGTTCAGGGACTCCTGGGTGCGCTCCACCAGCAGCCGGGATTCCTCATCCACGTCACCCACCAGGAAGGTGTAGTTGGTGTCGCCGTGGACGCCGTTGATGTAGGCCGTGATGTCGATGTTGAGGATATCGCCGTCCTGGACCACGGTGCTGTCCGGGATGCCGTGGCAGATGACCTCGTTCAGCGAGGAGCACAGGGACTTGGGGAACCCGCGGTAGCCGAGCGTGGACGGGTAGGCGTGGTGGTCCAGCAGGAACTCGTGGCCCACCTTGTCCAGCTCATCGGTGGTGACACCTGGCTGGATGTGCTTGCCGACTTCCACGATGGCCTGTGCGGCGATCTTTCCGGCGACCCGGATCTTTTCTATGGTCTCCGGGGATTTGACTTCGGATCCGGTGAATTTGGCGGGCGCTGTCTTGCCGACGTACTCCGGACGGGGGATGGACGCCGGAACGGGACGCTGCGGACTCAGGGTACCCGGGGTGAGGGTGCCAATGGGTGCAGTCGAGGCAAGGGAAGGCATAGATTGATCATATAAGGCACGACAGAACGCCTAACAACCGACAAGCGGGGAGGGCACGCGTAAGTGTTTGTGTTACGTGGGTCACCCCCGTGCGCTGTCGCCGGAACGAGGAGCAACGATGACTGAGTACTGGTTCAACATCAAGACCCACGAGGTGGAAGAGGACCGGCTGTCGGACTGGAGCCAGCTCATTGGGCCGTACAAGACCCGCGCGGAGGCTGAGCACGCCATGGAGAAGGTGAAGGCGCGCAACGAGGCCTGGGAAAAGGGCGACGACGACTGAACAGTTTGGCGTCAGGGCGCAAGGCCGTTTTGACGGCATTCCTCCGCGGACTGCCTCGGCCGCTGGCGGCCTCACCTTGACGTCCGCTTCCGGAATACCGTCAAAACGCCGTCCAGGTGCGCGTCCGGTTGCGGGCACGTCGCCTGTTCCAGAGCCGTCGGGGCGGTGTAAAGAGGGCTAGAAGGAGTGCTCCGGGCCGGGGAACTCGCCTGACCGGACGTCTTCACCATATGCAGTGGCGGCGTCGAGCAGGGTGCTGCGCAGGTCCGCGTACTGCTTGACGAACTTGGCCATCCGGCCGCCCCGCAAGCCGGCCATGTCCTGCCAGACCAGTACCTGCCCGGTGGTGGCCTTGCCCGCGCCGATGCCCACGGTGGGAACCTGTACGGCGGCGTCCACCGCGGCTGCCGTTTCCGCCGGCACCATTTCCATCAGCACGCAGAATGCCCCGGCGTCGGCAAGGGCGCGGGCGTCGTCGATCAGCCGCTGGGCGTCGTCGCCGCGGCCCTGGACGCGGTATCCGCCCAGCGCGTGTTCGCTCTGCGGGGTGAAGCCGATGTGGGCCATGACCGGAATGCCCGCCTGCACCATGGCCCGGACCGTCGGTGCGTAATACTTTCCGCCCTCGATCTTTACCGCGTGGGCCAGCCCTTCCTTGAGGAACCTGACCCCGGCGCCCACGGCCTGTTCGGCGCTGACCTCATAGCTGCCGAACGGCAGGTCCGCCACCACCAGGGCCCGCTTGGCAGTCCGGGCTACCGCGCGGCACAAAGGGAGCAGCTCGTCCACCGTGACCGGAAGGCTGGTCTCGTTGCCAAACACGTTGTTCGAGGCGGAATCTCCCACCAGGAGCACCTCGATGCCGGCGGCGTCGAAAATCTCGGCCGTGTACTGCTCGTAGGCGGTGAGCATGGCGAATTTGGTGCCGTCGCGCTTGGCCTGCTGCAAGTGGTGGATGCGGACCTTCGCCGGCTTCCGTTCGGCTGCAGCCGGTGTGCCGGGCCCGCTGCCGTACGGTGCGGGTACTTCTGCGGACGCGCTGGAGTCGGAGCTGTTGCTGGAGGCCATGGGATGAGCGTAATGCGGTACCCGCCGTACTAGCTACCGCGCTCCGCATCGGGGCCGGTGATTAGCGTCATAACGGAGGCCGGCCGAAGGGCGCCGCAGGCCGCCGGAAACGGGGCCGGGGGCACCTGACAAGGGCGCGGCAGGTTAATGCTGTGTTACGCAGGCCCCAGGCTTCAGCATGAGCGGCGAATGATTAGTACAGTGTTGATGAACTGCTGCCGGCTTTCCCCTTGTGCGGACCCGGAGCATGGACGTTGACCGGAGAAGAGGCCATCATGGACCGCCAGCAAGAGTTTGTCCTGCGCACGATCGAAGAGCGCGACGTACGTTTCGTGCGCCTGTGGTTCACCGACGTCGTGGGTTCGCTGAAGTCCGTGGCGCTTGCACCGGCAGAAGTGGAGGGAGCGTTCGAGGAAGGCCTGGGCTTCGACGGCTCGTCCATCGAGGGCCTGGCCCGCGTCTTCGAATCGGACATGCTGGCCCAGCCGGATCCGGCCACCTTCCAGATCCTGCCGTGGCGCGGCGAAACCGAGCAGACCTCGCGCATGTTCTGCGACATCCTCACTCCCGACGGCGAGCCCTCGGCGGCGGACCCCCGCAACGTGCTCAAGCGCACCCTGGCCAAGGCCGCGGACATGGGCTTCACCTGCTACACCCACCCGGAGATCGAGTTCTACCTGCTCAAGTCCCACGAGCCGGGTCCGAATGGCGCGCCGGTGCCGGTTGATGAGGGCGGCTACTTCGACCACGTTCCCGGCGGCGTGGCCCAGGACTTCCGCCGCACGGCGGTGACCATGCTGGAATCCGTGGGCATTTCCGTTGAGTTCAGCCACCACGAGGCCGGCCCCGGCCAGAACGAAATCGACCTCCGCTACGCGGACGCACTGCAGACCGCCGACAACATCATGACGTTCCGCACCGTCATCAAGGAGGTGGCGCTGCAGCAGGGCACGTACGCCACGTTCATGCCCAAGCCGTTCACCGACCACCCCGGGTCCGGCATGCACACGCACTTCTCGCTCTTCGAGGGCGACAGCAACGCGTTCTTCGAGGCCGGTGCCGAGTTCCAGCTCTCCAAGACGGCCCGGCAGTTCATTGCCGGCATCCTCAAGCACGCTCCCGAGTTCACGGCTGTCACCAACCAGTTCGTCAACTCCTACAAGCGCCTGTGGGGCGGCGGCGAGGCCCCCAGCTACCTGAGTTGGGGGCACAACAACCGCTCCGCTCTGGTCCGTGTTCCGCTGTACAAGCCGGGCAAGGGCCAGTCCGCCCGTATCGAGTACCGCGGCATTGACTCCGCGGCCAACCCCTACCTGGCCTACGCGGTCCTGCTCGGTGCGGGCCTGAAGGGCATCGAGGAAGGCTACGATCTTCCGGCAGCCGCCGAGGACGACGTCTGGTCGCTGAGCTCGGCCGAACGCCGGGCCATGGGCCACGATCCGCTCCCGGCCAGCCTGCACGACGCCATCCGTTCGATGGAGGACTCCGAGCTGATGCCGCAGATCCTGGGAGAACAGGTTTACGAGCACTTCCTGCGCAACAAGCGCGCCGAGTGGCAGGACTACCGCCTGCAGGTGACGCCCTACGAGCTGCAGCGCAACCTCGGCATCCTCTAGGTGCCCGGCGTGAGCCTGGCACGCCGCCTCATCGCGGCCGGATTCAGCGACCTGGAAAAGGGCGAACGGTTCCTGGCTGCGCGCGAACTCGAAGGCCTGGACCAGGACAGGCTCTTTGCCGGGCTGCAGCTCGCTGCAAGTCCGGACACTGCCCTCCAATCGCTGGTCAGGCTGATCGAGAAACACCCGCAGCTGCGGGACCTGGCGGCCGCCGAACCGGAGACCAGCGAACCGATGTACCGTGTCCTGGGCGCCTCGGAGGCCTTGGGGGAGTTCCTCATCCGGCACCCCGAGCACCTTGAGGCGTTCCGGGTCCGTGCCAGCCCCGAACCCCTGCCCGCCGATCCGCAACGGTTGCGCGCCACGCTCCTGCAGTCCGTCGGCGCCGACCCCCGCGCCGCCCGGCCCGTGGCCGCCGCCACTGGTGTGGACGCCTACGCCGCCCTGCGCACGGCCTACCGCCGCGGACTGGTGGACCTGGCCGTCAAGGACCTGTGCGCGGCGGATCCGCTGGATTTCCTCCCATCGGTCGGCGGTGAACTGGCGGACCTCGCTGCTGCGGCCATCGAAGCTGCCCTCGCCGTTTCGCGGGCGGAGGCCACGGAGCAGCACAGCGCCGCCGACGTCGCCGACGTTGGCCTGGCGGTGATCGGCATGGGCAAGTGCGGAGCCCGGGAACTGAACTACATTTCCGACGTCGACGTCATCTACGTGGTGGACCCCGGCAGCCTGGAGGACGCGCACGCCAACACCATCGGCACGGCGCTGGCAAGCGGCATTTCACGGGCCATCTCGTCCGTTGCCCGGGAACCCGGCCTGTGGGAGGTCGACGCCAACCTGCGGCCCGAAGGCAAGTCGGGTCCCCTGGTGCGCACCCTTGCCTCCCACCAGACGTACTACGCCAGGTGGGCCGAGAGCTGGGAATTCCAGGCGTTGCTGAAGGCACGCACCATCGCCGGGGATGCCGCTCTGGGCAGGGCCTACGAGGACGCCGTGGCACCGCTGATTTGGAACTCGGCAGGCCGCGAGGGCTTCGTGGAGTCTGTCCAGGCCATGCGGCGCAGGGTGACCGAGCACATTCCGGCGGCTGAGGAGCAGCGCCAGATCAAGCTGGGGCGCGGCGGACTGCGTGATGTTGAGTTCACCGTGCAGCTGCTCCAGCTGGTGCACGGCAAGGCGGATGAATCCTTACGACGCCGGGACACCACCTCGGCGATCGCCGCCCTGTCAGCCGGAGGTTACATCGGCCGTTCAGACGCCGCTGCCTTTGACAACGCCTACCGTTACCTGCGGCTCCTGGAGCACCGGATCCAGCTGTTCCAGCTGCGCCGCACCCATCTCATGCCGGTGGCCGAACCGGCCCTGCGCTCCCTGGCCAAGGCAGTGCTGGGGCCCTTCTCCAACGAGCGCCCCACGCCCGACTCCCTGCTTTCCACGTGGCAGCGCACCAAGCGCTCGGTCCGTGAACTGCACGAGCGCATCTTCTACCGCCCGCTGCTGAATTCCGCAGCCAAGCTCAGCAGCGAGGACGCCAAACTGACGCCGGAAGCAGCACAGGGCCGGCTGGCCGCCCTCGGCTACCGGGACCCGCAGGGAGCCATGCGCCACATCGAGGCGCTGACCGCCGGTGTCAGCCGCCGTGCCGCCCTGCAGCGCCAGCTCCTGCCCATCCTGCTTGACTGGCTCGCCGAAGGCGTTGACCCGGACGCCGGCCTCCTCGCGTTCCGCCGGATCAGTGAAGCGCTGGGCACAACGCACTGGTACCTGGGCCTGCTCCGCGACTCCAACGCCGCCGCCGAACGTCTCTGCCACATGCTCTCCAATTCCCGCCTGATCGCAGACCTCCTGGAAGTTTCGCCGGAGTCTGTGGCGTGGCTGGGACAGGACAAAGACCTGGTGCCGGTGGGCTTTGAAGCCCAGTGGCAGGAGATCACTGCCAAGATGTCCCGGCACGAGGATCCCGAGAGTGCCATGCGCCTGATCCGGCTGATCCGGCGGCGGGAAATCCTGCGCATCGCCATCGCCGATTCAGCCGGCCTCCTGGACCAGGAGGCCGTAGGCAAGGCCCTGGCGGACACGGACCGCGCTGCCGTCCTGGGCGCCCTGCGCGTGGCGGAAGGGATCGTCCCGGCCGACGGACCACTCAGGACCTCGGTGCTGGTGGTGGCCATGGGCCGGCAGGGCGGCCGCGAGATCGGCTACGGCTCCGATGCGGACGTCATGTACGTCCACCGGGCCCTTCACGGGTTCTCCGAAGCGGAGGCCCAGGAGCAGGCTGCCCGCATCGTGGCCAAGGTGTCCAGCCTGCTCACCCAGCCGCTGAAGCCGGCCATCATGGCCGAACGCGTGCTGCAGGTCGATGCCGACCTCCGGCCCGAAGGCAAGAACGGGGCCATGGTGCGCTCCCTGGACTCCTACGCCGAGTATTACCGGCGGTGGTCCCTGATCTGGGAAGCCCAGGCGCTGCTGCGGGCACGCCCCATGGCCGGCGACGACGCGCTGGCGGCTGACTTCCTCGAGCTCATCGACCCCATCCGCTACCCGGCGTCGGTTGCCGAACAGGACGTGCGCGAAATCAGGCGTATCAAGGCCCGCGTTGAATCCGAGCGGCTTCCCCGCGGCGCCGACCCGGCCCGCCACCTGAAACTGGGGCGCGGCGGCTTGAGCGACGTCGAATGGCTGGTCCAGCTGTTGCAGCTCCAGCATGCCGGGAAACATCCGGAGCTCCGCACCACATCGACGCTGGAGGCGCTGGCAGCCGCGGCGGGTCTGGGACTGCTGGACGGCGCCGACGCCGGGCTCCTGGCAAAGGCCTGGCGGCTCGCCAGCCGGATCCGTTCCGCCAATGTCATCTGGAGCGGCAAGGCCTCGGACCTCCTGCCGTCCTCACGCCGCGACCTTGAGGCCGTGGCGCGCTGGTGCGGCTACGAGCCGGGACAGGCCGGTGTGCTGGAGGAGGATTACCTGCGGGTGAGCCGCCGGGCCAGGGCAGTCTTTGATCGCGTCTTCTATGGCCACTGACTGGGTTTGGCTCATTTCCCTGCGGGACCTGGACGGCGATGCCCGCGCCATCCAACTGGGGGCCGTCGCGGGCCTTTCGCTGCTGCCCGGCCAGGAACGTTTCGTGGGCGACCCCCTGCGCATGGCCCTGGCAGGACTGGCAGAAGAATCACGCCGGCCCTACGTGGTGGAATCCGGCGGCGCCGCCGTCGGCCTCTTGACTCTCCAGAGCGGAGCCGCCGCCCTCGCCGGGTGGCCTGATGACCGGACAGCGTGGCTGCTGCGTGGTTTCCTTATCGACGGCCGGCACCAGGGGAGGGGGCTGGGTACCCTTGCGGCCACCGCCGCGGTGGAGGCCGCGCACAGGCTCACCGTCCGGCACAGGGGCGGCGAGTCCGGCGTCGTACTTTCCGTCAACGAAGAAAACCATGCGGGCCTGGCCGCTTACCGCAGCGCCGGCTTTCTCGATGCGGGGCGTTACCTGGGTGGGTCCGCGGGGCCGCAGCGGACCCTGTTCCGCCGCTTCGCCACCCTGCCGCCGCCGTAACGCGCCGCGCCGGCATTGCGCTTAGCAAGCGTTTGCCCGATTATGTGGATGGCGGTGTTCTCCAACCTTGTTGGGGGGAAGGCTGGACAGTCTTCGTCTCGGGGGGCATTCGTCAGGGGGTCCGGCTCCCGGTCTC
>Ga0308158_10002442_pt1 | contig 17564 bp, 15 predicted proteins | sample PhyBR2_FD_201038 | JGI IMG/M metagenome (GOLD analysis project Ga0308158, IMG submission 201038) | Phyllosphere microbial communities from UC Gill Tract Community Farm, Albany, California, United States - DLSLB.R2 | ecosystem: Host-associated > Plants > Phyllosphere > Unclassified | place: USA...
AGCATGGCTTTCACGGCCGGGTCGCGCTCGTCGAAGTCCTTGGCCAGCAGCTCCATGCCGGAGTCGCGGTCCAGGCCCAGGGTCAGCTGGGTCAGGTCGTTCGAGCCGATCGAGAAGCCGTCGAAGTACTGCAGGAACTGCTCGGCCAGGATCGCGTTCGACGGCACTTCGCACATCATGATGACGCGCAGGCCGTTCTCGCCGCGCTTCAGGCCGTACTTGGCCAGCAGGGCGATGACCTTCTCGGCCTGGCCCAGGGTGCGCACGAACGGGATCATGATCTCGACGTTGGTCAGGCCCATTTCTTCGCGCACGCGCTTCATGGCCATGCATTCCATCTCGAAGGATTCGGCGAAGTCCTCGGCCAGGTAGCGCGCGGCGCCGCGGAAGCCCAGCATCGGGTTTTCCTCGTCAGGCTCGTAGCGCGAACCGCCGATCAGCTTCTTGTACTCGTTCGACTTGAAGTCGGACAGGCGGACAATGACCGGCTTCGGCCAGAACGCGGCGGCGATGGTCGCCACGCCTTCGGCCAGCTTGTCGACGTAGAAGGCGCGCGGCGAAGCGTGGCCGCGGGCGACCGATTCCACCGCCTTCTTCAGGTCGTTGTCGATGTTCGGGTACTCGAGGATGGCCTTCGGGTGCACGCCGATGTTGTTGTTGATGATGAACTCGAGACGCGCGAGGCCGACGCCGCCGTTCGGCACCGACTGGAAGTCGAAGGCCAGCTGCGGGTTGCCGACGTTGAGCATGATCTTGGTCTTCAGCGGCGGCAGTTCGCCGCGCACTTCTTCCGACACTTCGGTTTCCAGCAGGCCGTCGTAGATGCGGCCCTCGTCGCCTTCGGCGCAGGACACGGTGACGAAGGTGCCGTCCTTCAGCACGTCGGTCGCGTCGCCGCAGCCGACCACCGCCGGCACGCCCAGCTCACGCGCGATGATCGCCGCGTGGCAGGTGCGGCCGCCGCGGTTGGTGACGATCGCCGAGGCGCGCTTCATGACCGGTTCCCAGTTCGGGTCGGTCATGTCGGCCACCAGCACGTCGCCCGGCTGCACGCGCTCCATCTCGGACGGGTCGTTGATCACGCGGACCGGCCCGGCGCCGATCTTCTGGCCGATCGCGCGGCCGCTCGTCAATACGGTGCCGGTGCCCTTCAGCTTGAAGCGCTGCTGGGCGTCGCCGGCCTTCTGCTGCGACTTCACGGTTTCCGGGCGCGCCTGCAGGATGTACAGCTTGCCGTCGCGGCCGTCCTTGCCCCACTCGATGTCCATCGGGCGGCCGTAGTGCTTCTCGATGATCACGGCGTACTTGGCCAGTTCGACCACTTCCTCGTCGTTCAGCGAGTAGCGGTTGCGCAGCTCGACCGGCACGTCGACGGTCTGCACCGAGCGGCCCGCCTTGGCTTCCTTGGTGAATTCCATCTTGATCAGCTTGGAGCCGATGTTGCGCCGGATGACGGGCTTCTTGCCCAGCTCCAGCATCGGCTTGTGCACGTAGTACTCGTCCGGATTCACGGCGCCCTGCACCACGGTCTCGCCCAGGCCATAGCTGGAGGTGATGAAGACCACGTCCTTGAAGCCCGATTCGGTGTCGATGGTGAACATCACGCCGGCCGCGCCGGTGTCCGAACGGACCATGCGCTGGACGCCGGCCGACAGCGCCACCTCGGCGTGGGTGAAGCCTTTATGGACGCGATACGAGATCGCGCGGTCGTTGTACAGCGATGCGAAGACGTGCTTCATGGCTTCCAGCACGTTGTCGATGCCGACCACGTTCAGGAAGGTTTCCTGCTGGCCGGCGAAGGAAGCGTCCGGCAGGTCTTCGGCGGTGGCCGACGAGCGCACGGCGAACGACACTTCGGTGTCCGAATCGGCCACCAGGCGGTCGTAGTAGGCGCGGATTTCCTGCTCCAGGCGCGGTTGGAACGGGGTCTCGACGATCCACTGGCGGATCTCGGCGCCGCTGGCCGCCAGCGCGCGCACATCGTCGACGTCCAGGTTCTCGAGGCGCTGGGCGATGCGCTCGGCCAGCGAAGGGCCGCCATCGGCGCTGTGGCGCAGGAAGTCGCGGAAGGCTTCGGCCGTGGTGGCGAAGCCGCCCGGCACGCGCACGCCGGCTTCCGCCAGCTGGCTGATCATCTCGCCCAGCGAAGCGTTCTTGCCGCCGACCGACTCGACGTCGGTCATGCGCAGGTTTTCGAAGGAAGCGACGTAGACGCTTTCTCCGGCCGCCGCGGGATCGGGCACCTTCAATGCTGCAGTAGACAGCTTAGTCATGATGAAACACCTTTTTTGATGATAGGGAACCTTTCGCGGATGCGCCGGGCGGGCGTGTTTTCTTGTTATTCTTCGGGCCGTGCAGCACAATCCATACAACCGTTGCCGAGCATTTTAACCCGCGTTTGTGCGATGCACCGTGCGGCGACTGCAACTTTGTCATTATCTTAGCAAAAAGGCACCATGAATTCCCCGGACTCCCCCGTCAATCCGAATGCCGCGCGCACCGTATTCTTCGTCTCGGACGGCACAGGCATCACCGCCGAAACCTTCGGCCACGCGGTGCTGAGCCAGTTCGAAATGCGCTTCCGGCAGATCCGCCTGCCCTTCATCGATACCATCGAGAAAGCCTATGATGCGGCGCGCCGCATCAACGACGTCGCGCTGTCCGACAACCAGCGTCCGATCGTGTTCTCGACCCTGGTCAAGCACGACCTGTCGGCCGTGATCCGCGCCGCGCAGGGCATGCACATGGACCTGTTCCAGACCTTCGTCGCCCCGCTCGAGCAGGAACTGGGCGTGAAATCGACCCACACCATCGGCCGCATCCACAACGTGGTCGACAGCGAGGAATACAAGAGCCGCATCGAGGCGATCAACTTCTCGCTGGCCCACGACGACGGCCAGTCGCACAAGAACCTGGCCGAGGCGGACGTGATTTTGGTCGGCGTCTCGCGCTCGGGCAAGACCCCGACCAGCCTGTATCTCGCAATGCAGTACGGGATCAAGGCCGCCAACTACCCGCTGATCCCGGACGACTTCGAACGCGGCCGCCTGCCTTCGGCCCTGCCGCCGTTCAAGCACAAGCTGTTCGGATTGACGATCACGCCGGAACGCCTGGCGGAGATCCGCAACGAGCGCCGGGCGGGCAGCAAGTATGCGTCGCTGGAGAACTGCCGCTACGAGGTGAACGAGGCGGAGACGCTGATGCGGCGGGAGGGGATCCGGTGGCTGTCGTCGACGACCAAGTCGATCGAGGAGATTTCGACGACCATTCTTCAGGAGATCAAGCCGGATCGGCGGGAGTATTAAGGCGTAATTTGCTCCGTCATTCCCGCCTTCGCGGGAACGACGTTCATGGGCTAACGCTTAGAAGAAATGCCGCCAATCCTCGAGCCATCCCGGGAAAGCACTCGCCTCCATCGGATTGGCGATATGGTAGCCCTGCGCATAGGTACAGCCCAGGCCCTGCAGGAAGTCCCAGTCCTGGCGCGTCTCCACGCCCACCGCCACCGACATCCGGTCCAGGCTGTGCGCCAGGCCGAGGCATGACTTCAGCACCGTGCCGAGCGGGCGCTTCTTCGAGGCGCCGTCGACGAAGGAACGATCGATCTTCAGCTCCGAGAACGGAATCCGCGCCAGCAGCTGCAGGTTGGAGCGTCCGGTGCCGTAATCGTCGATCGCCAGGCCGAAGCCCAGCATGCGCAGGCGCACCAGGCGTTCGATGAAGTCGACGTCGAAGTCCAGCATCGACGACTCCGTCATCTCGAAGGTCAGGTAGTCCGGCAGCACGCCGTGGCGCTTCATGCAGGACGACACCTGGCGGATGAAGTTCGGGTTCGCCAGCGTGGCGGGCGCCAGGTTCAGCGAGATCGAGATCGGGATGCCCTGGTCGTGGTACCGGCGGCAGTGCTCGACCGACAGTTCGATCATGGTCCAGTCGAGGAAGTCGACCCGGTTGTTCTGCACCAGCGCGTCGATGAAGGCGGCTGGTCCCAGCACGCCGTGCTCGGGATGGCGCCAGCGCGCGAAGGTCTCCAGGCCCTTGACCTGGCCGGTGGCCAGTTCGATCTTGGGCTGGAAGAAGGGTTCGAACTGGCGCTGCTGCAGGCCGACGCCCACCTCCGCGAAGCTGAAGCTCGGCGATGCCGTCGCCGTGCGCGGACGCGCCGGCGGCTGGAAGTTGTCCAGCACCGCCTTGAGCTTGGCGCTGGTGACGGGCTTGGGAACGGTGCCCAGCAGGTCGACGCCGTAGGCCTGGGCCAGGGTCTCGACCGAGAACAGCACGCTGGCCGGCTGGGCGCCGATCACGATCAGGCGCACGGACGACTTGAGCGCGGCGATCGCGCGCAGCAGCTCGAGGCCGTCCATGCCGCCCAGGGCCAGGTCGATGATGGCGACGTCGACTTTCGGCGTGAAGCTGGCCTGCAGGGTGCGCAGCGCGGTCGGGCCGTCGGGGACGTCGGTCACGCGGCTCGCGCCGAGCTGGCCGAGGGCCTCGATCAGCGCGCGGCGCTGCACCGGCTCGGCTTCCGCCACCAGAAAATGTAGGTTCTGCAATTGCAACTGCATCGTGTCCATCGTGACTCCCTTGCCCAAACGCAAGAGTAACCTGTGCGGGCGCTGCCGTCTATGCCTGGCGCTGGCGCTGTTGCCCGGATTGTCGTAATTGCTCGAAAAAGCACACCGCGGCGCAGGCGGCCACGTTCAGCGATTCGACCTGTCCCGCATGCGGCACCGCAACGCGGCGGCTGGCCAGGTTCAGCAGGGTGTCCGAGACGCCCTGCCCTTCATGGCCCAGCACCCAGGCGACGGGGCCGGACAGCTCGACGTCGTACAGGCATTCGGCCGCATAACCGCTAGTCGCCAGCACCGGGACCTTCGCCTCGCGCACCAGCGCGGCCAGGTCGGCGTTCTCGAAGATCTCCAGCACGAAATGGGCGCCCATCGCGGCGCGCAGCACCTTGGGCGACCAGCAGAAAGCGGTGCCGGGGCTGCACCAGACCTGTTTGATGCCGGCCGCGCCGGCGCTGCGCAGGATCGAGCCGACGTTGCCCGGGTCCTGCACCCCGTCCAGCAGCACCGCCGATTCCGTCAGCACGGCAGGCGCCTGCGGCAGCGGCGTGTCGATGACGAACACGATGTTGACGCCATGCTCGACCTGGCTGATCGCGCCGAACAGCGCTTCCGGCAGCGCCGTCACCAGGCCGCGGCCCGCTTCGACGCGGCCGACGATGCCGGCCACTTCCGGATTCGCGAGCGCGTCCTCCGACACCACGCAATGCGCCGGCAAGCCTTTCAGGTCCAGCCAGGACTGGCACAGGTGGACGCCGTCCAGCAGCGAGCGCCCGGCCTTGCGGCGCGCCTGCGAGCTGGTGGCGAGCTGCTTCAGCTCCTTGTAGAAGGCGTTATCGCGCGAGCTGACCGTCTTCATGCGAAATCCAGCAGGTCGGCCTGCAGCAATGCGCGCACCGGCGCGAACGAACGGCGGTGCACCGGGCACGGGCCGTGCAGGCGCAGGCGCTCCAGGTGCAGCGCCGTCGAGTAGCCCTTGTGCTGGTCGAAGGCGTACTGCGGATAGGCTTCGTGCAGGGCCACCAGAGCGGCGTCGCGCGCGGTCTTGGCCAGGATCGAGGCGGCCGAGATGGCGTGCACCTTGTCGTCGCCTTCGACCACGGCGTGGGCGCGGATCGCTTCGTGCAGCTGCGGGCAGCGGTTGCCGTCGATCAGGGCGATGGTCGGCATGGTCGCCAGCTGCTCGACCGCGCGGCGCATCGCCAGCATGGTCGCCTGCAGGATGTTCAGGGTATCGATTTCAGTGTGCGAGCACTCGGCCACGGCCCAGGCCAGGGCCTGTTCCTTGATGATGGGCGCCAGCTCGTCGCGCCGCGCCTCGGTCAGCTTCTTGGAGTCGCGCAGGCCCTCGATCGGGCGCTTCGGATCGAGGATCACGGCGGCGGCATACACCGGCCCGGCCAGCGGGCCGCGCCCGGCCTCGTCCACGCCGCAGACGATGTCGGCGAGCGTGAACGGCCGGCCCTTCGTGGGCAGGCCGGGATAAAAATCGAACTTCTTCTTGCTCATCTCTTCAACCCAATGACATCGAGGACCGCCTGGCTGCTGATCTCGGCGCTGTTGCGCAGCAGGCTGTGGTGCATGTCCAGGAAGCGCTGCTGCAGCCTGCCGCGGTTGGCCTGGTCGGTCAGCTGGAACCAGACCGCGTCCGCCAGCGCTTCCGGCGTGGCCGCGTGCTGCAGGAATTCCGGCACCACGAACTCGCGCGCCAGGATGTTCGGCAGCCCGATCCACGGCAGGTAGCCCATGTGGCGCATGAGTTCCCACGAGGCGCGCATGACCTTGTAGGCGATCACCATCGGCTTCTTGAACAGCGCCACTTCCAGGGTCGCCGTGCCGGACGCCGCCAGCACCGCATCCGCCGCCGCGATGGCCGCGTGCGACTGGCCGTCGATCAGCTCCAGCGGAACATCCCGTAAGCCCGCCTTCGCCACCAGGTCCATAAAATACGCCTTCTGGCGCTCGCCCGCCATCGGCGCGATGAATCGCACCGAGGGATCCCGTTTCGCCAGCAGCTTCACCGCGCCGGCGAAGGGCTCGGCCAGGTACTTGATCTCGGCCATGCGGCTGCCCGGCATGACGGTCACGACCTTCGCGTCGTCCGGGATGCCGAGCTGGCGGCGCGCGCCCGCCACGTCCGGCTGCAAGGGGATCTGCTCGGCCAGCGGATGGCCGATATAGGTCGCCGGCACGCCGGCCTTGCGGTAGATTTCTTCTTCGAACGGGAAGATCAGCAGCATGTGCGAGACCGCGCGCTGGATCTTCCTGATGCGCCCGCCGCGCCAGGCCCAGATCTGCGGGCCGACGAAGTGCAGGGTCGGGATGCCGGCGGCTTTCAGCTGCTCTTCCAGGCCCAGGTTGAAGCCGGGATAGTCGGCGCCGATGAAGGCCGCCGGACGTTCGGCGATCAAGCGGTCGCGCAGGCGGTTCTGGATGCCCTTCAGTTCGCGGTAGCGCGGGATGACTTCGAACAGGCCGCGCACGGTGAGCGTGTCCATCGGGACGTCGGACACCAGGCCCTGCTCGAGCATGCGCGGGCCGCCGATGCCGGAGAAGCGCACACCGGGCAGGTGCGGCTTCAGGCCGGCCATCAGCCGCGCCGCCAGCATGTCGCCGGAGACCTCACCCGCCACCAGCGCCAGGTGCACGCCGGAAGTGAGATCAGCGGACGATGCCACGGGTCGTGGTGCCGAGGAAGTCGAGCATGGCCTGGATCTGCGCGGCGCCCTCACCACCCTCGGCCGCCTCTTCCGTCATCTGCGCCTTCGCTTCTTCCAGCGTCTTGCCGGAGCGGTAGATGGTCTTGTAGGCGGAGCGGATCGCGTTGATCTGCTCGCGCGTGAAACCGCGGCGCTTCAGGCCTTCGATGTTCACGCCGTGCGCCTCGGCCGGATTGCCGGACACCAGCACGAACGGCGGCACGTCCTGGGTCAGGCTGGTGTACATGCCGATGAAGGCATGCGCGCCGATCTTGCAGAACTGGTGCACGCCGCAGTAGCCCGACAGGATCGCCCAGTCGCCCACGTGGACGTGGCCGGCCAGCTGCGCGTTGTTCGAGAAGATCGTGTTGCTGCCGACCTGGCAGTCGTGCGCCAGGTGGACGTAGGCCGAGATCCAGTTGTCGTCGCCCAGGCGGGTCACGCCCTGGTCCTGGGTGGTGCCCAGGTTGAAGGTGACGAACTCGCGGATCGTGTTGCGGTCGCCGACTTCGAGGCGGGTCGGCTCGCCGGCCCACTTCTTGTCCTGCGGCGCCGCGCCCAGCGAGGCGAACTGGAAGATCCTGTTGTCCTTGCCGATCGTGGTGTGGCCTTCGACGACCACGTGCGGGCCGACCACCGTGCCGGCGCCGATCCGCACGTGCGGGCCGATGATCGAGTACGGGCCGACCTCGACCGAGCTGTCCAGCTCGGCGTGCGGATCGACGATCGCGGTCGGGTGAATCCTGCTCATCACTGCCCCGCAGCTTCGTTCGCGCGGATCGTGCACATCAGTTCCGCTTCCACCGCCACCTTGCCGTCGACGCTGGCGGTGGCCTTGTACTTCCAGATGCCGCGCGAGGTGCGCAGGATCTCGACATCCATCTTCAGCTGGTCGCCGGGGCCGACCGGGCGCTTGAAGCGCGCGTTGTCGATGCCGACGAAGTACACCACCGAGTTCTCGTCCGGCTTCACGTTCATGGTCATGAAGGACAGGATCGCGGCGGTCTGGGCCAGCGCTTCGATCATCAGCACGCCCGGCATCACCGGCTGGTGCGGGAAGTGGCCGTTGAAGAACTCCTCGTTCACCGTGACATTCTTGATCGCGGTGATGGTCTTGCCCAGTTCGTAGTCGACCACGCGGTCGACCAGCAGCAGCGGATAGCGGTGCGGCAGGTATTCCTTGATCTGGGTGATGTTGAGGGTCTTGGCGCCGTTGGTCTGTTCAGTCGTCATTTTTCTTCTGCTTTATCGGTCAAAGTTTTGATTTGCTTTTCCAGCGTGCGGATCTTCTCGCGCATCGAGGACAGGTTGCGCACGATGGCGGCGCTGCGCTCCCACTCGGAATTCTTGGCCAGCGGGTAGAAGCCCGTGTACTGGCCCGGCTCGAGCACCGAGCGCGAGACCATGCTGCCCGAGGAGATATGGACATTGTCCACGATTTCCAGGTGGCCGAGCACCATGGCTGCGCCGCCGAAGGTGCAATTCTTGCCGATCTTCGCGCTGCCCGCCACCCCCACGCAGCCGGCCATCGCCGTGTTGGCGCCGATGTGGCAGTTGTGGCCGATCTGGATCTGGTTGTCGAGCTTGACCCCGTCCTCGATGACGGTGTCGGCCAGCGCGCCGCGGTCGATCGTGGTGTTGGCGCCGACATCGACGTCGTCGCCCAGGATCACGCGGCCGGTCTGCGGAATCTTGATGTACACGCCGTTTTCGCGCGCGAAGCCGAAACCGTCGGTGCCGATCACGGCGCCCGAATGCAGGATGCCGCGCTTGCCGATGCTGCAGCGCGCGTGGAAGGTCACGTTGGCGAACAGGTGCGTGCCTTCGCCGATCTCGGCGTCGCGGCCGACGAAGCAGCCGGCGTCGATCACGGCGCCCGCGCCGATCGTGGCGCCCGCTTCCACCGTCACATGCGGCCCGATGTGGGCGCTGGGGTCGATGCGCGCGCTCTCGTGCACGCTCGCGGTGGCGTGCACGCCCGCTTCCTTCGGCGTCTCTTCGAGCGCGGCGAAGTACTGGGCGGCGCGGGCGAAGTAGGCGTAGGGATTGGTGGTGACGATGCGCGCGCCCTCGTAGGTGGCGGCGACGGTGGCGTCGTCCAGCGGCGCGACGATCAGCGCCGCTGCCTGGCTTTGCGCCGCCAGTGCGCGCAGTTTGCTATTGCTGAGAAAGCTGATGTGCGAAGCGTCGGCGCTGTCGAGCGGTGCGATGCCCTGAACCTCGAGGTTCGGGTCCCCCACCAGCTGACCGCCGAAGCGTTCGACCAATTCACCCAGTCGAGTGCCCATCTGGTCGTTCCGTAAAAAAGGTAAAAATATAATGATACGCCGGCCGGGCGCATCCGTCCGGCCGGCGTTCGTTTCGTTCCTGCAGCTTATTTGTCGAGCAGCTTGAGGATCTTGTCGGTGATGTCGATGCGCGGGCTGGCCCAGATGGCTTCCTGCAGCACGACGTCGAGGTGTTCCTGCTCGGCCACCTGTTCGATCAGTTTGAAGGCGCGCTGGGCGATCGCGGCGCGCTCCTCGTTCTTCCGCTGCAGCAGGTCCTCGTTGAACTCGCGCTGCATGCGCTGCACGTCCTTCTCCATGTCGAACAGCTCGCGCGTGCGGCGGGTGCGGTCCATGTCGTTGAGCTTCGGTGCGTCGTCGTCGAACTTCTCGCGTGCGGTCTTGAAGCGCTTGACCATGTCGTCGACCTGCTTCTGGCGCTTCGAGAACTCCGCCTGGATCTTCTCGTCCGCGGTCCGCGCCAGCTTCGATTCCGTCATCAGCCTTTCGGTGTAGATGAAGCCGATCCGGCCGGTCGGCGCCTGCGCCTGGGCCTGGGCACTCGCATGCAGCAGCGCGCCCGCGCACACGGCGGCCAGCGCCAAGGTCCTGGGCAACGAGGCTATCGATTTATTCAACATGATTCTCCGCATTCCTTGTCAGAAGCCGGTACCCATCTGGAACTGGAAGCGTTCCAGGCGGTCGCCCGGCTTGGCGTTCAACGGCTTAGCATAACTCAACTTGAGCGGACCCACCGGGGAAATCCACGACAGGCCGATACCCGCCGAATAGCGCAGCTGGTCGAAACGGATGCGCTGGCCTTCCTGGTAGACCTGGCCGCCGTCGGCGAAGGTGAACCAGCGCAGCGAACGGTCGGTGCCGCTGCCCGGGAACGGGAACTGCAGTTCGGCGTTGCCGATCACGCGGCGCGCGCCGCCCAGGGCGTCCAGGGTGTACGGATCGACCAGGCCCAGCGACGAACTTTCGTAGCCGCGCACCGAACCGATGCCGCCGCCATAGAAGTTCTTGAAGACCGGGTAGGCGTGTCCGCGCAGGCCGCCGCCGACATCCAGCTCGCCCTTCAGCGCCAGGGTCATCCAGCGCGTGAGCGGACGGTACCACTGGTGTTCGTAGATCGCGCGGTAGTACTTGGCGTCGCCGATCAGGTCGATTTCCAGGTTGGCGCGCTGGTAGCGGCCGCGGGTCGGGGTGACCGCGCTGTCGCGCGAGTCGCGGCCCCAGGCCACGGTCAGCGGGATCGCATTCGTGGTCGCGCTGCCGACGCCGGAGATCTTCGTCGCCGGGTCTTTCGAGTTCTGCTTGACGAATTCCTTGTACAGGGTCGGCGAGCTGTCGTCGGTTTCCAGCTTGGTGCGTTCCAGGCCGGCGCCGAAGTAGACGGTGTCGGTCTCGGAGAACGGCACGCCGAAGGTCAGGTTGCCGCCCATCTGGCGCACGGTGTACGAACCGATGTTCAGCGCCGGCGGACGCGAGGTGCGCAGGTAGAGCTGGAAGGCGCGCGACACGCCTTCGTCGGTGAAGTACGGGTTGGTCTGGGCGAACGAGATCGTGCGGTTGTACTTGCTGGTGTTCAGCTCGACGCCGACCGTGTTGCCGCTGCCGGCGAAGTTGGCCTGGGTGACCGAGGCCGTGAAGGTGAACTTCTCGGCCTGCGAGAACGCGCCGCCGATCATGAAGTTACCGGTCGGCTTTTCGACAACCGCGATGTTGACGTCGACCTGGTCGGTAGTGCCCTGCGATTCCGGGGTCTCCACGGTCACGTCCTTGAAGTAGCCGAGGCGGTCGACGCGGTCGCGCGAGAGCTTCACGCGGTTCGGGTCGTACCACGAGCTTTCGAACTGGCGGAATTCGCGGCGGATCACTTCGTCGCGGGTGATCGTGTTGCCCGAGATCGTCATGTGGCGCACGTAGGCGCGCTTGCCCGGGTCGACCAGGAAGGTGAACTTCACCTCGTGCTTGGCCTGGTCGATTTCCGGATTCGCGTTGACGTTGGCGAAGGCATAGCCGAAGCTCGCCAGGCGGTCCGAGATGCGCTTGTTCGACGCTTCCAGCAGCTCGCCCGAATAGGTCTGGCCCGGACGCAGCAGGATCAGCTGCTTCAGTTCCTCGGTGCGGCCGAAGGTCTCGCCTTCCAGCTTGATGCCGGTGACGGTGTACTTCTCGCCCTCGTGGATGTTGACGGTGAGGTAGATGTCCTTCTTGTCCGGCGTGATCGCGACCTGGGTCGATTCGACCGTCGCTTCGAGGTAGCCGTGGTTGGCGTACCAGGACTTGATGGCTTCCAGGTCGCCGGTCAGCTTCTGCTTGGAGTACTGGTCGGCCTTCGAGTACCAGGTGAACCAGCCCGAGGTCGAGAGCTGCAGCAGTTCGCGCAGCTGCTTGTCGGAGAAGGCCTTGTTACCGACGATGTTGATGCCCTTGATCTTGGCGGCATCGCCTTCGTCGACGTTGAACATGATCGTCACGCGGTTGCGCTCGATCGGGGTCACGGTGGTCGTGATCTTCACGCCGTACAGGCCGTGCGACAGGTACTGGCGCTTGAGCTCCTGCTCGGCGCGGTCGACCGATGCCTTGTCGAAGATCTTGGTTTCGCCGACGCCGATTTCCTTCAGCGCCTTGACCAGCATGTCCTTTTCGAATTCCTTGGTGCCCGTGAAGTCGACGCTCGAAATCGCGGGACGTTCCTCGACCAGCACGACCAGCACGCCGTTCTCTTCTTCCAGGCGCACGTCCTTGAAGAAACCGGTCGCATACAGCGCCTTGATCGCGGCGGTGCCCTTGTCGTCGTCGAAGGTTTCGCCGACGCGTACCGGCAGGTAGCTGAACACCGTGCCTGCCTCGGTCCGCTGGATGCCTTCGACCCGGATGTCCTTCACGACGAAGGGCGCGACAGCGGCAGCGTGGCCGGCGCACAGGGCCAGCACGGCGGCGCCGATCAGACTGCGACGGGAAGGCATGGCGAAACGGGGCAAGGCAGAACGATCAGAGTGTAATTTCATTGGTTAGATCAATGGGTCAGTCATTGGACGAACTACGTATTCTGCGCCGGGTATCAGAACAGCCGCACCAGGTCGTTGAAGACGGCGAGCGCCATCAGCATGAGCATCAGGCCGAACCCTGCGATCTGCGCGATCTCTCCGACTCGCGCGGACAGGGGGCGCCCGGTCAAAACTTCCAGCGAATAATACAGCAATTGGCCGCCATCCAGAACGGGAATTGGTAACAGATTCATTACACCCAGGCTCAGGCTGATGAAGGCAAGCATCTCGATATAGGTCGCAAAGCCCGCATCGGCGGCCTGTCCGGCGGCGCCGGCGATGGTGATCGGGCCCGACACATTCTTCAGCGAGACTTCGCCGGTCAGCATCTTGCCGATCATCTTCAGGGTGGTGACGCTGCCGTCCCAGGCGCGCTGGGCGCCTTTGGCGACGGCGTCGACCGGGCCGGCCTTCACCGTCACCATCTCGGGCACCTGGGCCACCTTCAGCTTGACGATGCCGGCGCCGGTCGCAGGGTCGCGCTCGGGCGTGATCGGCAGCCGCAGCGGCTGGCCGCCGCGCAGCACGTCCAGCTGCAGCGTGCGGCCGGCGGCGCCGCGCACGGCTTCGATGAAGTCGACGGCGTCCGCGACCGGCTTGCCGTCGATCGCCACCGCCAGGTCGCCCTTCTGCAGGCCGGCGCGCGCCGCGGCCCCGCCCGGGATCACCTCGTCGACGGTGGGCCGCGGGCGCCACATCTGCATGCCCAGCTGCTTCATCACGTCGACGTCGCCTTCCGGATTCAGGCGCGCCATGACGGCGGCCGGGATCACGGCGCGGTAGCTGCCGCCGCCCGCGCCGCGCAGGGTCAGTTCGGCGTCGCGCTTGTCGAGGACGGCGCGCACCACTTCCCAGCGCAGGTCGCCCCAGGCCGCCACCGGCTGGCCGTTGACGGCGGTGACGGCATCGCCGCCGCGCACGCCGGCCACGTAGACCGGGGTATCCGGCTGCATGGCGCGCAGGCGCGTGCCCGGCTCCTCTTTGCCGGCCATGAACAGGCCGGCCATCAGCACGATGGCCACGATGAAGTTCACCGCCGGACCGGCGGCGATGATGGCGATGCGCTTCCAGACGTTCTGGCGCGTGAATTCGCGCGCCTCCTCGCCCGCATCGAGCGGCGCGGTGCTCGGGTCGCGGCTGTCGACCAGCTTGACATAGCCGCCCAGCGGCAGCATCGACACCGCCCACTCGGTCTGGTCGGGGCCGAAACGGCGCGACCACACCACCCGGCCCATGCCGATCGAGAAGCGGCGCACCTTCACGCCGCACAGGCGGGCGACCCAGTAATGCCCCAGTTCGTGGAGGATGATCAGCGGCCCGAGCCCCAGCAGGAAGCCGAACAGGATGTACTTCAGCGTCATGGCGTCAGGTCCGCGCGAGGGTATCGACGATGCGGCCGGCGGCCTGGCGCGCGTGCGCGTCCTGGGCCAGCACCGCCTCGATGCCGGAGGCGGCGCCGTGCGGTTCTTCATCCATCACGCGGCGCACCACGCGGTCGATGTCGCGGAAGCCGATGCGGCGGTCGAGGAAGGCCTGCACCGCCACTTCGTTGGCGGCGTTGAGGAGTGCCGGCGCGGTGCCGCCCGCGCGCAGGGCGTCGAAGGCCAGCGCCAGGCAGGGGAAGCGGCGGAAATCGGGGGCGTGGAATTCCAGCGCCGCCATGGCGGTCAGGTCGAGCTGGGCCACGCCGGACGCGATCCGCTCCGGGAAGGCCAGCGCGTGCGCGATCGGGGTGCGCATGTCGGGGTTGCCGAGCTGGGCCAGCACCGAGCCGTCCACGTACGACACCATCGAATGGATCACGCTCTGCGGATGGATCACCACCTCGATCAGGTCGGCCGGCGCGCCGAACAGCCAGTGGGCCTCGATCACTTCCAGGCCCTTGTTCATCATGGTCGCGGAGTCGACCGAGATCTTGCGGCCCATCGACCAGTTCGGGTGCTTGCAGGCTTCTTCGGGCGTCACCTGCTCCAGCGTGTCGACGTCGCGCTTCAGGAAGGGGCCGCCGGATGCGGTCAGCAGGATCTTCGCCACGCCGGCCGCCTCGGGCTGGCGCGCATAGTGGCTCGGGAGCGACTGGAAGATCGCATTGTGCTCGCTGTCGATCGGCAGCAGGGTCGCCTTGTGCTCGCGCACGGCGTCCATGAACAGCTGGCCGGACATCACCAGCGCTTCCTTGTTGGCCAGCAGGACCTTCTTGCCGGCGCGCGCGGCGGCCAGGGTCGGCGCCAGGCCGGCGGCGCCGACGATGGCGGCCATCACGGTGTCGGTGTCGCCGCTGGCGGAAATCTCGCACAGGGCCTGCTCGCCGTACGAGACGTCGGTCGGCAGGTCGGCGATCAAGCTGGCCAGCCGGGCGGCGGCCTCGGGCGAACCGACCACGGCGCGGGCCGGGCGGAAGCGGCGGCACTGGGCCGCCAGCTCGTCGACGCGGCCGTGGGCGCTCAGCGCGTAGACTTCATACTGGTCGGGATGACGCGCGAGCACGTCGAGGGTCGAGACGCCGATCGAGCCGGTGGCGCCCAGGATGGTAACGCGTTGCATTGTCTTGCTCCTTCAGGGCCGCTTACAGACGCGAGCCGATGAGGGCTGCGAGCGGCAGGACCGGGATCAGGGCATCGATCCGGTCGAGGACGCCGCCGTGGCCGGGCAGCAGGCTGCTGCTGTCCTTCATGCCGGCGCGGCGCTTGAGCTGGGATTCGAACAGGTCGCCGACGATGCTGGCGGCGACCATCAGGACCAGGATGGCCAGCAGCGCCGGCCAGCCGAAGCTGCCGGCGACGCGCGCGGCGAAGGTGTCGGCGAAGGCGCCGCCGCCATAGGCCACCGACAGCGAAGCCAGCACCAGCACGGCGATGCCGCCGCCGATCGCGCCTTCCCACGATTTGCCCGGCGAGATCGAGGGCGCCAGCTTGCGCTTGCCGAAGGCCTTGCCGGAGAAGTAGGCGCCGATGTCGGCCACCCAGACGATCGCCATCACCGACAGCAGGAAGCGCGGCGAGTGCGAGAACAGCACCACGATGGCGACGAAGCAGCCGAAGATCGCGAAGCCGTACACCAGGCTCAGCAGCGTGTTCGAGGGACTGCCCAGCGGCGGCAGGCCGAATTTCAGCGAGGGCGCGAAGCGTGCGATCCACAGCGCCAGGCTGAGCGCGGCCCAGAAGGCGGCATTCAGGTGGCCTGTCAGGATCGAGGCGGCAAACACCGCGGTCCAGACCAGGGCGATGATGTGGGCGCTGCCGGTGCCGGGATTGAACAGCCGGACGCATTCCCAGACCGCGGCGCCGAAAAACACCGTGGCCACCACCGCGAACGCCGTGAAATTATTGAAATACAGGACCGGCAGCAGGACTGCCAGCAGGACGATTGCGGTGATGACGCGGGTTTTCAGCATCAGCTTGTCTTTGCCTTGTTGGCGACCTGCTCGCCGGTGCGGCCGAAGCGGCGTTCCCGGTTCTGGTAGGAAGCGATCGCGGTGTCGAGGGACTCGGGCGAGAAATCGGGCCAGAAGGCGTCGGTGAAATACAGCTCCGAATAGGCCAGCTGCCACAGCAGGAAATTCGAAATGCGCTCTTCGCCGCCGGTGCGGATGAACAGGTCCGGTTCCGGGGCATAGGCCATCGCCAGGTGCGGGGCCAGCATCTCTTCGGTGAATTCGGTCACGCCCGGATTCGCCGCCACCATCTTGCCGGTGGCCTGCATGATGTCCCAGCGGCCGCCATAGTTGGCGCACACGGTGACGGTCAGGCGCGTGTTGTTGGCGGTCTTGCGCTCGGCGCTGGCGATCATGTCCTGCAGCTTCGGGTCGAAGCGCGACAGGTCGCCCACCACCTTCAGGCGGATGTTATTCGCGTGCATCTTCGACACTTCGCGCTCGAGCGCGGTGACGAACAGGCCCATCAGGTAGGACACCTCTTCGGCCGGACGGCGCCAGTTTTCCGAGGAAAAAGCGAACAGGGTCAGGTACTCGACGCCGCGCTCCACGCAGGCCTCGACGATCTTGCGCACGGCGTCCACGCCCTTGACGTGGCCGGCCACGCGCGGCAGCAGGCGCTTGGTCGCCCAGCGGCCATTGCCGTCCATGATGATCGCGATATGGCGCGGTACTGCGGGCGCTTCGGGAACTGCGGTGGTCGAACTTTTGAAAATCATAAATCAGGCCGGAATCGGCGGTAAAAACGGGGCGCCGGCACGGGATATCCCGGCCGGCGTACACGGTAGCGACGGCGGGCGCATCGGCGCCCTGCCCCCGCAGCTTACACCGTCATGATTTCCTTTTCTTTTTCGGCAACGAGCTTGTCGATGTCGACGACGGATTTGTCGGTCAGTTTCTGGATCTCGTCCTGGGCGCGGCGTTCGTCGTCTTCCGAGATGGCCTTGTCCTTGATCAGCTTCTTCAGCTGCTCGTTGGCGTCGCGGCGGACGTTACGCACGGCGATCTTCGCATCTTCGGCCTCGGACTTGGCCAGCTTGACCATCTCCCTGCGGCGCTCTTCGGTCAGGGCCGGGGTCGGCACGCGGACCATTTCGCCGAAGGTCGACGGGTTCAGGCCGAGGTCGGAATCGCGGATCGCCTTTTCGATCGTGCCCAGCATCTTCTTTTCGTAGGGCTGGACACCGATGGTGCGGGCGTCGATCAGCGTCAGGTTGGCAACCATCGGCAGCGCGGTGGGGGAACCATAATAGTCCACCATCACGTGGTCGAGGATACCGGTGTGGGCGCGGCCGGTGCGGACCTTGGCCAGGTCAGCCTTCAGGGTATCGATGGACTTCGCCATCTTGTCCTGGGCGTTTTTCTTCACGTCAGCGACGGACATACTGCTCTCCTGTGTTTTGCTAAATAACGAATTTTAAACGTGTACCAGTGTACCCTCGTCTTCGCCCATGATCACGCGCTTGAGCGCGCCCGGCTTGACGATCGAGAACACCTTGATCGGCAGCTTCTGGTCGCGGCACAGGGCGAACGCGGTG
>Ga0308158_10002443_pt1 | contig 17562 bp, 12 predicted proteins | sample PhyBR2_FD_201038 | JGI IMG/M metagenome (GOLD analysis project Ga0308158, IMG submission 201038) | Phyllosphere microbial communities from UC Gill Tract Community Farm, Albany, California, United States - DLSLB.R2 | ecosystem: Host-associated > Plants > Phyllosphere > Unclassified | place: USA...
CCTCCCCGTGCCGGGGAGGATTTATCGCGCCAGCCAGCCGCCATCGACAGCGAGAATGTGCCCCTGGACATACTTCGCCGCTGCCGAGGACAGGAACACCGCCGCGCCGCCAAGATCGCTCGGATCGCCCCACGCGCCAGCCGGGATCCGGTCCATGATCGACTTGTTGCGCACTTCGTCCGCCTGCAACGCCGCCGTGTTGTTGGTCGCGATATAGCCCGGCGCGATCGCGTTGACGTTGATACCCTTGCTCGCCCACTCGTTCGCCAGCAGCTTGGTCAGCCCGCCGATCCCCGACTTGGACGCGGTATAGCTCGGCACGCGGATGCCGCCCTGGAACGTCAGCATCGACGCGATGTTGACGATCTTGCCAGAGCCTTGCGCGATCATGTGCCGCCCGGCCGCCTGGCACAGGAAGAACACCGACTTCAAATTGGTGTCGATCACCGCGTCCCAGTCCGCCTCGGTGAAGTCGACCGCATCGGCGCGGCGGATGATGCCGGCATTGTTGATCAGGATATCGAGACCGCCGAGCTTGGCCACGGCCTCATCGACGACGCGCTGCACCGGTTCGATCGTCGACAAGTCGGCAGACACGATCTCCGCGTTCCGCCCGAGCGCACGGATCTGCGCAACGGTATCTTCGGCAGGCGTGCGCCCCACGCAAGCGACGTCGGCCCCGGCTGCAGCAAGCGCAACCGCGATCGCTTGGCCGATACCTGTGTTCGCGCCGGTGACGATGGCGACCTTGCCGGTCAGGTCGAAGGGGTTTGTCATGCTTTCTCTCTCATTCCCCTCCCGCTTGCGGGAGGGGTTAGGGGAGGGGAAATGCGGACCAACGCTCGTGGACACGCCCTCCCCCGACCCCCCCCGTGAACGGGAGGGGAGAAGATTTTACGCCAGCTGGCAGATATCCAGCACGTTCATGTCGGTATAATCCTGGTTCTCGCCGGCCATCGCCCAGATGAACGCATACGCCTTGGTGCCCGAGCCCATGTGGATCGACCAGGGCGGGCTGATCACCGCTTCCTCGTTCGCCATCACGATATGCCGGGTCGCTTCGCCCTCGCCCATGTAATGGAACACGCGATCCTTCTCGAGATCGTCGAGCTCGAAGTAGAAATAGATCTCGCTGCGACGCTCGTGGATGTGCGGCGGCATCGTGTTCCACACCGAGCCGGGCTTCAACACCGTCAGGCCCATGACCAGCTGTGCGCTGTCGCAGATACCCGGAATGACCATCTGGTAGATCGTCCGCTCGTTCGAGTCCTCGAGCGAGCCGCGCTCTAGCGTCGTAGCGTCGCCAACCGAAATAACCCGCGTCGTGAACGCCTTGTGCGCAGGGCACGACGCCAGATAGAAGCGCGCGCCGTCGCCGGAAAACTGCACGTCCTTCGCGCCCATCGTCACATACAGGCAGTCCTTGTTGCCGAGCGTGAACGTCTCGCCGTCGACCGTGACGGTGCCGTCGACCTTGCCGACGTTGACGACCGCAAGCTCGCGACGCTCCAGGAACGGATGCCCCGCCGCCGATGCCGGCTCGGCCTGGTCGGGCAACTTGACGCTACCGCTGGCGACCGCGACGCCGCCGATCACGAAGCGTTCGGCATGGGTGTAGTTGAGCACGCACTCACCGTCGCGGAACAGGTTCTGGATCAGGTAGCGATCGCGCAGTTCGTCGTTGGAGACGCATTCCATCATGTCGGGGTGCGTGGCGTAGTAGGTGCGGTCGTACATAATAAGCTCCGGTCAGGCCGCTTGCGCAGCGAAATGGGGTTCGTCGATACGGTAGGCGCGGCGGACGAGGCCGCTGGTAAGTTCGTGGGCAAGCTCGGCCGCTTCCCAATCGGCAAGCCGGTGTTCCGCCACCAGTCGCGCGAGGAAGCCGCAGTCGATCCGCCGCGCAACGTCGTGCCGCGCCGGGATCGAGAGGAACACCCGCGTGTCGTCGTTGAAGCCGACGGTGTTGTAGAAGCCTGCCGTCTCCGTCGTCATCTCGCGGAACCGCCGCATCCCCTCGGGACTGTCGTGGAACCACCAGGACGGCCCGAGCTTCAAGCACGAATAATGCCCGGCAAGCGGCGCCAGCTCGCGCGCGTACGTGCTTTCGTCGAGCGTGAAGAGGATGATCGACAGCCGCGTGCTGGTGCCAAACCGGTCGAGCAGCGGCTTCAATGCGTGCACGTAATCGGTCCGCGTCGGGATGTCGGCACCCTTGTCGCGGCCATGGCTCGCGAACAGCCCGGCATTATGGTTGCGCGACGAGCCGGGGTGAATCTGCATCACCATGCCGTCGTCTACCGACATCGCTGCCATCTCGGTCAGCATCTGCGCCCGAAACAGTTCGGCGTCGGCCGGCGTCCAGTCGCCGCGGGTCACCTTGGCGAACAGCGCCTCCGCCTCGACGCTCGACAGGTTCGCGGTGGCCGCGGTCGGATGCCCGTGATCGGTCGCGGTTGCCCCGGCGGCGCGGAAGTCCGCGCGGCGCTTGCGGTGCGCGGCGAGATAGCCCTTCCAGTCGTAAACATCCTCGCCGGTCAGTTCGCCAAAGCGCGCCATCGCCGGCTTGAACGCCTCGTGCTCGACGTCGATCACGCCGTCCGGGCGATAGGTCGTCACGACGCGCCCGTTCCAGCCAGACTGGCGGATCCGACGATGCGCGGCGAGATCGTCATGCGCGCCCTCGGTGGTCGCGAGAAACTCGATCCCGAACCGGTCGAACAGCGCGCGCGGACGGAACGCGTCGGACGCCAGCTTCTCGCCGATGAGGTCGAAATACCGGTCCGCAGTCGACGCTTCGAGCGCGACGTCGATCCCGAACACCTCGGCAAAAACGTGATCGAGCCACAGCCGCGACGGCGTGCCCCGGAACAGCGTGTAATGCTCGGCGAACAGCTTCCACGCCGTCCGCGGATCGGTTGCCGGCGTGCCGTCCAGCCGCGGGATCGCCAGCGCATCCAGGTCGACGCCCTGGCTATAGAGCATCCGGTAGAGATAATGGTCTGGCGCGAGCAGCAGCGAGGTCGCGTCGGTCCAGTTGGCGTTGTCCGCGAACCAGGTCGGATCGGTATGCCCGTGTGGGCTAACGATCGGCAGCGTCGCCACCTCGGCGTACAACGCCCGCGCAATCACGCGCGTCGCCGGTTCCGCCGGGAAAAGGCGGTCCGGATGCAGTTCCAGAGCCCTTGCCATCGTCCATCCTCCTTGCCGCTTCGCGCGATCCTCGGTCGATCTGGTAACCGGTGTCACAGCCTCGCGCAACCGTGAATTCGGCGCCCGATGCTAGGTCTCGCTGTCGATCGGCGGCGAAACCGACGCGCGCCGGATCAGCGTCGACAGGAACAGCGACGGCTCCTCGACCAGATCGCTGCCATCATCGACACCCGCGATCAACTTCAACGCGGCCGAGCGCGCCATCGATGCGATCGGCCAGCGCACCGTGGTCAGCGGTGGCCAGACATGCGCGGCGATCGGCGTATCATCGAACCCGATGATCGACAGGTCGCGCGGAATATCGAGCCCGCGTTGCCGCGCGGCGTGGATGATCCCCGCCGCCATCTCGTCGTTGGACGAGAAGATCGCCGTCGGTCGCGGCATCACGTCGAGCAACCGTTCGGCTGCGACGAGTCCCGACTCGAACGTGTAATTGCCATCCGCGATCATGCTGCGCGGCAGGGCGATCCCCGCGGCGGCCAAGGCGTCCTCGAACCCCAGACGCCGCTCGCGCGCCGAGCGGAACCCGTGCGGCCCCGCCACCAGCCCGATCCGGCGATGGCCCTGCTCGATCAGGTATTCGGTCGCGGTCCGTACTGCCTCGCGGTCGTTCGACGCAACCATGTGCTCGGTATCGTCGATCACCGCCGAGCCCATGCGGACATAGCGACAACCGATCGAATCGCAGAGCTTGGCGACCGAATCATTCTCGCTGACCGGCGGCATCAGCAGCACGCCGAACAACCGCTGCCGCTCGAGGAAATGCCGGAGATCGTCGAGCATCGTCGCCGAGCCGCGATCGAGCGGCCGCACCACCATCTCGAATTCGGTCCCCTGCAGTGCCTCCAGCATGCCCTGCTGCACGTTCAGCACGGTCTGCGCATTGGGATTGTCGTGGACCAGCCCGATCAGGAAATTGCGGCGAAGCGCCAGCGCGCGCGCCTGCGGGTTGGGGATATAGCCGAGCTCGCCGATCACGTCCTCGACCCGTCTGCGCGTATCGTCGTTGAGCAGCGGCGAGCGGTTGATCACCCGGCTCACCGTCTTCTTGGAGACCCCGGCGATCCGGGCCACGTCGTTGATCGTCGGCTGACCAGTCTTCTGCATGACAACGACATAGCTCGACCCGATCGAGCCGTCTTGCGGAAAAGCCGTCCCGGCCGCATAATGGTGACACCGGTTACCGATTAAGAGGATGCGATGGTCAAGGCTCTGAGGGTCGATCCGCGCGACGGCGTGGCGACGCTGCTCGACGACGCGCTGGCCGGCGACGTCGCGACGGTAGGCGAAGACACATTGGTCCTAAGCGCCGATATCGGGCGCGGTCACAAGGTCGCGCTGGCACCGATCGCAGCAGGCGAGCCGGTGCTGAAATACGGCTTCCCGATCGGCACCGCGACGCAGCCGATCGCCCCCGGCGGGCACGTCCATTCGCACAATCTCAAGACCGGGCTCGAAGGTACGCTCGCCTATCGGTTCGACCCGGTCGATACGGCGTCTGCCCCCGGCGCATCGGCCGCGACCTTCGAAGGCTATGTCCGCGCCGATGGCAGCGTCGGCACCCGCAACGAGATCTGGATCCTGTCGACCGTCGGCTGCGTCGCGCGCACCGCCGAACGGATCGCCGCCAAGGCCGCGGCGCTGGTCGGCGATAGCGTCGACGGCGTCCACGCCTTCACGCACCCGCACGGTTGCTCGCAGCTCGGCCAGGACCTGGAGGGGACGCGCACGATCATGGCGAGCCTCGCCTGCCATCCCAATGCCGGCGGTGTGCTGATCGTCGGGCTGGGCTGCGAGGAGAACCAGATCAAAGCGTTGCTCGCGACGATCCCGGAATCGCGCCACGGCCTGATCCGCACACTGACGACGCAGGCGAGCGGCGACGAGATCGCTGAGGGCTGCGCGCTGGTCGCCGAACTCGCCGCACTGGCGTGCGCTCAACGACAGACCGTCGGCCTCGACAAGCTCGTTCTCGGCGTCAAATGCGGGGGGTCGGATGGCTTGTCGGGCCTGACCGCCAACCCGTTGGTCGGCCGGATGAGCGACCGGGTCACGTCAGTCGGTGGCCGCGTCCTGGTGACAGAAATCCCCGAGATCTTCGGCGCGGAACAGATGCTGATGAACCGCGCGGCGAGCAAGCCCGTGTTCGACCGGATCGTCGCAGTCGTGAACGATTTCAAACGCTACTTCCTCGATCACGGCGAGACGGTGTCGGAGAACCCCTCCCCCGGCAATGTCGTCGGCGGCATCACCACGCTCGAGGAAAAATCGCTCGGCGCGGTCCAGAAGGCGGGCCGTGCCGCGGTCGCCGACGTTATCGACTATGGCGCGCGGGTCCGGATCGACGGGCTTACCTTGCTTGAGGCCCCCGGCAACGACGCGGTTTCCTCGACCGCACTCGCGGCGGCGGGCGCGACCGCGATCCTATTCACCACCGGACGCGGCACGCCACTCGGCTTCCCCGTGCCGACGATCAAGATCGCGTCCAACACAGATCTCGCCACGCGCAAGCCCGGCTGGATCGACTTCGATGCGGGCGCGGTACTTGAAGACGGTTTTCCGGCCACGGAAGAAGCGCTGCTTTCGCGCATCATGCAGATCGCGTCAGGCGCTGAGACCGCCGCCGAGCGCGACGGCGAACGCGAGATCGCGATCTGGAAACGAGGCGTAACGCTGTGAACCGACTGTCTCTCGAAAGCCTGTCCGCCCTGCCCGACTCCGTACAAAGCCCGAAAGGGCGCCCAGCCGGCGGGGTCGGCATCGTCCATTTCGGCCCCGGCGCATTTCACCGCGCGCACCAGGCGGCCTATGTCGACGACGTCCTTGCGCACGATTCTCGCTGGGGGATCGCCGCGGTATCGATGCGGACGCGCGGCACGATCGATGCGCTGGCAGAGCAGGACGGGCTCTATACGCTGGCGGTCCGCGACGCCGATCCGTCGCCGCGCGTGATCGGCGCGCACCGCCGCTTCCTGGGGCCTGAGGACGCGGCACAGACCCATGCGTTGCTTGCCGACCCGGCCGTCGCTCTGGCGACGACGACCGTGACCGAGAAGGGCTATTGCCTCGCGGGCGATGGCACGCTCGACCTGGGCCATCCCGATATCGTCCACGACCTCGCCGGAACGACGGTTCCGCGCAGCGTCGTCGGCTGGATCGTCGCCGGCCTCGCCGCGCGCCGGGCCGGTGGCATCGCGCCCTTCGTACCGATGCCGTGCGACAATCTCGCGAGCAACGGCGCCAAGCTGCACGCTGCGCTGGTCGCCTTCGCCGCGCGGACCGACTCCTCGCTGGCGGACTGGATCGCGGGGGAGGTCCGCGTGCCCTCGACGATGGTCGACTCGATCACCCCGGCAAGCGACGCCGCGCTCTACGCCGACATTGCCGCGACGCTCGGCGTCGAGGATCGCGCTGCGGTCCAGCGGGAATCGTTCACGCAATGGGTCATCGAGGACATCGGGCGGCCGCTCGGCCCCGACCTCGCCAGCGTCGGCGCGACCGTCACCACCGACGTCCGCGGCTACGAAAAGGCCAAGCTGCGGATCCTCAACGGCGCGCATTCCACGCTAGCCTATGCCGGCCTGTTGCGCGGATCGAACAGCGTCGCCGACGCGATGCGCGACCCGGAACTGGCCGCGTTCGTCGACGCGATGATCGCCCGTGACATCATCCCGATGCTGCCCCCCGTCCAAGGGCTCGACATTCAGGACTATCGCGCAGCCGTCCTGCAACGCTTCCGCAACCCGGTGATCGTCCACCGGCTCGACCAGATCGCGCAGGACGGTTCGCAGAAGCTCCCCTATCGCCTCGGCGACACGCTGATCGCCAATCGCCGCGCGGGACGCATGCCGACGCACGTCGTCGCGGCGTTCGGCGCCTGGACCGCGTTTCTGATCCGCCGATCGCGCGGTGGACAGCCGATCGTCGACCCCGCTGGCGACAGGCTGGCCATACTCGCATTCGAGGGCAGCCCAGCGGAGATCGTCGCGCGCTTGACGGACGAAGGCCTCGGCATTCCTCGCGAAATGCTTGAGGACGCTGCGCTAATGGCCGCGCTTGGCCACGCTGCGACCTATGCTCATGACGAAAACTGGGGCTCCTTGTTCGCGGGCTGAGCAAGTCGGCTTGTCAATGACACCGGTTTCCCATACGCTTCGAAAAAATAGAACGACATCACAGGAGGGGTTCTTGGCGGCACAGCCGAACACGACCAACACGACACGGATCGCCCAGACCTTCGTGGACGCGCGCCGCGACGGTGGCGTCGTTCCCGAATTTCCCGGCGACGTGCCGGTCACGCTCGACGAAGGCTATGCCGTGCAGGACGCGGCGCTGCTGCTCGCGGGCGGCGTCGTGGCGGGCTGGAAGGTCGGACGGATCAACCCGCCGCTCGACGGGATCGACCGACTGACCGGCCCCATCTTCGCCGATCAGATCGTCATGGACAGCATCGATCCGGTCGCTATGCCAGTGTTCGCGCAAGGCTTTGCCGCGGCGGAGGCCGAGTTCCTGCTCAGGATCGGCACCGCGCCCCACCCTGCCAAGTCCACCTACACGATCGACGAAGCCTGCGCGATGATCGATGCGGTGCACGTCGGGATCGAGATTGCGAGCTCGCCCTTTCCCGGCATCAACGCGCTCGGACCGACCGTCACCGTCTCCGATTTCGGCAATAACAACGGCCTCGTCGTCGGCGCCGATGCCGAGGGCTGGCGCGATGGCGACATCAACGATTGGCCGGTCGAGCTGTGGATCAACGGCGCCTTGATCGGTGCCGCGACGAGTGCGTCGATGCTCGACGGGCCGTTCGGCGCGGTGCGCTATCTGCTCGAACATCTGGCGGCACGCGGGATCGCGCTGTCGCCGGGACAATGGGTCTCGACCGGCGCGGTCACCGGCGTCCATCCGGTGGCGATCGGCGACCGGGTCGAGGCACGCTTCGACGGACGGTTTGCCGTCCACTGCACCATCAAGGCCCGCTAGAGGCTGTCTTTAGGAGAGAAGCCAATGGCGAGCACGAACATGCCGGAGGTAGGCGCGGCCAACGCGAACGGCGGGATCGGTGACGCAGGGATAGGCGGCAATATAGGCCGGTATCGCTGGCTGATCTGCAGCCTGTTGTTCGCCGCCACCGCGATCAATTACGTCGACCGCCAGATGATCGGCGTGCTGAAACCGACCATCTCCGCCGAACTCGGCTGGAACGAGACGACCTATGCCGACGTCATCTTCTGGTTCCAGGCGGCCTATGCGATCGGCTATCTGAGCTTCGGCCGGATCGTCGACGTGCTCGGCGCGCGGATCGGCTATTCGGTGGCGTTCGTGATCTGGACGCTCGGCCACACGCTGTGCGGGTTCGCCGGAAACGCGTTCCAGTTCTCGGCGGCGCGCGTCGTGCTCGGCCTCGGCGAGGCCGGCAATTTCCCCGCAGGCATCAAGGCGGTCTCGGAGTGGTTCCCCGCCAAGGAGCGCGCGTTCGCGACCGGCGTGTTCAACGCCGGCGCGAACATCGGCGCCGTCATCACACCGCTGATCGTGCCGATCATCACGATCGCGTTCGGCTGGCGGATGGCGTTCATCATCACCGGTGCGGTCAGCCTGATCTGGCTAGTGGCGTGGATCGCAATCTATCGCCGCCCGCGCGAAGTGGCGAAGCTGTCGCCCGCCGAACTCGCGCATATCGAGAGCGATCCGGCCGACCCCGCGAAGAAGATCGGCTGGCTCAAGCTGCTCGGCTACCGCGAGACCTGGGCCTATGCGCTGGGCAAGTTCCTGATCGATCCGATCTGGTGGCTGTTCCTGTTCTGGACGCCGGATTTCCTCGCCAAGACCTATCATCTCGATCTCAAGAGCTTCGGACCACCGTTGGTTGCCATCTACCTGCTCTCCGATCTCGGCAGCGTGGCCGGTGGCTGGTCGTCGTCGAAGCTGATGAAGCGTGGCCACACGGCGAACTTCGCGCGGAAAATCACGATGTTGGCCTGCGCGTTCCTGGTGATGCCGATCTTCTTCGCGCAATATGTCGACAATCTCTGGCTTGCGGTTGGGATCGTCGGACTGGCGACGGCGGCACACCAGGCGTTCTCGGCGAACTTGTACACGATCCCGTCGGACATGTTCCCGCGCGGCGCGGTGGGTTCGGTGGTCGGGATCGGCGGCACGGTCGGCGCGATCGGCGGCATGATGATGGCCAAGTTCACCGGCTACGTCCTGCAGACCACGGGGAGCTACACGCTGATCTTCGCGGTCGCCGGCAGCACGTATCTGATCGCGATCACAGTCGTACACCTGCTCTCGCCGCGGCTGGCGAGAGTGGACGCGGGCTGACACTGCCGTCTCTTGTTCTCCCGCCTTCGCGGGAGAACAAGTTTCTGACGACGAACATTTGGCCAAATCGCTCAATGCCGATTGGCCCTCCAGGAGAGAGCAGTGAAGCGTTTCACCACGGCGTCCGTCCTAGCATTAGCCGTTGCGAGCATCGCTCCGGCACAAGCACAGGACGCTACCGGGCTGCTGTTCCGCGCCTCCGCCGACAAGAGCCTGACCGCCGACTACGCAACCGGCGACCCCGTCCCCAATTTTCGCAGCGACGTCGACATCACCCCCGACGGCGCGATCGGCGGTGCCGCGCGCTGGGCGGACGATGGGTATGTCGCGTGGAAGGCGCCGGGCAACATCCGCGCCGACCGCGGTACGCTCGCCTTTTTCTGGCGATCGCGGACACCGGTTGGCGAGGCGCCGTTCGTGATCTTCCGCACCGGGTTCGCGGATCATTCGAGCTGGGACATGGCGTTCCTGCGGATCGACTGGAACGGCCACGGCTTCGACGCCTTCGTCACCGATGCGAACCTGTCGCGCATCCGCGTCTCCTGGACGATTCCGCAAGCGCCAACGGCCGAAGCCTGGTCGCATATCGCCTTCGCCTGGGATGAAACAGTAGGCGTGCAACTCTTCGTAAACGGCAAGCTGGTCGCGCGGAAGGACCAGAAGGCCGACCTCGACAGCGGCCTCGACCAGTTCGGCCTAGCCGGGCGCGTCATGTCCCCCCACCAGGTCCAGAGCCGTTACAATTTCATGCGCGGCTCCGACCTGGACGAGATCCGCGTCTACGACCGCATCCTCCCCGCCACAGAAGTCGCAGCGCTCGCCGACAAGCGCGAACCGTCCCCCGCCTCCGTGACCGACCCCGCTGCAAAGCGCGCCGCCTGGCTCCACCGCTACGGCTGGGACAAGACCGCGCCGCCGGTCCTCGACGCCCCCGTAACCCGCGTCCGGAAAGTCGAGTTCGCCGACGCGAAGGACCTCAAGGAGTGGATGTGGAAAGGCGTCGACGGTATCGCCGAGACGACCTGGCCCGGTGTCTACAACCGCTCCCGCCTGCCCGGTCGCGACGATTATTTCGAGCTGCCCGACTGGAACACCTATGTCGAAGGCGGCAAGCGCTACGACCTGACCATCCCGCCGAACGAACGCGTCAACCGCGTCGAGATCCGCGGCGCGGCCTATGGTCGGCTCGACTGGAGCGACGGCGGCAAGACCGCCCAGATCGCCACCCGCCCGCAAGGCACGGTCCGGAGCGTCAACCAGTTCGCCCCCCGAACCGGCGGCACGCTGAGCTTCACCAATACGATGCAGGAGCAGCCGATCCAGGAACTCTGGGCCTATGACGTCGGCGCAGGCGAGGAACCCACGGGCAGCTTCAAGCTGTCCTACACTATCGACGCCGCCGCCTCCCCCAACCTCGCAGCCCTCGCCCCCCTCAACGCCTACATCGCCGGCCGCTTCGCCCCGGACGAACGCAGCACCGTCGTCGCGATGCCCTCCGCCGGCCTGAAAGCCGCAGTCGGCGCAGGCACCGGTGGCGCATCGGGCGCCCCCGTCCGCCGCGAGAATGCCGCCCCGATCGTCCACATCCTGATCCCGGCGAGCTTCGGCGACGCGCTCCCCGACCGCCCGCTCGCTCGCGCGTTCGATTATGGCTGGCAGAACCTCAACGATGGTCTCGACGGCATCGCGATCGACATCCCCGCGCTGAACGCCAAGCCCAACGCCGCCGGCCTGATCGCGCTCAACATCCGCGTGAAGGACCCGATCTGGCCCGGCCGCGACATGATCGACCTCTCCGTCTCGGTCCGCCCCAACGAGGCGCGCACGCTCTGGCTGGACCTGCGCGATCGCATCCTCCCCAACGACAGCCTCTATCTGACGATCGCCAGCGCCGCCCCGGACTTCGACGCCACTGCGCTCAACGGCGCCAAGATCCGCCTCGTCTTCAAACCCCGCGCCGCCGCGATGCCCGAGCACATCGCCGACCGCATGGCGCAGGTAAAGGACAATTGGGGCTTCCTCGTCGAGGAACACACCGCGTCGAAGCGCGCCGGCCTTTACCAGCGCCTGTTCGCCGACATCTCCGACCTGCTCCGCGTCGACCCCGACAACGCGCGCGGGCGGGCCTATTGGGCGGACATAAACTATCGCCCCGAAAACCTGCCCGCCTTCGTCCAGCCGGTCGCCCCCGCAGGCGTCCCCCTCTGGGCCTTCCGCCAACTCGAAGACCTCAAGCGCGTCCGGCAGTTCGTCACCTGGTGGATAGACGAGCGGCAAGTCCCCTACGGCGATTTCGGCGGCGGCCTGTCCGACGACACCGACCTCACCCAGCAATGGCCCGGCCTCGCGCTGATGGGGGTCGAGCCGGACAAGATCAACGCCTCGCTCCGCGCGCTGTCGGATGCGGTGTACAAGAACGGCATGATCATGAACGGCCTCGGCTACATCACCGCCGACGAACTCCACGCGTACGAAGAGGGCCTGAACAGCAACGCCGAACGCCTGTACCTCAACTGGGGCGAACCCAAGGCGGTCGAGCGCCTGATGGACAACACGCGCGCCCTCCAGACCGTGATCCTCAAGAACCCCGCCGGCCACATGCACTTCGCCAGCAACTGGTATGGCGGGCGGAAGATGTACCGAGAGGGCGCATGGGAATGGCAGAAACCCTATGCCTTCACCGTCATGCACGGCCCGATGCTGGTCGGCCTCTACAACGCCAACCCGCTCGCACGCGGGCTCGTCACCGGCGTGATCGACGGCTGGATGGCGCATGGCAAACAGGGTCCGGACGGCAGCTGGAGCTATCCCAACGAGATCAACTGGCGCACCGATGCCGAGCGTGTCGGCGACGGCGGCGGCATCACCACCTCGCTGCAGGCGACCTGGGCCGCATGGCGCTACACCGGCGATGCAAAGTACCTCCGCCCGATCGAAGCCCGCCTTGCCAAGGCCGGCCCGGGCGCGCTGGCAGAGTTCAGCGAGAACGCCTTCGACGCACTTCCCGGCGGCGCCGCGGCACACAAGAAACTGGCGGAGAAGAAGTCGGACGACCCGTTCGCCCGCTACACCGCCTGGGTGGCGACCGGCGACACCACGCCCCTGGAAGCGCTCCACGCCGACGCGATCGCCGACAAGTCGCAGCACATGGACATGTACACCGAGGGCCATTGGTGGAGCGACCGCGTCGACCAGCCGAGCGATATCCTGCAACGCGAACGGCTCGGTGGTGTGGCACTCCGCCGCAACCAGAGCTGGCCGGGCAATACGGTGAGCTGGCGTTTTGCTGAAGCGGGCGCGGCCGAGCGCGTCGCGCTCCTGCTGCCGGGCGCCACGCCGACCAAGTTCCGCGTGATCGCCTTCAACACCACCGATCACGCCCAGCGCGCGACGATGTCGACCTGGACGGTAACCGCAGGCCGCTGGTCTATGCAGGCGTCGACCAGCAGCGACGGGGGCAAGACACTCGCGCCGATCGGGACGGCGCAGACGATGACGCTCGAACGCAGTGCCAGCACCGACGTGACGTTCGCGCCCGGCACCACGGTGTTCGACTTCGCGCTGATTGAGCCGGGCACCCCGGTAGACGAGCGCGCAGACCTCGGCATCGGTACGGACGATGTGGTGGTGAAAGGGCGTAGCGTCGCGATCACCGTCCACAGCCTGGGTGCGAAGGACGCGAAGGGCGGCCGTGCGGAATTGATCGACGCGACGGGCAAGGTCGTCGCCACCACGCGTATCCCCCCGCTAGCCGCTCCGCTGGATCTGCGACCCAGGACCACGATCGTGAAGCTGGCGATCCCGGCCCGCGTAAATCCTGCGACGCTGACCGTTCACGTCGCGCTTGCTGGAGACGAGCCCGAGATCACGCAGGCGAACAACCGCGTCCCGCTGCAACGATGATGCGCCCCCGATGACGGTTCCCGAATCCCGCAACGCCTGCCCCGCTCAGAGCCAGAGTAAGACCGCCCCCAACCCCTTCGTGATGAGCGAAGTCAAAGCACACGCTTCCCAGGGTTCACCGTTGGCTCAAGACGCACGGAGGGGCATAGAATGACGCCAACCCGCAGAAGCATACTCGCCGGACTGGCTTCAACAGCCTTCGTCCCCGCAAACGCCCACGCCCAATCCGTTCCACTCCTACGCCAAGCCCTCGACGCAGCCGCCGCGACAGATCCGGACGAAGCACTCCGTCTGCTCGCCCCCTTCGACCCGCACGCCCTGCAGCCGAGCGACCGCCTCGATCTTGTCACCGCCCGCGCCGGTCTGTCGATCGACGCCGCCCTCGCACGGTCCACGTTCGGCCGCACCGGACGCAGCCCCTACCGCGTCACCCCTACGACCGGCGCATGGAAGGCGGCACGTCCGGATCAAGCCAGGATCGACGCAGACACCAGCGCGATCCTCGCCGATGCCGAAGCCGGCATCGTCCTTCCCCGCCTGTCGCTCGATCGCACGGTCAACGCTCTACGGACGGCGCTCCCAGATCCCGCGATCGACCGACAGATCGCCGCGCTCGAAAACCTTCGCGACACCGCGCCTTCCGCTCCCGGAGTCGGACGGTTCAAGGGCGGCGCGGACTGGTACGCTCTCCAACTCCAACGCTCGCTCGGCACCATGACGCCAGCCTATGCGGAACGCCGGCTCTTCGTCGAACTGAACCGCCTTCACGCCCGCGCCACGCACCTGTTCGACCAGATCGGCGTATCAAAGGGGACGGTCGCAGCCCGCTATGCCAAACTATGGCAGGACGAGCGCTTTCTTTATCCAGACACCGACGCCGGTCGCGCCGAGGCAATCGGCGACATGAACCGCATGCTCGCCACCGCGCGAGCTAAAATCCGGCCGGCGTTCGGCGATCTCCCGCCCTGGTGCCTGAACGCGAGGGCCCGCGCGTTATCCGCAAAGGAGATCGCCACCGGCCGCGGCGGCTATCGAGAGGTCCCGACTCCGACCCGCGCCGGCGCCTATGTCGTCGACCTCAAGGATATCCGCCGTCGCCCATGCTGGACGCTTCCGAGCGTGGTGGCGCACGAACTCCTCCCCGGACACATGATCCAGCTGGGCCTGGAGGGTGCCGCCCCGCCCCACCCGCTTCGCATCGAATACGCGTCGTCCTTCGTCGAAGGCTGGGGCATCTACGCCGAGCAGCTTGCCGAGAAAGCCGGTGCCTATACCGACCCGCACGATGCGCTCGGCCACATCCACTGGCTTCTGTTCCGCGTCGCCCGCGCGCTCGTCGATCTGGGCATCCACCTCCACGGCTGGTCGATCGAGCAGGCCCGCGAACGCCTTACCGACTGGCAAGGTCAACCCGCCTATTTTGCGCCGTTCGACATCGAGCTGGCCCGGATCCCCCTCGAACCGGGCACGCGCGTTGCAGAGGCATTGGCTTGGCTGGCAATCGCCGACCAAAGCCGCAGTAGATCGCCTGCAGCCTATCATAAAAGCCTATTGCTCCCTGGACGAGAACAGATTTTTCCTACCTGATAATAAAGTCGACAGTCATGACTCAAAAAAATAATCCAGTCGGCGAAAATCATTCATACATACCGAGATAGCCCCCGGTTTAACCCAAACCGCCTCTAATTTTGAGTGAACGTACGTCCTCTGATCTACTTATGGTTTGAAGTCTGACGGAACCTTCAAAATGGAGTTCGATCGTAGCAGTCCGCTGAGCATCTGAATATTAACGATAGATCCTCTTTGGAAAAGGCGGCGGCGCCACAGAATCTAGACCGTCGCCAGCGCCTTCCCGGATGCGAAGCATCTTCGCTGGGTCCCGACCCGGACTTTCCCGAAACTCGATCCTAGCTGGAAAACCGGATTGGGTTGTGACGGCCAATAAGAACTGATCAGGCTAGCGAAGCCCGTTTTACAAATTTCGGCGGACTGCATTTTAGAAGAGCTTGCGCAGACCGAGCCGTACGGAGCGACCTAGCGGATCGATGTACGCGGCTTGGAAACGGTTTGGGATGAGTCTTGATCGGGCCGACAGAGCATCACCTTCGGCAGAACGATCTAAAAACGCCATTTGAACGTCACTGCCGCAGCGGGCGTCATAGCAACGGGGCTTTGGTGCTGGATCACGTGGATGGCCGTCTCGGCATTCAACGGCCCTTTGAATTCAGCATTTAGAGGCTTGGCGGCAACCCCCCTTACGTCACCCAACCAGATGTCCATTCCCTTTGGAGCGCACACGATGATCTCGTCTGACTGACCGCGATCCAGGCACGTCGGTTCTTTGGGGCGGATCTTCGCTAGGTCAAAATTCACGACGTTCGGAACAACCGAAATAGGTCCGGTCTGGGACGCCAGGGCTGCGACAACAAGAACAACTCCCACCCGTATCCTCCTGTTGTGGCATGCCTATCGTTACATGGGGCGACAGCCAGCCGGCGACGATGCTGCATCTAGTGCGGTCCGTATCGCCTTTGCGGGGTCCGCCAACTTGGCGAGTTCCGGCGCTTCGACCCGAGCATGTTCGACGCCGCCTCGCCACTGCTGACGCCACCACGCATTCCCGGTGCTCGCAACGATCGTCGGCAACCAGATCCGAGCGCGCCGCAGTAACGCGCTGGGCGCGATCAGTTCCCTGTCCGCGGCGATGGCGTGAGAGAGATCCTTTGCCAGTTCGACGTTCCTGGCGTGGCCCATGTCTCTGGCGCTTTGCTCAAGATCCTGGATCAGGTCACGCCTCGCCGTGTCCCATTCTCCCTCAGAGAAGCCAACCGTACCTAGTCCGCACGTGGTACGTTTGAGGCCAGCCAGGGCGGGCTGCCATGCGTCGCCCGCGAAGTTGTCCCACAGCATGATAAGCCGGTGACCTTGCTCGCCATTCTCGATGAACATCCCAACCTTGCCGGGGGGGTTGCCCGGCTGGGCTCGTCCTAGTCGATTGTTGACGGCGCGGACCGCCAGCATGTCCATCAGTTGTGCGTCCGTCTGCAATGTTCGGGAGCCGCGCATCGAAAGCGTCGGCATCACCACGGTGATCAGCGCTGTCCGGCGCCCTTGTGGAAGAGCTGAAAAACTCACCGGCGCGATGCGATTATATTGGACCGATGGCACAGGAACGTGGACGGCCGGCGATGCGGTGCCTTTCCAACTCCCAAATCGCCGGGTGATAAGAGCCTTCACCATCGCCGGATCAACGTTCCCGACGATCACGATCATCATGTTCTCGGGTCGGTACAAGCGGGTGTACAGGGCGCGGATCGTCTCTACGCTTGCTGTCGGAACGTCGTCGGAATTCTGGCCATCTATCGCGTCGGTCGGAGATCCTGGCGCTACCGCTGCAATGTAGCGGGCGTAGATCTCGTTGCCGAGCTTCCTGCCGGCCATCTCGCGCACGACGTCCGCACGCTGATCGTCGACGGCATCGGACCGGAACGTGAGGTCGGTCGCGACCTCGCGGAAAAGTCGCAGCAGCGTGTCGAGATCGGCTGCCCGTGTCGTTCTTGTCGACACAAAGTAATTGGTCTCCCGCCAGGTGGTCGTACCGGCGGAAGGTGCAGGCAATGTCAGTGGCAAACCATTTTTCGGGAAATAATGCAGAGTGTCCGGCGCGCTTACCGTTGGACTGACGAATACGAGATGCTCGATCAAATGTGTCAGCCCGCGCTCACCCGGCCGCTGCTCCTCGATAAAGCCACCTTCGTTCCGCATGAGCAGGCCTATGCCAGGTTCGTCTCCCCGTCTCGGGAGGATCGCATAGCGCACACCATTCCGGAGGCGTCCGCTGACCGCCGGCCGCCAATCGGCTTTTGACGACGTTACGCTCACTTTTACAGGAGATGTAGCGGCACTATGGCCGTGATCCGCTTGCGTGGCAGAGCCACTGAAAGACAGGCCGACGAGACCTAGCTTCAAAGCTTTTCTTGCGAAATCTGGGAAATGCAACTTTCAGCCTCCTAACGAGCGGTCGGGGGAGCGAAGATCGCCGGATCGATCGGCCCGCATTGGAACGAGGCAACGGTGCCCCGATCGATGACCGAACCATCAGGTCCGAAAACGTCCAGC
>Ga0308158_10002444_pt1 | contig 17557 bp, 13 predicted proteins | sample PhyBR2_FD_201038 | JGI IMG/M metagenome (GOLD analysis project Ga0308158, IMG submission 201038) | Phyllosphere microbial communities from UC Gill Tract Community Farm, Albany, California, United States - DLSLB.R2 | ecosystem: Host-associated > Plants > Phyllosphere > Unclassified | place: USA...
TCAACGACATCCTGGTCCAGGGCGCCGAGCCGCTGTTCTTCCTCGACTACTTCGCCTGCGGCAAGCTGGACGTGGCCACCGCCACCGCCGTGGTCAAGGGCATCGCCCTGGGCTGCGAACAGTCGGGTTGCGCGCTGCTGGGCGGCGAAACCGCCGAAATGCCGGGCATGTACCCGGACGGCGAATACGACCTGGCCGGCTTCGCCGTCGGCGCCGTCGAAAAGTCGCAGATCATCGACGGCAGCAAGATTGTGCCGGGCGACGTGGTGCTGGGCCTGGCCTCGTCGGGTATCCACTCCAACGGTTACTCGCTGGTGCGCAAGATCATCGAAGTGGCCAAGCCCGACCTCGACGGGGACTTCCACGGCCGCAAGCTGGCCGACGTGCTGATGGCGCCAACCCGCCTGTACGTCAAGCCGCTGCTGGCGCTGATGGCGTCGATGGAAGTCAAGGGCCTGGTCCACATCACCGGTGGCGGTCTGGTCGAGAACATCCCGCGCGTGCTGCAGGATCACCTGACGGCCGTGCTGGATGGCTCGTCGTGGACGATGCCGCCGCTGTTCCAGTGGCTGCAGCAGCACGGCGGCGTGGCTGACGCCGAAATGCACCGCGTGTTCAACTGCGGCATCGGCATGACCGTCATCGTCTCGAAAGAGAACGCCGACGCCGCCTTCGCCCAGCTCGAAGCGGCTGGCGAAACCGTGTATCGCATCGGCGAAATCCGCGCCCGCGCCGACGGCGAAGCGCAAACCATCGTCGTCTAAACGGCGATCACACCCCTGGCGCCGTCCCTGTCCATTCGCGACGAGGAACGGCGCCAGCGGGCTGGCCACGGCGGCGCCGTGGTCTGGATCACCGGCCTGTCCGGCGCCGGCAAGACCACGCTGGCCGACGCACTTCAACGCACGCTGTTCGACCTGGGCTACCAGGTATTTGCGCTCGATGGCGACAAGGTCCGCAATGGCCTGTGCGCCAATCTCGGTTTTTCTCTCCCTGAACGTTCAGAAAACATTAGCCGCATCGGTGAAGTGGCGCACCTGTTTTGCCAGGCTGGCCAGATCGTGATTGTCTCGGCCATTTCGCCCATGCGCGCAGCCCGCGCCCGCGTGCGCGCGCTGGTGCCGGCGTCTCAGTTCATCGAGGTGTATTGCCGCTGTCCGCTGGCGGTGTGCGAGGCGCGCGATCCGAAAGGGTTGTACCGGCGTGCGCGGGCAGGGCAGCTGGCGGAGTTTACGGGGATTTCATCGCCGTATGAGGCGCCGGAGGCGGCTGAGGTGGTTGTTGATAGTGCTGCGGCTTCGGTTGATGATGGGGTGGGTAAGGTGTTGGCCAGACTGCGGCAGCACGGGATGATCAACGCCTCAAACGCCCAGGGCGCGTAATCCCGTCGGAGGCATTTCAAACATCAATGCAGGATCGCTAACCGACGCTGGCGGGCTGGCTGCCGATCAGTTTGCATCCGCATTCTGTTGTGCACCCTTCGACAGCAACAGGTACGCCGTTAATCGTGACGGTATTACAGGCGGTAACGATTTTGTTGACGCCGTGCGGTTTTCCTCCGGGGTAGAACTGTGGACAGTCGACTTTATCTCCAAGCCTTGCGACCGCGCGACCATGAATATTCTGGTTGGGCGCGCCGCTGATGACGGTTCCGCCGTGATCGGTCTTGTCACCGACGGTGATGATTTTCAGGGGCATGATATTTTATGTTAAGTTTTTATGTCCGCGAGATGGCTGTTTCTAAAATTTTCTCGGATTGATTGGGATTAAATTCCAAAAAATTATATTCTTTCTAAATGCGAAGTTCATCTATTTTTTTTTGAATTCACTAGTTTTACATAAAGTTTTATTAAAAAACTTCGAGTAAATTTTTCGTGCGCTTCATATAGTTGTAAATTTCTGTAGAAGTGTTGGAGATCATATGGAATTTATTAATCATCGGGCCAATCTCGTAGTATCTGTGTTAATTCCGATTTTGTCACACTTCTGGCTCGCAAAATTATCATGATTTCTTGTTTGCTTAGTGGGAAATCATTGAGTAATTTTGGTAGTTCGTCCCGATCTACCGTTCTTAGCCATATTGGCGAGATTGAATTTGGATCTGCAGGTGTCGAACTAAATTGACCTTTAAAATGGAAGTAAGCATGAAAAGTCTGATGTCCTTCGGGCCAACTTTTGTCCAGATAAAGTACCGTGCCGGCCGGAAGTATAGAGTAGGTCTTCTGTTGTTCACCCTCAATCAAAAGAGGCTCTGTGGTGGTAAATGCTTTTTTTGAAGTCATTAGGTGTGCTCCATCTGATAAAAATAAATACGAAAAAATCACGGTGCTTAATGTGATAATTGCAAATGCTGCAGTCTTTCTCATCGTAGTGCCCCGTATTTTGTTATTTTCCTAGGCCGAAGGGTTTTGTTTCCCTCAAGCATAGCTTGCACATCAGCAGGCATGAAAATCTTTGAAGGCCAAGCTCCAAAATTTCTAGCCCTAGCAGCCATTTTTTCGCTAGACCCTAGTCCTCGTCCCTCATTGAACCGTTCTTGCCCTGCCTCAATGCCTGGTAAGCCAATCCTAGCGCCATCTAATGTCACCGTCGCACAATTTTTACTGAGAGCGTGATAGGGACTTGAAAGCTTATATTCCTTTTGATTGGGATGCTTCGCCCTGCGCGCGGAGGCATTGGCTACGATACCATCATAATATTGGATTATAGCCAGAGCCTTATCTTCAGGTATTAAGTAACTATAGCCCATGGTGGCTCTACCATATCTGTTCTCTCCTGCAATATAAGGATCAAATTTATCCCAGATCCTGAGAATTCCCTCACCCTCTGCGCCAAACTCTCCAGTAGTAGCCCCATAACGGCCGAAATCATAAATGCGCTCTTGGGCTTTGGTGACAACGTGTAGGGCGGCATGTCCGTAGTTGTGCATTTCACCATCTAGTCCGCGATATGGCCCGCCGATAAGAACTTCCATTGAGGGCGTTGAAACTTGAAGAGTGTTAACTTCATTCGTCAGGATTGCTACCCCACTCTTTAGCTTGTCGTTTGGTTGTTCAAGTTTTGGCATAAATACGTTATCCGATAAGCGCGAGATTAAACAGATTCGACTTCTATCGTGTAGTCCAAATCAGGAAACTCGACCTTGCATCGGCCAGCCGGCACCTTATCAATGCGAGCACTCCCGAGTTCATTCACATGCCCACAGTGTTGAGTGCCGCCGGGATCAGTTAAGATATACCGCTGACCTGGGACAGGACCGTCTTGATCAATTAGTTCGAATTCGACCCAAGCATCGCCAGCTAAAAAATCCAGATGATTATTTAATGGGCTTAATTCTGGAATTTTTGAATCTAGCCCTCGCTTTGCCCCTAACAAGCTGTGCGTAGTAGCATGGGCAATGAAGGAGCCCATAGTCCCGAACTCGATTTTTCCTGCTTCAAACTTGACATAGCTACCTCCACCGTTGATGACGACTTCCTCCTTGGCGATGATCGTGATCCGGTTGGCCGTATGCGTGATGTCCAGTTTTGCCAGAAGCTTGATGTTGTCCGTCAGCGCCTGCATATCGATGTCGCCAGCGGCAGCGACCATTTTCATGCCGGCCTTCTGGACAAACAGCCGGAAGCTTTGGCGGATGCTGGCAAAGAAGTGCGTACCGGCAGCCAGGGACAGACTTTTTCCAGATGTGAAGGCGGTATGGCGATCACTGGCGATGTGCGTGTCGCCGGCTGTTGTCGTGGCGATGCCAGCGGGGCTCGCCAGAACCAGATGCGGTTTACCCAGTTCCGGGAAACTGCCAGCCTTTGATCCGGCCCCCTGCACCGTATCGGTTTGCGCTTGCAGGAGTGCGGCAACGTCGTTCTGATTGTCGACAGGCTCTTGGGTACCGTTCTTTTGCGCGATCTCTGCCAGTAATTGATGCTGTTCGGTAGCGAGCGTGAGCCGGCGCGCTGTCTCATCCATATCCTTGATCGCCCCACGCGCCGCCTGCCTTGCCTCGGTCGTGATCAACAGCCCCTTGGCTGCCCGTGCGACGCCATGCCCGTCCGTACGCAGTTCCCAGCCTTCCCCGCGCGCATCCTTGCGCCCGGCGTTGTCCTCGATCCTCGTGATATGCCCGAGTGACAGCTGGCTGCACTGGTGATCGCTTTTCAGCTGCGCCTGGATCATCTCCTTCGTGTCATCCAGCACCAGGTGATTGCCGCGTGCACCACCGCCGAGTTCGCGGCTGCGCAAGCCTGCCAGGGCCGATTGCGCCGGCAGCGCCCATGGCGGCATGTGCGTGCCGTTGTACAGCGCGCCCAGTATTAGTGGATGGTCGATGTTCCCGTTCGGATAGACAACGGTGACTTCTTCGCCAACGCGCGGCAGGCGGATGTGGCCGAACTCCTTGCCTGCGGCCGGACTCAACACTCGAATCCACGGCGAGCTGTTCTCGTCGTGCTGGCCCAGCCGGTCCCAGTGGAATTGCAGCTTGACCCGGCCGAAGCCATCGGTGTGGATGTCGGCGCCAGCCGGACCGACGACCGTCGCCGTGTGCAAGCCCATGTAGGCGCCTGGCTCGCTGTTGAAGTCGCGACCCGGCCGCCAGCGGATGTCCCTGTTGATGCAGGTGAACCGGTTTTCGTAGTGCGACGGGGCGCCCGCGCCGGCCTGGTAGTTGTTGGTGGCTTCGTGCTCGACGGACAGGATCAGGTAGCTGCGGTCACCGATGCTGCGGCGCGGTTCGGGGTCGTAGTCCATCGAGCGCGGCTCGGCGCTGAAATGCCCGCCGAGTTTGAAGGTGCGCCCAGGCTGGACGCTGCGGGCATTGCTGGTGGCATCGAACGTCTGCGTATCCTTGTCCTGCTCCACCATGCGCTGCGTTGCGAGCCGTTCACCATCGCTGCGCATGCGAAAGCCGTAGGCGCCGCTGTCTTCGTACACTTCGTAGGCGACTATGTCGCCTTGCCGGTTGGCGGAATAGCCGGTAGCGTGCTGTGCGCCGGGATTCTTGTAATCGACGCTGGCCAGCGTGGTCGTGCCGGAGCCGAGGCGCCGGCTCGCACTCCACAGGTGAATGCCGTCATCTTCGAGCGAGCCGCTCTTGTCGTGAAACGCGATGACGTCCACGTCGTCATAGCTGGTGGCGTCGATCGGCTCGTTATGGAAGCTCTTGTCAGAGAGTATGAGCTTGTGACCATCAAAGCGGTGTTCGTACCAGTAATGCATGCCCCGCGCTTCCCAACGGCGGTGCAGGTGGTTGTAGTCGGTCTCGTTATATTGATTGGCAACGGTCAGTGGCGGATCTTCTTCAAACACATGCATGTGCCAGTCGGCCTGGCGGTAGTGCTTGAGCGTTGCTTCGGTGATTTGCTGCACGCTCTTGCCATGGAACGACACGTTGTCCTTGCGCAGTCGCGTGAAGGCAAGCCAGGGCTCGAGCATCATCCGGTAAAAGGCAAAGCCGCCATCGGCGCGCAAGAACGACAGCTGCGTGATGTACCCGTTGAAGTAACGCAGCGAGCCGTCCTGGCGCACCAGCGAAATCGTGACCAGCCGGCCCATCAGCATCTTGAGCGGAATGCGCGGGTCGTCCGACAGGACGTCGACCTCGAACCAGAATCCGCGCGAGATCTCCTCGCGCGCGACCAGCTTGTTTGGCAGCAAAATCGCGGGCGGGCCATCCTCGAAAGGAAAGTCCAGTCGCATCAGCCGGTTGTGCTGCGAGTTGCCGCGAAATGCCGATAGTGCGGCGCCGGCTGCGATGGTCTGGCTCTCGCCCATTGCGTTGCTCCCGATGGCCGCTGCACGGCCGCAGTTGAAATAATCGACATGGTCAGCGACCACGTTAGCCCGCCGTCACGCAGCCTCAATTGACTGGCATCAACGCCGTTTTTTAAGCCACGTCACCGTCTTCCTGTCTGTCTCTTTTTCGAGTCATCGGGGTCTGCAGCATCAACCGGACGTCAGGACGATCCGTGACGCCTGGTGTCGCGGTAAGAAACGTATTCCAGCCAAGCTGACGCGACGGCGTCTTGGTACTCAGCGTGAGCGGCTTGATGGCAGGCGGTGCAAGCAGCAACCGCAGTTCGTAGTGCAAGGTCGGCACCGCAAACATCCTTGTCATTTCCCGCAGTGCCGCCAGCGCCGTGCCGCCGGGAAGAAAACTGCGTGCTTGCGCTTCGTTCAGTGGCCCGACATGCAGACGCGCGCAGATGTCATGCCGCCACAGGCGCGTGCCCAGCGCCGTACTGATGCCGAGCACGGGCTTGGTGACGCCCAATGTGCTGCGCCGGTGTTCGGGAACCGGATCCCAGTAGCCAACAAATTGTTCGAGTCTGACCGGCACGTTGAAGTAGCTGCTCAACACCTGTTCGACAGTGCCGGCGGCCACCGGGCGGGTGCGCAGCAGTCCGGCGAAACAGGCTGCTGTGTCCTGCCTGACGTGCCTGACGGGTTGCCCGGCGCTTGCGGTCCGTGGCGGGCACGTGCCCGCCAAGGCAGTCATCATCGGCAGCAACCGGTCCCCATCGTCAATCGACAAATCGTGCTCGACCCGGTATTTGACCGACGCTTCATAAAACAGCCCAATCAACCGGGTCGACATGACATCGAGCAGTTCGCGCTGGCTGGCATCGTCCCCAAGCGACTTGCGCGCTGCGATCCGTTCGGTATCGTGCACCGGCAGGGTGCCACTGGCGCCGAGCAGGCCGATGAATGCAGGCGTGATCCGGACGCGTCGTAGCGTTCCCGAGCGCAGCGCGCCAAGTGGATCTTGTGTTGCCGGCTCGACGTCGAGCGCTTCGACTTCGCTGGCAGGAAACGACAGCGACAGACTGTTGCGAAACGAGAGCACGGTGCGCAAGGCGCGCTCGCGGCCGATGCCATGGCGCTGCAGCGCGCGTAGCAGGATGCTGACCAGCTGGGTGAAGCTGAACCGGTATGGTTCAGCCAGGAGCAGGGCCATTACAGCAGGCTCATGCTTCCGCTTCGTGGGGCGCATCGGATCAGCTCCTTTCCGCTTTGATGCGAGAGGGCGACGAGTTCGACGAAGCTGTTCAGGTGAACGTACAGCGCGAAGAACTGGTGCAGCACCTGGACGAACAGATGCAGGCCGGCGCCGGCATACGCTTCTTCGTCGAGCGTGATGCGCACTTCAAGGCCGTGCACCAGCGATGTGCCGTTCTTGTGCCTGATCCAGGCCGTGGTGTCCTGCTGGTCGAGCGCGATGATGCCGCGGATTTGCCGCCGCGAGACCGACGACGAGGCCAGGTCGTACAGGGACAGCATTTCACGCAGGCCGTGCACGCCGTCGTCCATCAGCGAGTGATGGTTCAGCGCCAGGTGCGAGATCAGGCGCCAGTGCATGCCTGCGTCATTCGTCAAGCGGGCAGGGCGGGTTGGCCTGCGCACCATGCGGATCGCTGCGTTGCGTGTTGCGCCAGGGATGAACAGGTCGCCTTCAGGGGCGCCGATAGCCAGTGAGCAGGGCAGATCGCGGTTGGTGCAGCTCAGTTCAACCGACAGGATATTTCTTTCGATCTCGAACGGGTCGCAATCGGCGCCGACGAGCGTGATCGATTTTTCATGGCCCGGACTGCACAAGGCAAGCGTCTCGTCGTGCCGCAGGAACCAGTAGCGTCCTTGCTCGCTGGCGTATTGTGCGCCGTGCCGAAGCGCATAGAACGGCTGGAATGCTGTGGTCGACGTGTCGTTGCCGTTCTGGCGCACCAGGTGTACCGCATCGACCGAATACACCTCATATGCCTGCGGAAAATTGGCGTGCGCGAGAAGGGTGTAGTCAGCCGCGCGCTGGTCGTACGTGATCGGCACGCCAGGCTGCTGGAACAGATTGACGACGGGCGTGCAACCTTGCACCAGATGCTGTGTCGACAGGCCGGCGAGCATGCGCGCCTTGTCGGCGTCGTGCCGGATGCCGGCAAGGCCCAGACGTAACGTGACACTGGCGCAGCCGGCAGGTACACGTGCCAGCAGCATGGCAATATCGATGTCGAAAAAATTGAACTTCTCGGGGAAGGCAAAATATTCGGCAAGAATGCGGTAAGCCCCATGCGAGCGAGCGTCGAACGGAATAAGGGCGTCGTCAGGAGCAAATCCAGCCGGTGCGATCGGTATGCAAGGTAACCGTTCCCACGGGCCGTCCTCGTCAAGCTGCACGTACGCCGCCACCGTGTGCACGAAGAGGGCATCGCGCAGCGTGGCGCAGAACGAGGCATCGCCATCGGCATACACGCGCAGCACGGTCGCCGTGTCCGGCGCCGGCAGCGGGCCCCATCCGGCGGCGCCGAATGTCAGCGTCAGCGACGATGTAACGTCGTCCGGCAGGCGTGTTGCGACCGGCTCCTGAATGACGGTCTCGAAACTTGCGGCGCGCAGTGCGACAGGCGACGGTCTGACGTCGTGGATGGTCTTGAAGCGGCATGCTACGCCGTGTACTGGCTTTGATTCCAGCAACGTCCCGCGCGGCATGGCGGGGATCGTGTCCGGGCGATCGAGTGTGCTGGAAACGCGCACGATTGCGCAGGACGGAAACGGCCGCAGGTAGTGGGGATAAAGCAGGTTGAGCAGGGCTTCCGTAAATTCGGGATACGAATCGTCCAGTCGCTTCGACACGCGCGCGCTGAGCAGGGCCGTGCTCTGTATCAGGCGTTCGACATGCGGATCGTCGCAGGTATCGCCACCCATTTGCAGCCTGGCGGCAACCTTGGGATAGCGCTGGGCATATTCCCTGCACAGCGACCTGAGAATGACGAGTTCGCGCTCGTACTTTGTCAACAATTCGTCCATGGGATCAGCGCTTGCGCCCTCTAATTGGCACCTTCGATCGAATACTGCTGGAGCGAGGGGCGAAATACCGCATTGAACGACATCGCCTCGGGCATCGACGCATGTTTCAGCTGCGCAGTGATCACGAATTCCACGCAGTTGATGGTGCCCCTGGCGCTCTTGGCGCCCCGCAGTGACACGAGGACCTTGTGCAGCCGTGGTTCATGGCGCTGGATGGCCAGCTGAACGGCCTTGCAGATTTCCTGCTGGTCCGTATCGCTGTTCATGCACATGCCGGCAAAGTCGATCAGGCCATAGTTCAGGATGGAGCCCGATACCGCCGGGAGCGAGCTGAACGACGCCTGGTGCACGCCGCAGCGGGTATTGAGCAACGCCTGCAGGTCACGCGTGACGCTGCGCAGCGCATGCTCGACAGAGCGCGCACGGGCGTCGCGCCGGTTACCCGCTGCAGGTTCAACGGTGTCGTCCAGGCGGTCGAACAGACCGGAAGTAAAGCCGCGCATCGCATTCCTTTTATCAACGATGAGGACACCCACGGCAGCCATTGTCGGATCGTGAATCTCAGCAACGTTGCGCCTTCACAAGGGAATGCACTGGTTGATCGATACGATGCCTGGCTGCGCGAAATCAATATCTCGCTTCAGGCGCAACGCCATCCTTCCGAGAATGTGTCCAGCGAAACTTCAATGGGAGGAACCATGAGCGCAACATCGAAGGTCCTGTGGTCGGAAGGTTTGACGCTGGGGCCGCAGCACTTTCAGCGTCAGGATCTCTATCACGAAACCCGCCTCCAGCGCATCGCTTCGGCCCTCAATCCGTACTTCTGGGGGGTATGCAAGGTGACGTGGGATGTGGACGGATTGGGACACAACCGCCTGAGCGCGAACACGATGTCGCTCATCTATCCCGACGGGGACATCGTCGAGGCGCCCGGTGCCGACCTGCTGCCCGAGCCGGTCGATCTCACGCGCCTGCCGCCAGAGGAAGAATCATTCACGTTCTACGCAGCCCTTGCCGTGGTCAAGCCGCATGGGGGCAATGCCGACGACAACAGCCGCTATGTGCGCTGCGACCTGGATACCACTGACCTGTTCAGTGATGCGCTGGCGATCGAGGTGCCCTTTCTTAAAAAGCAGGTGCGGCTGTTGCTGCAGGCCGAGCCACATGGGGCGCGTGCCAGCATCCCCGTGGTGCGGCTGCGGCGGGTAGCGGAAGGGGGCTTCGAGCTGGTGCCGGAGTTCATCCCGCCGAGCGTCACGGTGAGCGCAGCGCCAGGCCTGGTGCGCATGCTCGATGGCTTGAGCAGTGTGATCACGACGAAGATCGAATCGCTCCAGCGCACGCACCGCATGACGAACAACAGCATGTATGAAGCCGGCGCGGGCGATATCTCGTCGTGGTGGATGCTCAACATCCTGAGCACGGCCAATGCGCTGCTGATGCACTGCGCCAGATCGCCCGGGTTTCATCCCGAGGTGATGTTCCGGCAAATGCTTGCCGCCGCGGGCGGACTGATGACCTTTTCAGATCGCTACAAGACGGCCGACCTGCCCGCCTACCGCCACGAGGCCATGGGCGAGGCATTCGCCGAGCTCGACGCGTTGCTGCGCGATCTGGTCGATACGGCGATCGGCACCAACTATCTCATCATCCCGTTTGTGGCCGACAAGAGCCGGCGCACGTTCTCGCAGGCGATCCTGGATCCGGCCAAGGTCACGAAACAAAGCCAGCTTTATCTGGCGATTACTGCCGATATGGCGGGCCTTGACCTGGTGGCGACGGTGCCGATCCGGCTCAAGGTCGCTGCGCCCGAGAATATGGAAAGTATTATCGGGTCAGCATTGCCAGGCATACCGATCGCGCACATGCCGCAAGTGCCCCCGGCGATCCCGGTGCGGCCCAACACCTACTATTTTTCGCTGTCCACCAAAAATCCCTTGTACGACAAGGCACTCGAGGCAGGCGTGCTGGCGGTGTATGCGCCGGACGGGATCCCGGGACTGAAAATCGATCTGGTCGTCGTGCTCTAGTGAACGACCGCGATGTCAGCGCACCGCCCCGCTACCGATATTCTTGTCGAGGAACTTCTCGACCCGCCCCCAGAAATCGATGCGGTTCTTTTCCAGCGCCCAGCCGTGGCCTTCTTCCGGGTACTCGATCCATTCCACCTGCTTGTTGGTGCGCATGACGGCGTTGCGCAGCGCGGTGCCATGGTTGATCGGCACGCGCCGGTCGACGCCGCCGTAGGCCAGCAGCAGCGGCTGGGTGATGCGCGCCGCCTGCTGCAGCGGTGACGTGGCTTTGAACTGGTCGGCATCCTTGACCGGGTCGCCGATCCGTTCCGGCAGGCTGTGCTGCTTGACGTCGCGTGATGTGTCGCTGCTGGAGTGCGCGCCATTGTCGAACAGCAGGCCGATGTCGGTCACGCCGACAAAGCTGATCCCGCAGCGGAACATGTCCGGGTCGTTGACGAGGCCCATCAGTGCCGAATAGCCGCCATAACTGGCGCCGGCGATGCAGACGCGCTTGGGGTCGACCAGCCCCTTGTCGACGGCCCAGCGCACACCGTCGGCGATGTCGTTCTGCATGGCCAGGCCCCATTGCTTGTAGCCGGCGCGTTCATGGTTGGCGCCAAAGCCCAGGCTACCGCGAAACTCGGGTTCGAGCACGGCGTAGCCGCGCGTGGCGAGAAATTGCGAGTCGGCGGCCCAGCCCCAGGATTTGCCGCGCACCCAGGGGCCGCCATGGACCATCACCACCAGCGGCAGGCCGGTGCGCCTGGCGCTGGGCGGCAGGGTGAGGAGGGCAGGAATGTCCAGCCCATCGCGCGCCTTGTAGCGCAGGAATTGCTGCCGCCCCATCTGCGTCGGATCGATGCCCGGCCGCGCTTCGCCGACCTTGTTTAGTGACTTGGTTTTGCTGTTGTACAAGAAAAACACCGGTGCGACTACGTCCGAATAGGCGGTGACCACGAGCAGGGGCGAGTCGCCCCGGGCCGGCACCGACATCAGGTTGACCGTTGTCGGGAGCAGCTTGTCGACGTCCTGCTGGATCGCCTTCATCCCGGCGTCGAACCATTCATTCGATACCGCATCGGTGCGGAACTGCATGCCCAGCACCTTGTCGCGGTTGATCACCAGCTCGCCGTCGATATCGTAGCCGGGCGCCGACAGCAGCGGTTGCGGATCGAGCTTGCCGGTGTTCACATCCAGCGTGTGCATGGCGGTCGTCCCGGCTTTTCCACGCGCCGTCACGAACAGCGTGCCGGTCGGTCCGAAAGCCACCGGTTCAATGGTCGCAGCAGTTTCCCTGAAGGTCGGGAAACTGGTCAGTTCGCGCCACTTGCCGGTGGCCGGGTCGAGATACTGCAGCGTCGTGGTCAGGTCCTTGTAGGTGATCGCCAGGCGCGGTTCGCCCTTGTGGTCGAGCAGCCAGCCGCGCGTGGCGCCGGGGCGCGGCACCGTTTTGAACTGGCCCGACACGGTGTTTACTTGCAGCAGGTCGACATGGCTCAGTTCACTACGGGTGTCGCCGACCGCCGCCAGCGCGTAGGTGTCATCCGAATCGACCCACGGGGTATTGCCGGCCATCTGGCTCCACGGTGGCAGCAGCCGGCGCACGATGCGCGTGCCGGTGCTGCTGACGATGTTACGGCTGGCCAGTTCGATGAAACGGCCGCCGTCGAAGTCGACCGCGTACATGCCGGGCATGAATCGCTGGTCGCCCGGGCCGATGCCTTTTTCATGGGTGTCGAACACCAGGCGCCGGTCGTTGATCCAGTAAAAATTGCGAACATCGGCATCGTTGTAATGGGCGACGATCTTGGCCTTGTTGGTGTCCAGGTCGATGACTGTCAAAAAGTCGCGCTTGCCCGGCGCGCTGGCGCGTACCGCCAGATGGCGTCCGCTGGGGGACAGCCTGGCGTCGCCGAACGGCGCGTTGCCGAAGAAGGCCGAGACGGGCGGCGGGGCTGGCGGGGTTTGTGCGAGGGTCAGTGGCGAAGCGAACAGGACGAGTGCAGCGAAGGTTGCCCTTCCCAGCACGCGGTGAAATGCAGACATGAAGATTTCCGTGAAATGCTTGGTGTTGGTATGGTTCGGCCTATGCTGGCGCGGCCCAGAATAGCATTTGCTTCACCGGAGAAATCTCTTCAATTCCCACCTGCCTGTGTCATTCGGGCGCCCGGATATAGTCGACCATGCCCGCGCTACCGCGGCTCGGGCGGGGCGTGAGAAGGCTCACCACCACCACCGTGAAGAGGCCCGCCGGCACCCCGAACACGCCGGCCGCCATTGGCAGGATGCCGAACCAGGTTTCCAGCGCATTGCCGCCCAGGACCGGGCTGGCACGCAGCATGTAGTACAGGCACACGGCAAATCCCGTGATCATGCCGGTGATGGCGCCGATGTGATTGGCGCGCTTCCAGAACACCCCCAGCACCAGCACCGGGAACAGCGTGGAGCCGGCCAGCGAGAACGCCGCCGCCACCAGCGACAGGATGTCGGCCGGCTTTTGCGACGCCGCGTACGCCGCGATGAAGGCCACCGCCAGCAGCAGCAGCTTCGAGATCGTCACCCGTTTCTGGGTCGACGCGCCTGGTTCCACCATCTTGTAATACACGTCGTGCGACAGCGCGTTGGAAATGGCCAGCAGCAGGCCGTCGGCCGTGGACAGCGCCGCCGCCAGGCCGCCGGCGGCGACCAGGCCCGAGATCACGTAGGGCAGGCCGCCGATTTCGGGCGTGGCCAGCACCAGCACATCGGCGTCAATGGCAAATTCGGCCAGCTGCACGATGCCATCGCCATTGATATCCGCCACGCTGATCAGGGGATTGGCCTTGTCGACATTGGCCCAGTATGAAATCCAGGTCGGCAGCGACGAGAAATCGCTGCCCACGAGCGACGTATAGATGTCGTACTTGGCCAGCACGGCCAGCGCCGGAATCGTCAGGTACACCAGCAGGATGAAGAACAGCGTCCAGAACACCGACACGCGTGTCTCGTGCACCGAGGGCGTGGTGTAGGCGCGCATCAGGATGTGGGGCAAGGCGGCGGTGCCGAACATCAGGCAGAACACCACGGCCAGAAAATTGTTGCGGCGCGCGTCGGATTCTTCCTGCGTGGCGCCGGGGAACGGCTGCGCATGCGGCTCGGGCGGGCGTGCCCGTGCCAGGTTAGCGTCACGCCGTTCGAGCCACAGCGCACGGGCATCATCGACCGAGTTGGGATACGTGGTCAGCGCGCGTTCGGCCTGGCGCACTTCGGTCAGCGACGCGTTGCGTGCACGGGCTGCAGCCAGCTGGCGCTGGGCATCGAGCTTGCCGGCTTCCCACGATTCGGGCAGGGCCGCCACGCGCGCCGCGTAGCCGTCGGCGCGGCGCAGGAACTCGGCGCGCACCTGGGCTTCGCGCGGGTCTTTCGCCAGTTCGGCTTCGCGCGCGGTGAGCTTGGGCAGGAGCGATCCGTACGCCACCTGCGGGATCGGATTGTCGGCGTGTTTCACCGACAGCCACATGGTCGGAATCAGAAACGCGACCAGCAGGATGATGTACTGCGCCACCTGGGTCCAGGTGATGGCGCGCATCCCGCCCAGGAACGAGCAGACCAGGATGCTGGCCAGGCCCAGGAAAATCCCGACCGAAAAATCGACGCCGGTAAAGCGCGACGCGATCAGGCCGACCGCATAGATCTGCGCCACCACGTACGTGAACGAGACGAGGATGGTCGCGCTCACGGCCAGCGCCCGCACCGGGCCGCCGCGCCCGCCCGCGCCGCCGCCGTAGCGCGCCGCCAGAAAATCGGGCACCGTGTACTGCGCAAACTTGCGCAGGTAGGGCGCGATCAGCAGCGCGACCAGCACGAAGCCGCCGGTCCAGCCCATGATGAAGGCCAGGCCGTCGAAGCCCTGCAGATACAGGCCGCCGGCCAGGCTGATGAAGCTGGCCGCCGAGATCCAGTCGGCCGCCGTCGCCATGCCGTTGAACATGGCCGGCACGCGCCGGCCGGCGACGTAGTATTCGGTGACGTTCGAGGTGCGGCAGATCACGCCGATGATCGCGTACAGCGCGATCGTGGCGAACATGAACAGGTAGCCGATCCACAGGCGCGGCATGCCTTCCTGCTCGAGCAGGGCAAGGGCCGCCAGGAACACCGCGAAGGCGCCGGTGTACGACAGGTAGTAGCGCGAGAGCTTCCTGAAATAGCCGTGCTTCACAACAGGCGTGGGGCTCGTGCTCATGGGCGAGATTCCAGCGCGGCGTGGTAATCGCGATCAAGCCGGCGCATGCGCCAGGCGTAGATGGCGATGATCGTCAGCGACACGAGTGCAGCGCCTTGCGCGGCCATGTAGAACGACAGCGGCCAGCCGAACACTTCGAAGCGCGCCAGCTCGCGCGCGAAGAACACGGTGCCAAAGCCCGTGACCAGCCAGACGGCCAGCAGCAGCAGCGACATGCGCCGCGTGCGGTCCCAGTGGATCGCGCGGGCGTGTTCCAGGCGCGCACGCGCCATGGTGTCGGAAGTCGGTTCAGGGATGGAATCAGTCGGCATGGTCGGGTTCACCCACAGGCGGTGGGAAGGTCAGGCGAAACAGGCTGCCCGGAAAGCGCGGGGACACGCTGCGTGGATTATTGAAGATGTCGATGTCGGCGCCGTGCTGCTGCGCGATTTCGCGCACGATCGCCAGCCCCAGGCCGCTGCCCTGGGTATTGCTGCCCAGGATGCGGTAGAAGCGTTCGAACACGTGCAGGCGCTCGGCCGGCGCGATGCCGGGGCCGGTGTCTTCGACTTCGAGCAGCGCGTGTTCGCCGCTGCTGCGCACGCGCACCGTCACGCTGCCGCCAGCGGGCGTATAACGCAGCGCATTGTCGATCAGGTTCGACAGCATCTCGCGCAGCATCAGCGGTTGGCCGGCGATCATCACCCGCTCGTCGTCATTGGCGGGCGGCTCGAAACCCAGGTCGATCTGGTGGGCGAACGACGCCTGCACCCAGTCCTGCACGGTCTCGCGCGCCACCGCGGCCAGGTCGATCTCGTCGAACGCCAGGCCCGCCTGCGGCTGGTTCTCGGCGCGCGCCAGGGCCAGCAACTGGTTGATCAGGCGCGTGGCCGATTCGGAGCTCTTGGCCAGCTGCTCGAGCGAGCGGTGGATCTCGGCCGGATCGACTTCGCGCAGGGCCAGTTCGGACTGCATGCGCATGCCGGCCAGCGGCGTCTTCATCTGGTGCGCGGCGTCGGCGATGAAGCGTTTCTGCATCTCCACCGTCTTGCCCAGGCGCTCGAGCATGTCGTTGAACGAGCCGACCAGCGGCGAGATTTCTTCGGGCACCTGGCGCGGATCGATCGGCGACAGATCGTCCTGCGGCCGCGCGCGGATGCGCTGCTGCAGCTCGGCCAGCGGGCTCAGGCCGCGCGAGAGCGCGAACCAGACCAGCGCCAGGATCACCGGCAGGATGATGAACTGGGGCAGGATCACGCCCTTGATGATTTCATTGGCCAGGTGGGCGCGCTTGTCGAGCGTTTCGGCCACCTGCACCAGTGCCAGCGGCGGCGTCCGCGAGGCCGTGCGCTCGTGCAGCGGATCGAGATTCACATAGGCGTAGGCCACGCGGATCGGCGTGCCGTGGATGGTGTCGTTGCGAAATTCAACCGTGCCGCTGCGGGCCGGCTCGCCAGCGCGGTTGGCACGCGGACGCGGCAGGTCGCGGTCGCCGTCGAGGTGTTCGCCAGCCGGCCCGGCCAGCAGGTAATACACGCTGTCGACGTCGTCGGCGCGCAGGATGTCGCGCCCGGCCGTGCGCAGCTGGCCGACCGTCTTGCCGTCCACGGTGCGGATCTGCTGGCCCAGCACCGTGACCCGGTCTTCGAGCGCGTCGTCAAACGGCTGGTTGGCGATCGATTTCGCCACCAGATACGTAATCGCGATGCTCATCGGCCATAGCAGCAGCAGCGGCGCGAGCATCCAGTCGAGGATTTCCCCGAACAGCGAGTGACGGATGTTTTCGTCGGGCTCGGGATTGGGTGGAACGTAGAGCGGCTCGAACGGCTGCTGCTGCGCGGGCTCGGGCGTGAAGCCGGCGTTCACTTGTCGGCGGCGGTGGCGGCGATACGGGCGTCGTTCGCAGCCGCAGCGGCTGCAGCGGCCGCGCTGGCCTCGGAGAATTTCTCGAGGCAATAGCCCAGGCCGCGCACGGTGGCGATGCGCACGCCACCGACCTCGATCTTCTTGCGCAGGCGGTGCACATACACTTCAATGGCATTGTTGGAGACTTCTTCGCCCCATTCGCACAGGTGGTCGACCAGTTGCTCTTTGGAGACGAGGCGCCCGGTGCGCGCCAGCAGCACTTCGAGCAGGCCCAGCTCGCGCGCCGACAGGTCGAGCATCTGGTCGTTGATGTAGGCGCTGCGGCCGACCTGGTCATAGACCAGCGGGCCATGGCGCACGACGGCCGCGCCGCCGCCGGCGCCGCGCCGGGTCAGCGCCCGCACCCGCGCTTCGAGCTCGGACAGCGCAAACGGCTTGGCCATGTAGTCGTCGGCGCCCAGGTCGAGACCCTCGACGCGCTGCTCGACGGAATCGGCCGCAGTGAGGATCAAGACCGGCAGCAGCGAGGCGCGGGCGCGCAGGCGGCGCAGCACTTCCAGCCCGGACATCTTCGGCAGGCCCAGGTCGAGAATGAGCAGATCGAACTCCTGCGTGGACAGGGCGGTATCGGCATCCTGGCCGTTCTTGACACAATCGATGGCATAGCCGGACTGGCGCAGGGAGC
>Ga0308158_10002447_pt1 | contig 17541 bp, 18 predicted proteins | sample PhyBR2_FD_201038 | JGI IMG/M metagenome (GOLD analysis project Ga0308158, IMG submission 201038) | Phyllosphere microbial communities from UC Gill Tract Community Farm, Albany, California, United States - DLSLB.R2 | ecosystem: Host-associated > Plants > Phyllosphere > Unclassified | place: USA...
ACTGGGGACGAAAACAGCTCCTGCTGGATTCGCGTGTCCAGTCCGTGGGCCGGCGGCGGCTTTGGCGGGCTGCAATTGCCCCGAATCAATGACGAAGTCGTCGTGGATTTTATCGGCGGCAATCCTGATCGACCAGTGATTCTGGGACGGGTTTACAACGCGCAGAATATGCCACCGGTGTCGCTGCCGGCCAATGCAACGCAAAGCGGCTTTCGCAGCCAATCCGTGTTCGGCGACCCCAGCATGCGCAACCAGATGATCTTTGAGGACAAGCTGGGCCAGGAACTGGTGGACATGCGGGCGCAACTGGATATGCTGCTGACTGTCGTGCAGAATATGACGGTGAACATAGGTTCAAACCTGAAGACGACAGTGGGCGAAACGGAAACGCGTGATGTGACCGGGACCCGTACCACGCACATTATCGGGCATGAAAAAGAAACGTTCGATGCGGGTGTTCATCGCGAAATCACCAGTGGCGGCCTGGTCGATAATATCAAAGGTGGTGCAACCACAAAGATACTGACGGGAAACAATGTTTTCCGGGTTGAAGCAGGCACCAACACCGTTTATGTCAAGTCGAATGAGACGCATACCATCGACGGCACCTTGCACCAGGATGTGAAGGAAGCGGCAACGCTGCACTATAAAAACAAGCTCACGCGCACGGTCGCGCAGACCGAGGATGTTACGGTAACGGGCGCAGCCACGCATAATTATGAAAGCACATTTACTTCCAATCATGGAGGAAAGGTGCTTTTTGATGCAACCGACCAGGACTTTGAGATCCTGTGTAAAAAGTATTCGATTACCGCGTCCAGCGGCGAGATAAAGAACGTGACCTCGCACGCGATCAATAACTACAAGGCTGGCAGGGACACCACCGTGACCGGCGTCGATACCAAAGTGGTTTCGGTGCTTGGCATAGACGTGATGCCGCTCAAAATGTCGATAACCGGGGCGGTGAATTTTTCGTATTCGACCCTTGCGTATCAAATACAGCCGGTTCGGCTCGCGCTCCGGGGTGTCGCCATGCAGGTGGATGGCTTGAATCTGGCCGCAGCGGCGCTGAAGTTCAGCAATCAGGCGGTTAAGGTCGATGTTAGCGGGGCGAGTTGGAAAGCCGATGGAATCGATCTGCAGACCCGCGGCGCGCAAACCAAATTGCAGGCCCTGGGCGTTACCCTTGCCGGTTTGAAACTATTTGCTTGACGGAGAAGCTTTAAATGCCAATTTTACAAGGCCGAATCGGATCCAGTGTGACGCTGATCGATGTGATGATACTGGGGCCTCGCCCCAATTTTGGTCCTAAAGTCACCATGATCCCCAATCCGCTGTCCCGGGTCTTTACGCCCGGGTTGGATCTGGAATGTTGCCCTATGCCTACGATGATAACCTGGGCCAATGAAACCGGGATATTGGGCGTGTTGGTGCCAGTGGTCAAATGCTTTGCGACCAAATTCATCAATGTCAGCTTCCGGGTTTTTTCCGGCGCCTTGCCGGTTTGTCGCTGGATTTCCATGGGTTTGAGCAATATTATCAATGGTCTTTTATCCACCAATTTGATCCCGTCGCCTAACCGGATTTTTGTTTTTTCCTGAACAAAGAGCCCATCCCGGGATCTGTTGCGTGAGCCGTGTTGCGAGGCGTTGCTTCCTGGCGCTCAGACGATCTACTCGTTATTGTCACTGGGATCTTGCCTGTTGCGTCCATAGCTCGGCCTCATGCAGGTAATCTCGGTGCGGCAGAGCGCCGGGTTGGCGCAGCAATGCGCCGTCAGAAACCAGGGCTCGATGAAACAGCGTGTCATGCAGTATGACTGAGTCAAACTGTGTATGGCGCAGATTGGCTCGGGAAAAATCGGCCCGGGTCAGATCCGAGCGATTCCATCTGGCGTTTTCTAAATCGGCCTCATGCAAGATGCTTTCTGTCATATTACAGTCTGTGAAGCGTGCGTCGGTGGCCACGGCCTGTATCCACATGCTTTGCGATAGCAGGGTTTCCGAAAACTGGACTGACAGTGCGTCGGACTCGATGAATATGGCATTGGTGCAATCGCATGCGTTGAAGCTGGCATTATTCAGCCGGCTTTCCTGGAAATTGCATCCGGCAAGGTAACAGTCCTGGAAAATGGCCTGCTTCAAATCACTCTTGACGAAAGGGCATTGCTGAAACGTAAGTCCGGTGAAACGTTGCCCGCAGAGCAAGGTTTCGTTCATAACGGTTTTTTCGAAATAGCAATCATCGAACCGCGTCTGCCTCAGGTCGTTGCGGAAAAATACGCTGATTTCAAAATGACTGCCGACAAAATCGGTCTGCGCCAGATTGGTTTCGAAAAAGGTCGTTTTTTTGCATTCCGTTTGCGAAAAAATGGCGGCACTCAGGTTCGTCTGGCCAAATGTGCAGCTATCGACAGTTGCCTGCGGAAAAAGCGCTTTTGCCAGTTGGCATTCAACAATGGAGCATTCCCTGAGCGACGCATGAGGGAAGCTGCTTGCGTTAAGCTCACAGCCGGAAAACAGGCAACGCAGCAAGTCTGCGTGTTCAAAAACGGAGCTGTGAAAGCGGCAGTTAGTAAAAACGATGTTATCCAGGCGCGATCCGCTAAAGTCGGTTCCGCTGAAATCTACCTTGTCGAAAACACGACCCGACAGCTCTGTATTTCTAAGGGAGAGATCGGCAAAATTTTTTTCCTGTATCGGCTCGTAACTATCGAGGCAGTCAAAGAACTGTTGGCGGGTTGAGGGCGAAATCATGGGTGCACAGCATCCTGTTGAGCGTATGAATCTCGGTACAAGGGGTAGCGCTTGGTATGCTCGGTGTAAATATTTTGGATCAAGGTTGTGTTATCCATGCGTACTTCGGAAATGTCGGCTGTGCAAAAGTTCGCATGACGCAGATCCGCGCCGCGCAAATCTGCCTTGGTCAAAATAGCGGAGGTGAAGTCGACCTGATTAAAAAGACTATCGCGCAGATCGGCGGATTTGAGCACGCAGTGATGCAAATCGGCGCCAGTAAAGTCGGCGTTGCGCAGATCGGCCAGTGTCAGGTCGCAATACTGGAGCCTGGCCTTCTGGGCCTGGATGCCGTGCAGGACGGTGCCCTTGAAGCTGCACCCCTTTAGCGTGGTTTCCTGAAATGCACAGTGGCGAATTTTCAGCTTGTATATGAACGAAACGCCATCAAGCCGCGCTTGCGAAAAGTTAATGGTGTCCATATCGCAGGCGACAAAACCGGCGCTTTTTTGTTGAGATTGTTCGAAATTCACATTGACCAGGGTCGTTTGCTGGAAGATGGTTTGCGAGAATGTTGCCTGGTAAAAGCTGCTATTTTCAAAGTGGCACTGCACGAAAATGGTTTTGTCGGCGCTGGAGGCATCAAAGCGACATGTCGAGAATCGTGCATGCATGTTGTTCAACACATCCTGCCACTGGGTTTGCCGGAAATCGCAACGGGAAAATTCCGTTTTGTGCAGAATGACTTTTTTCAGTCTGGAGCCGGAAAAATTGCTTCTTTCAACTTGGGTTTCCCCCAGGTTAGTGCCGTTCAATTCGCAATCTGTAAAGCTTGCATCCTGGATAGAGGCTCTGCTGAGGATGACATCTGTAAGATTGCAACGGCGAAAGACAGCACCGTTCAGATTGGCGCCGGATAAGTCCGAACCCGAGATGTCCGCATCGACAAATTCCAGGCTGGACAGATCTGCGCCAGCAAGATCCATGTCCTGAATGGACTGTCCGTCAGCATAACGTTGTTGGGCTTTGGTACGTTTTTTGTGTGCAACGTGGCTGTCGACAATGATTTTTCCGCCGATCAGGTGCGCCGAATATAGATTGATTTTCCCCAGTTGCTTGCGTGCCTGCTCACGCTGCTGCTTCATGTCTTTCAGTTTTGCCGTCGTGTTATCTGGATCACCGTGCTGCTGCGACCATTTTTCCCAGTCGGCTTCGAGCTTTTCCTGCTGTTTCGTCAATTCTGCGAAGGCATCCTGCATTTTTTGACGATCTGCCGGAGCGGGCGAATCAATATGCCTGCCGATTTCTTCAATCTGCGCAGCTTCCAGTGCGGGAACGGCGGCTTCGGTGTCCTTCGATCCGGAGCCTTGCGGGTCGACGGCATTCAGTTCCGACAATTGTTGGCGCGCGCTTTGTTTTTGCGCTTCCAATTGCTCCATCGCATCGGCCTTGAGTTTTTGCATCCGTTCGTGCAATTCGGGCATATGCTCCGGATCCGCGGGAAATGGCGGGCCTACAAACTCAGGGACCAGCGCATTGAGCTCATTGCGTTCGCTGTCCGGTAAGTGCGCGCCATGTTTATCCAGAAATGCACGGATCTGCGCTCTCTTGCGCTGCTCGAATTTATGCGCGTTGTCCAGGAATGGGCTTTGCAACTGGGGCTTTGTATCCAGCCAGTCTCCCATGATGGACTTGGGAACCAGGTCGCGATCACGCAAGGTATACAGGGCGCCCGTTTCCATGTCATTGCGCTGGTCAAAAATCTCGCGGTAATAGGACTTGGTTTTTGGCTGGTCCGGCAGTTCCATGGCCGGCAGTATGGCCAACGCGTCTTCCGCGTAGGACTGTGCAACGGGCAACGCGCCATGATACATCAGAATAGCGTGCCGGATATTCGGCAAGAACCATACTGTGGTCGGCCTCAGGTCGACCTCCAGGAACGCTTCGTGTTCCGGTTCACTGGCGCTGGAAATTTTCTGCAATACGAAGCATCTTGCCTTCCAGTCAGGCAGGTTGCCGCTCCAGCAATGTTGTTCGGGATGCATATTCCATATGCGAAACGATGAGCCTAAAGGCAAGCGATCGCGATCTGGCCAGCGCTGATCGGGTTCGGCTGCGTTGAACAGCCGAGGGTCCATATCGGGGAAGAATGCATTTATGTCGTTTTGCATCCATTCCTGGCTGAACGTACCTACCTGCGAGTAACGGCGTGGGCGTGTCAAAAGGACCGGGCCGAAAGAGGCAGGAAGTATTTCTTGATCCTGTCGCTGCATGGTGCTGGTGGGCGCCTCTACGTTGGGTAAGCGCCGCACCCAACTGCCATTGATCCACTCCCGATCGCGACCCTTGCCGCCCGGGTTTTCGGCAAAATCCGCACCCCCGTATGCATGGTTCCAGCTGACAGGCATTTCATCGAATGCCTGGGGTGACGTCATGGCACCGTCCAGCCAGTAGCGTTCGCCGGAAACCAGCAAGCTTTTTTCCAGCTTGCCTACGTGCGCCCGTACCGCGCAGCGCGTTTTATCCTGCTGATGCGCGGTGTAGGCCTTGCCGCTGACAAGAAACTCTGGTACCGGTTTCGGCAGGACGAGATCCAGAATACCTTCGCAATCCATATCCTGCAAAAGGTGGGTGGTCAGTTCGGCATCGGGCACGAGTTTTGGGGATTCGCCGTTGAAATCCACCAGCGCATAAACAACGATACCTAGATGGCTTTTTTCATGTAACCCGAATGGGCGGGTCAAGACACCCAGTCGCAGAGGTTTGACTGTTTTCATTGTTGCTTATCGAACCACGTACGTGGGGATCAACTCATGTGAATTTGATCGCCGTTGATTTTCATGACTTCTTGCGCGGTCAGTGTGGTATAGCCACCATGTACTCGGGTCAGTTTCTCTGCTTCGTAGTCGATGGTCTGCGCCCTTACGTGATCGACTTCCTTGACATGTCGGAAACAAAGGCGTGCCACGCTTTTGAAGCTGTCCGACATCAGTCCGATCACATTCGAAAACAAGTCAGTGCTACCGAGGACAGCGTCGAGTTTCTTTCCAAGATAGTTCATTTGGCCTATCTTCATGATTGCCGAATCGTTTTCCTGCTCATGGTTTGGGGAAGTCAGCTTTACCACCTGATCGCTGTGGATATGTGTCAGCATGGCTGAATGCACTTTCACGGTACCCGCTTCGCTGCGGATCGTCATATCTCCTGTTACCGAGAGTGTGACCGTCGTGTTTTCAGGGCGCGCGATGATGGCGAGCAGAAAAACGCGATCGCGATCCGGGCCGCTGACCAGGACTTCATCCCCGATTTGCGGTTCGACCAGACAACTGAGCGCCCGGGCGCAGTGCCAGTTGGCGCCATCGCACTGCACGGTACAAATGCCATTATCAATACTGAGGACGCGGCCCACGAGCTGTATCGGGTCGTAGGCCGGTAGTTGGGGACGGGTCACCAGCATCAATTGATTCCTGTTCGGGTAAATGGATAATCTCGTCTATTGTCGCAAAGCATTGCGACACCGATATGACAGTTTGATTTCACCATGCTTGTTGTTGTTCTTCACGAATGAATCGAGATAAAAAGCCCCAGTCCTGTTGCGAGGACTGCGGATCCAGTCCCAGTCGTAATTCGCGTCCATCGTCCAGAAATAGCACCGGCACCGCCTTGCCCTCCTGCAGGTCACGCAACTGGAGTGTGGAAACGGGTTCGGTGATTTTGTATTGTCGATGCTGCGCTTGCGGGTCGGACAAGATCAGGCGCAATACCGGCTTGCTGTTAATGACATGATGCGTGTCCTGTATGCTAACCAGCAGCAAGCTGCGCATTTCGCTATTTTCCAGTACACGGGTGTTGCGCGTATTGTTCAGCTGCAGAGCGCGGTGCGATGCGCGTAATCCCAGACCAAACAAAAGCGCTGCCAGTACAAGCGGCGCGCACAGGAGCAGGATGGGCGCGTAAACGGATTCCCCCGGATGAACGAGAACCGGATACATGCTTAGCAGGGAAAACGGGATTGCTGCGATGCCCAGCCAGATCATCCTGCTGGCGCGATACTGTAAACGTTCGATTTGCGGTTTTTCGTCTGTCTTGTTCATTTGCGGGTCAGCTGATTCTCGGGTGAGGTTTCTCGCGCGAGTAGCGGAGCTGTTTTTCTAGACTAGAAATAACCCACTAAAATGACATCGTGAAGACAATACTTATTTTTTACATTTTGCAAAATTTTAGGGTTCGGACGGACCAGGGGACGATGTGTCCGTGCCCGATCCGAGGCGCTTGGTGAACTCGCGTGCCACAGGATGCCGGACGTTATGACGTATTCCTCCCCTGAAGTTGTCGTATCAGCCTATGTTCGGTTCGTCGCTTTATGCGCATACTATGGCTGTAGACGACATTGTTTGTCGCTCACAAAAACTAACGGAGAATACACATGAAATATGTCGATGGTTTTGTTGCTGCGGTGCCAACCGCCAACCGCGAAACGTACATTAAACATGCCTCTGAGGCCGCGGAGATTTTCAAGGAGCTGGGTGCATTGAGTGTTGTCGAGTGCTGGGGCGATGAAGTCCCTGACGGCAAAGTCACCTCTTTTCCCATGGCGGTGCAATGCAAGCCGGATGAAACAGTGGTGTTTGCCTGGATCACGTGGCCTTCCAAAGAGGTGCATGACGAGGGCATGAAGAAAATGATGGAAGACCCACGGATGCAGCCTGACGTGAACCCCATGCCTTTTGACGGCAAACGCATGATATTCGGCGGGTTCGTTCCGGTTCTGAACGTTTAGCGTTGCCAGGCGCGTCGGCTTGGGGCGCTGCAATTGCCTGCCCGTCGTTGCCACCATCAATGCTGCAATGCCGCATGGCAAGTCGCGATATTATCAGAGACCGACACGGTGCGATGGCGCCGGAGTCGGTTTTCTGCCCGCAATCGCTGTCGGTATGTGACATAGCGGCGGGGAGCCTATAAAATACCAGATACTTAATCCTGCCTGGTGTCTGCGTCTCTGCTATTGGTTGGTCATGCAGCGCAATCAGGCAATCTGTCTGGATATTGCATTATGAGAAAAACCCTGTTGTTGCTAGCCGGCTCATGCTCGCTGCTGGCTGCATGCGCCGCTCCGCCGGTTGTTGCTCCGTTGACTGAATCACAATTGCAATCGATGAACTGCCGCCAGATCGGACGTGAAACCGATAAGCTGAACTTGCGGGTCGATCAGTTGCGCGGTCATGACGCCTTGTTCGGACCGGACGAAAGCCAGAAGCAGGCCGCCATCTCTGCAGCGGAATTCCGCCTGCAGCAATTACGAACCCAAAGCGTTAGAAAGCTTTGCACGTTCGGCTGAAAAACAGGATAGTCATGTTTAAAAATACGACGGGGCGCGTGATCTGCATCATGGCGCTCGGGCTGATTGCAGCATGTTCAACCGGCACTGATCATTCAAAAAATGCAGAGTGCGGGCGCATCAATTCACGCATCATGATGGCGCCGGCGCCGGGAGCAGGGGACAATTTCCTGTCTCGCAATAGCGCGGACCAGCGTGCCGATGCGCATCGGGAAAGAGCGCGTCGCATGGGTTGCGATTAATTACAGACTCTGAATTGTCACAACCGAGGCAGCAACAGCCACCACAGCACGGTGTCAGGCCATTATGCCTTGCCAAACGGGAGCGTCAGACATGAACCCACAGGACAAAAACGGAAAACTTGACTATATCGAGTTTACGGTCAGCGACATTGTTCGCACATGCAAATTCTATGCCAGTGCCTTTGGCTGGACTTTCAAGGACTATGGGCCGCATTACTGTGAATTTACCGACGGGCGCTTTACCGGGGGCTTTGCGCAGGGCGAGCCGGTCAGCCCAGGCGGCCCGCTGGTCATTCTGTATGCGGATAATCTGGCGCACATGCAGCAGCGTATTGAGCGTGCGGGGGGCCGGATTGTCAAACCCATTTTCGCGTTTCCCGGTGGCCGGCGATTTCACTTTGCCGACCCGGACGGCCATGAGCTTGCGGTGTGGTCAGACCAGCAGGATTAAGCCTGCACTGACTGTTTCTGTTTCCTGACCAGATCCACACCCTGGTTGGCCAGTGCATCGGCCCGTTCGTTACCCGGGTCGCCGGCATGACCCTTGACCCATTTCCAGGTGACATCGTGCCTGGCAACCTGTTCGTTGAGCAACAGCCACAAATCGACATTTTTAACCGGCTTTTTATCGGCGGTCTTCCAGTTGCGCGCCTGCCAGCCGGTCATCCATTCGCAGATTCCTTTTTGCACGTATTGCGAGTCGACATGCAGGGTAACGTTGCAGCTGCGTTTGAGTGCCCGCAACGCTTCGACGACGGCCATCATTTCCATGCGATTGTTGGTGGTTTGCGCCTCGCCGCCGAAAAGAGTTTTTTCGTGCGGGCCCTGGCGCAGCAGTACGCCCCAGCCGCCGGGGCCGGGGTTGCCCTTGCAGGCGCCGTCTGTCCAGATATTGACTTGTGGTTTATCCATGAGGTTCTTTAAAAAGCTGACGTACATCGCGGCGGGATATGGCGGCTTCGCCGCGGGCGAATTTTTTCTTCTTCTTGCCTTTCCAGGAGGGGCCGATCAGTGTCATGCCATGGGCACGCTTGACTGCGGCCAGCAGGTATACGGCGCCTGCGACGGGCCACCATCGATCGCCAGCCTGGTTCATGAAATTCCACCGGTTCAGCCACCGATCCGTATGGCAGGCGGGAGTGTAACAGCCAAAGTAGCCTCGGTCTACCTCGAATGACAGCAGTTTCATCCAATCTTTCAGGCGTGTGACCGATACCTGGCGCGAGGCGGCCACCGGCATCCAGGGCTTGCGCAAGGGCATGCGCGAGCGCAAGCCCCACAGGCTCCAGGGGTTGAACCCCGAGATAATCAGGCGGCCTTCGTGAACCAGAACCCTTTCGGCTTCGCGCAGGACCAGGTGCGGGTTATCGGCGCATTCCAGAATATGGGGCAGGATCAGCAAATCGATGGAATTGGAGGCCAGCGGAAGGGCGTCCAGCTGCGCCTGGACAAATCGGGTATTGGGGTAGTGGGTGCAATTGTTAAAGCTGTCATCGGTCAGAATGATTTTGGTGCGCATTCTGTTATGATGCAAAAAATTCCAATCAGGCAGGCCGACCTGAACCGCGTTGAAACCGAAAGAGTCGGCCACAATCTGATCAAATTTTGATGATTCCCATTGTATGACGCGCTGGCCCGGGTCTGTATTGAACCAATCTGCCAGATTGATGATTCGCGAATGGATTTGTTTCACTGATTCCTCGGTATAAATGCGGCGCCTTAAGTAAAGAGACTATCTGATGACTATAAAAATCTGGCCGATCAGCGCGTTCAGCGACAATTATATCTGGGCAATTGTACAGGGTGATCAGGCGGTTGTCGTTGATCCCGGTGATGCTGCCCCGGTGCTTGCTTACCTGCGCGATCAAGGGTTAACCCTTACCAATATTCTCCTTACCCATCATCATTCTGATCACGTCGGCGGCGTGGCCGAGCTTGTCCAATACACCGGCGCCAGGGTCTATGGGCCACCTGGCCCGACAATCCCCTGTCGCGATGTCGAGCTCAGGCAAGGCGATAACGTCAATCTGGGCATATTTGGGCAATTTACCGTTTTGGAAGTTCCGGGCCATACGCTGGATCATATTGCCTACTTCGGGCAGGTCGATGAGCGAAATGTGCTGTTCTGCGGCGACACGCTGTTCGCGACAGGCTGTGGCAGGCTATTTGAAGGAAATTCTAGACAAATGCAACAAAGCCTTGATAAATTTAGAAAATTGCCTCACAATACGTCCGTCTATTGTGCTCACGAATACACCTTGGGCAACATCCGCTGGGCACGTACCGTCGATCCGCACAACCCTGATCTGGAGCAATGGCAGCGCGAAGCAGAAACATTGCGCAACAACAATCAGGCTACCGTTCCAACATCGCTGGAACACGAACTCAAAACCAATCCTTTCATGCGAACGGATGAACCGGTTGTCATAACAGCAGCCGAACAGCATGTTGGTCATTCTTTGGACCACCCCGAGAATGTGCTTGAAGTATTACGTGAGTGGAAAAACCAATTCTGAGAAAGCCTATATGAACTTAGTACGATTTTTTCTGGTGGGTTGTGTCGTCGCGCTGACCGGCTGCGCTTCTTCCGGCGGTGGCAAATACAGCGATACGGTCAACTACCACGGCCCCAATCGCGATGTCTGGGACCGCGTGCGCAAGGGGTTCGATATGCCTACCCTGCAGGATGAAAAAGTCGCTTACTGGACCAATTACTATTCAGCCCGTCCGGGCTCGGTCCAGACCATGGCCGCCCGTTCCGGCAAATACATCTATCACATTACCAAAGAGCTCGAAAGGCGCAATATGCCCACCGAACTGGCCTTGTTGCCGTTTGTGGAGAGCGCTTACAACGCCACGGCCTTGTCCCGTTCCCGGGCGGCTGGCCTATGGCAGTTTATTCCCAGCACCGGCACGCATTACAATCTGAAGCAGGACTGGTGGAAAGACGACCGCCGCGATCCGGTGGAATCGACGCGCGCTGCGCTCGACTATCTGTCCTATCTTTATACCTTCCAGGGCAACGACTGGCACCTGGCGCTGGCGTCCTACAACTGGGGTGAAGGCGCCGTCAAGCGCGCCAGAAACCGGGCAGGTGGCGGTGGCTATCTGGATCTGAGGATGCCTTCCGAAACCCGTAATTACGTACCCAAGCTGATGGCCATCCGCAATATTGTGGCCAATCCGGCCAAGTATGGCATCACGCTGCCTTCCATTCCGGACAAACCGTATTTCGAAAAAGTGCGGCGCACCAAGGATATTGACGTCGCCGTCATGGCGCGACTGGCAGGCATTTCCGTGACCGACTTCAAGGAACTGAATCCATCGTTCAATCGTCCGACACTGTTGGCCTCGCATGACCCCAATATTTTACTGCCCGTTTCAGCAGTAAGCACCTACAAGAAAAACCTGGCCAATTACACGGGGCCGCTGGCCACCTATAAAGGATACCAGCCGGCACCTGGCGAGTCGCTGGCCGCCATTGCCCAGGCGCATGGCATTTCTCTGAGCAAGCTCAAGTCGCTTAACGGTTATTCGTCACGTCAAAGCGTAGCACTGTCCTCGCGTGCGCTGATGGTGCCGGTACAGCGCGATTTCGATACCGACTCCATTGTCCCACGTGGCCTGCCGCCAACTGCGCCTGATGGCAACCGACGCGATTCTGACAGCATGCTCGCAGACAATACACCTCCACCAGTATCGCCTGCCGCGCCCACTCCTGTGGTGGAACCTCGCGCTTATGCGGGCAATGCGCCAACGCCAACGCTGCGTCAGACCGCAGGCGCCTCGGCTGGCGTACGTCAGGTAGCAAGCAATACGCGTAGTACCTCCGGGGCGACGCCAGTTGTGTGGGACACGGGCGGCAATCAGCCAGCGCCGCGTAACGCACCTGCAGCGACGGACGATCCGCTGGCCGCGCTGGTTGCCCAGAACGGGGCCGGCACCCCTTCTGTCAATCGTGAATCGGTGCGTTATGTCGCCCAGGCGGCGCCAGCCGGCTATCAGGGTGCTGTACGCCCGGCCACTGCAACAGTGCGCGCTCCTGTGCTGGCCCAACAGGCTGCACCGGCAGTTCGCGCGGCGGCCTACAGTCCTCGTGCTGCAACGACAGCGCGTACTCCCGAGCATTTTGTCACACAGGGCGAAACCTTGTACTCGCTGGCTAAACGCTATGGCACAACGGTTGACGATCTGAAGGCACTCAATAATATTGGTAGCGAAGGGCTCAAAGCGGGTTTGCGCCTGCGTCTGCCAGGAACGGCAATCCGCGGTTAATTGCCGTGGCCCGGCGCTACTAAATATTGCCGAATCACTGCGCAATGCCTTTGCATTGCGCATTTTTTTTATAATGACCATCATTGAAAAACAATTAGGACAGCAAATGGGCTTTCTTGCAAATAAACGAATACTGGTCACGGGCGTCATTTCGAACCGTTCAATCGCCTACGGCATTGCGAAGGCATGCAAAGCGCAGGGAGCTGAACTGGCTTTCACCTATGTCGGCGACCGTTTCAAAGACCGGGTAACCGAATTTGCCGCCGATTTCGGCAGCGCCATTGTGATCCCCTGTGATGTGGCTGAAGATGCGCAGATTGACGCTGCTTTTGAGCAGTTGGCGCAGCACTGGGACGGGCTCGATGGGCTGGTGCACTCTATCGGTTTTGCCCCTCGCGAAGCGATCGCCGGCAATTTTCTGGACGGGCTTTCCCGCGAAGGCTTTCGTATTGCCCATGATATTTCGGCGTACAGCTTTCCTGCCATGACCAAGGCAGCGTTGCCATTGCTCAAGGCGCGCCAGGGGTCCGTGCTGACACTGACCTATCTGGGTGCGGAGAAGGTTGTTCCCAATTACAACACCATGGGTCTGGCAAAGGCCTCGCTTGAAGCCAGTGTCCGCTATCTGGCCACCGCCCTGGGCAGCGAAGGCCTGCGCGCCAACGGGATCTCCGCCGGTCCGATCAAAACGCTGGCTGCCAGTGGCATCAAGGACTTTTCCTCCATCCTCAATTTTGTATCGGCTCATGCGCCGCTCAAGCGCAATGTCACCATTGAAGATGTGGGCAATACGGCTGCGTTCCTGCTGTCAGACCTGGCTGCAGGTATCACGGGTGAAATTGTGCATGTGGACGCCGGATTCTCTACCGTCGTACCAGGCATGTCTTAAGGGTACAGGCAATGCGACAAATTATTCTCGATACAGAGACAACCGGCTTTGACCCGGCCGAAGGCGATCGGATCGTCGAGCTCGGGTGCGTGGAACTGATTGATCGTCAGTTCACCGGGAATAATCTGCATATTTATTTCAATCCCGACAGGGACAGTTCACCCGGCGCACTCGAGGTGCACGGGTTGACCACCGAATTTCTATCGCAGTTCAATCGATTTGAAGACGAAGCGGCACGGATTTTAGAGTACCTGCAAGGGACCGAAATCTATATCCATAATGCCTCATTTGACGTCAAGTTCCTGAATGCGGAATTTGCACGGGTAGGCATGCCGCCTATCGACAAGACTGCCGCCGCGATCCACGATACGCTGGCCATGGCGCGTGAGCAGTACCCGGGCAAGCGCAACAGTCTGGATATGCTGTGCGAGCGACTGGGTATTTCCAACGCGCATCGTACTTTACACGGTGCGTTACTGGATGCTGAACTGCTGGCCGAGGTATGGCTGGCCATGACCCGAGGCCAGTTTGGCCTGGTCATGGAGCACAGCGATCAGCCGCGCCAGCAGGAAGGTCAGCCGGTGGTGGCGCAATTTGATGCGACCATCTTGCGGGTCGAAGTGGCCACGGAAGCTGAGCTGGCCGAGCATACTGCTTATCTGGATGGGCTGGACCAGGCTGCAGGGGGTCTCAGTTTGTGGCGCAAGCTGACTGAGCCTGTCCCGGCTGCCTGATTGCCGGTCCTTGTCGCGTCCTTGCTGTACATGGATACGGCGGCGCCACGCTCGGCGCTGGCCAGGGTCAGGGTTGCGCACTGCCGGTTGCCGCTCGTTTCCTGTCACTCGTCTCTTCTTTCTCTGGGTGCTTGCTTTTTGCGCCTTGCCTGTGTCCATAGCAGGCAGCGATAGCAACTGTCGCCAATTTCACGGAAATTTAACGTCCACGGTCATATAGTCTGGTTTTCTGTGCTTTTACCATCGGGATGACCGTGTACACCAGATACCAAGATATGCGGCATTGTCCGCAAGAGCGCCGTGGCGATAAGCGAGCGCTGGCTGGCGGCTTGCCTGTTATGCAGGTCACTATAGAAAAAGTACGCAGGGCGGCAGACGCCTCGGTCAGCTGTGTGATTCCAGCATTGAATGAGGCGCGCAGTCTGCGCATTTTGCTGCCCATGCTCATCGTGTTGCTGCGCGATGCCTTTGCCTGCTGGGAAATTATCGTTGTTGACGATGGCAGCACTGATGATACGCCGGATTTTATGAACGACTTCTGCCAGCGCGACAGTCGGGTGCGCTATCTGCAGCTGTCACGCAATTTCGGCAAGGAGGCGGCGTTGAGCGCCGGCCTGGAGCTGGCCATGGGCCAGGTCGTTGTCACGCTGGATGCAGACCTGCAGCATCCACCCGCGCTGATTGCCCGTATGGTTGCGCACTGGGAGCAGGGGGCCGATATGGTCTATGCAGTACGCGAGGCGCGCGCCGATGAGCGGCTGCTCAAGCGTATTGGCACGCGGTTATTCTATTTTCTGATGAAAGGCACCGGCAAGGTTCGGATCGAGCCCGATGCCTGTGATTTCCGCCTGATGGACCGCAAGGTGGTGCAGGCCTTGTGCCAGTTGCCCGAGCGCACGCGCTTTATGAAGGGACTATACGCCTGGGTAGGCTTTCGCACGCAAGCGGTCTATTACCAGCCGGATGAACGGCGCTTTGGCGCATCCCGCTTCAGTCTGTTTCGTCTTGTCGGCCATGGCCTGCAGGGGCTGACGGCGTTTACGACCTGGCCATTGCGCATGGCCATGTTCGGCGGCATGCTGCTGGCCGGCCTGGCCCTGCTGTATGGCCTGTACGTCATATTTGAATATGTGATGGTCGGCAATCCGGTGCGCGGCTATTCCACGCTGATCGTGGCAGAGAGTTTTTTTGCGGGCATCATCCTGATCTCGGTGGGCATGGTGGGCGAATATGTCGCGCATATCTACGAAGAAGTAAAACGCCGGCCGCTTTTTATTGTGAGTCGGCAAATGGGGCGAGGGCTGGCCCAGGGTTCCCCGCAAGCGTTTGACGCCAGCCTGCAGGCCGCAGAGGCAAATGCCAGGGCAGGAAAGCTGTCTGGTGGTTTATGACATTCGTATTGTCTGATAGGATGGGATATCGGCAATCGATCATCTGACAGAATAAGCCGGGACAGGAAGCCATATGGCACGCAAGAAAAAACAGGTTGTACTCTGCGCTGATGATTTCGGTTTAAACGAGAACATCAATCGCGCAGTCTTTCAGCTGGCAGCAGAACAACGGATCAGCGCTACCAGTTGCCTGACGCAGGCTGGTGCGTGGGCAATGGGCGCACAACGGCTGCGCAGCCTGGACATCGATATCGGGTTGCATATCAATTTGACTGAGAAGCTGGGGCCGGACAATGATTTTCATCGGCCTCTGTCTCGGCTTATTGTGAACGCATGGCTGCGCCAGCTGGATCCCGCTATCCTGGTGCGCTCAATTGAGCGCCAGTGCGATCTTTTTGAGCAGCATATGAAACGCACGCCGGATTTTTTTGATGGTCATCAGCATGTGCACCAGTTTCCGCAGATTCGTGACGCGCTAATGGATGTGCTGATTCGACGTTACGATTGCGATGATTTCTGGGTACGCTCGACGGCGATGCGCAATGCTTCACTGGCCCGCGGCTTGCAATGGAAGGCGCGGTTGATCGCCCTGCTGGGCAGCGGTGCGCTACGCCGACGCCTGCAACGGATCGATTTTCCCTATAACGAGGATTTTGCCGGCGTATATGCATTGACCGGCGGCAGCGCCCGTTTCGAGCGGCATATGCAGGCCTGGCTGGCCGGGGCCGCAGAGCGCATTGTCATCATGTGTCATCCGGCCGATGGCGTTGACCCGGCCGATGCCATCGGCGCCCAACGTACAGCGGAATTTGCATTTCTCAAAAGCGATGCCTTTGCTCATATGCTCGCCACGCATGCCAGTCGGCTGGTGCGTCATCCAACCTGAGCACAGCAGGGGCGGTGGCATACAGACTGTGGCATGAGCCGGGGTCCTGTCCGCGCGCAATGGGCATGGCAAGGTGTTGCGGTAACGGGTGATCACGGACGTGACATGTCAGTCACATATCCGATGGCTTGACTTTTCCGGATGTGGGTAACCGCGATGCAGCAGCCAGCCGGGGGTGCTATGAGGCAGGTGAGGAGGTCGCTGTGTCCGCAGTATTGGGCAGGGTCTGAGCGCCGCCCGACAGGGCGCGCTGCATCAGTACGGTATCGACCCATTGGCCGTGTTTGAAGCCGGTAGCGGCAAGGGTGCCGATCATTTCGAAGCCGGCCTTGCGATGCACGGCGATGGAGGCGGCATTGGCGCTGTTGCCAATCACGGCGATCATCTGGCGCCAGGGACCGGCCTCGCACAGCCGGATCAATTCGGCCAGCAACTGGGACCCTGCACCCATGCGCCCCAGATCATGGCGCAGGTAGATGGCGTTTTCCACGGTGTAACGATACGCCACGCGTGGACGAAAAGATGAGGCATAGGCATAACCGATAATTTCGCCGTCCTTTTCCGCCACAATATAGGGATAACCCTGTGTGGTGATATGGACAAATCGTTCAAGCATCTGCTCTCGATCAGGTACGATTTCCTCGAAAGTGGCGATGCCGTGCAGCACGTGCCAGGCATAAATTTGCGCAATAGCTGTAATGTCCTGAGCGGTTGCAGGACGAACGCGGCAGAAATCGGTCATTTACTGTTTTAAATCAGATCGTGGTGAAATTACTGATGCTATTTTATAGAGATTAGGGTAAATTTGTATCAGATGCTGCGTTAAACTGGCATAAAATAATTTCGGGCCGCTGTCCAGTCTGCCTCGCCGTTCCACGGTATTACAACTGTGATAGGGCGACAGATGACAGTTCAGGCAATCTTCAATCACGGTGCCCCAGGCATCAAACTGTCGGAGCGGGTTCCTGTTCGCTGTCTATTTGGCTGCGTTGCTGCCCGACACTCTGTGAGGACATATGTCAACACCCATTACCCCGTTAAGTGACTCGCT
>Ga0308158_10002448_pt1 | contig 17530 bp, 13 predicted proteins | sample PhyBR2_FD_201038 | JGI IMG/M metagenome (GOLD analysis project Ga0308158, IMG submission 201038) | Phyllosphere microbial communities from UC Gill Tract Community Farm, Albany, California, United States - DLSLB.R2 | ecosystem: Host-associated > Plants > Phyllosphere > Unclassified | place: USA...
TTGCTGTGGTCGCAGGTGCCAGCGCAGGATAATTGCCGCGAAGTCTTTGCAGACACGATGGCGCAGCCGCTGATCACTGAACTGACCGTGACCACAACCACCAATACATTGCGGGCAACATTGACGCAGCGTTTGATGCAAGAGGGCGTGGAACGCATTGAAGTACGCGAGGAAGGCCTGGTAGGCACACTGTTCTTGCCCGCCACGCCGGGGCCTCATCCGGCCGTCATGATTCTGAACGGCTCGGGTGGCGGTATTAACGAGCCGCGCGCTGCATTGTATGCGTCGCGTGGTTATATTGCATTTGCATTGGGTTACTTCAAGGCGCCGGGATTGTCCGATTATATTTCCAATACGCCACTGGAGTATTTCAGGAAAGGCATGGACTGGTTGCGCCGAACGCAGCGCCCGCTGGGCGGCTTTGTTGCCCTGAGCGGTCAGTCACGTGGCGGAGAGCTGGTACTGCTTCTGGCCAGCATCTATCCTCTGGACGTGAGTGCCGTTGTGGCGTATGTGCCTGGCGCAGTGGTGCACAGTGGACAGAACGCCGCAGATCCGAAAATCGGTCGTGATGGCCCGGCCTGGCTGCTTAACGGCAAGCCGTTGACGCACGTCTGGCAGGACAATAAAACGGCCACCTGGGCGCCATTTGACGAAGGCCCGTCGCCGCACCGCCATGCACGAGCCATCATGACTGCGCTGCAGGATAGCGAGGCGGTCGCTCGCGCGCGCATTGAGGTCGAAAAGATCCAGGGACCGATCATTCTGCTTTCGGCCACCGATGACGGTGCCTGGCCATCCAGTTTGTACAGCAAAATGATCTATGACCACCTGGGCCAGGTTGGGTTTGGGCATGTCGTGCAGTGGGTGGACACCAAGGACGGGGGCCACAGCATTGTGTTTCCCTATGTACCGACAACCCAGCTGGTTTATGCGCACCCTGTTTCCGGAAAAATCAACACCGGTGGCGGAACACCCTCGGCCAATGCGCAGTCCGACGAGCATAGCTGGACCGCAGTCCAGGAGTTCCTGCAGAATGCCGTGAGGGCGCACCTTAAAGAAAGGCAGTCGTATTAGCCTATGTATGGCGACGGATCAGGCTTGAGCCATCAGGCGCGAAGCGCAGGGCTGATCCGAGTGTGAGTGACTTGCCCCGCAGACGCTAATATTTTCCGGTGAGCCCGCCATCGACGATCAGTTCCGTACCCGTGATGTATGAAGCCTGATCTGAGGCCAGGAATGCGATGGCATGGGCCACTTCCCAGGCGGTGCCCATTCTTTTCATCGGAACCTGGGCATTTCTTTTTTCTCGAACTTCATCCATGTCACTGGATGAGGAAAAAGCAGCGGCAACATTTTTCTGGATCCTGGGCGTGTCAATCAGCCCCGGGATAACGGTATTGGCTCTTATATTTCGATCAGCATATTCATGGGCGATCAGTTTTGTCATCTGTATCAATGCCGCTTTGGTAACGCTATAAGCCAGGTGTGGATATCCCACATAACGGATGCCCGCTACTGAGGCAACAGACACAATGCAGCCTGCGCCGCGCTCGATCATACCCGGTATCAAGCGCTTTGAAAGCAGCAACAGGCTTTCGACATTGGTCTGCTGGATGCGTTGGAGATCGGCAACAGATGTTTCCTGGATGCCACCGGTTTTTCCGATGCCAGCATTGGCGATCAAGGTCGAGATGGGGCCAAACCGCTCCGTGGCAGTCTTCAACACGCGATCCATTTCGTCGGGACGGGTAATATCGCCTTGCACGGGTAGACAGGTTCCGCCGATACGTTCGATTTCCAGGGCGGTCGCCCGGGCCGCATCGGCATTGCAGTCCAGGGCAATGACTTTTGCGCCGGACTGGGCGATGAGTACTGACGTTGCCTTGCCGATACTCCATCCCGGTGCACTGCTGCCGGCGCCGGCGACCAGTACCACCTTGTTTGGATCATTCATTGTCAGTGTCCCTTTTGGAGTATGGAATGGCCTGATCAATGGTCTCCCAGATGAAACGGCCAGATGGGATGTTCTGTTCTTCGGCGATATGGGAAACCAGACCGGCAGCGCGTGAGATGACTGCAAAACCGCGCATCAGCCGTGATGGCACGCCAATGGCGCCAAGCAGGGCAGCCACCGCCCCGGTCGCGTTGATCGTAATGTGCCTGGCATATACCTGATCCACGGCGCGGCTCAACTGTTTGAGCGCCTCAATGTATTGGCGCTCCAGCGTCGGTTCGCTATCGGCAAGGTCGAGCAGCTTCAATGAACGGGGATCGTCGGGCTTGTGCAGATGATGACCGAATCCCGGCAGAGGTTTTTTCTGGTGTTTATATCTTGTCGCAATGGCCAGCGCTGCTTCTTGCTGATCGGGTGAGGCAATGATCTCGTCCAACAATATCGAGCAGTTTTCCATCGTTCCTACAAACTGGCTACCGACAGCCAGCAGCCCCGAGGCCACTGCGCCCTGCAGATTTTCCGGTGCGCTCATGTAAATCAGTCTGCTTGCAATGGCGCTTGGCGTCAGTCCGTGTTCCATGAGGGTGACCAGGACTGCATCCACAATTTTGATGTCGACTGGGCGGGCTTTTCTTCCCATGATCTGCAGGAACATGACCTCGGTGAAGGTCGCTTCTCCGATCAGATCATTAACAAGGTCCTTGTCGCGGTAGTTCATGCCGGTAAGCGAGTGTGCGCATAGTTCAGTGACGGGCTCTTTCATCGTGTACTCCTTTTTACAATTGGCGTGTTTCGGTGGTGTCCTGCATGCCGGCCAGGACCAGTTTCTGAATGGTTTTTTTGAGCACCTTGCCCACCGGCGATCTGGGCAGGCTTGCAAAAAAATAGATATTTTTCGGCGTGTGAACCGGCCCCAGTTTTTCTCTGACTAGTCGCTTGAGTTCGTCCGCTGTCACAGCACTGTCTGCGCGCAATTGAACAGCTGCGTTCACTGACTCGCCCCATTTTTCATCTGTGATTCCAAATACTGCTGACTCGTACACGCCGACGTGCTGAGATAGAACATTCTCAACATCTATCGGATAGACGTTGAAGCCACCGGTGATAATCACATCGCGAATTCTGTCTTTGATGAACAGAAACCCCTTTTCGTCTATAAACCCGACATCGCCCGTATGCAGCCAGCCGTTTTTTATGGTCTCGGCTGTTTTCTCGGGCAGGCGCCAGTAGCCGGTCATCACAAGATCACCGCGGATCACGATTTCACCGGTTTTATTCGGGGGCAGACGATGCTGCTGTTGGTCCACAATCGCAATGTCGGTAAACCAGCTGACTTGTCCGACCGACGCGCGGTATTGCGGCTGCGCCAGTGTTTCCGGCCCGATCAACGTGGCTATTTGCGGTGCTTCCGTTTGCCCATAGGTTGTGGCAAGTACGTTGCCGAAAAAATCCTGCGCGCGTGCTATTTTTTCTGCCGGCATGCCAGCTCCGCCGTATATCAGTAGCCGCAGGCACGGGAAATCCTTTTCTGATTTGGCTGCGGCGATCAGCTTGTAGATGAGTGTCGGGGGCATGAAGGTCATGGTGCCCTTTTGTTCTCTGAATGCATGCACAATGTCGGCCGCTTCTGCTGATTCGGAAAGCACCAGGCAGCCGCCCTGTGCCAGTACAGGTAAAACATAAGTTCCGGTCCCATGGCTGATGGGTGCGCAAATAACAAATTTGTCATTGGTTGTTATTTTCCAGCCGTGGATCTGATTGATAATCACGGCAACCCAGGCCCGGTACGGTTGCATAACCCCCTTGGGCATACCGGTCGTGCCGCCCGTGAATTTGATGGCCTGGATATCGTCATCGCTTCTGATCGCTTCGGGAAGATGCAGTCCGGTAAACTGTTCGATCAAGAGGGGGATATCATCCGTATTGATGATATGTACGTTCTCCAGGCCGTCGGTCAATGCTGAGCCATAGCTGTCCTGAATGATAATAGACGGCTTGATTACGGTTGTAATTCTTCTGATTTCTGTCGGTGTGCTTCGGTAATTGAGTGGCACCCATACCTTGCCGGCAGCCATAATGGCAAGCATGGCAACAATATAGGCGACCGAGTTCTGCGCGCACAGGCCGACCATGGAACCGGGTTCATCGTCCAGTTTGCGAATCGCGCCAGCCAGGGCGCTTACCTGGTCTGCCAATGCGGCATAGCTGACGCTTTCGTGCCTTGATTCAATAGCCATCCTTTCGGGATAACGCAGGGCTGCTCTGTAAAAAAAATCGATTGGATACATCTTGCTGTTACCTTCTTTCAGTTGGCCTGCAGGTTTGCCTGGCGCACGACCTTTTCCCATTTCGCAATTTCGTCCCGGGTAAATTGATCCAGATAGGCCGGGGTGTTCTCTACGGGCGCTGCGGTATAGCCGTTTTTGGCAAAGCTATCCTTGACTTCGGGGCTGTCGATCACTTTGTTCAATGCGTCATTGAGCTTGCTGATAATCTTGTCGTCAGTCCCTTTGGGGGCTGCAATTGCAAACCACGAACTGACCAGGAAGTTGTCAATTCCTTGTTCCTTGAAGGTGGGCACCTCGGGGAGCGCGGGATCACGCTTTTCTGTTGTCACCGCCAGCGGTACGAGCGTGTTCGATTTGATTCTTGCTACAGATGAAGGAATGTTGTCAAACATTGAATCGACCTGGGCGCCCAGCAAATCGTTGACTGCGGGGCCGCTGCCTTTGTATGGAATATGAAGAATGTTCGTGCCCGTAAGGATCTTGAACAGCTCGCATGACATATGAATAGACGACCCTATGCCTGATGAGGCGCAGGTGAGCTTTCCCGGATTCTTTTTTGCATACGAAATATATCCGTCCACTGAGTTGATGTTTTTCTTCGGATTGACTACAAGCACATTGCCGATGGACGCGATGAAGCCGACGCTTTTGAAGTCTTTCAGATAATCGTAATTCAGGTTTTTATAAAGTGAACGGTTGATCGTGTTGGCAATGCTTCCGACCAGCAAGGTATAGCCGTCATTCTTTGCCCGGGCTACGTATTCAGTGCCAATGTTGCTGTTGGCCCCAGGTTTGTTTTCTACAATAACCGTTTGGCCCAGTTGGCTGGATAGGCCTTTGGCGATCAATCTTGCGAGGATATCGGTGGCGCCTCCCGCGGAATAGCCGACAACCAGGTTGATTGGTCGATCGGGATAGGCCGCTGCCACCGCAGGGGAGGCTGACAGTAGCGCCAGCGTCAGCGCCGTCAAGCCAAAGCATTTTGTTTTCATCATGTCTCCAGTCTCATGTTTTATTGTGTTGATATGCAGCTGCATTCTAGTCAGGTTCAATAGTGTGACAAAATCAATTTGTCCATAATTTGGACAAAAGGAGCAGATATGCATTACAAGGATGAGCCCAAGACACTGGTACGCGGCCTGGCCATACTGGAGGCGCTTAGCACTGCCGATGCCTCTGGATTGAAGATTGCACAAATTGCAGCCAGAACCCAAATATCGCGGCCGACGGTGTACCGTTTTGTCAGCGTGCTGCTCAATAACGGATATATCAATGAGATTTCTGACACAGGTCGCTACACATACAATCGCGACAAACTGAATCAGATCGCCGATTCTGGTGCTGAATCCGAGCAATTTAAGGAAGTATTGAGAAAGATCAGCGAGAAGACGGGAGATTCATCTTTTCTGATCAGGCAGGATAATGCGGATTCTTTATGCATCCATCGGGAAATCGGCACTTACCCCCTGCAGGTTCTCTCCATCCAGATTGATCATAAGCAGCCGATGGGCGTGGGGGCGGCCGGGCTGGCATTGCTTTCCTATCTGCCCGAGTCAGAGCAGGAGCGCATCCTTGCCGAGAATGAACAAAAACTCTATCCCTATGGTGCAATTTCAGTGAAAAAGCTGCGCTTGCTGATCAAGGCGACGCGAGAGCGAGGATGGTCTGCGGTGGGTAACGCTGCCGTACAGGGCGTGCTTGGGGTGGGCGTGGCCATCGCCGACAGAGGTGGACGCCCCAGGTTTGCCATCAGCGTGTCGTCGGTCGAGGCCAGGTTTACCGTGACGCGTCAGAAAGCGGTGGTACAAATAATAAAGGATGAAATTGCGGCATTGGCTTCATATGGCTGCATAAAATGACCAAAGCGCATCCGGTTGATAACAACGGCAGCGTACAGGCACGCGAATTTTTTTGCTGTCTCCGTTAGAATGTCATATCGCATACGTAATGAATTTACGAGCAACAACGCAAAGGAAATATTATGCAAAGCGCAGAGGCATTCGATCTGATCGATACGCTGCTCAATCTGAAGCCAGACAGTAAAATCTGGCAGGCCCGGCAGTTCAGGGAAAAAGTTAAAAACGGCACGCAGGCAAGCTATGCCGCACTGTTTTCGTCCGACCTGAGTTTGCCGCTACAGGATCGTTGGCTGGTTGCCCTGTATGCAAGCAGCCTGATGAACGCGCCCGAGCTGACGGCACACTATACCGAGCAGGCGCTGCTGGCCGGCATCGACGAGAAGCTGGTTCAGATCGTGACCGAAGACCATGTTGAGGATATTGTGAAATGTGAGTTGAACAGTGTCCTGCAATTTACCAAAAAACTGATTCTGGACCCGATAGAAGGCAACGAAGAAGCGTTGCTGACGCTGAAAAAATCAGGCATGTCTACGCAGGACGTCGTTGTGCTTGGGCAATTGATCGGGTTTCTGGCCTACCAGATACGTCTGGTAGCCGGATTGAAGGCAATGCAGAAACTGGAGCAGGCAGCATGAGCGATGTAATCAAAGTCAACGGATTTACCAACCAGACGCTGGGCTGGAAAGCCTGGCTGGATGTGGTGGATGCCAATGCCGCAACACCCGAACAGAACAAGGTACTGGAAGCGAGTCATCCGCAGGCCAAAACGTCCGATTATTATCTGCTGCTGGTGCACGAGCCGCACATTCTGGATCAGCGCTCATTCACCTATAACGCCATCATGTATGCGCCAGGCGGGTTAAATCGCGCTGATCGCGAACTGGGCGCCCTGGCGGTTTCACGCATCAACGGTTGCGTCTATTGCGCTTCAGTGCATGCGCAGCGCTTCGAGCAACTGGCCAAGCGTAATGAAATCGTGCACGACGTGTTTGTGGATCCTGCTAGCGCAGCAAAAAATGAACGCGATGCTGCTGTTATCGATGTCGCGACAGCCCTCACGCGCGATGTGGCCGGGTTTGATGCCGAGAACTTGCAGGTATTGAAGGACCAGGGCTTTAGCGAAATAGAGATGCTGGATTTGATTCATTCCGTATCGGTGTTCGGCTGGGCCAATCGCCTGATGCAGAATCTGGGCGAGCCTGTTTTTCCGGCGGAGTAATCAGTTCATCGTCGTGAGCAGTCCATAAGAGGAAGGGTGAATGCGATTACGCTGGCAGGTCCGTACGCGAGACCTGCGCATCCCGTATGGGGAAAGCGGACCGGCTGGCTGTCGCACTCATCGACGCTCCTCATCACTAGCAGAAATGACTGATTGTGAATCTGATGATTATCGCTCCCGCAATGTGATCAAAACCTGATGATGCTGAGTAAGCACTTTGCGTGCTGCAATGGACGCGTCTGAGGTGGTGCCCAGTACAGCGGTGAGGCGGTGCGTGCAATTTCCCGTGTGGCAATCTGATCCCCGAAAAATGCACTCTCTTTTTTGTTGTGTATAATTACACAAAATGAAGAGTGATGAAGTAATTAAACTATTGAAAGCCGACGGTTGGATTTGGGTTGGAGGTAAAGGCGATCATATGAAATTTAAGCATCCCCATAAGATTCAACATGTTGTTGTTCCCCATCCTCGCAAAGATATAGCCTTAGGTACGGTGCGCAATATCTATCGCCAGGCTGGCTGGAAATGGAGGTAATGATGTTTTATCCTGCATACATTCACAAAGATCCGGATAGCGCCTACAGCGTGACTTTTCCAGACTTTCCCGGCTGTTTTACCGCTGCAGACGAACTCGCTGATTTACCCCGACTGGCGCAGGAGGCTGTGGAGGTTTATTTCGAAGGCGAAGACGTTGCGATTGCGCCTCCTTCTTCTTTTGAAGATTGGTGTAAGGATAAACAGTTTCAGGACGGCTGCTGGATGCTGGTCGATATTGATTTATCAAGAATCGATACAAAGGCGGTACGCCTAAATATCAGCTTGCCGCAAAATCTGGTGCACCGCATTGACGCAAGAGCCAAGGCATTGCATATGTCACGATCGGCTTTTCTGGCGGCCGCTGCAGAAAAGGAAATAGCAACACCCTGATAATGTCTGATGCACAAGGGACAGCCGGCCGGCCACTCATATCAATAAGCAAACCGCTCCTGCAGCGCTTCCAGATGACACTCCTTTAATATCGCCAGTTGTCGCTCGCGCGCGCTTTTCTTGAAGCCGCCGGTTTTTTTGGCGATGATCAGCTCGTTCTTCATGGAATGTTCCCAGCCCACCAGTTCCGTTACGGTCACCTGGTAGCCGCGCGCTTCCAGTTGCAGGCAGCGTAATACATTTGTGATCTGGCTGCCGAACTCGCGGGTGTGCAGGGGGTGGCGCCACAGTTCGGACAAAGGCGTTTTGCCCAGGGTATTGCCCTTGGTGGCGCGCAGTGCTGCGGCCACTTCGGCCTGGCAGCAGGGCACCAGCACGATGAAACGCGCATCGCGAGCCAGGGCAAAGCGGATGGCGTCGTCTGTGGCGGTATTGCAGGCATGCAGGGCGGTGACAATGTCTATTTTTTCGGGCAGATCGGTAGAAGTAATGGACTGCTCTACGGTCATATCCTTGAACTGCATACCTTCGAAGCCCAGGCGCCGGGCCAGGTCTTCCGATTTTCTGACCAGCTCGGCACGCGACTCAATGCCGTACACCGTGGCGTTATCGTGTTCCTTGAGAAACAGATCGTACAAAATAAAACCGAGATAGGATTTGCCGGCGCCGTGGTCGACCAGTGAAAGCGCCTGCCCCTGGTCCAGTACGGTTTGCATAAGGGGCTCAATGAACTGGTACAGGTGGTATACCTGCTTGAGTTTGCGCCGCGTGTCCTGGTTGATCTTTCCCTCACGCGTGAGGATATGCAGTTCCTTGAGCAGTTCCAAAGACTGCTGCGGCTTGATTTCCGGAATCAGGGTCATGCTGCGCCTTTATACCGTCATCGAGAAAATGCGTGCATTTGGCTGCTTGCGCAGCATGCGCAGATCAAATGCCATACAGATATTGCGGGCAAAGGTGCGCCCGGCTTCGGTAATATCAATACGGTCGGCGCCAATGCGGATCAGGCCGTCGCTTTGCATTTCCTCCAGCCGTTCCAGCACCTCGGGCAGCTCGGGAAATTGCATGGCCGGATCGGCCCAGCTTGTCTGCAGTTGGCACATCAGGTTCAGAATGTGGCGGCGGATGATCAGATCTTCCTGGTCCAGCAAATGACCGCGGAACAGCGGCAACGCACCGCTTTCGACGCGGGCATAATAATCTTCAAGTACTTTTTCGTTCTGCGCAAAGGCGTACCAGGTATCACTGATGGCCGATACGCCCAGGCCGATCATCAACTGCGTTGACGAGGAGGTGTAGCCCATGAAATTGCGGTGCAGGCTTTTTTCCAGCATGGCCTGATACAGCGAATCGGATGGCAGCGAAAAGTGATCCATGCCAATTTCCACGTAGCCCAGCTCTTCGAGCAGGCGCTTGCCATTTTCGTACAGGGCGCGCTTTTCCTCGCCGGAGGGCAGATCATTTTCGTCGAAACCGCGCTGTCCGTTGCCCTTGATCCAGGGAACGTGGGCGTAGGAGTAAAAGGCCAGGCGATCGGGCTTGAGGGAGATGGTTTTCTTGATGGTCGATTCCATGGCAGCCCAACTCTGAAAGGGCAGGCCAAAGATCAGGTCGTGACTGACACTGGTATAGCCGATAGCGCGGGCTGCGTCGGTTGCATTGAGCACGTTTTCGTAGGGCTGAATGCGATGGATGGCCTTCTGGACCATGGGATCATAGTCCTGCACGCCGTAGCTGACCCGGCGAAAGCCCAGATCGTAGAGGGCCTGCAGATGCTCCTTGCGGGTATTGTTGGGATGCCCCTCGAAGCTGAACTCGTGGTGTTCGTGAACGATGGCATCGTCCAGAATACCGGTAAGCAGGCGCTGCAAGTTGGCGCTGCTAAAGAAAGTGGGCGTGCCGCCACCCAGGTGAATTTCCCTGATGACCGGTTTGTCGCCGAGCAGCTTGCGGTACATGGACCATTCTTTGAGGACCGCCTCGACATACGGCTCTTCGACACTGTGTTTTTTGGTAATGCGCTTATGACAGGCGCAGAAGGTACAGAGCACCTCACAGAAAGGCAGGTGGATATACAGACTGATGCCTTCCTGGGCGTTCGATTCTGTAAAGCTGCGCCTGACGGTCTGCAGATAAGCGTCGCTATCGAAACTACTTTCGTCCCAGTACGGCACGGTGGGGTAGCTGGTATAGCGGGGACCGGGGATGTTGTATTTCTGAATAAGTGTGTTCATTCTGTACATGCGCCCCCGGGGTGAGGCGGGGGTCGCTTAAAATGCGGGCTCGGTATCGTCCGGGTCGGCGGTTTTGGCAGTCTGCTTGCGGGCAGTCGCGCTTTTGCCTGCGACTTTCTTTGCAGTGGCTTTCTTGACAGCCGTCTTCTTGACAGCTGTTTTCTTGGTGGCAGTTTTGCTTGCGGTCTTGCGGGCAGTTTTCTTGGCTGCTTTTTTGACCACTTTGCCGCTGTCGGCCTCTGCCGCGGTGCTTTTTGCCGCAGACTTGCTGGCGGCTTTGGCAGCCGATTTCGACGCCGCTTTTGCCGTTTTGGCGGGGCGGGGCTCAAATTCAAACTCTATTTTACCCGCTTTCGACATGGCAAGGTAGGCTTTGAACTTGCGGTTGGTACGATTGGACACAAACCCGTCGAGCAGGTCGGTTTTACCCTGACTGAGCAATTTGCCCATCTGGTCGTGGCTGATCTCCTGTTGCAGGATCACGCGACCGGACTTGAAGTCGCAGGTTTTCTTTTCGCTGACCGAATTTTCGCAGACATAGCTCATGCCCGTGTCGTAAACGTTACCACTGCATTTGGGGCAATGGCCGACGGGCGTTAGCTGGGAGACGTCCAGTGGTTCACTGTTGTCGTCGTCAGACTGGCCAAAATCGAATTCCAGCTTATTTTCGGGCGTAATGCGCAAAATGGCGGAAAAGGGGCGTCCCATTTTGCTGATGAAACCGCTGAGCGGGCCCAGGGTTTTATTTTGCAGCAGCTCTTCCACTTCGGGAATTTCAAAGGTGCGGCCGCCGGGATGCTTGGTAATGGAAAAATCGCAGTTGGTGCAGGCGTAACGGCGGTAGTTTTCCTTGACGACGCTGCCGCAGGCCGGGCATGGCGTTGTGAGCGTGGCGTAGTCGCCGGGCACGGTGTCCTGCTCGTATTCCTTGGCCCGCTTGACGATAATTTGCGTGCTTTGCGCAATTTCGCGCATGAACGCTTCGCGGTCCAGCTGGCCCTGTTCCATTTGCTTGAGCTTGTGTTCCCATTCGCCCGTCAGTTCGGGCGAGGTCAGCTCGCGCACGTTCAGTCCGACCAGCAGCGTCATGAGCTGGCGCGCCTTGGCTGTGGGAATCAGCTCGCGCCCTTCACGGCGCAGGTACTGTTCATTGAGCAGGCCTTCGATGATGGTGGCGCGGGTGGCTGGCGTACCCAGCCCTCGCTCGGACATGGCTTCGCGCAGCTCATCGTCGTCTACCAGCTTGCCGGCCCCTTCCATGGCCGAGAGCAACGTTGCCTCTGTATAGCGGGCGGGTGGACGGGTTGCCAGCTCCTTGGCGGCGATATCTTCGGTTTTGACGGTTTCATTTTCAGCGACGGGAACCAGCGTGGCATCGCTTTCCTGGTTCTCGCGCCCGTAAATTTCCAGCCAACCCGGCTTGATCAGTACCTTGCCTTCAGTTTTGAAGTGATGGCTGGCCACAATCGTGATCCTTGTGGTGACCCGAAATTCAGCAGGCGGGAAGAACACGGCCATGAAGCGTTTGCTGACCAGGTCATAGATCTTGGCTTCGGCTTCGCTCAGCTCCTTGGGTACCTGCAGGGTAGGGATAATGGCAAAGTGATCGGAGATCTTTTTGTTGTCAAAAATACGCTTGTTGGGTCTGACCCAGCTGTTTTGCAGGATCTTCTTTGCAAAGGGCGCATTGCGCCGTCCCAGCGACGATTCGGCGCCTGCGATGGCCTCAAAGGTTTGTTTGACCGTACTCTGATAGTCTTCGGGCAGGTAGCGTGAGTCGGTACGCGGGTAAGTCAGCGCCTTGTGCCGTTCGTACAGGCTTTGCGCCAGCGCCAGTGTCGTTTTGGCGGTAAAGCCGAAACGGGAGTTGGCTTCGCGCTGCAGCGATGTCAGGTCAAACAGGCCTGGCGACATGGATGTCGAGGGCTTGGATTCTTCGGTAACCGTGCCGTCTTTATGGCGACACGCAACAACCACCGATTGTGCACTGGCGGCCGACCACAGGCGGTTGTCCCTTTTCTCGGGATCGTGTTCATCCTTCTTGAAGGCCGGGTCGAACCACTTGCCTTCATACAGGCCGCCGGCTGCCACGAAGGTGGCATGCACTTCCCAGTAGTCGCGGGATTTGAACTGGCGGATTTTTTCTTCACGTTCGAACACAATGGCCAGGGTCGGCGTCTGGACCCGGCCGATAGGCGTCTTGAAAAAACCCCCGTCCTTGCTATTAAAGGCGGTCATGGCGCGCGTGCCGTTGATGCCGATCAGCCAGTCGGCTTCCGCGCGCGAGCGGGCGGCCGCTTCCAGCGGCTTCATCACGCTGTCGTCGCGCAGATTGTCAAAGGCCTCAATAATGGCGTTGCGTGTCATGGACTGCAGCCAGAGCCGCTTGATGGGCTTATTGACGCCCGAGTACTGGATAATGTAACGGAAGATCAACTCTCCCTCGCGTCCGGCGTCACATGCGTTGATAATGGCAGTGACATCTTTGCGTTTGAGCAGGCGCACCAGCATTTTGAGCCGGTCGGTGGCCCTTTTGTCGGACGGTCTTAGATCGAACGCTTTGGCCGGGATGGCCGGCAGATGATTGAAGGACCATTTGCCGCGGACAACATCGTCGGGATTGGTCAGGGTTAGCAAATGCCCTACGCTGGACGACAGGACATACTGGTCGTTCTCAAAGTAGTCACCTTCACGATGCATGCCGCCCAAAGCACGGGAGATATCGAGTGCAACTGAAGGTTTCTCAGCGATAATCAGGGTTTTCGTCATGGTTTTCCGAAGTTATGAACCGCAAGCGGATGTGTTATTTTTCACCGAGTGTACTACACGGCTATTTTCCACACAGCTATAATCGCTTGCCGTGCTGTTTCTGGTGGCCGGCACTTTCCCGGCAGCCCAAACGCGGATAATACGAGAGGTAATTCAATTGATGCAAGCTCAAACGGCTCATTCTGCACAATCCGGGCATGATCAAATCTTCCGGTGGCGTCTCTTTTTCAATATGGGATTGCGGGTACTGGGTATTGGGTTGCTGGCCAGCGGCATTGTGACCTGGATCGCGGCAAACTGGGACGGGCTTGGCAAATTTGAGCGTATTGCGGGTGTCCAGCTGTTGCTGATCGCCGTTGTGGCTGTTGCCTTGGTGCAGGCCTGGCGGGGAGGGCGCAAGTGCGGCCATATCGCAGGCGCTTCGCAGCCCGCAAGCTCTGGCAGCCAGGGCGTACCGGCTTTTGCCGGCGCATTGTTTCTCGCCTGTGTCGTGACCGGTGGCTTATTGGCGCTTCTGGGGCAAACCTATCAGACCGGCGCCGATCCCTGGACGTTATTTGGCTGGTGGGCCTTGCTGGCGGTGCCCTGGCTGCTGGTCGCCCGCAGCTGGTTTGTCATCGTTCTGTGGCTGGTTGTGCTAAATACCGCCATCATATTGCTGCTGGGTACGCAGGTGTTGATAAGCCCGCAGCGTTACACGCCAATGGGCTATGCATGGGTGGTGGTGGCAATCAATGCGGGTCTGCTGGCAGGCGCCGAGCGTTTGCGCAGCCGCTATAGCGATCCCTATCGGGTGGTTCCCCGGCTGCTGGTGCTTATCATACTGATTGCCTTGTTTTGTACACTGGCCGCGTCTGTGGAATCTCTGTTTGACGGTGAGTCCAATCAGGCCATGCTGCTGCAGGCAGTGCTGGTTGGGGCGGTTGTCTCAGCCGGTTTCTACCTTTATCGCCGCCTTACACCCGATTTTTTCATTCTTTCGCAACTGGCCGTGTTTACGGTCCTGTATGCGGGTACCTACGTGCTCATCGCCAGTTGGCTGTTCGCCGAGTCGATCGAGCTGAGCGTGGCGCTGGCCTTTGTAGTGGCGCTTGGCGGGATGCTCGGTTGTGTGTCCTGGCTCAGGAAAGTGTATCAATCGCAGTCTGACGCACCCGGCCAGCCCGTCTTTTCGGGCCGTTCAGCAGTTGTGCCTGCAGCGGTCACAGCTACAGACACAACCGCAAGATCAAATACAGTTAAGGCTGAGTCTGCAGTTACCCCGGCGCGCAGTTCGCCGTTGTTGTTCCTCTTTTCATTCGGTTTTATATTTTTGTTGGGCTTAGCCCTGATAGCGGTCCTGGAGATACCGCTCACAGGGGCTGCAGGCGCGGCTCTGGTGGCCGGGCTGTTGGCATACTTCGCTCCTGGCGGAAAATGGCGTGTCAGCGGTGTGACGCTGATGCTGGTCGGTTTGCTGTTGCTGGCATTTGAGGTTTTCAGTGGAACGCATATAGACTATACGGAACGCACTTTGCCAATATTGGGACTGATTGCCGGCCTGCTGATTCTGTACCATATGTATCAAATACCGTGGTTTCAGTTTCAGTGTGCGGTCGCAGCGCTGGTGCTCTTCGCCATTCTGTGGCCGCAGTACAGTCCCGGTCTTGCATTCGATCGTGCAGATGCCGGCCTGTCCGGCTATGGCCATGACGCAGACTGGTTGTCGTTTTTGAGCGAACTGGCGCCTGTTTATATTGTGCTGGCCACTGTGATTCTGATGGGGTTGCCGCATGCCTGGCTGCGTCGCTACAAAACGCTCGCATGGGCGTTGTTGTGCGTCCCGCTTGGTGCCTATGTTATTGATATGTCGGCGTTATCCTACAGCAGCAATCAGAGCGTACAAGATGGGCAGAACATGCTGGCCATGGTGTTGAATAAATGGGCTCTGCCCACACGCTTCCCGATGGCTTACCTGTGTAATCTGGTGTTTTGCCTCTTGCCTGTGGGTGTCGCGTGGCTGTCAGCCAGACGGCGACACGTTCCCGCAGCGGATCAGGCCGTCGTGCTGCTCGTCCTGCTGGTGCTGGGCGTATTGTGGGGCGATCTGCCCGGGGTGCAGTTGGGCTTGTTGTTGTGTCTGCTGGGCTACGAGCTGCATTACCGCAGCATGCTGGTTGTCGGGGTGATCAGCATTATCGTTTTTCTGGCGCAGTTTTATTTTCAATTGCATTTTCTTCTGCTGGATAAAGCGTACTTTCTGATCGCTCAGGGCGCCGTTTTGCTGGTGATTGCACTGCTGTGGTACCGGTTGCGTCCCGTTGCGGCTATTGGCGGGACGCCTGCCGATCACAGTGGTGCACTGGATTCGATCGCCGATACGCCCGCCGGGCGTGAGGGTGCTCGCTTGCCTGTGCGTGACGGTTTGTCCGCATCCCAGGCCAGAGCGGGCCGCAGGCGGTCACCGGTGCCGGTGCTTGCGAGCATCGTGGCCGGGCTGGTTGCCGTGCTGGCCGCGGCCAATGTGGACGTCGTGCAAAAAGAAGCCATTATCCGCGACGGGACGCGTTTCGTGGTTGCATTGCGGCCGGTGGATCCGCGCTCTTTGATGCAGGGCGACTATATGACGTTAAATTTTGCGTCACAGGCGGGCGAGGATGGGGACCTGTTTTCCGATTATTCACACCGGTATGTCGAACTGAAACCCGATGCACAGGGTGTCTATCACTTTACCCGCACGCTGCCGCAAATGGCGCCGCCAGCGCAACCCGGCAACGTGCTGGTTCGTTATCGCAGGCAACTGGATGAGCAGGTGCTGTTTGTGACCGATGCGTATTTTTTCCCGGAAGGGCAGGCAGAACACTTTGCTCGTGCCCGCTATGGGGAATTTCGTGTCAATCAGGATGGCGTGGCATTGTTAACCGGGTTGCTGGACGAAAAGCAGAATCGGCTATAGGGCCAGATCAGTACCTACCAAGGACGCGGCAGTGGCTCGGCGGCAGTTCGCTTTCGGGTACATTGCCCGTATCGCATATTTTGGGGCGTGCGAGCTGGCGTTATTGGTCACTGCATAACGGGCACGAAATAACAGCGAAAATAAACGGCCAAAATGAATGGCTAAATTGGGTGGCCAAAATAAATGGCCAAAATAGCCGCGGGAAATAACAGCCAAAAATAACGGTAAAAAATGGGCGTCAGCGTATCGTAAAACGTTGGCGCCATGCCGCCACAGCTGCGTCCCAGAAGTCGTTCACCGTATTTACGGGCAATACATCAAAACCCAGCGCGGCCCAGGCTCGCTGCAGGCTTTTAATCGGATTGTGCATATCAATGGCCTGTGCGTGGTTCTTTTTCGAGAGCTTTCTGCCATCGCTGTCCAGCACCAGGGGAACATGCATCATCCGCGGTGGTGCAAAACCCAGCATGCGGGCCAGTTGATGCTGCCTGGCTGTAGAAGAAAGCAGATCCTGGCCTCGCACAATGTCCGTCACTTGCTGATCGTGATCGTCCACAACGACCACGAGCTGATAGGCGAACAGGCCATCGGCGCGTTTGACGATCATGTCGCCAACGGCCTGGGCAACGTTTTGGGTTCGTGCACCTACCCAGCGATCAGTAAAGGAATAGCCCGCGTCGGGCATTTTCACGCGCCAGGCCCGGGGCGAGCGGCCCGCAGCAATACCGGCCCGGCAGGTGCCGGCGTAGGGGCGCTCACCATCCTCTCCCAACAGCCCGGCCTGCAGGGCGTTGCTGGCGATTTCCTGACGCGTACAGGCGCATCCGTAAATCAGGTCTTGTTTGTCAAGTAGTTCGAATATGTCTGCATAGCGAGACAGCCGCTGCGACTGCCAGATAATATCGCCGTCCCAGCGCATGCCCAGTTGTTGCAATTGCGACAGGATGATCTGGTCTGCACCCGGCACCACGCGCGGGGTATCGATATCTTCGATGCGTAACAGCCAGCGGCCGTGATGGGCGCGAGCGTCCAGAAAGCTGGCCATGGCCGCGACCAGCGACCCGTCGTGAAGGGGACCGCTGGGGCTGGGCGCAAAACGCCCCGTATAGGGGGCGCAGGTGGTGTAAGACGGGTTGGACAAAATCAGCGGGGCGCAAGTAGATAAGTAGACGCGAGCAGCAATTGACTTGACTGCACAAGTGATTATATTTGCATAGGTTATGGCGGCGTGCCTGCCTCATGCTCGCTTTATGCGTTACATGGGGCAACCACGCCGCCGAACCAGTGGATCAGTGAAATAGTTTTTCTTCGTCGTCGGTAACCAGTTCTTCCAGGATCAGAT